>Ga0082335_1000227_pt1 | contig 150707 bp, 134 predicted proteins | sample Subgrocontami58m_FD_72375 | JGI IMG/M metagenome (GOLD analysis project Ga0082335, IMG submission 72375) | Subsurface groundwater microbial communities from S. Glens Falls, New York, USA - GMW37 contaminated, 5.8 m (SPADES assembly) (version 2) ...
CGACGAGAGCGAAACCACCGTCGCTGAAAATGGCACGCGCCTGGGGCCGCAGGGCAGCCCGGTCGAATGGGTGGAGGAGGAAAGCTATTTCTTCCGCCTGTCCGCCTATCAGGACAAGCTGTTCGATCTCTACAAGCGGCAACCGGACTTCGTGCTGCCGGAGACGCGGCTCAACGAAGTGGCGAGCTTCGTGCGCGGCGGGCTGCAAGATTTGTCGATCTCGCGCACGACCTTCAACTGGGGCATCCCGGTGCCCGGCCATCCTAAGCACATCATGTATGTGTGGGTGGACGCGCTGACCAATTACATCACCGGCGTCGATTTCCCCGATACCGAGAGCGCAAAATTCAAACGCTACTGGCCGGCCAATCTGCACGTCATCGGCAAGGACATCGTGCGTTTCCACGCGGTCTATTGGCCGGCGTTTCTGATGTCGGCGGGCTTGGCACTGCCGAAACGCGTATTCAGCCACGGCTTTCTCTTTAACCGCGGCGAGAAAATGTCGAAGTCGGTCGGCAATGTGATTGATCCCTTCGACTTGGCCGACGCTTACGGCGTGGATCCGCTGCGCTATTTCCTGCTGCGCGAGGTGCCATTCGGGCAGGACGGCCATTACAGCCATGAGGCGATTGTCAACCGCATCAATGCCGATCTCGCCAATGACCTCGGCAATTTGGCTCAGCGCTCGCTGTCGATGATCGCCAAGCAATGCGCCGGCGTGCTGCCGAAGCCGGGAGCTTTCAGCGCCAACGATACGGCGATGCTGGCTTCCGCCGACGCCATGATCGGCAAGGCGCGCGAGGCCATGGCCACGCAGCAATTGCATCAGGTGCTCAGCCAGATCTGGGCCGTGGTGGCGGATACCAACCGCTATTTCGCCGGAGAGGCGCCCTGGGCCGCGGCCAAGACCGATCCGCAGCGCATGGGAACCATCCTCTATGTCGCCGCCGAAGTGATCCGGCAGGTCGCCATCCTGGCGCAGCCCTTCATGCCTGGGTCGGCAAAAAAGCTGCTTGACCTTCTGGCGGTGCCGGACGGTGAGCGCGATTTCTCCCGCCTGGGCGCGGCGCACCGGCTTTCGCCGGGGGCCAAGCTGCCCGCGCCGTTACCGGTGTTTCCGCGCTATGTGGAGCCGGAAACAAGCGCTCCGGCTTGAGATCGTGATGCTTGTCGACAGCCATTGCCACCTGGATTTTCCCGATTTCACGTCGGAGCTTGACGCCGTCATGGCCCGCGCCAAGGCGCAGGGCATCGGGCGCCTGGTCACTATTTCGACGCGCGTGAAGCGCCACGCCGAGGTGCTCGCCATCGCTGAGCGTTTCGCCGAAGTTTTTTGCTCCATTGGTACGCATCCGCACAACGCTCACGAAGAACTGGACATCGGCACCGGCGAGCTGGTGAAACGCACTAGCCATCCGAAGGTCGTGGCGATCGGCGAAGCGGGGCTCGATTATCACTACGACTACAGTCCGCGCGCGGCGCAGGAGCAGGGATTCCGCGCGCATATCGCGGCCGCGCGTGAGACGAAGCTGCCGCTGGTCATCCATTCGCGCGAAGCCGACGATGCCACCGCAAAAATCCTTGTAGAGGAAATGGGGAAGGGGGCCTTTCCGGCCGTCCTGCATTGCTTCACCGGCGGCCGCGATCTGGCCATGTCGGCGGTCAATCTGGGTCTGTATGTGTCCTTCACCGGCATCCTCACCTTCAAGAATTCGCAAAACCTGCGCGACATCGCCGCCGAACTGCCGGCCGATCGCATCCTGGTAGAAACGGACGCGCCCTATCTGGCGCCGGGCCCGTATCGCGGCAAGCGCAATGAACCGGCCTATGTGGTGGAAACCGCCAAGGTGCTGGCCCAGGTGCGCGGCGTCTCGCCGGAAGAAATTGCCCGCCAGACCACGGAAAATTTTTTCCGGCTGTTCGGCAAGGTCCCGCGCCCGGTGGAGCGCGCATGACCTTGACCTTCACCATCCTCGGCTGCGGTTTTTCCATGGGCGTTCCGCGCGCGGCCTTGGGCTGGGGCGCCTGCGATCCCGCAAACCCTAAGAACCGCCGGCGGCGCTGCTCGCTGCTCGTTGAGCGCAGCAATGGTGAAGGCCGCCGGACCAGCGTCCTTGTGGACACCTCGCCGGATCTGCGGGAGCAATTGCTGGCGGCTGACGTGGATTCGCTCGACGGCGTGCTGTTCACCCATGCCCATGCCGACCACACCCACGGCATCGACGATCTGCGGCCGCTGTTCATTCACCGCCGCCGCCGCGTGGACGTCTATATGGATGAGGCCACGGGCCAGGCGCTGGAAAAGAAGTTCGGCTATTGCTTCGAGACACCACCGGGAAGCGAATATCCCGCCATCCTGAGCACCCACCGGATCGTGCCCGGCCAGCCGGTCACCATCGAGGGCGAGGGCGGTCCGATCACCGTCCTGCCGGTCCTCCAGGTCCACGGCGATATTCACTCGCTGGGCTTCCGCTTTGGCGGCCTGGGCTATTCCTGCGACGTCAGCGGGCTGCCGGACGACAGCGTGGCGGCCTTCGCGGGGCTCGATGTGTGGATCGTGGATGCCTTGCGCGAGACGCCGCATCCCAGCCATTTTTCGCTCAGCGACGCCTTGGCCTGGATCAAGCGCGTGCAGCCCAAGCGGGCGATCCTGACCAATCTGCATGCCGACCTGGATTACGACGCCCTGCGCGCCAAGCTGCCGCCGCATGTGGCGCCAGCCTATGACGGGCTGAAGATGAGCATTTCGGCTTAATCTAATTTATCAATGAAGAACGTTTTTTATGGAAATACATATGCTTGTGAAGGTTTCCTCATCAGGCTGGGTATTTATAGATATTCCATAATATGTCTTATGCGAATCATAGGCGGCAGTGACTTGGTCCAGATAGCCGTGATCTAGTGGCAACGGGGGTTCCCTGTTGAAACCAGCAAAAGACATCGCCCGCCTGATCGAAATCATGGCCGCGCTGCGTGCACCGGAGGGTGGTTGCCCCTGGGACCGCAAGCAGGATTTCGCCAGCATCGCGCCCTACACCATCGAGGAAGCCTATGAGGTCGCGGACGCCATCGCGCGCGGCGATTTCGACGATCTGCGCGAGGAACTGGGCGATCTGCTGCTGCAGGTCGTCTACCACGCGCGCATGGCGGAGGAAGAAGGCAAATTCGACTTCGGCGACGTGGTGCAAGCTATCACCGAGAAATTTTTGCGCCGGCATCCGCATGTGTTTGGCGAAGCCCGCGGCATGACGCCGGAAGCCGTGGCCGGGCTGTGGGAACAGATCAAGGCGCAGGAAAAGGCCGAGCGCGGTGACAGGGCTGCGAATACGCAGGGAGCCCTGGCGGGCGTTCCGGTCGCGTTGCCCGCCCTCACCCGCGCGCTCAAGCTTCAAGACAAGGCCGGACAGGTTGGCTTCGATTGGAATGATCCCATGGCGGTGCTCGCCAAAATCCGAGAGGAAGCCGACGAGATCGAAGCGGAACTGAAAGCCGGGGCAAAGCAGGAAGCGGCCCGCGAGGTCGGTGATCTGCTGTTCGCGGTCGTCAACCTCGCCCGTCATCTCGGCGCCGATCCGGAAGCGGTGCTGCGCGCCACCAACCGCAAGTTCGAGCGCCGCTTTGCCTCCATCGAACGGGCGCTGGACGACGCTGGTAAATCCCCGAGCAAAGCGACGCTGGCGGAGATGGACGCCCTATGGGATGCGGCGAAGGCCGCGGAAAAATAAGGCTGAACAATTGTCTTCACAAACGCGTCGTTAGAGCGACGAGCCAATCCGGCATTACGTTTGTCAAGAAGGTCTCGATGGTCTTATCGAGGCCGGTCAGCACCAAAGCGCCAAGCAAAACGAGAGCCGAACCCATCAGCGGTTTGCCAATGCGAGATAGCCGCAACAGCCGATCGCGCCGTGCGAGGATTGCCTGTCTCGACCCATAGGCCAATGCCAAGATGGGCGTTGCGGCGCCGAAGCCGAATGCAGCCATGATCAGCGCCGCCTTGAAGGCGGTTTCGCTCTGGGCGGCGAGTCCTACCGCCGCCCCCAGCGTTGGACCTGAGCACGGCGACCAGACCGCGCCGAGCAGGACACCCAGCAGGAATTGGCCGCCGATGCCGGACGGCTGAATTCGGTCGACCAACGATTGTCCCCCCGCCGCGATGGGCGCCGCTGCGAGCGCAAACCCTCTCTGAAACGCGGGAACCAGAAGAACAATACCCACTCCAACCATAAGGACAGCGACGCCCAGCCGCAGCATCGCCGGATCGAATCCGGCGCTGAAGCCAAGCGAGGCGATGAGAATGCCCACGGCGGCGAACGAGGTGGCGAGGCCCACGGCCAGCGCGACCGGCCCCCAGGCATTTTGCTCAAGGATTCCGAATAGAATGATCGGCAGCAACGGCAATACGCAAGGATTCAGGGTCGATAACGCGCCAGCGCCATAGCTGAGCGCGAGAACGCCGAGTTCACCCACCATCAGAAACCCTTAGCGACCAAGGCACGGATGCGGGAAGGGTCGGTTTCACCAGTCGATCGGCCCATTTCCTGCGCCCCCTTGAAGACAATCAAGGTGCTCTGCGTTTGGACGCGAAATCGCTTCAAGGTTTCTTTCTCGGTATCAAAGTCCACCTCGTAAACAACCAGCGTCGGCTGCTCCTTCTCAAGGCTCTGGACAGTCGGCCACTGCTGCTTGCAGGTAGGACACCACGGGGCAGTCACATGGATGACAATGGTCCGGCCGGCCGTCTGGGCATCCTGAAAGGCCTTGGCATTGAAAGGCTGCATGGCGTTCGCGCCGAATGAAATTGCCAGGAGCGTGGCGAAGCCGAGAATAGCGCTCAGTAGAGCTTTTTGCATGGCATGCCCTCCTCATGCGGAATATGGGTCCATATCGACCCAACGAATAGTTATTCGTTCCAGCCGGCAAAAGGTTACACTGGTCGATAGCTATGACGTTTCAGCCAGCCTCAGCGGGAAAACTTCGCCCGAACCCGCTCAATCGTGGCAGGCTCCGCGCGTACGGTGACCGCGAGTTGGTCTTGGTCGTTCATGGACTTGGACAGCACCTCGGTATGGCGGTGCAACCAGCTCATCCCCGCGCCGTCCGCCGGGTCGAGAACGAGATCAAGCGTCATCCGGCCTGAGCCCAGGTGCGCCTCGATCGACGCCTTCAGGCTGTCGACCCCCTCCCCGGTCACGGCAGAGACCAGGACCGGCCGGCGCGCGGATGGCTGGCGCGCAGCGAGATTGAAAAGCTCGATGCGCCGTTCCGCGCTCAGCCGGTCGATCTTGTTCCAGATCTCGATCAGCCGCTTGTCCGCGGGCTCGATGCCGAGCTCGCGCAGAACCTCTTGAACATCGCGTGACTGCGGCTCCGCGTCGTCGTGCGACATGTCGCGCACATGCAGGATCACGTTGGCTTCGATCACCTCTTCCAGCGTCGCGCGGAAGGCCGCGATCAGCATGGTCGGCAAATCGGAGATGAAGCCCACGGTGTCGGACAGGATGATGCGTGCCCCGCGCGGCAGATCGACGGCGCGCAGCGTTGGATCGAGGGTGGCGAACAGCATGTCCGCCGACAACACGCTCGCCTGCGTGATCTGATTGAACAGCGTCGACTTGCCGGCATTGGTGTAACCGACCAGCGCCGCAATGGGATAAGGCACGCGCTTGCGGCTGTCGCGGTGGAGCTTGCGCGTTCGCTTGACCTTCTCCAGCTCTCCTTCGATGCGGGCGATACGCTCCTCGATGACGCGCCGGTCCGTCTCGAGCTGCGTCTCGCCCGGCCCGCCAAGAAAGCCGAAGCCGCCGCGCTGGCGTTCCAGGTGCGTCCAGGAACGCACCAGCCGGCTTTTCTGATAGGTCAGATGTGCGTGCTCGACTTGCAGCGTGCCCTCGCGGGTGCGCGCGCGCCGGCCGAAAATTTCCAGGATCAATCCGGTGCGGTCGAGCACCTTGGCGTTCCACGCCTTTTCCAGATTGCGCTGCTGCACCGGAGAAATCGCGCAATCCATGACTACGATTCCAGCCTCGTGGCTTTTTACCAGACCGGCGATTTCCTCGACCTTGCCTTTGCCGATAAAGGTTGCCGGCGTGATGGTTGACAGCCCGACTGTGCCTGAATCCACCACGTTGAGGTCGATGGCGCGGGCGAGACCGACGGCCTCTTCGAGGCGGGTTGCGGGGGAACGCGCGCCGCCTGCCTCATGCGCCGGGCTCTTGGGTGACTGGCGGCGCACAAAAGGCTCGATGACGACCGCACGCCCTGTCTCCGAGCCCGTGGCTGCCGGGCTCAGACGATCTGCACGCGTGCGACGCCGCCGGGGTTCCAATTACTGCGTGTCCCCCGCCGGCGCCTCCTCGGCGCCTTCAAACAACTGGATCGGGTGTCCCGGCATAATCGTCGAGATCGCGTGCTTGTAGACCAGTTGCGAATGCCCGTCTCGCCGCAACAGCACGCAGAAATTATCGAACCAGGTCACCACGCCCTGTAATTTCACGCCGTTGACCAGGAAGATGGTCAGCGGGACTTTGCTCTTGCGGACATGATTGAGAAACGTGTCTTGTAAATTTTGAGCGCGTTCGGCGGCCATTGCCGTGTTCCGTTTTTATGCTCGTCTGTAACGCGAGCTGCTTTTTTCCGGGCCGCACGCCCCTGTCGCAACCTGCGGGGGCCCGGATGGCGCCATTAGAGGGTAGGTGGAGGGGCCGCGCAAGCAGAAGTTGGCGGCAAGACCCGGCAAAAGCGCCTGCAAAAACGATCAAATAAACTCGCTATGGCGGTGAAACTCCCGCCGCAGCGCGGTGGCGACAAGGCCGGGGGCCCCATTTCCGACAGGCCGGCCGTCAATACGCACCACGGGCATGACCATCTGGCTCGCCGAGGTTACAAAGGCCTCGCGGGCGGCATAGGCCTCCTCGGCGGTGAAGGGCCGCTCATCGAGTTCCAGACCCTGAGCCTTGAGGACTTCAAGCAGGACCGTTCGGGTAATCCCCCGCAAGATGCCGTGGTCGGCCGGGCGCGTCACCACCTTGCCCTCGCGGCTGACGATCCAGGCATTGGTTGAGGATCCCTCCGTGACGCAGCCGTCCTTGCCGACGAACCACGCTTCCTTGGCGCCCTGCTCGCGCGCCGCCTGCTTGGCCAGCACGTTGGGCAGCAGCGAGATCGACTTGATATCGACCCGGTCCCAACGGTTCTCGGGAACGGTGATGACCGCGATTCCTTCGGTGGCTGTCTTTTCGCTGGCGGCGACATCGAGCGTACGCGCCGTAACCACAATGCTTGGAGCGGTGCCAGCCGGCGGAAAGGCGTGGTCGCGGCGGGCCACGCCGCGGTTGACCTGCACATAGATGATGCCGTCGCGCACCCGGTTGCGCCGCACCGTCTCGCGCAGGATGACGCCCAGCGCGGCGAGCGACATGGGCATGGCGATGCGCAGCTCCCGCAGCGAGCGTTGCAGGCGCATCATGTGCAGGCGCTCGTCGACCAGACGGCCTCCCCTCACCTCGCAGACGTCGTAGACGCCGTCGGAGAATTGATAGCCGCGATCCTCGATATGGACCGTGGCCTGGGCGAAGGGCAGGTAGCGCCCGTTCACGTAAGCGATGCGGGACATGCGCGTGACGCCTCAGCCGATTCCCAACGCCTTGAGCTTGCGATGCAGAGCTGAGCGTTCCATGCCGACGAATTCCGATGTGCGGGAGATGTTGCCGCTGAAGCGGTTGATCTGCGCCACCAGATATTCGCGCTCAAAAACTTCGCGCGCTTCGCGCAGCGGCAGGCCCATGATCTGCTCGCCGCCATTGCCGTTGGGCATGGCCGGAACCATGGAGCCCACGTCCTGCGGCAGCATGTTGGCGGTGACCACGGCATCGAGGTCGCCGCCGGCAAGGATCATCAGCCGCTCCACATTGTTGCGCAGCTGCCGCACGTTGCCCGGCCAATCATGCAACTGCAGGACGGCCATGGCATCGGCGCCGACCCTGCGCTTGGACAGGCCGGTGGATTGCGATATCTGCTCCATGAAATAGTCGACCAATTCGGGGATATCCTCGCGGCGCTCGGCGAGCGAGGGCACGCGGATCGGCACAACGGAGAGCCGGTGATAGAGGTCCTCGCGGAACTTTCCAGCGGCGATGTCCTCCTCGATGTTGCGCGCCGTGGAGGATATGATCCGCACGTCGACTGAAACCTTGGCATTGCTGCCGACGCGTTGGAAGGTCTGGTCCACCAAAACGCGCAGAATCTTGTTCTGCGTCTCGCGCGGCATGTCGGCGATTTCGTCGATGAAGATGGTGCCGCCGTTGGACTCCTCAAGGGCGCCGATCTTGCGGCCCTGGGCTCCATTCGATTCTTCGACACCGAACAATTCGACTTCCATCCGCTCCGGCGTAATGGCGGCGGCGTTGATGACCACGAAAGGCTCTCCGGCGCGGCTCGACAGGTTGTGAATGGTGCGCGCGGCAAGTTCCTTGCCGGAGCCGGACGGCCCGACGATCAGGATGCGGCTATTGGTCGGGGCTACTTTCTCGACGGTCTGACGCAACTGGTTGATCGACGGCGAACGGCCGATCAGCGTCGCGGGCAGCGGGGCCAATTGCTTGAGCGCCTTGACCTCACGTTTCAGCCGCGACGTCTCCAGCGCGCGATCGGCGACAAGAACAAGACGGTCGGCCTTGAACGGCTTTTCGATGAAGTCATAGGCGCCGCGCTTGATCGCCGAGACCGCGGTTTCAATGTTGCCATGGCCTGAAATCATCACCACGGGCACCTCTGGATGTTCGTGCTTGATGGCGTCGAGCAGCTGCAGCCCGTCGAGTCGGCTGCCCTGCAGCCAGATGTCGAGGAAAACCAGGTTGGGGCGGCGGGCGACGATGGCGGCAAGGGCCGTTTCGCTGTCCTGCGCTGTGCGCGTGTTGTAGCCCTCATCCTGCAGGATGCCCGACACCAGCTCGCGGATGTCGGCTTCATCGTCGACGACTAGGATGTCCGCAGCCATGACTAGCGCCCACCCACGGATTTAGAGGCTGGCGCCTCGATGGAGGCATCGGGAGACTCGACGTCCTTGCGCGCGAAGCGCAAGCGCAGCCAAGCTCCGCGTTGGCCCGGTATTTTTTCCGCGGCGTCCTTCAGCTCGATACCGCCGCCATGCTCCTCGAGAATCTTGCCGACGATGGCCAACCCAAGGCCGGTGCCCTTCTCCCGCGTGGTCACGTAAGGCTCGAGCAAGCGGCTGCGGTTCTCCTTTGGCAGGCCCACGCCGTTGTCGATGATATCGATGACGATATCGTCTCCGTCCCGAGCGGCCGAAACCTGGATCATGCCGCGCCCGCGCTCGGCCGCCGGCACCGCCGCGATGCCTTCGGCGGCGTTCTTGATGATGTTGGTGACGGCTTGAGAAATGAGGCGCCGGTCGAAGCGCGCCGGCAGCGAATCCCCGGCGATATTGACGTCGATGTCGATGTCGGAATGGCCTACCCGCATGAGGAAGACCGCCTGGCGGACGGTGTCGGCCACGTCGTCCGGCGCCATCACCGGCTTTGGCATCCGCGCAAAGCGCGAGAATTCGTCAACCATTCGCTTGATGTCCTCGACCTGCCGCACGATGGTCTCCGTGCACTGCTCGAAAACGTCGCGGTCCTCGACAATGACCTTTCCGTATTTGCGGCGCAGGCGCTCGGCGGAAAGTTGAATCGGCGTGAGAGGATTTTTGATTTCGTGCGCAATACGGCGGGCGACGTCCGCCCAGGCCGAGGTGCGCTGTGCCGATACCAGCTCGGTAATGTCGTCGAGGGTGATGACATAACCGTGCTCTGTATCCGTCTCCTGCTCGCTGGTGACCCGGACCGACAAATTACGTTCCTTTCCGTTGCGGTTGATTGTCACTTGCCCCTGCACGAGGCGCGCGCCTGAGCGCGCCGCGGTCAGCATGCCGGCAAGCTCCGGCACCACCTCGGCTAGCGGCCGGCCAAGCGCCTCGGCTTGCGAATGGCCGATCAGTCTCTCGGCCGAGCGATTGAGGATGCTGGCGCGGCCCTCGGCGTCGATACCGATAACTCCAGCGCTCGCTCCGGCCAGAACGGCCTCGGTAAATCGCCGCCGGCTGTCGATGAGATCGCGCGCGCGGACGAGGTCGTCACGCTGGGTGCGCAGCTCCTGAGTCATCTTGTTGAAGGTTTCACCGAGATGCGCGAGGTCGCCTTCGGAGCGGCGGATCGGTACTTGAACAAAGAGATTGCCGGTGGAGACAAGGTTAGCCGCGCCGATCAAACGCCGGATGGGCGCGACCAGGTAATTGGCAAAATTCAATCCAATCCATACCGCCGATAGCAGCACGATCAGCGCAATGACCGTATAGACGAGGGCGAAGGCGATCTGAACGCCGAAGCGCCGCTCCCGAAGCGTGTTGAAATCCGTGATGTTTCCTTCGGTCTGCCGCAACCGTCCAACGATGCCGGGATCCAAAGGCCGCGCCAAAAAGAGAAAAAAGTTGTTGTAGTTAGGCAGCTTGATGATGGCAGCGACGTAGCCTGCGTCGAGAAACAAGCCGACCTGCGGCTCATTTTCGTCGAGTCCGGCAAGTGTCTCTTGTGACGGCAAGGTCACGGGCAGAGCGGTCTTGCTATCGGCCTTCTCGATGACGTTACGATTACCATCAATGATCTGCGCGGCGGTAAGACCGCGGCTGGCCGATTGCTCAGTGAGCTGCTCCCGGAAACGGTTACGGTCATGATCGAATAGGGACTTGGAGCGGCTGGCTTCTTTAGCCAGGGCAATGGCCTGCTGGCGCAGATCCTGCGCCTGGCCGCGCAGATAGATGTCCGCCATGGCCAGCGAATTTTCCAGCATCGCCTGAGTGCGGGTGGAAATCAGGCTGTCGAGGCCGCGGTCGAGCGTCACGCTGGCGACGATGGCGACGAGAATGGCGGGAGCCGCCGCGATCAGCGAGAACAGGGCGATGATGCGCACATGCAGCCGCGCGGCGGCGCGTCCGCGCCGGCGCGCTTGGACGATCAGCCACAGCTCACGGGCAATGATACCGAGCAGCAGAAGGACGGTCGCCGCGTTGGCGAGCAGCAGACTGACGACAACTTCATGCGCCGGCTCGATCGGCGTCAGGTCGGACAGGACGACGAAAGTGGCGAACGCGGAAAGCAGCGCGACAATAACCGCGATGCGGCCAAGAACGCGGTTTTCGACTCTGGCCGCTGAAACTCCCGCCATGGCCGCTTCTGCAGTGACGGCCTGGTCCACGCTGGACATGAACTTGCCTTTTATTGCCGCGAGTCTGGACGCCCCATAGCCAGGGATGCCTCACTGAACAGTGATGCTTTTATACAACAATGTTGCCGGATTGCGACATTTCCGCGGCGCGGGAGTGCCGCTAACTGCCGCTACGGTAAACCTGTATATCCAGGTCCCGAATCTTCTTTCGCAACGTGTTGCGGTTAACGCCGAGCAGGTCAGCGGCCCGGATCTGGTTGCCGCGGGTCGCCGCCAGCACCGCCGACAGCAGCGGATATTCGATTTCGCGTAAGATGCGGTGGTAAAGGCCGGGCGGCGGCAAGCCGTTGGCAAAGCTTGCAAAATATTCCGCAAGATGCCGCTCCACCGCGGCGGCCAAACCTTCGTCTTCGGCCTGCTCGCTCTGCCCTATGGGCACGGCCGGCTGAGACAGCTCAGCTTCAATCACCGCGCCTGAAATCATCTCCTGCGGATAGAGCGCCGCCAGACGGCGCGCCAGGTTCTCAAGCTCACGCACGTTGCCGGGCCAGCGGTAGTGCTTGAGGCGCTCAAGCGCGGCCTGATCGAGCTGCTTCGTCGGCAGCCCCTCGCGCTCGGCCTGCGAGAAGAAATGGCGGATCAGATCGGGCACGTCCTCAATGCGCTCGCGCAAGGGCGGCAGCCGCAACGGCACCACGTTGAGCCGGAAGAAAAGATCCTCGCGGAACAGCCCCTGCTGAATTAGCAGCCGCAGGTCCTTGTTGGTGGCGGCGATGATACGCACATCGGCCTTGATCGGCGTGCGGCCGCCGACCGTGGTGTATTCGCCCTGTTGCAAGACACGCAGCAGCCGCGTCTGCGCTTCCATCGGCATGTCGCCGATTTCGTCGAGGAACAGCGTGCCGCCTTCCGCTTGCTCGAAGCGCCCGGCGCTGCGGTTGTTGGCCCCGGTGAAGGCCCCCTTCTCGTGGCCGAACAATTCGGATTCGATCAGTTCGCGCGGGATCGCAGCCATGTTGATGGCGACGAAGGGGCCGCTGCGCCGTTTGCCGTAATCGTGCAGCGCGCGGGCGACGAGTTCCTTTCCGGTTCCGGATTCGCCGCTAATCATCACCGTGAGGTCGGTCTGCATCAGCCGGGCCAGCAGCCGGTAAATTTCCTGCATGGCCGGCGAACGGCCGATCAGCGGGATGGAATCCATCTCCTCGGATTTGTTCGGCCCGCGCGGGCGATCCTTCGGCTCCGACAGCGCGCGGCCAACGATGGCCATCAGCTCCTTCAGATCGAAGGGCTTGGGCAGATATTCGTAGGCGCCGCGTTCGGAGGCGCGGATGGCGGTCATGAAAGTGTTCTGCGCGCTCATGACGATCACCGGCAGATCCGGCCGCACCTTCTTGATCCTGGGCAACAGGTCAAAAGCGTTTTCATCCGGCATCACCACGTCGGTGATGACGAGATCGCCGTCGCCCTGGCTCACCCACCGCCACAGCGTGGCGGCGTTGCCGGTGGAGCGCACCTCGTAGCCCGCGCGCGAGAGCGCCTGGTTGAGCACCGTGCGTATCGCGGCGTCGTCGTCGGCAACCAGAATGCTGCCCGTGCTCATGGGATTCCTCTTGAGCTCAGACCGGATCGGCCGCCGGCCCGGCGCGCGCGCTTGTCGGCGGCATCGACGTGCGGGGAAACCTTGCCATTCTTTCCATCCTTGGGATGTTCCTTGGCGCGGGGAAGCTCGGCATCTTCGGGAGCGACGCCCTCCCCTGCATAGATCGGGAACAACACGCGGAAGATTGTGCGCCGCGGCTGCGATTCACATTCGATGATGCCACCGTGGTCGCCCACGATCTTGGCGACCAGCGCCAGCCCGAGGCCGGAACCGGTCGGCTTGGTGGTGACGAAGGGATCGAACAGATGCGGCAGCAAATCCTCCGGCACGCCCGGGCCATTGTCCTTGACGCAGAATTCCAGGGGCAACGAAACACGCACCGCGCTGCCCGGCAGCGACAACCGCACGCCCGGCCGGAACGCCGTGGTGAGCTGGATCTCCCCATTGTCGGCTTCGGCAAGCGACTCCGCAGCGTTCTTCACCAGGTTGAGAAAGACCTGAACGAGATGATCGCGATTGGCAAAGACCGGCGGCAGCGACGGGTCATATTCCTCGATGAACTTGATGTTGCGCGCAAAGCCGGACTGCGCGAGCCGCTTCACGTGCTCGAGCACGGCGTGGATGTTGACCGGTTCGCGCTCGACCGGGCGCTCGTCGGTGAAGACTTCCAGCCGGCTGACGAGCTTCACGATGCGGTCGGCTTCGTCGCAGATCAGCCGGGTGAGCACGCGGTCGTCATCGCCCGCCGATTGTTCGAGCAGCTGCGCGGCACCGCGAATGCCGGACAAGGGATTCTTGATTTCGTGCGCGAGCATGGCGGCCAGCGCGCTGACCGAGCGCGCGGCGCCGCGATGCGTCAACTGCCGGTCCATCTTGTCCGCGATGCTGCGTTCCTGCAGCATGACCACGACATAATCCGGCTTTTCCAGCAGCGGCGCCACATGCAGATCGACCAGGCGGTCGCCGGGGTTGCGCGGCGTGCCGAGATCGATCTTGTATTCGTTGACCGCGGCCCCGCGCATGCGCACCTGATCGACCAGCGTGAGCAGCGGGCTTCCGAACGGCACCAGCTCGCGCAGGAAATGCCGCCGCAAGAGCGGCACGGAAACTTCGAAAAAAGCTTCCGCCGCGGCGTTGGCGTCGGCGATCTTGCCGTCGGCCGACACCATGATGACGGGATGCGGCAACGCATTGAGCACCGCATCGGCGGTGACCGAGGGAAACGACGCGGGCTGGATTTCCATCGTGCTCATGCCGCCGCGCTCCAGCCGAAAGCGTCATAGGCGTCGGCGAGGCGGCGCACCGCTTCGCGCGGCTCCTCGACGGTGAGGACCCGGCTGCGCCACTGCTTTACAAGCTCAGCCGGCGCGCCGGCCGTTGCCGCGGCTGCATCCAAGGCCCAGCCGAGATGCTTGCGCGCATGCCGCAACCCAATGCGCAGCCCATGATGCGCGAGCATTTCCTTGTAGAGATCGATGATGAGGCCGAGCTGGTGGCCAAGTGGGGGCGCCTGCTCGCGCTCACCGCTTTGCAGATAGCGGGCGATCTGCCCGGGGAGCCACGGACGCCCCTGCGCGGCGCGGCCAACCATGACCGCATCCGCCCCGGAGGCTTTGAGCGCCGCATCCGCATCGTCAAAAGTTGCGATGTCGCCGTTGACGACGACGGGAATCGACACGCTCTGCTTTACCGCGCGCACTGCGGTCCAATCGGCGTCGCCCTTGTAGAATTGACAGCGCGTGCGCCCATGCACGGTGATGAGCCGCACGCCGGCCCGCTCGGCGCGCCGCGCCAGCTCGGGGGCGTTGATCGACTGGCCGTCCCAACCGAGCCGCATCTTGAGCGCTACCGGCACGGAAACGGCGGCGATGGTGGCTTCAATCAGCGTCAGCGCATGGTCGAGATCGCGCATCAGCGCGGAGCCCGATTGACCGTTGGTCACATGCTTGGCCGGGCAGCCCATGTTGATGTCAATGATGGCTGCGCCGGAGGCTTCGGCAATGCGCGCCCCTTCCGCCATCCAGCGCGCCTCGCAGCCGGCGAGCTGCACCACGTGGATGCCGATGTTCTGCCCTTCGCTGCGCAAGCAGGCGTTGCGGTCGCCCTGGATCAAGTCCTCGCAGGCAGTCATTTCCGAGACCACCAGGCCCGCCCCCAGCCGCGCCACAAGGCGGCGGAAAGGCGCGTCGGTGACGCCCGACATGGGCGCAAGCACCACACGGTTCGGCAGCGCGACGCTGCCGATCGCCAGCAAGGGAGCCTCAGAAACTGCGCAATTGTCGCTCATCGGAGCCATGCACAAGAATTAGGCGCAAACCCATCCTGCATAGAGTTTAGCCAATTTCTGTCCGAGCGCAAGTGCTGCGGTGCAACAAAATTAATAGCGGCGGGGAAAACTGATTTTCCCTAGGGTGGTGCCCTGGTCCAAAGCCAGAGGCGGAGATTTCATGGCAGGCAGGGTAGCGGCGGTGGTGGTCGCGGCCGGGCGCGGGAGCCGGGCGGGGGGCGACGTTCCCAAGGTCTATCAGAAGCTTGGCGGCGGCGAGCCGATGATCCGGCTCAGCCTGAGCCTGTTTGCCGGCCACGGAAAAATCGACCTCGTGCAGCCTGTCGTCCACGCGGATGATATTGCCCTCTATGACGCTGCGGCGGCCGGGCTTGATTTGCTGAAGCCGGTTTTTGGCGGGGCGACGCGGCAAGCCTCCGTGCGCGCGGGCCTGGAGGCATTAGCCGCACATCGGCCCGAGATCGTGCTTGTCCATGATGCGGCCCGGCCTTTTGCTTCCCCCGCCCTGGTTTCGCGCACGGTAGCCGGCGCCGCCAGCGGCGCCGCCATTCCCGGTATCGCTTTGGCGGATACCGTGAAGGCCGTCGACGCGAGCGGGCGCGTGGCGCAAACGCTTGAGCGCGCGCAGCTGCGCGCTATCCAGACGCCGCAGGGCTTTCAGTTTTCCACGTTGCTTGAAGTGCATCGCCGCGCCGCCGCAGCCGGACGCGAAGATTTTTCCGATGACGCCGCGCTGATGGAATGGGCGGGCCATAGCGTGAATGTTTTTGAGGGCGAGGCCGGAAATGTGAAGCTGACGACGCCAGAAGATTTTTCCCGCGCCGAGGTCCTGAGTCTTGCCGCCTTGGCGGATGTCCGCACCGGCAGCGGCTACGACGTGCATGCCTTCGGCGCGGGGGATCACGTCATGCTGGGCGGCGTGCGGATTCCGCATGTGCGCGGCCTCACCGGACATTCCGACGCCGACGCCGTGCTGCATGCGCTGGTGGACGCCATCCTCGGCGCCCTGGCGGAAGGCGACATCGGCGCGCATTTTCCGCCGGGCGATCCGCAATGGAAGGGCGCGCCGTCGGATAAATTCCTGCAATTCGCCGCTGAGCGCGTGCGGGCCCGCGGCGGCCTTATCGCGCATCTGGACGTGACGATCATCAGTGAAACGCCGCAGATCGCCCCGCACCGCGACGCCATGCGCCAGCGCATCGCCGCGATTGCCGGCATTTCCGTCGAGCGCGTAGCGGTAAAGGCGACCACCAGCGAAAAGCTGGGCTTCATCGGCCGCGGCGAAGGCATCGCGGCCATGGCGACGGCCACCATCCGGCTGCCGTGGGGACCGTAAAATGCCGGACAAGGAAATGATCGAGGCGGCGCGGGCGCTGCTCGATCTGTGCAGAACGAAAAAATTGACGCTGGCGGCGGCCGAGTCCTGCACGGGAGGGCTATTGGCGGCGACGTTGACGGAGATGCCCGGTTCCTCTGATGTGTTTGATCGCGGATTTGTCACCTACAGCAACGACGCCAAGCAGCAGATGCTGGGCGTTTCGCCAGAGACGCTGGAAAAATACGGCGCGGTGAGCCGCCAAACCGCGGAGGCGATGGTCAGGGGCGCGCTCGCCCGCGCATCGGTCGATCTCGCCATATCCATCACCGGCATCGCCGGGCCGGGCGGCGGTAGCGCCGACAAGCCGGTCGGGCTCATGCATTTTGCGGCCGCGGCGCGTAGCGGCAAGCTGGTGCATCATGAGCATCGCTACGGCGATATCGGCCGCGCGGAAGTGCGGCGGCGATCCGTGTTGCAAGCCATATCCATGTTGCGGGAGCTAGCGGAGACGGAGCTGACAACTCAGTAGTTCAGGTCGAAGCCGCCTTGTTCCGATAAATCTCGTCGGCCCTCTGCTCAAAAGCTGTGGCAAAGCGGCGGAAGGCCGCGTCGAACATCGCGCCCATGAGCGCTGCCAGCACGCGGCTGCGGAATTCGTAGTCGATGAAGAACTCGATTTCGCAGGCCTGCTCGCCGAGCGGACGAAAGCTCCAGCGATTCTGTAGATGGCTGAACGGCCCGTTGAGGTACTCGACCAAGATTTCCAATTTTGGTTTGTCGAGGGTGACGCGGCTGGTGAAGGTTTCGCGGATCAGTTTGAAGGCCACCGTCATATCCGCCACCAAGACCTCAAGGCCCTCTCCCTTCGCGGCCCGGCTCTTCACCTTCAGCGCGCGGCACAGCGGCACGAATTCCGGATAGCGTTCCACGTCGGCGACCAGATCGAACATCTCGCCCGCGGAGTGGCGCACGCGGCGCTTGGTGGAAAATTGCGGCATTAGACCTTTTTGCGAAGCTCTCTGCTTGTCATTCCGGGACGGCGCCTTAGCGCCGGACCCGGAATCTAGATGCAATCGCGGAGAGTGCCTCTGGATTCCAGGTTCGCGTCTTCGACGCGCCCCGGAATGACAACAATCATCATCGCGCAGATCTCGCGCGGGCGGCCTTGAGCCGGGCAAAATCCTCGCCGGCGTGATGCGAGGAGCGCGTGAGCGGCGACGACGACACCATCAGGAAGCCCTTGGCGAAGGCGACGCTTTTGAACGCCTCGAATTCGTCCGGCGGCACGAAGCGCACCACTTCATGATGCTTGCGCGTGGGCTGGAGATACTGGCCGATGGTGAGAAAATCGACATCCGCCGCGCGCAGGTCGTCCATCACCTGCAACACTTCGTTCCGTTCCTCGCCAAGCCCGACCATGATGCCGGACTTGGTGAACATCTGCGGATCGATTTCCTTCACCTGCTGCAACAAGCGCAGCGAAGCGAAGTAACGCGCGCCGGGCCGCACCGTGCGATAGCGCGAGGGCACGGTTTCCAGATTGTGATTGAAGACATCCGGCCGCGCTTCAACCACTTTCTCAACCGCGCCGTCCTTGCGCAGAAAATCCGGGGTCAATACTTCGATGGTGGTTCGCGGACAGTGCGCGCGGACTGCGGAAATAACGGCCGCGAAATGCCCTGCCCCGCCGTCGTCGAGATCGTCGCGATCGACCGAGGTGACCACGACATGCGACAGCCCGAGTTTCTTGGTCGCTTCCGCCACATGCTCCGGCTCGCGCGGATTGAGGGGGCCGGGCAACCCGGTCTTCACGTTGCAGAAGGCGCAGGCGCGGGTGCAGGTGTCCCCCATGATCATGAAGGTGGCGTGCTTCTTCTCCCAGCATTCGCCGATATTCGGGCAGCCAGCTTCCTCGCAGACCGTATGCAACCCGTTCTCGCGCATGATGCGATGGGTGTCGGCATAACCTTTCGACACCGGCGCCTTGACGCGGATCCAATCGGGCTTTTTCAGCACCGGCGTATCCGGCCGATGCGCCTTTTCCGGATGGCGCGGCCGCGGCGGCTGCTGGGTCAGATCGAGAACGGTCGTCATGGATTCTCCGGGTAAGGCAATCTTTTAGGTATGTGCTGAGCGCGCCGCAAGCCAGTGGCAGGTCAGGCCCGCCGGATCGCTTGCAAGATCAGCAGGAAGACGATCGCGCCGATGGTGGCGGTGACAAGCCCGCCGAAGAAGCTCGGCATAACATGGATGTTGAGCGTGTCGAACAGCAGGCCGCCGAGGATGGCGCCCACCAGCCCGATGGCGAGATTACGCAAGAGACCCTGCGGCGCGTCGGTGATCTTTGCGGCGAGCCAGCCGGCGATCAGGCCGATCATGATCCAGGCGAAGGGGCCCATGCTGCTGTCCTCGACGATGTATTTTACAATATAGCAGCTTCTGCTCCAATCTTGGTCATCATGGGGAAGGAAATTCGCCATGTCTGCGCGCGCCGATGCTCCCACCACCCGCCTCCCCTCGGGCGACGCGATGCCGGTCCTTGGTCAGGGCACTTGGATGCTGGGCGAAGACCCGGAACGCCGCACCGATGAAATCAAGGCGTTGCGGCTCGGCCTCGATCTCGGAATGACGCTGATCGATACCGCCGAGATGTACGGCGACGGCGCTTCCGAAAAGCTCGTGGGCGAGGCCATCGCCGGACGCAGGGAAGAGGTTTTCCTGGTGAGTAAGGTACTGCCGCAGAACGCTACGCGCCAAGGAACCATCAAAGCCTGCGAGAAGAGCCTCAAGCGGTTGCGGACCGACTATCTCGACCTCTATCTCCTGCACTGGCGCGAGGAGGTTCGGCTGTCCGAGACTCTCGAGGGGTTCGATGTGTTGATGAAAGCCGGGAAAATCCGCATGTGGGGCGTCAGCAATTTCGATGCCGACGACATGCAAGAACTTGTCACGCTGCGCGGCGGCAAGGCGGTGGCAACCAATCAAGTACTCTACAACCTCACGCGCCGCGGGATCGAATACGACCTAATCCCCCTGGCGCGAAAATTCCGGATGCCGCTGATGGCCTATTCGCCGATCGAACAAGGCCGCCTGCTGCGCCACCCGACCGTTCATGCTATCGCGGCCCGCCATCATGCAACGCTGGCGCAGGTGGCGCTGGCCTGGGTGCTGCGCCATCCCGGCATCTGCGCCATCCCGCGCTCGGGCAACCCGGCGCATACGCGGGAAAATCACGGCGCGCTTGCCGTGCGGCTCTCGGCGCGGGATTTTTCCGATCTTGACCGTGCCTTCCCGCCACCGACGAAGAAGGTGCCGCTGGAGATGATTTGAGCGCACAATAAAAACCCTGTCATTCCGGGACGCGAGCACCCGGATCGGCGCTGCGCGCCGTCCGGGCACAGGCTCCGCGAGCGAACCCGGAATCCAGAAATACCCGCTGAATACGCATCTGGATTCCGGACCCGGCGCTGCGTGCCGTCCCGGAATGACGTCAAGGGATTACATATTCAGCGCGCGACCATAAGCATCGAGCACCGCTTCCTTCATCATCTCCGACAAAGTGGGATGCGGGAAGATGGTGTGCATCAGCTCTTCTTCCGTCGTTTCCAGATTCATGGCGACGACGTAGCCCTGGATCAATTCGGTCACTTCCGCGCCGACCATGTGCGCGCCGAGAAGCTGGCCGGTCTTGGCATCGAAGATCACCTTCACCAGACCTTGGTCCTCGCCCAGCGCGATGGCCTTGCCGTTGCCGGCGAAGGGAAAGCGGCCGACGCGGATGTCCAGCTTCTTGTCTTTCGCCGCCTGCTCGGTGAGGCCGACGGAAGCGATCTGCGGCGAGCAATAGGTGCAGCCGGGGATCAAGCGCTTGTCCACCGGATGGACTTTCAGCCCCTTGATCGCCTCGACGCAGATCACGCCTTCATGCTCGGCCTTGTGCGCCAGCATGGGCGGGCCGGAAACGTCGCCGATGGCGTAGATGCCGGGTACATTGGTGCGGTTGAGTTGATCGACCACGACGATGCCGCGGTCGGTCTTCACGCCGATTTTTTCCAGGCCGAGATTTTCGATATTGCCGGTGACGCCGACGGCGGAAATGACGCGCTCCACGGTGAGCGTTTGCGTGCCGCCCTTGCCGTCATCGATGGTCGCCGTAACGCTGTCGGCCTTCTTGTCGAGCTTGGTGACTTTCGCACCCGTCAAAATCTTGATGCCCTGCTTCTCGAAACTTTTGCGCGCGAAGGCGGCGATCTCGGCGTCCTCCACGGGGAGAATTTGCGGCAGCACCTCGACAATGGTCACTTCAGCGCCGAGCGTGCGGTAGAAGCTCGCGAACTCCACGCCGATCGCGCCGGAGCCGACCACCAGCAGCGACTTCGGCATTTTCTCAGGCACCATGGCCTCGAAATAGGTCCAGACCAGTTTCTTGTCGGGCTCGATGCCGGGCAGCACGCGCGGGCGCGCGCCGGTGGCGACGATGATGTGCTTGGCCTGATAGGCGCCGGGGCCGAGCGCGCCTTTCGGCGCTTCCGTCTTCGACGCTTTCACCGTGACCTTGCCGGGCGCGTCGAGGACGGCCTCGCCCCAGATCACGGAAACCTTGTTCTTCTTCATCAGGAAGCCGACGCCGTCGTTCAGCCGCTTGGATACCGCGCGCGAGCGCTGGACGATGGCCTTGGCGTCGTAGCCGACCTTCTCGGCAGTCAGTCCGTAGTCTTTGGCGTGTTGCATGTAGTGAAAGATTTCCGCCGAGCGCAGCAGCGCCTTGGTCGGGATGCAACCCCAGTTCAGGCAGATACCGCCAAGATGATCGCGTTCGACAATGGCGGTCTTGAAGCCGAGCTGCGCCGCGCGCACGGCGGTGACATAGCCGCCGGGGCCGGAGCCGATGATGAGGATGTCGAAGGTGGTGTCAGGCATGGTCAAGGTCTGGCCATTATGAATGTCGCCCAGAATACCAATGCGCAAAGCACGCTAACGCTATCTATGAGGTTCTGATTGGAAGCAAAGTGATACAAATTGCTTTTCGTAACTACACTGCCAAAAAGCAAAAGAGCACAGGCGAGCAGTCCTAACGCCAACCACCATGGAAGTACGAAAAATGGAGCAAGCAAAAAGGAGAGTCCAGCGGGGAACGCTAAGATCGTAACAACTACCATTACGGGACCATTTCTCGCGGATAACAAATCCAACGCGCCGCCTCTTGCAAAGGCCAAATTAATTCTGGATGACCAGCAAGTGGTAAGCAATCCAACAATCAGAACCAAAATTTGGATGCTCCGCACAATCACACCACCATCATCACGGGATTCTCAATCAGCGTCTTGAATGCGGCGAGAAGCTGCGCGCCGAGCACGCCGTCCACGGCGCGGTGATCGGTGGAAAGCGTCACCGTCATGACATGGGCGGCCACGATCTTGCCGTTGCGCGCCACCGCTCTCTCCTCACCCGCGCCGATGGCGAGGATGGTTGCGTGCGGCGGGTTGATAACGGCGGCGAATTCGCGAATGCCATACATGCCGAGATTGGACACAGCCGTGCTGCCGCCCTGATATTCCTCGGGCTTAAGCCTGCGCTCCCGCGCGCGCGCGGCCATATCCTTCATCTCCTTGGAAATCACCGCGAGCGATTTCATCTCCGCGTGGCGCACGATGGGCGTAATCAGCCCGCCGGGGATGGAAACGGCGACGCCCACGTCGGAATGCTTGTGCTTGAGCATGCCGCCCTCGGTCCAGGTGATATTGGCGTCGGGCACCTGCTGGAGCGCCAGCGCCAGCGCCTTGATGACGAAATCATTGACCGACAATTTCCAGACGGGGTTGCCGGCCTTGTCCTTGGGCGCGGAGGCATTGATCTCCTCGCGCGCGGCCAAGAGATTGCCGATAAGGCAATCCATCGTGAGATAGAAATGTGGGATGGTCTGCTTCGCCTCGACCAGACGGCGGGCGATGATTTTGCGAATATTGTCGTGCGGGATGACCTCGTAGCTGCCGGGCTCGAACAGCGCGCGGATCTTATCGTCGGAGGGCGCTTGCGCCAGCGCGGCAGCGGGCGCTTTCAACGCACCGCCGGCTTTCGCCGCGTCCACGTCGCGCGCAATCACGCGTCCGTGCGGGCCGGAGCCCTGCACGCGGGTGACATCGATATTGGCTTCCTTGGCCAAGCGCTTTGCCAGTGGTGAGGCGAAGAGGCGGTTTCCTTGAGGGGCCGGAACCCCCTCACCCGGCGCCTTCGGCGCCGACCTCTCCCCACTGGGGAGAGGTGAAGGAGCCTGCGCGCGCGGCGCGGCAGTGCCTGCTCCCTCTCCCCGCCCGAACTCGGGTTTACCCGAGTTCGGCACTATTGAGCGGCCGAAGTCGGATAGATCCGACTTCGGCTGGGGAGAGGGTTGGGGTGAGGGGGTTCCTGCCGTCATTTTATTCTCTGCTGGTTTCCCCGCGCCGGCTGCCGCCGCTTTGACATCCTCACCCTCGCCCGCGAGTACGGCGATGAGCTGATTGACCGGCACGTCCTGCGTGCCTTCCGGCACCACGATCTTGGCCAGAATGCCCTCCTCCACCGCTTCCACTTCCATGGTCGCCTTGTCGGTCTCGATTTCCGCTAGCACGTCGCCAGGGGCGACCTTGTCGCCCTCCTTCTTCAGCCATTTGGCGAGGTTGCCCTTCTCCATGGTGGGCGACAGCGCCGGCATGAGGATGTTGATCGGCATCGTGGACTCGTCAGTTCACCGGAAAAGTCAGCGGTAGTATACCGCTTTCGCCGCCTCGATTACCTCGGCGACGGAAGGCAGCGCCAGCTTTTCCAGATTGGCGGCATAAGGCAGCGGCACGTCCTTGGCGGAAACGCGCAGCACCGGCGCATCAAGATAATCGAAGGCGTGCTGCATCACGCGGGCGGCGATCTCGGCGCCGATGCCGGATTGCTGCCAGCCCTCTTCCACCGTGACCAGGCGGCCGGTCTTCTTCACCGACTCGATGATGGTCTCGGTATCCATGGGGCGCAACGTGCGAAGATCGATCACTTCGGCGGAGATGTTTTCCTTGGCCAATTCCTCCGCGGCCTTGAGCGCATAGCTCATGCCCATGGACCAGGCGACGAGCGTAACGTCGGTGCCAACGCGCACGACCTTGGCGCGGCCGATCGGCAGCACATAGTCGTCGAGCTTGGGCACCGGGAAGGATTGGCCGTAAAGGATTTCATTTTCGAGGAAGATGATCGGATTGGGATTGCGGATCGCGGCTTTGAGCAGGCCCTTGGCGTCGGCGGCGGTATAGGGCGCGATCACCGTGAGCCCGGGGATGTGCGTATACCAGGCGGAAAAATCCTGGCTGTGCTGGGCAGCAACCCGCGCGGCGGGGCCGTTCGGCCCGCGGAAGACGATCGAGCAACCCATCTGCCCGCCGGACATGTAAAGCGTCTTCGCCGCGGAGTTGATGAGCTGGTCCATGGCCTGCATGGCGAAATTCCAGGTCATGAATTCGACGATCGGTTTTAGCCCGGCGAGCCCCGCGCCGATGCCGAGCCCGGCGAAGCCGTGCTCGGTGATGGGCGTGTCGATCACGCGCTTGCTGCCGAATTCCTGCAACAGGCCCTGGGTGACCTTGTAGGCGCCCTGATATTCGGCGACTTCCTCGCCCATCACGAAAACGTCCTTGTCGCGGCGCATCTCTTCCGCCATGGCGTCGCGCAAGGCCTCGCGCACGGTTATGGTCACCATCTCGGTACCGGGGGGAACGTCGGGCTCGGTCAGCGCTTGCGGTTGCGGCGGCGCGGCGACGGCAGATTTCGGCTCGGCCGGCGCGGTTTTCTTTTCCGATGCGGTTTTTTCCGGATTCGCTGCTTTAGGTGCTTTGGCCGTGGCGTCCTCGCCTTCCGCAAGAATGGTCGCAATGAGTGTATTCACCGCCACATCCTGGGTGCCTTCCGGTACCAGAATTTGCCCCAGCGTTCCTTCGTCCGTCGCCTCGATCTCCATGGTAGCCTTGTCGGTCTCAATCTCGGCGATGACGTCGCCGCTTTTGACCGGCTCGCCTTCCTTCTTCAGCCATTTGGCGAGGTTGCCCTTCTCCATGGTGGGCGAGAGGGCGGGCATCAGAACTTGGATCGGCATGGGCTTTCTGAACTCTGTGGACGAAGGCCGTCGCTGCGCGGCAGGTTCGGGTTAACGCAAGACGTCGGTGTAAAGCTCGGACGGATCGGGTTCTGGGTCGTTGGTGGCGAATTCGGCGGCTTCGTTGACGATGGCGCGCACTTCCGCATCGATCTTTTTCAACTGCTCCTCACTCGCCCATTTCTTCTCCAGCAGGCGCTGGCGCACCTGCTCGATAGGATCATGCTCCATGCGCACCTTATCCACCTCTTCGCGCGTGCGGTACTTGGCCGGGTCGGACATGGAATGGCCGCGATAGCGGTAGGTGAGCATTTCCAGAATATAGGGGCCGTTGCCCTCGCGGCACAATTTGACCGCCTTCTCGCCGGCGGCTTTCACCGCGCGCACGTCCATGCCGTTGACCTGCTCGCCCTCGATGTTGAACGACGAGCCGCGCTGGGAAAGATCGACGGTCGCCGAGGAACGGTTGATGACGGTGCCCATGGCGTAGCGATTATTTTCGATGACATAGACCACGGGCAGCTTCCACAGCTCGGCCATGTTGAAGCTTTCATAGACCTGGCCTTGATTGGCGGCGCCGTCGCCGAAATAGGTCAGGCAGACATTGTCGTTGCCGCGGTAGCTGTTGGCGAAGGCCAAGCCGGTTCCGAGCGGCACCTGGGCGCCGACGATGCCGTTGCCGCCGAAGAAACCTTTCTCCACGGAGAACATGTGCATGGAACCGCCCTTGCCGCGGGAATAGCCATGCTGGCGGCCGGTGAGTTCGGCCATGACGCCTTTCGGATTCATCGCGCAGGCGAGCATGTGGCCATGGTCGCGGTAGCCGGTGATGACCTGGTCGCCGGGCTTGAGCGCCAGCTGCATGCCGACGACGACCGCTTCCTGCCCGATATAGAGGTGGCAGAAGCCGCCGATCAGCCCCATGCCGTACATCTGGCCGGCCTTTTCCTCGAAGCGGCGAATACCGAGCATCTCGCGGAAGACAAAGAGCTCCTGCTCCTTGGTGAATTCGGGCACCGAACCGCTTGCGGCCAAGCCGCCATTGGGGCCCTGGTTGGAGGAACTTTGCACGGCTGATTTGCTGGTAGCGGCGGCCATGGGTCTCCTGGGGGCGGGATTTTGCGGCGGCGCTCAACCCCATAGCCCAATTCGCCTAAGGGTGAAAGCGCAGGCGGGCCAGGGATAAGTGCGCTGTGAATGGCGCTGGAGCGAACGCAATTTTCAGCTACGATTGCCCGGCGCCGCCGCAACATTCGGTCGGCGGACGCCCGCTATCGGGGTTTCAACAGCAACGTGACCTCGTGCGGATCGATGTACTGGAGCTCCGCGCGCGCGCGCTCATCCAGCAGGTCGGGATCGATGCGGTCGGAGCGCAGGAGGGAAACCCGCCGTTCCCAGTGGCCGCGCTCCAGCTTGGCCCGTTCAAACTCAGCAGAGAGCGTGACAATCTGCTGTTCGAGCGCCTGTTGGGCGCGCAGGCCGTGATTGCCGGAATAGGCGTTGACCGCGAAATAGCCGATGAAGAGAGCGGCTGCGGCATAAAGGCCGAGAGCGGTAAAAAATGAACGCAACCGTTTACGGGTGACCATGCGCGCAGCATGGCGCGGTGGCACTTAAGGCGGCTTTAACAGGCGCCGCCGCACCAGGACATTTCCACCGAACGCATGAAGCGGTGAAAAGACGGAAAGTCAATGAGTTGGCACAACTTCTTCGCAACACAGTCGAGGGCCGCTTATGGCCGCGCGTCACTTGCGCCGGGCAAAAGGATTCTTCTTTTCCCGCAGGATGAGGCGGATCGGCGTTCCCGGCAGGTCAAAGGATTGGCGCAACCCATTGACGAGGTAGCGCCGGTAGGCGTCGGGAAGCGCGGCCGCCCGGGTGCAGGACAAGACGAAAGTGGGCGGGCGCGTCTTCGGCTGGGTGATGTAGTTGAGCTTCAGCCGCCGGCCCGAAACCGCGGGCGGCGGATGCTGCGCCAGCGTCTCTCCCAGCCAGCGATTGAGCGCATTGGTGGGGACGCGGCGGTTCCAGACCGCGTGGCTTTCAACGACCGCCCGCAACAGGCGGTCAAGGCCTTCGCCGGTCAGCCCTGAAACAGAAACCACGGGCACGCCCTTCACCTGGGGCAGCCAATGGTCGGTTTCCTCGCGCAGCTTTTTGATCGCGCCTGCCTGTTGCGGCGCGAGGTCCGCCTTGCTCATGGCGATGACAAGAGCGCGGCCCTCCTTTTCCACGAGGTCGGCGATGCGCAAATTCTGATCCTCGAACGGATGCTCGGAATCCATCAGCACGACAACCACGTCGGCGAAGCGGACGGCGTTGAGCGCGTCCGCTACGGAGAGCTTTTCCAGCTTCTCCTCCACCTTGGAGCGCCGCCGCAGGCCTGCGGTGTCGTAGATGAGGAACTGCCGGCCATGCCATTGCAGCGGCACGGCAATGGCGTCGCGCGTGATCCCCGCCTCGGGACCGGTGAGCAGGCGCTCCTCCCCAAGCAGGCGATTGATGAGCGTCGATTTGCCAACATTCGGCCGCCCCACCACCGCGACGCGAATGATCTCCGGTTCTTCTTTGCTTACATCTTCGGCGTCCGCCTCGTCAGGAAGCTCCGTCGCTTCCGGCAAGGCGGCGCGCAGCGCATCATACAGATCGGCCATGCCTTCCCCATGCTCGGCGGAAATGGCAACCGGCTCGCCCAGCCCGAGCGCATAAGCTTCCAGCACCCCTGACGCGCCCGCCCTGCCCTCGCTCTTGTTGGCGACCACGATGGCGGGTTTGCCGGACTTGCGCAGGAGATCGGCGAAACTGCGGTCCACCGGCAGCGGGCCCGCGCGGGCGTCAATAAGGAAGAACACGGCGTCGGCGTCGGCGATGGCCGCCTCGGTCTGCGCGCGCATGCGCCCTGAAAGGCTTTCCGCGGCGGCGTCTTCCAGGCCCGCGGTGTCGATCACCGTGAAATCGATGTCGCCAAGCCGCGCCTTGCCTTCGCGGCGGTCGCGCGTCACCCCCGGCCGGTCATCGACCAGCGCCAGGCGGCGGCCGACGAGACGGTTAAACAACGTCGATTTGCCGACATTGGGCCGGCCGATAATGGCAATGGTAAAGCTCATGACGCGATCCGGCCGCGCGTGGACGCAGCTCTGCTTTAAGGTATCGCGCGAAAGTGATTAGCGCGAAAATGTGCCTGCTTCGGGTATCGGCGAGGAATTCGGCAAGGAATGTTGCGACGGGTTCGGCCAAGGGGCTTCCGACGATTGACTCGACGACTGTTGATTTTGCTGCGGCGAAGCTGCGGGCTTGGGTTGTGCCGCCGGCGCACTGGCCGTCTTCGGTTTTGGCTTGGGCTTCGCCGGTTGCGTGGTCTGGGGTGCTGGCGCGGGCTGTTCGGCAGGCGCCGCAGCGGGCGGCACGGGCTCGGTTTCGATCGCTGCCTGCTGACCCTTTATCAAATCGGAAGGAACGCCTTCGGGCACGCCTGGCACGCCGTTGGGAAATACCGGCTTGCGCTCGCCTTGCAGCTTTTCTTTTGAGCCGAACACGCTTTCCGGCATCCAGTCGGTCGGGTCGAAAGTTTTGCCGCTCGAGCTGCACGCGGAGACCGAAAAGCCAAGCGCCAAGATGACGGCTGCGGGGATCGCCCGGTCATAGCGGAACATGCCAGTATCTCCTGCTCAACTCTTGCCGTTTGCCGCGGTGAGCGCCAGCAGCATTTCGACGCGCTGGCGCATTCCGGGTGTCGCCTCGGCATCGCCCACGATCATGCCGGCCCATTTACGGGCCGCTGCCGCGTCGCCGGTGCGCCAGGCGGAAAGCGCCAGCAGTTCGCGTACGGTGTTGCGGTAAGTCCGGTCCGGCGCCGCCAGCGGCTCAAGACGCTGGCGCAAGTTCTCGTACGGTTCGGAATCGACGAGGAGCGATCCCGCGCGCACGGCGGCGAGATCGCGCAGCGGCTGCGGCATCCGCTGATCGGCGGCAACCGCGTCAAAGGCCTCGACTGCCGCCTTCGGGTCGCGTTGCGCCAGCTCGGCCGCCGCCTGCAAGCGTGCAAGGTCGCGATAACCCTGCGCCCCGCCCTCGGCGATCTTGGCGAAGGTGGCTTCAGCCTCTGCGTGCTTGCCTTCCGTGCTGAGCGTCATGGCCGTGTTGAAGGCGGCGCCCGCCTCGGCGGCTTTTTTCATCTCCCACCAATGATAGAGGCGCCAGCCCGCGACCAGAAAGACGATAAGAATCGCGCCGCCGATGATGTAGTTCTGGTAACGGTCCCAAAGCTTCTTGAGCTTTTCGCGCCGGACTTCCTCGTCGATCTCGTTGAAAATATCTGACACTAACTTCTCCAACCCTCGGGAAATTCACCGTTTCCGGACCGGGCGCGTAACGTATCCATATGGCGCAGGCAAGGCAAAGGCTTAGGCCATAATCGTAAACGCTTCGCTTTTTGGCTTTTGCGGGCCTCAGCGGTCCTTGCGCTTCATCGCATAGACATGCTCCGGGCCGGGGAAGCTGCGCGCGCGCACGTCCGCGGCGTAAGCCTCCACCGCCTTGCCGATCGAAGGGCCGAGATCGGTGTATCGCTTGACGAATTTCGGCACCTGCGGGGAAAGGCCGAGCATGTCTTCGAGCACGAGGATCTGGCCGTCGCAGGCCGGACTGGCGCCGATGCCGATGGTAGGGATCGGCACCTTCTCGGTGATGCGGCGGGCCAGCGGCTCGGCCACGGCTTCGATAACGACGGAAAAAGCGCCGGCCTCCGCCACCGCGCGGCCGTCGTCTTCAAAGGCAGCCCATTCCGTTTCCTCGCGGCCGCGGGCGCGGAAGGAGCCCAGCACATTGACCGCCTGCGGCGTCATGCCGATATGCGCCATCACCGGCACGCCGCGCTCCACCAGGAAGGCGATGGTGTCCGCCATGCGGCGTCCGCCTTCCAGCTTGATGGCGCCGCAATGGGTTTCCTTCAGCACGCGCGCCGCGGAATAAAATGCCTGCTCCTTCGACGCCTCGTAGGAGCCGAACGGCATATCGACCACCACCAGCGCACGGCGCGAGCCGCGCATCACGGCGCGGCCTTGCAGGATCATCATGTCGAGCGTCACCGGAATGGTGGTCTCGAACCCATGCATCACCATGCCGAGCGAGTCGCCGACCAGGATGACATCGCAATGCTGGTCGAGGATGCGCGCGGTATGGGCGTGATACGACGTGAGGCAGACGAGAGGTGCGCCGCCCTTGCGGGCGCGGATGTCGGGCGCCGTGAGCCGCTTCTCCATCTGCTGCGCGGACATCGCTACCTCCCAAACGCCGGAACGCCGATGACGACCGGATGGAACACAAAGCCGACGGCGAGATAGACGATGGTACCGACGAGCACGGCGAGGACGTCGTTGGTCCAGCCGCCGATGGGAATTGGCGGCGCGCCGGGATCGGTGCGGCGCTTGAGCGAGATGCGGTCAAACACCGCCCAGCCGAGGATCGCTCCGAATAACAGGATCGAGCCGAGATCGCCGTTGGAGATGAGATGGGCGAGGGCCCAAAGCTTCACTCCGACCAGCATCGGATGCTTGAGCGTCGTCTTGATATAGCCGGGGATATAGGCGGCGATCGCGCACACGATCGAGGGCCACATCAGGCCGACGGTGACGTGCCGGGTCCAGGCGGCCGGATACCAGACATCGACCCAGCCGGTGGCGCGGTAGCGGGCGAAGCCCCAGCCGATCAAGATGATGCCAACGAGGGAGACCAGCGAAAACAAACCCTTATACGGCCACTCCCCTAACCGTGCGATCAGCGCCGCTCGCCTGTCGCGCATAGCGACGACGGCGTGTGCGCCAATGAAGACGGCCAATCCGAAGATCAGGATCGCAAGGCCCATTTCAACTCCTGTGCATTACAGCGCGGCTAGTAGAGGCGATGGCAGTGCAGGAGGCAAGGTGGCTGCGGTGAGGCGGGGCGCGGGGCGTCGCGCGCCCGACGGCTATCCCGGCGCCTTCAGCGCCGCGCGGCCGGCGTATTTGCCCTGCGGACCCAAATCTTCCTCGATGCGCAGAAGCTGATTGTATTTCGCCGTGCGGTCGGAGCGGGCGAGCGAGCCGGTCTTGATCTGCCCGCAATTGGTGGCCACCGCGAGATCGGCGATAGTGGCGTCCTCGGTCTCGCCGGAGCGGTGCGACATCACCACTGTGTAGCCCGCCTTGTGCGCCATCTCGACGGCAGCCAGCGTCTCGGTCAGCGTGCCGATCTGGTTGACCTTGACCAGGATCGAATTAGCGATGCCATTATTGATGCCGTCGGCGAGCCGCTTGACGTTGGTGACGAAGACATCGTCGCCGACGAGCTGGCACTTGCTGCCGAGCATGTCGGTCAAAATCTTCCAGCCTTCCATGTCATCCTCGGCCATGCCGTCTTCGATGCTGGCGATGGGATAGCGAGAGAGGAGATCGGCGAGATATTTGGCCTGCTCCTGTTTCGAGCGGGTCTTCCCCTCGCCGGCGTAGACATACTTTCCGTCCTTGAAAAATTCAGTCGCGGCGCAATCGAGCGCGAGCACCACGTCCTTGCCGGCCTTGTAGCCGGCCTTCTCCACCGCTTTGACCACGAAGTCGAGCGCCGCATCGGCCGACGGCAGATTGGGCGCGAATCCGCCCTCATCTCCAACATTGGTGTTGTGACTGGCGGCCTTCAGCGCGCTCTTCAAGGTGTGAAAAATTTCCGCGCCCATGCGCAACGCCTCGGCGAATGTCGGCGCGCCGACCGGCATCACCATGAATTCCTGGAAATCGATCGGGTTGTCGGCATGCGCGCCGCCGTTGATGATGTTCATCATCGGCACCGGCAGGAGCCGCGCCGACGTGCCGCCGACGTAACGGTAGAGCGGCAGGCCGTTCGCCGCCGCTGCGGCCTTCGCCACCGCGAGCGAGACGCCGAGGATGGCGTTGGCGCCGAGACGGCCTTTGTTCGGGGTGCCGTCGAGCGCGATCAGGGTCTCGTCGATCTTGGCCTGGCCTTCCGCGTCCATGCCGCCCACGGCGTCGAAAATCTCGCCGTTGACCGCGGCGACCGCCTTGAGCACCCCCTTGCCGAGATAGCGCTTCTTGTCGCCGTCGCGCAGCTCCACCGCCTCGTGCTTGCCGGTGGAAGCGCCCGAAGGCACGGCGGCGCGGCCCATGGAGCCGTTTTCTAGAATGGCATCGACCTCCACGGTCGGATTGCCCCGGCTGTCGAGGATTTCGCGGCCGATAATGTCGACAATGGCGGTCATGGGGTTCCCGGCAGCCCTGAGTATTCCTGGCCGGGCTTCTACAGGACTAAACCGTTTCGGCAAAGAGAGTCAGGGGCCGGAGCCGCGCCTTGGGCACAACGCCGGCCGCATCGATTATCGAGGCCGCCTGACCGGTATCCTTACTTTTTGTGCTCAGTTGAATGGGTTGTGCTCGACGGTCCTACGGACTCGTTCTCGCTCTCTGTAGTGTTTTTTGTGTCGCTTACGTTGTCGGTAACGTTCTCGGTGGCGTTCTCGGACGGGATGAGCTCATCGGGTTGCATGATTATGGGTCCCGATTCCTTGCCATTATCTGCCATGACGGATTCCTCCCATTGGAAAGCCGGAACAAAAGCGAATAGAGATTAGGACAATCTCCGTTTGTTACAAGGAGAGATTGTAAAACGACCTTCAGACACGCGCTCGCCCGTCTGCGACGTGCGCGGGGAGGTATCTGTTATGGCCCGAACGACCCTCGGAAAACTGGCCCGCATCCCCGCCTCCCCCGCGCAGGCGGTGCTCGACCGGGTGCCGAACCCGCATCCGGACACGCATTACGTGGCCCGCTTCACCGCGCCGGAATTCACCGTGCTCTGCCCGATCACCGGCCAGCCCGACTTCGCGCATCTGGTCATCGATTATGTGCCGGGGCGCTGGCTCTTGGAGTCAAAGTCGCTGAAGCTTTATCTGGCGAGCTTCCGCAACCACGGCGCATTCCACGAGGATTGCACCGTCGCCATCGGCAAGAAGCTATCGAAGCGGCTCGCGCCGCGCTTCTTGCGCATCGGCGGCTATTGGTATCCGCGCGGCGGCATTCCCATCGACGTCTTCTGGCAGACGGGCAAACTGCCGGCCGGCGTGTGGCTGCCGGACCAGGGCGTCACGCCTTATCGCGGGCGCGGATAGGCGGCGAGCAAATTCCTGATTTCTTTGCCGGGATCGCCGGCGCGCATGATGCCGCCCATGACGGCGACGCCGGCGGCTCCCGCTACAAGACAGCCAGACAGAGTACTCGGCGTGATGCCGCCGATGGCAATCACCGGGACGGGCGAATATTTTACGATCTTGGCGAACCCCTGAGGTCCTAAAGCCGGGCCGTAACTCGGCTTGCTCGTTGTTTCGAAGACCGGTCCGGCGATGACGTAATCGACCAGGGCGGCGTCAACCTGGCGCGCTTCCTCAGCGCTGTGGATGGATAATCCAACCAGCGCGTCTATGCCGAGAAGGCTGCGCGCCGCGGCAACATCGCTGCCGGCGGAAAGATGTACGCCGTCCGCGCCCGCATCGCCTACGAGCTTGGGATCGCCATGTACGGTAACTTGTGCGCCGAACGGCCGCGCGCGAGACAAAAGCTCACGCAGCAGCGCCGCCTGCTCCGCTTGCGGCAAATCTTTTTCGCGCAGGCTGACCCAACGGCATCCTGCCGCGAACGCCGCAGCCGCAATATCGATGATATTTTTACGCGCCTGGCTGCGATCGGTGATAGTTAGCAGCGGCGGCGCCGGGAGCCTCACGTCCCGACAAAGCCGAATTGTGGGCTCGACGGCTCGGCGTTCAGGCGCTTGGGAATGCGCCCAGACAGATAGGCGAGACGCCCGGCTTCGACCGCCGCCCGCATGGCCTCCGCCATGCCGACCGGATCGTTCGCCTTCGACACGGCGGTATTGAGCAGCACCGCAGCGCAGCCGAGCTCCATCGCCAGCGCGGCATCGGAGGCGGTGCCAATCCCGGCATCCAGCACAACAGGCACCGGACTGCGCGCGCAGATCAGCTCGATCAGATGCGGATTGGAAATGCCGAGCCCCGAACCGATGGGCGAGCCGAGCGGCATCACTGCGGCGGCACCGAGATCGGCGAGCTTGCGGCAGGCGACCGGATCGTCGTTGCAATAGGGCAGGACGACGAAATCCTTGGCGACCAGCTCTTCCGTCGCCTTCAGCAACTCTTCCACATTCGGATAGAGCAGCTCGCGGTCGCCGATCACTTCCAGCTTGATCCAATTGGTCTCCAGCGCCTCGCGCGCCAGCTCGGCGGTCAACACCGCGTCCTTCGCGGTCTGACAGCCCGCGGTATTGGGCAGGAAATGCGCGCGGCCGGCGAGCAGATCGACCAAGCTCTCCTCCTCGCCCGCCAGGCTGATGCGGCGGACGGAAGCTGTCGCCATCTCGGTGCCGCTGGCGGCAATGGCGTCGAGCATCACCTGCCGGTTGGGATAGCCGGCGGTGCCAAGAAACAGCCGCGAATGGAAGCTGCGGCCGGCGATGACAAGAGGATCACTGTTTTTCATCGTTATCGTTTCACCCGCTTCATCCGCCTTGGCGCACGCGGACGATTTCCACGTCGTCGCCTGGGGAAAGTTTTGTATCCGTCCACGCCTGCCGGCGCACCACTTGGCCGTTGAGCGCGACCGCGACGCCCTTGCCGTCGGCGACGCCCTTTTCCGCAAGCAGATCGGCGAGCGTCGCAGCCGTAAGCGGCACACCCTCGCCGTTGAGGCGGATCATTGCTTGTATCATGCCCATATTACGCTCTTGTCTACTCTGCCGCCACCGCCGGTGCGAAACGCTCAAGCCCGAACGGCCGCACCAGCGGATCTACCGCGCCGTCGAGAATGAGATCGGCCACCGCCTTGGCGGTGATCGGCGTCAGCAAGATGCCGTTGCGATAATGCCCGGTGGCATAGACCAGCCCCGGCATGGGGCCCGCACTGATGATCGGCGCGTCATCGCGGCTGCCGGGGCGGAAGCCGACCCACATTTCGTCGATCGGCAGTTCCTCGATCCCGGGCAGCGCCCGCCAGGTTGCCTCCAACAGCGAAAGCTGCCCGCCCGCGGTCAGATCGGGATCAAACCCTTTTTCCTCCACGGTGGCGCCGATCAGCAGGCGGCCATCCCAGCGCGGCACCAGGTAAGCGCCGGGCGCCCAGACCACATGCTGCAAAAGTGGGGCTTTTGGGTCCATGCGCAAGGCCAGCATCTGCCCCTTCACCGGCCGCACCGGCGGGCGTGCATCGGGCGGCAATCCGGTAATGCCGCGCGACCAGGCCCCGGCCGCGACAATGACAAAATCGGCAGACATGACGCGCCCCTCGACGCGGATGCCGGTAATGCGGCCCTGATTGGTTTCCACGCGATCGACCGCGGCATGTTCGCGCAAAACGACCCCGGCCCCAAGCGCGGCCGCGCGTAGCGCGGCGACCAAGGCGCGGTTGTCCACCTGATGATCCTGCGGGCTCCAGACCGCGCCGGCGATGCTCGGGGCGAGATGCGGCTCGCGGCGGCGCGTTTCCGCCGCCGGCAGCCATTCCAGCGGCAAGCCGAGGGAGTTTTGAAAAGCCAGAAGATGCTTGAGCCGCGCCTGGTCGTCCGCCGTCAACGCAATCACGAGCGTGCCCTTGGTGCGGTATCCGATCGACATGTCGGCTGCGCGCTCAAGCTCCTCGGCAAAAGACGGCCAAAGAAACTGACTGGCGCGGTTGAGGGCGATCAATTTCTCCTCGCCCGGTTCGGCCTCGGCGCAGGCGGCGAGCATACCCGCCGCAGCGTGGCTCGCGCCCATGCCTGCGGTGCCCTTGTCAAAAACGGTGAGGTTTGCCCCGCGCTGCGCCAGCCGCCAGGCTATGGCAAGGCCGATCGCCCCCGCGCCGATGATGGCGACGGTGGGAGATGGCGAAAGCGTTGCACGGACACTCATCGGCGGCTTCCTACGCTGGCATAACCCAGACAGGTTCGATGGGTTTGATCTCAGCCGCGATTAGCGCGGCACCCCAGGCCGTTCACGCATTATCGGTGTTTTTAGAACAAGGGACAAGGCCGTCTAACGGCGCGCAGGCGGTTCAGCCCTTGGCCACGGCATCAAATTCCATCAATTTGCGAAGAAGGGGTTCCAATGCCTTGAGTGGTAACATATTCGGACCGTCCGATGGCGCATAGTCGGGATCCTGATGCGTCTCGATGAAAACCCCGGCAACGCCGACCGCCACCGCGGCTCGCGCCAGCACGGGCACGAACTCCCGCTCGCCTCCCGATGATGTCCCCTGCCCGCCCGGCTGCTGCACCGAATGGGTGGCATCGAAGATCACCGGCGCCCCGGTGCTGCGCGCCAGGATCGGCAACGAACGCATGTCGGAGACCAGCGTATTGTAGCCGAAGGAAACGCCGCGCTCGGTGACCAGCACATTGCGGTTTCCTTCCGCCGTGATCTTGGCGACTACATTCTTCATGTCCCAGGGCGCGAGGAACTGCCCCTTCTTCACGTTGATGGCGCGGCCAGTTTTTGCCGCAGCGATCAGCAGGTCAGTCTGCCGGCAGAGAAAAGCCGGGATTTGCAACACGTCGACGGCCTTCGCGACCTCTGCGCATTGCGCCGCCTCATGCACGTCAGTGAGCACGGGGACACGCAGTTGCTCGCGAATTTCGGCGAAAACCGGCAGCGCTTGGTGGAGCCCCAGCCCGCGCACGCTGTCGCGGCTGGTGCGGTTGGCCTTGTCGAAGGATGTCTTGTAGACGAGGCCGATACGCAGGCGGGCCGCGATCTCCTTCAGCGCGGAGGCCATTTCCAGGGCGTGATCGCGGCTCTCCAGCACGCAGGGACCGGCGATGAGCGCAAGCGGCAGGGCATTGCCGAAGCGCGCTTCGCCAATCTCCACGATGGCATTCGGAATCAGGTCGGCTTTCACGGGTTCCTCGCGGCCGGACCATGAAGCCCGCGAGCGCCGCGGTCAACGGCCGCAAACCTGTATGTTCAGGGCATGCCGCCCGGATTATTCCGCGACCGCCAGTTTCTTCTGTTCGACAAGTGGACGCCCGACCAGCTCGGCATAGTCGGCGATGGGAAGCGGCTGGCCTATCGCGTAGCCCTGCACCTCTTCGCAGGCCTCGCGCGTCAGAAATTCGAGCTGGGATTGCGTCTCCACGCCCTCGGCGATGACCGGAAGCTTGAGGCCGCGCCCGAGCCCGATCACCGCGCGGATGATGGCGGCCGACTGCGGATTGCGATCGAGATTGGCGATGAAGGTCTGGTCGATCTTGATCTTGTCGAAGGGGAAAGACTGCAAATACGACAGTGACGAATAGCCGGTCCCAAAATCGTCCATGGCGATGCGCACGCCGAGCAGTTTGAGCCGGCGCAGGATCGACAGCGCGTGGGAAAAATCACCGATTAACACGTTCTCGGTGATTTCCAGTTCGAGCCGGCTTGGCGTCAGTCCGGTTTCGAGCAGCACGGAATGCACGAGGCCGACCAGATCGCCATGCTGGAACTGCGCCGGTGAAAGATTGATGGCGACGTGGAGCAGCTTCGGCCAGGACGCCGCTTCCCGGCAGGCCTCGCGCAACACCCATTCGCCGATCGGCACGATCAGTCCGCTTTCCTCGGCAATGGGGATGAAGGTGCTCGGCGGGAGCGTGCCGCGAAGCGGGTGATGCCAACGCAGTAACGCCTCGAAACCGGTGACCTCGCCGCCGATCCGCGCCTGCGGCTGATAGTATAATTCGAGTTCGCCGCAGGCGGCGGCCGAGCGCAGGTCGAGCTGCAATTCGCGGCGTTCGCGCAGTAGCTGATCCATTTTGGCTTCGAAGAAACCGACCCCGCCGCGGGCTTCGCGTTTGGCGCGCAAGAGCGCGGAGTCGGCATTGCCGAAAAGCGTGGTGGCGTCGGCGGCGTCGGTCGGGTAGATGGCGACGCCGATGGTGACGCCGACCTGGAATTCCTGCCCTTGGATTTCGACCTCCGGCGCGGCAGCCGCGATCAGCTTATCAGCCAGCGCTTCGGCAGTGGCGGGCTGCGGTCCACCGGCAATCACCGTGAATTTATCCCCGCCAACGCGGGCGATGAAAGCGCCCTCCGCAACCGCTTGCAGGCGGCGAGACATTTCACGCAATAGCGTATCACCGCCGGCCTGACCAAAAATGTCGTTGACTTTTTTGAAGCGATCGATGTCCAAATAAAGGACGGCGAAACTCTCTCCGTCCTTGGCGGCACGCTCCAGCGTCAATTCCAGATGCTCCAGGCACGCCTGCCGGTTGGGCAGATCGGTCACCGCATCGTGGTTCGCCATGTACTGGATCTGCGCCTCGGCGCGCTTGCGCTCGGTCACGTCTTCAATGACGTTGACCAGGTATTGCGGTTCGCCTTTCTCGTCGCGGATCGTCACCTTTTTCGTCGTGACGAGCCGGGTTCCCTTGCGCGGCGTATGCAAGGGATGATCGTTGACGAAAATCTCGCTGTTGGAGCGCAGCAGTTCCTCATCCCGCGTGGTGATGACTTCCGCCTGTTCCCTGGTGAAAACCTCGTGTGAGGTCTTGCCGATCATCTCTTCACGGGAAAGGCCGAAGAAATTTTCGCCGGCGCGATTAACCAGCACATAGCGGCGGTCTTGCGCGTTCTTGACCACAAGCGTGGCGGGGACGTTGTCGAGGATGGTGTCGAGAAAGGCACGGCTGCGGTCCCGCTCCTGCTCGGCGTGGCGCTGCTCGGTAACGTCCGAGTGTGTGGAGACCCATCCGCCGCCCGGCATCGGCCGAGTAATAACGTTTATGTTTCGCCCGTCGGGAAGTTCGATCACTTTGTTTTCGAAGCCGTCGGCCATGAACCGGCCAATGGATGGATCGCCCGCGAATTTTCCTTCCCGGCCGAACAGCCTGGCGGCGTACTGGTCCGGATCTCCCTTGAAGGTTCCAGCCGCCTTGCGCAGCTCAAACAGGTCGCGAAGCGTGGAGCCGAGCTGCAACGCTCCTGGCGCCAATGCGTGGATTTCGTTGTAACGTTCATTGAATAGAACAAGGCGGCCCGCAGAATCGAACATCAAGAGGCCTTGGTGCATATTGTTGAGGGCCGTATCCAGCCGGACCTTCTGCTTGTTGAGATTTATTGCAACCTGCCGCGCGCACAGCAAAATCGAACCGAAGAATGCGGCCATCATCAGAATGGCCCCGCCAAACATTTTAATGGCGCTCTCTTGCCAATCCGCAAGGGCGGCGTCTACGGTCGTGGTGGCCATGAGGACAAACGGATAATGGTCGAGCCTCTTTGCGGCGATCAGCCGCTCCTTACCTTCGATCAATCCAATTTGCCGAACGGCGCCGTCTTTGGTCCGCGACAGCACCTTCATGAGCAATTCGTTTTGGGAATAGGAGCGCGCAAGGCTCGGGGCGGCCGAGGGATGGCGCGCAAGCAAGACGCCGTCATCGCGGAAAAGGGAAATGGAACTTCCCTCTCCCAGAACAACGCTTCCGAAATATTGCTCGAAGTACGGCAGATCCATTGCACCGAGAATCAGACCGAGGAACTCGCCGTTCGGGCCTGAAACCTTGCGCGCGAGATGAATAGTCCATTCTCCATTGGCGCGATTGCGTACTGGCTCGCCCAAGAACGAAGTCAAATGCGCATTGGACTTGAGTGCCTCGAAGTATTCTCGATCCGTGACATCGATCTCCGGAAGCGGCCAGTAGCGAGAAAAGTTGAACAATTTGCCCCGCGAATTGATCAGCGTGAGCGCGCCGATTTGGTCCCAGTCAGCGGCTTTGTCCTTGAGCATGAGATGATTGTCGTAACCGGACATCCGCCGTTCGTAGTCTTCGGCGGTGGCGACCCCGAGAGCCTTCATGCGCTCGATCAATCCGTCCTGAATAACTTCGACGGTTTTGAAGGCACGATCCGTGCGCACGGCGAGCAATGACGCAACATTCTGCAGGTGTTTTTCCTGGTCGGCCAGGGCGCGGTCGCGAAGATCGGTGACGATGAGAGCACCGGCTACCGCAATCGCAGCCATGAGCAAAAGGCCGACATAAACGACGGAACGGACCGGACGAATATGCCACGCGCTTCTCACGCTGATTGATGGCGCCGTAGCGCCCCCGACTTGACGCGACGCGGACACCGAGCCGATCCGGGCAGCTCGGTCGGGCTTTGGGGAGAAGAGCTTCCACATGGCAAAGCAACCATAGGTGTGACCGGCTATTTTGCCTTTAACGGAAGGCAATTCTCGATTTTTTTGTTGCGCCGGAAAGAAGACGTGGTGAAGTAAATTTTAATGTGGTGACGCAAACTTTAATAATGGCGTGGCCGCCCCAGTTCCTGCGCCTGAAAGTTGCATCTACACCAGCCGGCTCTGCTCCACCGCCGCCTCGATAAAGGAGGCGAACAGCGGGTGCGGCTCGTTATGTTCGATGCAACAAGGAACAATCTATCGAACTCAAGAAGTTGCTTTGGTTTGCCTAAATTTTTCGATGATCCCATCAAACATCGAAAATACCGCCTCGACGCCATATCCCGCCAAGAACGCCACAGCCAGTGGCGACAGACTTAGTTTGGTGGATAGGTCGCTAAACAGTCCGACCACAAGTCCGGCCATACCACCTAGCGCGGCGCGCATCACGTGGCGTATTGGCGAAGTGGTCGAAAATGTCGAAGTCCTGATCTGATCCGAAATCGTACGAATAACGTAAGCGACAGCTCCGATCGTCCCGAATAAGATCGGCAAGATGTAAGCGCCGAGGACTCCTACGATCAGATTCGCTTTTTCTTGCACGTGTAGCACCGCAGATTGCATGAATCTTATGCGGTCGGACACGCCGTGATAATAATTAAACCATTGAGCATCGATGCTTGGCCTTAGATGGATTGATTGGCTCGGCCATTGTGAAAAGCTTGTCGAGATTATTTCCAAAAAGCGCGCTTCCGTATCAATGCGATCGAGATCACTGTCAATAGAGCTGGAATCGTTGATGATCTTAAAGGCCCTCGCCTTTTGATCTGGAGACCACGTCTCCGCTTGGGTTCCTCGCGTTTCGGCGTCGAACTTTGTGAAATCTTGCACAAGCGACGCGTATTTCAATTTCTCCGCGGCAAAAAGATCGTCGATTTTCTTGGACAGATTGCTGCATGTCCACACATACAATTGTATCGGCAATATCAACACCAGCAATAGAAGCAACGCGAGCGAGTATCGGCTTGAGGAGCGCTCGGCGATCGATTTCGTTTCACCGCCCAGAAAGCGACGCCAACGAGGTGGCTCGATATTGCGGTGTGCGGCCGCAAGACAATCCATCGTCACCGGCTGAATAAGATCGCATAGCCTGGCGAACGCACTCCAAAATCTTTGTGAGATTTGCGGGTTCCACTGATCGCTGTCTGCCGCAGCCCGCGCTTCGACAATCGCCAGGGCCAGATCCGGGTTGAGGTCTTTCACGCGTTCCGCAGCAAATCGGAGCAGCGGGCCAGATTCCGTCAACGCCGCTAAATCACTCTCGCTGCACTTGGCCACGATCCCCTCCCGCTGCTTGTCGCGTTACGATGGAGCGTAGGGCCAAGACGGGATGCAATCAAGAATTGAAATGTCCGCACCGAGACTGTCGGTTATTACACCAGCCGGCTCCGCTCCACCGCTGCCTCGACAAAAGAGGCAAACAGCGGATGCGGCGCGAACGGGCGTGATTTCAGCTCGGGATGGAATTGCACGCCGATGAACCAGGGATGCTCCTGGTATTCGATGGTCTCCGGCAGCACGCCGTCGGGCGACATGCCGGAGAAGCGCATGCCATGCTGCTCCAGCCGTCCTTTGTAGGCCGTGTTGACCTCGTAGCGGTGGCGGTGGCGCTCGGAGATTTCGGTTTTGCCGTAAATGTCGGCGACGCGGCTGCCGCGCTTAAGGATCGCTGGAAAGGCGCCGAGCCGCATGGTGCCGCCGAGATCGCCGCCGGCGCGCCGCTTCTCCAGGTCATTGCCCTTCAGCCATTCCGTCATCAGGCCGACCACCGGCTCGGACGTGGGCGCAAATTCCGTCGAATTGGCCTCGGCGATGCCGCAGAGATTGCGCGCGGCCTCGATCACCGCCATCTGCATGCCGAAGCAGATGCCGAAATAGGGAACGTGCCGTTCGCGGGCGAACTGCGCCGCGCGGATTTTTCCTTCGGCGCCGCGCTGGCCGAAGCCGCCCGGCACCAGAATGCCGTTGACGTGTTCGAGGAACGGCGCGGGGTCCTCGTTCTCGAATACTTCCGACTCGATCCAATCCAGATTGACCTTGACCTTGTTGGCGATGCCGCCGTGGGAGAGCGCCTCGATCAGCGACTTATAGGCGTCCTTCATGCCGGTATATTTGCCGACGATGGCGATGGTGACGTCGCCTTCGGGCGCGCGGATGCGCTCGTTGATCTGCCGCCAGGTGGAAAGATCGGGCGCGGCGGCGGCGTCGATGCCGAAGGCAGCCAGCACTTCCTTGTCCAACCCCTCTGCGTGATAGGCCTCCGGCACCGCGTAAATGTTGTCGACGTCGCGCGCCTCAATCACCGCGCTTTCGCGCACATTGCAGAACAGGCCGAGCTTGCGCCGTTCCGCCTGCGGGATCGCCCGGTCCGTGCGGCAGAGCAGGATGTCGGGCTGGATACCGATCGATAGCAGTTCTTTGACCGAATGCTGCGTCGGTTTGGTTTTCAGCTCTCCCGCCGTGGGGATGTAGGGTAGCAGCGTGAGGTGGATGTAGATGGCGGTGTTCTGCTGCAGGTCGTTGCCGAGCTGGCGGATAGCTTCCAGGAACGGCAGGCTCTCGATATCGCCGACCGTGCCGCCGATCTCGCACAGCACGAAGTCGAAGCCCTCGTTGCCCTCGCGGATGAATTCCTTGATCGCATTGGTGACGTGGGGAACGACCTGAATGGTGGCGCCGAGATAGTCGCCGCGGCGCTCCTTGGCGAGGATTTCCTGATAAATGCGGCCGGTGGTGATGTTGTCCTGGCGCGTCGCGGGCCGGCCGGTGAAGCGCTCGTAATGGCCGAGATCGAGATCGGTTTCCGCCCCGTCGTCGGTGACAAAGACTTCGCCATGCTGATAGGGCGACATCGTGCCCGGATCGACGTTGAGATAGGGGTCGAGCTTGCGCAGGCGGATTTTGTAGCCGCGCGCTTGCAGCAGCGCGCCCAGCGCCGCCGAGGCGAGACCCTTGCCGAGAGAGGAAACCACGCCGCCGGTGATGAAGATGTACCGCGCCATGGGGCTCAACTTGTACCCCGCCCGAATCGATTCGACGAGGGTCTTTTGGAGGGCCTTTTGGGCATGGCGGCTTTGCGGCGGCGGCCATGGCTTTTTCGCTCTTGCTGCCTCATCCTCATGCTAGGATGGTATCCTCATGTAATACTTTAATTACATAAAGTAAAGCTTTAGGAGCGTGGCGTGCCGGCTCCCATTTGTCCCCCGGCCGATGCCGCGGGATGTCCGGCTACTGCGATCTCGGGGCCTGCGGCGTCGCTGGCCCCTGCGGCTGCTGCGCCGGTGCGCTCGGCTGCTGGAATCGATCCAACAGGCTGCCGCCCGGCGCTACTGGTGTCGCGGGGCCCTGGCTGCCCGGCGCCTGACCCGGCGTAGCGCCGGATTGCTGCAGGATCGACGAGGGTTTGCGCTCGACGCCGGCGAGAATGGAGAGGATCAGGCTGGTAGCGAAAAATATGGCCGCGAGGACCGCGGTGGCGCGCGTGAGCACATTCGCCGTGCCTCGGCTCGACAGAAAGCCGCCTCCCCCTCCTCCTCCGCCGCCTATGCCCAGGCCGCCGCCTTCCGATTTCTGCAGCAGCACGACGCCGATCATGGCGAGAACCACCATAAGATGGATGACAATGACGACAGTCTGCATGGGCTGGTCCAATCAAAAACGGCAACGGCCCCATGGCCGCCGGGCGACACTCGCCATATAGGAAGTCGCGGCGGTCTCTACACGATCCCTGGCGATAATTCCACCCTAGCGCATGATCCCGAAAAGTGGGAACCGGTTTCCCGCCTTCGCGAAGCCCGCTTCGGCGGGCGAAGGAAGGTCGGATAAGATCATGCGCCATTTTATAAAGTTAGCGCGCGAACCGCAGATAAGTCTACGCAATCTGCGCAAGCTTGATTGCTTTCGCAAAACCGGTACCCACTTTTGCTGATCGCGCGCTGATGGCTCACCGGCAAGCCGCGGCAATGGCGAGGAATTCCCCAGCCTTCAGGCTGGCGCCACCGACCAAAGCCCCGTCGACATTCTCCACCGCCATAAGGTCCCGGGCGTTGGAAGGCTTCACCGATCCGCCGTAGAGGATGCGGATGCCGCGGCCTGCGGCCCCATAGCGGGAGACAAGCCGCTCGCGCAGAAAGCTATGCACCTCGGCAACGTCTCCGGGCGTGGGCGTCAGCCCGGTGCCGATGGCCCAGACCGGTTCATAGGCGAGAATCAGGTTTTCAGCCGTCGCCTCTTTGGGCAGCGACCCGTCGATCTGGCGGCGCACGATGGCGATGGTTTCCCGCGCCTCCCGCTGGGCCCGCGTCTCGCCAATGCAGACGATGGCCGCGACCCCCGCCCGATGCGCAGCCTGCGCCTTCTTGCGGACGAGTTCATCGGTTTCCTGATGCAGGCTGCGCCGCTCGGAATGGCCGACGATGATGGCGCCCGCGCCCGCGTCCGCCAGCATTTCGGCGGAAATGTCGCCGGTGAAAGCGCCGGACGGTTCCGGATGGCAATCCTGGGCGCCTATGGTGACGGGCGAGCCGGCGGCGGCACCCGCGAATTCCGTCAGCAGCGTCGCCGGCGGACAGACCATGAGATCGACCTTGGCGGCGAGGTCACCGGCGCCTTGCAGGATCGTCCGCAATTCGACGACCGAGCGCCGCAGCCCATGCATCTTCCAATTGCCCGCAACCAGCGGACGCGGCGCGTTCGGCATATCCTCACCTCGGCGTCTTTGGTCCCGCCGTGCGGTTAGCAGACCCGCCCGGCGCGCGCCAGAGCCGGGCGAGCCGCGGCACGCCATATGTTGCGGTAGCCGGACTCGCTCCCTATGATAAGGGTCTGCGGCGCCTGCCGTCGGCGCGCCGCGCGCATCCCCAACTACCCATAGGTCCCATGCTCAGAGGTATCAAGGAAGCCTCCGCCAATTGGCTCGGCAAAACCATCATGACCGTGGTCCTCGGGCTGCTGGCCGTAAGCTTTACTGTCTGGGGCATCGGCGACATTTTCCGCGGCTTCGGTCTGTCGGAGCTCGCCAAGATCGGCCGCACCGAGATCGGCATCGAGCAGTTCCGCCAGATCTACGTCGAGCGGCTGCAACAAATCAGCCGCCAGGTCGGCAAGCCGATCAGCGTGGCCGAGGCCCGGGCGAGAGGTTTAGACCGCCAAGTGCTCGGCGAAGTCATCGCCGCAACCGCGCTCGACGAACGCGCCCGGCAGTTGGGTCTTGGCGTGTCCGAAGCGGAGATCGCCAGCCAAATCATGGCCGATCCGGGTTTCCGCGGCCCCTCCGGGCAGTTCGATCGCGCGCGCTTCGAGGCCTTGATCCGCCAGGCCGGCTATACCGAGGCACGTTTCGTTGCGGATCAGCGCCGGCAAATTTTGCGCCGGCAGATCCTCGACACGATCGCCGGTGATATCGTCGTGCCGAAGACGGCGATAGAAGCCACCTATCGCCACGAAAACGAGACACGCGCAATCGAATATGTCGTGCTTGACCGGGCGCAGGCCGGAAACATTCCGCCCCCTGCCCCAGAGGCGATGGCGAAATATTTTGAGGATCGAAAGGGGCTGTTCCGGGCGCCCGAATACCGCAAGCTGACTTTGGTCATGGTAAGCCCCGCGGACCTGGCGAAGTCGGTGGCAATCCCCGACGCCGAGACCAAGCGCCTCTATGACGAGCGCCGCGCCCGCTACATCGCGCCGGAACGGCGTCACGTCCAGCAGATCGTGTTCCCCAAGGCGGAAGAAGCGCAGGCGGCATCGGAGCGGATCGCCAAGGGCGTGTCGTTCGAAGCGCTCGCCGCGGAACGCGGCCTACAGACCAAGGATATCGACCTCGGCACCATTGCCAAGCCGGCAATCGTCGATCGCGACGTTGCCGACGCGGCTTTCGCGCTCAAGGAAGGCGGCGTCAGCGCTCCGGTGCAGGGACGCTTTGGGACAACGCTCGTGCGCGTCCTCAAAATCGAACCGGAACAGTCCCGCAGCTACGAACAGGTGGCCGACGAGATTAAGCGCGACGTGGCGCTGGAACGGGCCAGGGGCCAAGTATCCGCCTTGCGCGACAAACTCGAGGACAACCGTGCCGGCGGCGACACGCTCGCCGAAGCGGCGCAAAAGCTCGGGCTTGCGGCCAGCACCATCGAGGCCATCGACCGTTCCGGCAGAGGCCCCGGCGGGGCGCCGGTCAGCAGTCTGCCGCAAGCGGCCGAGCTCGTGCCGGCCGCCTTCGCGAGCGACGTCGGCGTCGAGAGCGACCCGCTGCAACTGCAAGGCGGCGGCTATCTCTGGTACGACGTCACCGGCATCACGCCTTCGCGCGAGCGCAATCTCGATGAAGTCAAGAATGAAGTCGAAATCCGCTGGCGCAACGAGGAGATCGCGGCGCGCCTCAAAGCCAAGGCCGAAGCCATGGTGGAAAAGCTCAAGAGCGGCGCGGCGTTCAAGGACATCGCCGCCGCCGACCGATTGAAAGTGGAAGCAGCCTCTAGCCTCAAGCGCGGCGATCCGACCGAAACGTTTTCGGCGCAAGCGATCAACGCGGTATTTCGCACGCCCAGCGGCGCCGCCGGCTCCGCGCAGGGCGAGCAGACGACCCGGCAGATCGTCTTCCGCGTCACCGACGCCACGGTTCCGAAGCTTGATGCAAATTCCGACGTTGCCAAGCGCATCGCCGATGCGTTGCGTTCAGCGCTGGCTAACGACCTTCTCAGCGAATACGCCATGCGCCTCGAAAACGAGATCGGCGTCACGGTCAACCCCAACGCGCTCAGCCAAGTCACCGGCGGCGGCACGAACTGAGCGCTTCGATGCAGACCGAATCCCCGGCAAGCGTTTTCGCCGATCGCTATGCGCGGGGCGAGGCGCAGGTGGTGTGGACCACGCTGGTGGCCGACTTGGAGACGCCGGTTTCCGCGTTCCAAAAAATCGCCGGCGGCAAGCCGATGAGCTTTCTGCTGGAGTCGGTGGAAGGCGGCGACACGCGCGGGCGCTATTCCATCATCGGGCTTGAACCGGACGTGGTCTGGCGCACGCGCGGCACGCGCGCCGAGATCAACCGCACGGCGCGGACGCGGGCTGAGGCCTTCACGCCCTGCCCACAGCCGCCGCTGGAAGCGCTGCGCGCGCTGATCGCGGAAAGTCGCATCGTCTTGCCGGACAATCTGCCGCCCATGGCGGCGGGCGTGTTCGGTTATCTCGGCTACGACATGGTGCGGCTGATGGAGGAACTTCCCTCCCCCAATCCGGACCCGATCGGGATTCCCGATGCGGTGCTCATCCGGCCCACCCTTGTCGTCATCTTTGATGCCGTCGAGGATACGCTGACGGTGGTGACGCCGGTACGCCCGGAAAAAGGCGTGACTGCCAAGGCGGCGCTGGCCCGCGCAGGAGAGCGTTTGTCGGCGGTGGTGGATGCGCTGGACCGTCCGCTCGGCAAGGAAGGGATCGGCGGCGACGCGGGGCCGCTCGCGGCGGCGCCGACATCCAACACCACGCCGGCCGAATACAAGGCCATGGTGCTCAAGGCCAAGGACTACATCACCGCCGGCGATGTTTTCCAGGTGGTGCTGGCGCAGCGCTTCGAAGCGCCCTATGCGCTGCCGCCGTTTTCGCTCTATCGCGCGCTGCGGCGGGTGAACCCTTCGCCCTACCTCTATTTTCTCGACTTTGGCGATTTCGCCGTCTCCGGATCGAGCCCGGAAATCCTGGTGAAGGTGAAGGCCGGTACCGTCACCATCCGTCCCATCGCCGGTACGCGCCCGCGCGGCGTCACCCCGCACGAGGACAAGGCGCTGGAAGCAAGCCTGCTCGCGGATCCCAAGGAGCGCGCCGAGCATCTCATGCTGCTCGATCTCGGCCGCAACGACGTGGGCCGCGTGGCCGAGATCGGCACCGTCACCGTCACCGACCAGTTTTTCGTCGAGCGTTACAGCCACGTCATGCACATCGTCTCCAACGTCGAGGGACGGCTGGGCGAAAAGCATGACGCCGTCGATGCGCTGGCCGCCGGTTTTCCCGCCGGCACCGTGTCGGGCGCGCCGAAGGTGCGCGCGATGGAGATCATCGACGAATTGGAAAAGGAAAAGCGCGGGCTCTACGCCGGCGCGGTCGGCTATTTCTCCGCCGCGGGCGAGATGGACACCTGCATCGTGCTGCGCACCGCGCTGGTGAAGGACGGCGTGATGTATGTGCAAGCCGGCGCCGGGATCGTGGCGGATTCCAATCCCGAAGCCGAGCAGCAGGAATGCGTCAACAAGGCCAAGGCGCTGTTCCGCGCCGCCGAGGAAGCGCGGCGGTTCGCGAGCACGGCGAAGCGGGGGCAGTAACGCTCACTTTTCTTTGGGCAGCGCGTCGGCGATAGACCAGAGTGCATAGGCGCGCCAATACCCATTGTTAATTGCCTGCGACAAACTTAAAGCCTCTGGTATCTTGCCCGCCTGAGCTTGCGCCTCTGCAATATTGGCCAGAGCGGTGCTGCGGTAATTGTTATCCCCAACGGAATGCGCAAGGCGCAACGCCTCTTCGAAGGTGCTGACGGTATCTTTCGTCAAACCCGCCTTCGTTTGTGCTACAGCAATTGTACCAAGCGCTATAGCACGATAAGCACGAAAAAATTGATTATCTTGGTTAGGAATAGACTGGGCGAAGTTCAGTGCATCACCGATTTTTCCAGCCTTCGCATATGCGTCAACAATCAGCAGCAGCGCTATTGCGCGTTCCTCATCTACAGCAAATTTTTGTTTTTCGTCGCGCAGGCCGCGATAGTCTATAAATTGAAAAACCTGCAAGGCATCAGTGATGTTACCTGCCTTCGCTTGCGCTTCGACAATGTAGCGCAGGGCAAGAGCGCGGTCCAAACCATCCGTAATGGATTGAGCGATTTTTATAGCTTGGTCGAAGGCGCTCCTTGTTAAGGCTGCATGTGCCTGGGCCTCGACAATCGACACGAGATAGCCATCAGCAGACCCGCCAATCCGAAGCGCCTGATCGAACGTACCAGCAGCTTCCTTGGTCAATCCTGCGATCGCCTGAGCCTCCGCGATTGACGCTAACGCCAGGGGAAGAAAATCGCCTACTGATGGTGTGAGCCGCAGCGCCTGATTTATTGTATCAGAAGCTTCCTTCGTTAAACCTGCCTTCGCTTGCGCTTTCGCAACTGATGCAAGGACGCCAACGCGAATTCTGTCATTTTTGATGGAGCTTGCGAGTTGCAGAAGCTCGGAACTCCTGCCCGCCTTAGCGTGCGCGGCTGCGATCGAACTAAGCGCCTCGCCGCGTTTACTTTCTTCGTCAATGGTTGGCACGAGTTGGACCGCCTGATCCAGAGTGGCGGCAACCTCCTTCGCAAGCCCTGACTTTGATTGGATTTCGCCGATAGCGCCGAACGCTTCAGCGCGTTTCGGTTTGTCCTCTATCGACTCTGCAACTTGGACGGCCTGATGCAAAACGCATACTCTCTTGGGTGCTCTCATACACACAGCCCACGCTGCTCCGGAGGTTGCCGTCGCCACAGACTTGGAGGAAATTTTACCGATGCTTTGCCCGGAAGCGAGTTGTACCGCTAGGTTGGCGGCCGGGTATTTGGCGACAATAGCTTTCAGTTTCTCCTCGGCCGCCAGCAGTGACTGAAGCTTCTCTTCAGGATTCTGCTTCTCAGCCTTCTCGATCAGTTTCTGGACTTCCACGAAAAGCTTGTTCGCGTTCTCGTTGGGATCGCCGGAACAGGATACGAGGACAAGCGCACACACGCCTATGATGATCGCCTGCCTCATCGTGATCCCCCAATGTCGCGTAAATCTGGCGTCACTATATGCCGAAGTTTGGGGCATGGCACGGGCAGTGACGCCCTCGTCCGACAGCCGACGAAGTAGTAGCGCCGATCCCTCTCATCTGCTATAATATGACTAGTTTTATGACCATTTTGGAGAGTCCCATGGCGACGGTGACGCTGGTTGAGGCAAAGGCCCATCTGAGCGAACTCCTGGACAAGGTTGAGGCCGGGGATGAGGTGGTCATCACCCGCCATGGGCGGCCGGTGGCCCATCTGTCTCCGCTGGCGCGACCGAAGCAGCCGGTGCCGTCTCTCGCCGCGTTCCGCGCCCGGATGCCGCGGTTGCGCAAGCCAACAACGGTCGTGCTGCGCGAGATGCGGGACGAGGCGCGTTGATCCTCTATTTCGACACCAGCTTCCTCGTTCCGCTGTTCTTGCCGGAACCGACCAGCGAGCGCGTCGAGCAGTTCCTGCGACGGCAACGAACAGAGGACCTCGCGATTAGCCATTGGACGCGCGTTGAGTTCCTCTCGGCGCTGGCGCGCCAAGTCCGAATGGGCGGCCTCGACCCAAAGGCCGCGCGCGATGCCGATGCACAGTTCACAGCCGTCGCAGCTAACTCCTTCATCAATCTGCTACCAAGCGCCGACGATTTTGATCTCGCGATGCAGTATCTGCGGCGCTACGAGGCCGGCTTGCGGGCCGGCGATGCGCTGCATCTTGCCATCGCCAGCAATCATCGCGCCAACACGATCTATAGTCTCGACAAGAGAATGCTGGCTGCCGGAAAGCGGCTCGGCCTCGCCGTAAAAACCGGAATCCGTATGCGCGGCTAGCAGCGCCAAGCGGGGGCAGTAAGGCGCGTAGCTCGCGCGACGTGCGAGGGTGGCATTGAGATCAGAGCCTGACGGCATTTCCATCTCGGCGGGTGCCTTGGCTTCCGTGTACCCTAGCAAGAATGCTAGTGTTCACACTGATCCCTGGTCATCTGAGGAATGTCAGCTATATATAATTTGCTGAATTTCTAGCTAATTGGGAAGGATAAATAAAAATGCAATTCTGGGTCATTGGCGGCGAGTTCACGTCATTAAATTTTCATTCGTTTGCCCCGGGAACCTCTGTTGTTGAAGGTCCTTTTCCAACCCGGGCAGATGCAGAAATCGCGTGGAAGTCATTGTCGGAGAATACCAGGTATAAGGCAAATTATCGGTTTGTGATTACAGAGGAATCTATTGCGAAAGGCTAAAATAACGATTGATCGCTGGCAGGCGCATGTGCCGTTTGCAGCGTCGTTCCGCTCGATGTCGAGACGCATGAACTCGGCTTTGAAGTCGCCGAGCGCCAGCGGCTATCGATTTATGACGCGATGATTGTGGCTGCCGCGCTGCGATCCGGATGCCGGATTCTCGATACCGAAGACCCCAACGAGGGACAGAAGATCGATCGTCTAACCATCCGTAACCCATTTGCGGCTTCCGGACGACATCCCTTGACCCCCTAAAGACCCCCGTCTAAGACCTTAGGCTGTAACGGATAAATCCATCGCCTCACCCTAAGGAGCCGCCCAACGGGTCCGCGCGAAGCGCGGCCCGATGACAGGCTCCGGCGGCGTCTCGAAGGGTAAGGCCAGTGGTCGGTGCCGCCATGATCGTTTTGATCGACAATTATGACAGCTTCACCTTCAACCTGTTCCATTATCTGGGCGGGCTGGGGGCGGACGTGGCCGTGCATCGCAACGACAAGATCACGGTGAATGACGTGCTCGCCGCCGAGCCTGAGGCCATCGTACTGTCGCCCGGGCCCTGCACGCCGAATGACGCGGGCATCTGTCTTGAGCTGATCGACAAAGCCGCGCCGACGATCCCGATCCTCGGCGTCTGCCTCGGCCATCAGGCCATCGGCCAAGCCTTCGGCGGCGAGGTCGTGCGCGCGCCGGTGCCGGTGCACGGCAAGCTGTCGGAGATCAAGCATGAAGGTGCGGGCGTCTTCCGCGGCATCAATGCGCCGTTCCAGGCCACCCGCTATCATTCGCTCGTCGTTGATCGCAAAACCATACCGGACGAACTTTCCGTCACCGCGGAAACCGGCGACCATTTGGTGATGGGGCTCGCGCACAAGAAACTGCCGGTGCACGGCGTGCAATTCCATCCCGAAAGCATCGCTTCGGAACATGGCCATCTGATCCTGCAAAATTTTCTCAACCTTGCCGCCAACTGGAACGCCGCACAGGGGCGGCGGGCGGCGACATCACCGGCGCGCAAGCGCCGGCACTGAGGGGGCGCGCGTGACTGACGACTTCAAGACGCTCATCGGCAAGGTGGCGACCGGCGCCACGCTCAGCCGCGAGGAAGCGGCGCGGGCCTTTGATCTGATGATGTCGGGCGAAGCGACGCCGTCGCAGATGGGCGGCTTGCTGATGGCGCTGCGGGTGCGCGGCGAAACCATCGAGGAGATCACCGGCGCGGTTACCGCCATGCGCGCGAAAATGCTGCGGGTGGACGCGCCGGCGGACGCCATCGACGTGGTCGGCACCGGCGGCGACGCTTCCGGCTCACAGAATATTTCCACTTGCGCGACCTTCATTGTCGCGGGCGCGGGCGTGCCCGTGGCCAAGCATGGCAACCGGGCGCTGTCGTCGAAATCCGGCGCGGCCGATGTGCTTGTGGCGCTGGGCGTGAAGATTGATCTCGCGCCCGCGCAGATCTCGCGCTGCATCAATGAGGCTGGCATCGGCTTCATGTTCGCGCCCGCGCATCACCCGGCGATGAAGAACGTCGCGGCAACGCGGGGGGAACTCGGCACCCGCACCATCTTCAATCTGCTCGGGCCGCTATCGAATCCGGCCGGCGTGAAGCGGCAGATGGTCGGCGTGTTTTCACGGCAATGGATCGAGCCGCTGGCGGAAGCGCTCAAAAATCTCGGCTCGGAAGCCGCATGGGTGGTGCACGGCTCCGACGGTCTCGACGAGATCACCGTATGCGGGCCGACCGCCGTCGCCGCGCTGGAAAACGGCAAGGTGCGCGTTTTCGAGATTTCGCCGGAGGATGTGGGCTTCGCGCGCGCCAAGCCGGACGCCTTGCGCGGCGGCGATGCCGAAGCGAACGCCACCGCGCTGCTCGATGTGCTCAAGGGCAAGAAGGGCCCCTACCGCGACGTCGCCATCCTCAACGCGGCCGCGGCGCTGATCGTCGCCGGGCGGGCGGCAACTTTGAAGGAAGGCGTGGCGCTGGCCGCGAAATCCATCGACTCCGGCGAGGCCGAGGGCCGGCTCGACCGTCTCATCGCCGTGTCGAACGCTTAAATCATGGCCGACATCCTCACCCAGATCGAGGCTTACAAGCGCCAGGAGATTGCCGCCGCCAAGCGCATGCGCCCGCTTGGCGCGATCGAGGCAGAGGCACGCGCCGTGCCTGCGCCGCGCGGATTTCTGCATGCAATCGAGCGCAAGCTCGCGGCCGGCGACTATGCGCTGATTGCGGAAATCAAGAAGGCGAGCCCGTCGAAGGGGCTGATCCGCGCCGATTTCGATCCGCCGTCGCTCGCGCGCGCCTATGAGGCGGGCGGAGCGGTTTGCCTCTCCGTGCTGACCGACGCGCCATCATTCCAAGGCAAACCAGAATTCCTCATGGCCGCGCGCGCGGCCACCGCGCTGCCCGTCCTGCGCAAGGATTTCATGTACGACCCCTATCAGGTGGTGGAGGCACGCGCTTGGGGCGCCGATTGCATCCTTATCATCATTGGGGCGGTGGATGACGCAACAGCCAAGGAATTGGAGGATGTCGCCTTCGCCCATGGCATGGACGTGCTGCTGGAAGTCCACGACGAGCGCGAGCTTGCACGTGCGCTGCGGCTGAAGTCACGCCTGATCGGCATCAACAACCGGGATCTCAAAACCTTCGAGACCACGCTCCTCACCAGTGAGCGCCTTGCGCCTCTGCTGCCGAAAGACCGCATGGCGGTCGGCGAGAGCGGGCTGTTCACGCCCGCCGATCTGGCGCGCCTGAACAAGGTCGGTATCTCGGCCTTTCTCGTGGGCGAAAGTCTCATGCGCCAGATCGACGTGGAAGCGGCGACGCGAGCGCTGCTGCGCCGCGACGTGCGGCAGGCTTCGGCGGCGAGGTGAACATGGCACGCACAGGCAAACTCACCCACCTCGGCAGCCGCGGCGAAGCGCGCATGGTGGATGTCTCGGCGAAGAATGCGAGCGAGCGCGTCGCGGTCGCCGAAGGCCGCGTGGTGATGACGCCGAAGACCCTCGATCTTGTGCTCAAGGGCAACGCCAAGAAAGGCGACGTGCTGGGCGCCGCCCGCATCGCCGGAATCATGGCGGCCAAACACACCCACAAACTGATCCCGCTCTGCCATCCGCTGCCGATTACCAAGGTGGAGATAGAGATCGCGCCCGATCGCAAGCTGCCGGGCTTCATCGTGCGCGCCACCGTCAAGGTCACCGGCCAGACCGGGGTGGAGATGGAGGCGCTGACGGCAGTCTCCGTCGCTTGCCTCACCATCTACGACATGGTCAAGGCGGTGGAGCGCGGCATGCGCATCGATGGCGTCCGCCTGATCGAGAAGCGCGGCGGAAAATCCGGCCATTATCGCGCGAAGGAGTAAGCCGTGGCTTTGATGCCCGTGGTGGACGCGCTCGCTCGCATCCTGCAGAACGCAACACCGCTGCCGAGCGAAAGCGCACCGCTGGCCGAGGCAGCCGGGCGGGTGCTGGCTGAGGATGTCGCCGCGCGGAATACGCAGCCGCCCGCTGATGTCTCCGCGATGGATGGCTATGCGGTGCGCGCTGTCGACGTTGCCACCACGCCGGCGACATTGAAGCTGATCGGCGAGGTCGCGGCCGGACACCCCTTCTCCGGCGCGGTCGGGACCGGCGAAGCGGCGCGTATTTTTACTGGCGGCGTGTTGCCCGCCGGCGCCGACACGGTGGTGATACAGGAAAACACCCGGCGGGAGGGCGACGCCGTCATCATCGGCAAGGCCGCTGCAAAGGGCAGGAATGTCCGCGTGCAGGGTCTCGATTTTGTGCGCGGCGACGTGCTGCTGAAAAAGGGCCACCGCCTCACCGGCCGCGACCTGATGCTGGCCGCGGCGATGAATCATCCGAGCGTACCGGTGCATCGCCGGCCGAAGGTGGCGGTGCTCGGCACCGGCGATGAACTGGTCCCGCCCGGCTCGGCGCTGCAAGCAGGCCAGATCGTCCATTCCAACGGCTTTGCGCTGATGGCTCTCGCGCGCCGGGAGGAAGGCACCGTGGCCGACCTCGGCATCGTGCCGGACCGCGTCGACAGCACCATTGCCGCTGTGCGCCGTGCCCGCGAACTCGGCGCTGACATCCTGGTCACTTGCGGCGGGGTATCTGTGGGCGACCACGACCTCGTGCAAAAGAGCCTCGCCGTTGAGGGGCTCGCCCTGTCGTTCTGGAAGGTGGCGTTGCGTCCCGGCCGGCCGGTGATGCATGGGCGGCTCGGGGAGATGCATGTGCTCGGGCTGCCCGGCAATCCGGTCTCGGCCTATGTCTGCGCGCTGCTTTTCCTTGTGCCGCTGATCCGGCGGCTCGCCGGACGCGGCGACCTGTCCCCTGCCGCCGAATCGGCGGTGCTGGGAAACGATCTGCCCGCCAACGACGAGCGCATGGATTTCCTGCGCGCGACGCTGCAGCCGGGCCCGGATGGCACCCCCGTCGCCACGCCCCTGCCGATCCAGGACAGCTCCATGATGGCCGCCTTGGCCAAGGCCGATTGCCTGGTGATTCGAGAACCTTACGCGCCGGCGCTGAAAGCCGGCCGCCGCTGCGCTATCGTTAAGCTCGCGTTTTAGCGCACCCCCGACTTCTTCACTTCAAATTAAATGGTTGCGGAACACATATGGAACATATAGGGTCCGTTCATGCTTTGTTTCTGACCTGCGCTGCTTAACGCCGCTTAAATCGTGCCTTTAGGGAGAGAGCTGCCAGATGCTGACCCGCAAACAGTTCGAGCTCCTGCGCTTCATCCATGAGCGCCTCAAGGAATCCGGGGTGCCCCCGTCCTTCGACGAGATGAAGGACGCGCTGGACTTGCGCTCGAAGTCCGGGATCCACCGGCTGATCACCGCGCTCGAGGAGCGCGGCTTCATCCGCCGCTTGCCCAACCGCGCCCGCGCCATCGAGGTCATCAAACTTCCTGAATCCTTCGCCCAGGGGCTTGGCTCGTCGCGCACGCGCGGCTTCACGCCCAGCGTCATCGAAGGTGACCTCGGCCGCGTGCGCTCGGTGTCCGACGACGACGGCAGCGGACGCCCGGTGGCCGTTCCAGTCATGGGGCGCATCGCCGCAGGCACGCCGGCTGAGGCGATCCAGACCCGCAGTCACGTCATCAACATGCCGCCCGACCTGTTATCGGCAGGCGACCATTTTGCCCTCGAAGTGCGCGGCGACTCCATGATCGAGGCCGGCATTCTCGACGGCGACATGGCGCTCATTCGCCGCTGCGACGCCGCCGATACCGGCGACATCGTGGTGGCGCTGATCGACGACGAGGAAGCCACCCTCAAGCGGTTCCGGCGGCGCGGGGCCTCCATCGCGCTGGAGCCGGCCAATCCCTCCTATGAGGTGCGCATCCTTCCGCCCAACCGCGTGCGCATCCAGGGCAAGCTGGTGGGGCTGTTCCGGAAGTACTGAGGAACTTGTCGTGAAGTCATAAAGTTCGGCCTGCATTAGCTTCTATCGCCACGCGAGCCAAAAGGCGCCTGCAGAGAGGAGTTATGTGGACGAATTTACGTTCCGCTTGAATGATAACGATGTGAAACGCCACACTCTGGAACGCCTCGCGAATCTGTTGATGGCCTCCACGGGCCGCTACGTATTGCGAACTTACGGCGCAGGGGGAAGCAATGAGCCTTGATACCGGTGTTCTGGACCGCATCAACGATACAGCTCTCAAATACATTCCGAGCAAAAAATCGAGCAAAGTCAAAAAGCCCGAAGCAAACATAGTCTGCGCTGACAATCTCCAGTTCATGAGGGAACTGGAAGATGAGTCCATGCAACTGATCGTAACGTCCCCGCCCTACAACATCGGCAAGGCTTACGAGTCGAAGGCAACGCTGGATACCTACATCAGTTCGCAGACGAAAGTGATTGAGGAATGCGTGCGGCTGCTGCATCCATGCGGATCAATATGCTGGCAGGTCGGCAATCACGTTCAGAACGGAGAAATTTTCCCACTGGATACGATGCTCTATCCGATCTTCAAACAATACGGCCTCAAGCTACGCAATCGTATCATCTGGCATTTCGAGCATGGGCTACATTGTTCAAAGCGCCTATCCGGCCGCTACGAAACGATCCTCTGGTTCACCAAAAGCGATGACTACATTTTCAACTTAGATCCGATCCGCGTTCCCTCAAAGTACCCCGGCAAGAAGCATTTCAAAGGGCCGAAGGTTGGGCAGCTTTCAGGCAATCCGCTAGGAAAAAATCCGGGGGACGTTTGGGTTTTCCCAAACGTGAAAAACAATCACGTCGAGAAGACGCTCCACCCGTGTCAATTTCCGGTCGAATTGGTCGAGCGCCTCGTTCTATCGCTTACGAAAAAGGGCGGCCATGTTTTTGATCCCTATATGGGCGTGGGAACAGCCGTCGTTGGCGCCGCTATGCACGGTCGTGCTGGCTATGGCTGCGACATCGTACAGAAGTACGTAGACATCGCAGAGGCGCGGCTACGTGCGCTTGATGCGGGAACGTTGAAAACACGACCTATGAACAAGCCTGTATACGATCCCTCAAAGCCCTACGGTGGCCATCGGTGAAAATCGCCGCGATGCACTCTCACCAGAACGGCTGGGAGTTTATTAAGGTTCATAAGCCAGGGCTTTGGACCGAGATCGAGAAAGTGATAGCCGCTGTCGATGCCACCAAGTGCAAGATCAAAGTCTCCAAAGAGAAGCGGACACAAGGGACTGTTTTTTATTCGCCAATCGAGATGAACAAGCGGATGATGAGTCAGTTCGGTGCGAGGAAGTGGAAAGAGCAGCGCACGTCCTACTGGGTTACGGAAGATGCCAAGCTCATCGAAAGGACGATGAAGCTTCCGGCTGCCGAGCAGAAGAGGCAGATTGAAGACGCTGGCAAACGGCCAATTTTCTCCTACAATCAAACCGACTTCGTGAAAGACCGGATCGCGGTCGAGGTTCAATTCGGAAAATATTCTTTCGTCGCCTACGACTTGTTCGTGAAGCACATGGCCTTCTACATCGGTAACGTCATCGACGTGGGCGTGGAGATTCTAGCCATGAAGACGTTGCAAGAAGAAATGGCCTCTGGCGTCGGCTACTACGAGGCCGAGCTTTATAACCTCATCCGGGAAGGGCGAGGTGTTCCCGCCGTACCACTAGTTCTGATTGGCGTGGCTCCGTAAGGGAGCCATCCATATAATAATTTGCCTTTTAAGGGCGCGTCTCGAAGCATGCGACCGCCCCGTCCTTCCCGCCTCCGCTCGCTGCGCGAGCTACGGCGGGTTTGAGTCCGCCGAAGCGCGTGAGCGCGAAGGCGGACGAGACGCCACGCCTTCGCCCTCCTGCCTTCGCCGACCCGCTGCGCCAGCGCGGCGAGAGCGAAGCCGCTTCGGCTTCGCGCAGGCAGGTCGGGCGGAGTTTACCATCAGGCCGGCCGTCGGCCGGACCCGTTGGGCGGGCTCCTCAAGAGGAGGGCGGATAGAGCTCTCAATCCCCCGGCTCCAAATCGTCCTCGCGCGGCGTTGCGTCGCGCGGAATTGGCCTTCGGCCTGCCGTAGGCAGCTCTTCGCTTGCTTCCGGCACAGCCCGCGCCCAAGGGCGGTCGTAGCCGGGCGGGCGGGCAGCAAGCATCGCAAAACCGTCGGCGGTTCGCGTAAGCGCCACCGCGCCCGTCCGCCGCCATACCTTGCGGTCAATAATCAGCGCGGCGCAGGCCGGCGGGCCTTCGTGCGGGCTGACGACGACCGCAGCGCGCCGGCAGTCCTCCTCAAAAGCTTCTGCCGAGAGTACGAGCGACACGGGCGCGCCATCTGCCAGCCGCGCGAGGCAGCCGGCACCATCACAGGCGGTGCCCGCGCGCAGGCTCGGGTCCGTGGGCAGGCGGGCGTCGCCATCGGCGGCCAGCCATTCGCGAATGGCGAAGGCGTCATTGCCGGTCTTGACCATGGACAGACGGCCGTCGCCGCCGCGCACGGCCACGGCGCGGCCGTCGGGCGCAATGAGCACCTCCGGAAGCGGCGCGGCGAGCGCCCATAAGCTCGCGAGGACAGCAAGCACTCCGCCGCTCCATCGCAACGGGCTACGCAGCAGGCAGACGAGGATCAAACCGGCGGTGCCGAGCAGCAGCGGACCTATGCCGAAGGCGGTGATGCGGCCGACAGCGCCGGGCAGGCCGGCAACCCATAGGGCCACGGCATCCATCCAGCTTATTCCCTGCCCCATCAGCCGCCAGAATTCACCGTCGAAACCAAACGGCATGGTCAGCACGCCGATGATACCCGCCGGCATGATCCATACCGACACGATCGGCATCGCCAACAGGTTCGCCAGCACGCCATAAGGCGCGGCGCGGTGGAAGTGATAGGCCGCGTAAGGCGTGGTCGCCAGACCGGCAACCAGCGAGGCCAGGATCAGTGCCGCGATTTGCCGCCCGCCCCACAGCGCCGCGCGCACCCGGAGTGAATCGTCCGTATCAGGTTTTCCCCAAACCGGGCCGTTTTGATAGGCGGCGACCAGCGCCAGCGTGGCCGCGAACGACATCTGAAAACTCGGATGCACGACGGCTTCCGGCGTGAGCAGCAACACCGCGAGGGCCGCGATGGCCAGGGTCCGGAAGGTGAGCGCGGGCCGGTCGAGCATCACGCCCGCAAGCACGACCGCCAGCATGATGAAGGAGCGCTGCGTGGCGACCTCCGCGCCGGACAGCACCAGATAGAAAGCCGATACGGCGAGGGCTGCGAGCGCGGCGAATTTCTTGATCGGATAGCGGCTGGCGAAGGACGGGATCAGCGCAAATCCGGCGCGCAGCACGAAAAATACCACGCCCGCGACCACCGCCATGTGATAACCGGAAATCGACAAGACATGCGCGAGGCTCGACACATACATCGCCTCGTTCAGCGGCTTCGATATGGCGTCGCGCTTGCCGGTGATCAGCGCGGACGCGATCGACCCCTCGTCGCCGGCCACCACCGCGCGGATGCGCTTGTCGATGGCGTCGCGCATGCCCTCGACGGCGGCGGCATAGCGCAGCCACAAATCCTGCTCGGCCGGCGGCTGTTCGACGAGCTTGATCTGGCCGAGAGCAAAACCCGAGGCGCCGACGCCTTGGAAATAGAGGTCGCGGGCGAAATCGTAGCCGCCCGGCCGCAACGGCTGCAGCGGCGGCGCAAGCCGCGCCTTCAACTCCACGAAAGCGCCAACCGGCGGAGCCGTGCCCTTGCGCACCGCGACACGGACCCGTTCGGGCTTTTGTTCCAGCCGCGCGCCTTCGATCCGCTGCACGCGCACCACGATGCGGTCGCTGCGATCCCGTTCCTGGCGCACCTCGACCCACCCGGCGACGGAGACATAAGCCGTATGCGGCAGCACCGGATGCGCGATCCAGGCCGTGCGCAGCGTCGCGGTGGCGAAGCCGGCCGCCGCGGCGGTGAATGCGAGCGCAACCGGAAAAACAACCGGCCGCTTGCGCGCAAGAACAGCGGCGACAACGCAGACCACGGTCAGCGCGACCGTAGCCCAGGCGGAGGGATCACGCTCCGCCGCGAAATAGAGCGCGATGCCGGCGCCGAAGGCGACCGGCAGCCAGGGCATGAGGCGGCCGGGAGCGACGTCCGCCAGCACCCAGTTCTTGATGATTTCCCGCGCGGCGCGGGCAAGGTCCGACCATGCCGCCGGCCAGGCCCAGGCAAGCCGCCGCCCCGCATTGCCGAGCGGCCATGGCGCGGCCCGCCCTCGCCCTTTGCCTGGTTCCGTCATGGCGCGGCGCTCCCCCCATCGGCGCTGAGCCTTTCGTGGGCTATGCTACACGAGCCGCGCCAGGGGGCCAGCGGCCGGACGGCGGATCAGCCGCCCTCGCCGCTCACCTTTGCCCAGGTGTCGCGCAGGCCGACGGTGCGGTTGAACACGAGATGGCCCGGCTTGGTATCCGGATCGCGGGTAAAATAGCCCTGGCGCTCGAACTGGACGGGATCGGAATTGGCACTGGCGAGCGCGGGCTCGAGTTTTGCGCCGGCCAGCACTTCCAACGATGCCGGATTGAGATCGGCCGCGAAGTTACTGGCGTCCGGATTGGCTTTTGCAAAAAGCTGGTTATAGAGCCGCACTTCCGCTGTCACCGCATCCGCCGCCGAGACCCAATGCAAGGTCGCCTTCACCTTGCGCCCGTCCGGCGCATTGCCGCCGCGCGTGGCGGGATCATAGGTGCAGCGCAGCTCCGTCACTTCACCGGCTGCGTTCTTCACCGCCTCGCGGCAGGTGATGAAATAGGCGTAGCGCAGCCGCACCTCCCGGCCGGGGGCTAGCCGGAAGAATTTCTTTGGTGGATTCTCCATGAAGTCTTCTTGCTCGATGTAGAGCTCACGCCCGAAGCGAATCCTGCGCGTCCCGGAGGCTGGATCGTCGGGATGGTTGACGGCTTCCAGTTCCTCGCTCTGGCCTTCCGGATAATTCTCGATCACCACTTTCAGCGGCCGCAGCACCGCCATGCGCCGCTGCGCGATTTTGTTCAGGGCCTCGCGCACGGAGAAGTCGAACATGCCGGCGTCGACCACGCTGTTGGCCTTGGCGACGCCGATGCGCCCGATGAAGTCGCGGATGGCGGCAGGCGGCACACCGCGGCGGCGCAAGCCCGCCAGCGTCGGCATGCGCGGATCGTCCCAGCCGGTGACATGGCCGCCGCGCACCAATTCGGTCAGCACGCGCTTCGATAGGATCGTGTAGGTGAGATTGAGACGCGCGAACTCAATCTGCCGCGGCCGCGACGGTACCGGAAGGTTGTCGAGGAACCATTCGTACAGCGGCCGGTGATCCTCGAATTCAAGCGTGCACAGCGAGTGCGTGATGCCCTCAATCGCGTCCGACTGGCCGTGAGTGAAATCGTAGCTCGGATAGATGCTCCACGTCGTTCCGGTGCGCGGATGGCTCGCATGCAGAATGCGGTAGAGCACGGGATCGCGCAGGTTGATGTTGCCGGAGGCCATGTCGATCTTGGCGCGCAGCACCCGCGCGCCGTTGGGAAATTCGCCCGCCCGCATGCGGCGGAAGAGATCGAGGCTTTCTTCCACGCTTCTGTCTCGAAAAGGGCTGTTCTTGCCGGGCTCGGTGAGCGTGCCCCGGCTGGCGCGCATTGCCTCCTGCGACTGATCGTCCACATAAGCCTTGCCGGCGCGGATCAGGTGCTCGGCCCATGCATAGAGCTGCTCAAAAAAGTCGGAGGCATGAAACAGGTTCTTGCCCCAATCGAAGCCGAGCCAACGCACGTCCTGCTCGATGGCGTCGATATATTCCTGCTCTTCTCGCGTGGGGTTGGTATCGTCGAAGCGAAGGTGACAGCGGCCGCGAAACTCCTGCGCCACGCCGAAATTCAAGCAGATCGACTTGGCATGCCCGATATGCAGGTAGCCGTTCGGCTCGGGCGGAAAGCGCGTGACAATTGTGCTGTGCCGCTTGGCGTCCAGGTCCGCCTGGATGATGTCACGGATGAAATCGCGCCCCGCCTCCACACCGCCTGCTTCACCGATCGTCATTGCTAAGTCCCGTTCGATCCCACATGCCGCGCTATTTGCCAGTTTCGACCGACCCCGCCAAGCGGCCAGCGACCACCATAGGCTGACACCTCACCCCACAGCTATGCTACAGGGGCACGCCGTCCGGTCACCTCATCCTGAGGAGGCCGCAACGCGGCCGTCTCGAAGGATGAGGTGACCGCCACTTCCTCCCTTCATCCTTCGAGACGCCGCCTTCGGCGGCTCCTCAGGATGAGGGCGAATGAACGCATGACCGAGCCCGTCGTTACCCGCTTCGCCCCCTCGCCCACCGGCTTCCTCCACATCGGGGGGGGCCGCACGGCGCTGTTCAACTGGCTCTATGCGCGCGGGCGCGGCGGCAAGATGCTGCTGCGGATCGAAGACACCGACCGCGAGCGCTCCACCCAGGCGGCGATCGACGCCATCCTGGACGGGCTTTCCTGGCTCGGCGTGACCTGGGACGGCGATGTGGTCTACCAATTTGCCCGTGCCGCGCGGCACCGGGAGGTGGCCGAAGAATTGCTGGCGCGAGGCCTCGCCTATCGCTGCTATGCCTCGCCCGAGGAGCTGGCAGAAATGCGCGAGGCGGCGCGCCGCGAAGGCCGCTCTAAGCTCTATGACGGCCGCTGGCGCGACCGCGATCCCGCCGAAGCGCCGCCGAGCGTGAAGCCGGTGATCCGATTGAAGGCGCCAGTCATGGGCGAGACCGTGATCGAGGACCAGGTGCAGGGCCGCGTGGTCTGGCAGAACGACAATCTCGATGATCTGGTACTGCTGCGCTCCGACGGAACCCCCACCTACATGCTCGCTGTTGTCGTTGATGACCACGACATGGGCATCACCCACATCATCCGCGGCGACGACCACCTGACCAACGCCGCACGGCAGAAGCAGATTTACGAGGCGCTGGGCTGGAACGTCCCCGTCATGGCGCATATCCCGCTCATTCATGGGCCGGATGGCTCGAAGCTCTCCAAGCGCCACGGCGCGCTCGGGGTCGATGCCTACCGCGCCATGGGCTACCTGCCCGCGGCCATGCGCAACTATCTGGTGCGGCTCGGCTGGAGCCACGGCGACCAGGAAATTTTCTCCACCGAAGAAATGATCGCCGCCTTCGACCTGCCGCAGATCGGGCGTTCGCCGGCCCGCTTCGACTTCGCCAAGCTGGAGAGCATCAACGGCCACTACATCCGCCAGAGCGCGGACGCCGAGCTTGTGACGGAGATCGAGCGCCTGCTGCCGCATCTGGCCGGCGGGGCGCGGCTCGCGGCCAAGCTGACGCCGGAGCTGCGCAAGCGCCTGCTCGCCGCCATGCCCGGCCTGAAGGAGCGGGCCAAGACCCTGGTGGAGCTGATCGATAGCGCCGGTTTCCTGTTCGCCGACCGGCCGCTGGTCCTCGACGACAAGGCCAAGGCTGTGATGACCGCCGAGGCGCGGGCATTGTTGGCCGGCGTGTTGCCCAAACTCGAAGCCGTGGAGCCCTGGACGGCGGAAGCGGCCGAGCAGAGCGTGCGCGCTTTCAGCGAGCGAGCGGGCATCAAGCTGGGAGCGATCGCGCAGCCGCTGCGGGCGGCGCTGACCGGCCGGGTCACCTCCCCCGGCATCTTCGAGGTGCTGGCGGTGCTAGGCAAATCCGAGAGCCTGGCGCGGCTGCGGGATCAGGCGCAACCGGCGCCCACTTAGCTCCTTCCCATCTCCGCCGAACCGCCCTGCAATGCCTATATTGCAGGGCGTAACCAGCGCCCGACCTTGCAGCGCACACTGGGATGGGCTACCCAAACCCGGGCGGATCTCTTCTCTCGCGGCCCCGCCGCAGCCCGGCTCAGACCGCTTCGTCTTGGCCCTGACGGGAGGTCCCCTCTCACTTTTCGAGGACTTCATCATGGACGCGAAGACGGCCGCCAACACCAAGAAAGCCAAGCTGACCGTCGCCGACAAGAATTGGGATTTCCCGATCTATGACGGGACGACGGGGCCCTCCGTCATCGATATTTCCAAGCTCCACAACGTCTCCGGGATGTTCACCTACGATCCCGGCTTCACGTCGACGGCGAGCTGCGAGTCCAAGATCACCTATATCGACGGCGACGAGGGCGTTCTGCTCTATCGCGGCTATCCCATCGAGCAGCTGGCCGAGCACGGCGACTTCCTGGAGAGCTGTTATCTCCTGCTCTACGGCGAATTGCCGACCGCGGCGCAGAAGGCGGATTTCGACAACTGCGTGACGCGCCACACCATGGTGCACGAGCAGATGAGCCGCTTCTTCCAGGGATTTCGGCGCGACGCGCATCCCATGGCGGTGCTGGTCGGCAGCGTCGGCGCGCTGTCGGCCTTCTACCACGACTCCACCGACATCTCCGACCCGCATCAGCGCATGATCGCTTCCATCCGCATGATTGCGAAAATGCCGACGCTCTCCGCCATGGCCTACAAATATTCCATCGGCCAGCCGTTTGTTTATCCGCAGAACGCTCTCGATTATTCCTCGAACTTCCTCAATATGTGCTTCGCGGTGCCGTGCGAGGAATACAAGGTGAACCCGGTGCTGGCGCGCGCCATGGACCGCATCTTCATCCTGCACGCCGACCACGAGCAGAACGCCTCCACCTCCACGGTGCGGCTGGCCGGCTCCTCGGGCGCCAATCCGTTCGCCTGCATCGCCGCCGGCTGCGCCTGTCTGTGGGGCCCCGCGCATGGCGGCGCCAATGAGGCGGCGCTGAAAATGCTGGCGGAGATCGGCACGCCCGAGCGCATTCCCGAATACATCAAGCGCGCGAAGGACAAGAACGACTCCTTCCGGCTGATGGGCTTCGGCCACCGCGTCTACAAGAACTACGATCCGCGCGCCAAGATCATGCAGAAGACCTGCCACGAGGTGCTGACCGAGCTTGGCATCAAGGACGATCCGCTGCTCGACGTGGCGATGGAGCTGGAGCGCATCGCGCTGCACGACGACTATTTCGTCGAGAAGAAGCTTTATCCCAACATCGACTTCTATTCCGGCATCACGCTCAAGGCGATGGGCTTCCCGACCGCCATGTTCACCGTGCTGTTCGCGCTCGCGCGCACCGTGGGCTGGATCGGGCAATGGAAAGAGATGATCGAGGACCCGAGCCAGAAGATCGGCCGGCCGCGCCAGCTCTATACCGGCGCCACCCGCCGCGACTACATCCCGATGTCGCGCAGGAAGTGAGCGGTCACTTTCGAAACTAGCCGAAGCCGTCATCCTGAGGCGCGAGCCGCGTTTGCGGCAAGCCTCGAAGGATGCGGCGTCATGCTTCGAGGCTCGCACGCAGCCAAGCATGCGCAGGCTGCGTAGACTTGCCTGCGGTGCTCGCACCTCAGCATGACGCATAGCTCCGCCGGCCCTATTTTTTGCGGCGCGGGCAACGCCGTCGTCTGAACTCCATGCTCCCCGGAACAGGGGGCACGGGGGAGTCGCTCCCCGGAAAAAATGAGGGGAGCGGAGCGCCGAGAGGGCGCTTCAAACTTCAGAGAGCCACGGCCTTGCAACCGCGGCGCGCCTTTCTTTTGGAAAGGCGCACGCCCTTCGGCGCTCCGCTGCGGTGTTTTTCCGGCCGCCGTCCCGCGCTCGCCGGCAGCCATGCGGCACATTCCGGCTGCAAGCTCCTTGCGCCCGGCTCATAGTGGCCGGGGGTCGGGGTCCGGCGCCGCCCGAGCGCAGGCTTTGCGAGAGCCTGCCCGCGGGCACCGCACCAGCCAAGCCAGGAAATAACTCCCGGCACGGCCACGGAAGAAGAAGCGCCGCATCTCCAGCGCCTTCTCCCCGTTCGTCCCGCCTGCATGACGCCTCATGAAGGCGCCCCTCGGTGGACGAGGTAGGCGGAATATAGTCCTATAAAGGAAGGGATGTCAAGCCTGGCAAAAACTAAAACTGAAGGTGAACAAATACGCTTGCCCGCGCACCGAGTCGGCTAGGATTTGTGGAAGGGGGGCAAATGACTAAAACGCTCGCAAACGCCGTCTCGAAATTCGGCGCAAGCGTCAAACCCAAGCTGGCGAGCATCGCTATTTCCGGTGCGCCGGAAGATCAACTTCGTGGACCCCTTGAAGCACTCATCCGCGATTTGGTCGAACTTGGCGGCCTGCCTCCCGGCGCCATACAGCTCATCAGTGATGGAGTCGAGATCACGCCGCTCTCAGCCGCGCCATCTCGGTGTCGAACTCGAATCGCAACTGCCGGGCTTCCTCCTCGGGCAACCAGCCGGCCATGTGCGGAAAAATCGTCCGGTAAAGCAAGACCTTGTCCGAATCCCACGGAAGCTTTTCCGCCGCGCGGGCTTCGGCCAAAATCTTGTGCAGCCGGGCCCGGACCTTATCCGGATCGGGCCGATAGGCCGGAGGGGCCGCGTCGGCTTCGAACAATTCGGGCTGCGAGTCGGTCTCGAACAGGTCTTGTTGGGGTGAGCGCGCCATGGCCTACAGGGGGTTCGACCGATCCATGTCGATATCGTAGATAGGTCGAAAGTTAACACGAGTCTCGCCTGTGGCATCGTTATCAACGAGATTCGCGGGTTGTAGACAAGTCGACCCGCCCAATTGGCCGAGATCGAGGAAAACTTGACGGATAATCCGCGGACACGCGAACTCCTGCATCACCTCGCCACCCGTCCCGGTCATGACGAGGTGAAGTCCGATTTTCGGCAGCTCCTGGTGGAGGAATTCGGTGTGGAGCTGGGCGCGCTCGATTTCGAGCGCCGCGTTCCCGAAGTGAGGGGTCGGATTGATGCCCTGATCGGGCGTACCGTTTTCGAAGCCAAGCGGAACCTCGATCAGGAATGGGACGATGTGGTCCGGCGCATGCCGGACTATCTCGCCGACCGTGAGCGTGAAGAAGGCGAGCGCTTTGTCGGCATCGCGTCGGACGGGCTCAAGTGGGTCGTGTTCGAGCGCAGCGGCGATCAGCTCATAAAGCTCAAGGACACCACGCTCGATCCCGACAAGGCGGAGATTTTTCTTGCGTGGCTCGACGGCGCCGTCGCACTCAAGAGTGCGCTTCTTCCCGACCCGATCACCGTACGGCTTCAGCTCGGTCAGGACTCGGTTGCGTTCCGTCATGCCAATGACGGTCTTCGTATCCTGTGGGACAGGCTGAAGAACGATCCAGCCGTCGCGCTGAAAAGGCAGTTGTGGGCGCAGCTCCTGAAGCTGGTCTATGGCCGCGAGGTCGAGAGCGACGCGCTGTTCTTTCAGCACACGTTTCTGGTGATTGTCGCCAAGGCCATCGCGCTGGCCGTGCTCGGTCTGCGGGATGACAACCCGAAACGCGTCCTGTCGGGAGCCGCCTTCGAGGCGGCAGGCATTTTCGGCGCAGCAGAGAGTGATTTTTTTGATTGGGTGGTCGCGGAACCCGATGGCGAGGCGCTCGTCCGGCGGATTCTTGCGCACGTCCGCCGCTTCCGCCTCGATCAGGTCGAAAGTGACGTTCTGAAGATTCTCTATGAATCGCTGATCGACCGTGAAGAACGGCATGGCCTGGGCGAATACTATACGCCCGACTGGCTGGCAGCCAAGATCGTGCGTCACGCGGTCGAGCGGCCGATCGAGCAAAGAGTGCTCGATCCGGCATGCGGATCGGGCACCTTTCTGTTTCACGCCATTCGCAACTTCATCAAGGAGGCCGAAGAGTCGGGCCTGGAAGAGAAGCTGCGGGCCGAAGAGGCCACGAACCACATTGCCGGAATGGACATTCATCCGGTCGCGGTGATCATCGCGCGCGTGACCTATTTGCTGGCGCTCGCGCCGGTCATCGCGCGGCGCTCAGGTTCGCTTTCGATTCCGGTCTATCTTGGCGACGCGATGCAGTTGTCGACCGCGACGACGATGAATCTGAAAGAACTGGTCATTCGCGTGCCGCCGCCCCCGGAAGGCACCGACCTGAAGTTTCCGGAAATCTTCTGCAAGGACATTCATCTGTTCGACAAGCTGGTCGCGAGAATGCGGCAGGGTTCGGAACAGAAGATGACGGCACGGCAGATCGAGCCCGCCTTCAAGCTGGAGGTCGAACGATACTACAAGCGCGACATGACCAAGGCGGAAGCCGAGGGCGTCCGCGAGATGGTTACGACCTATGTCACGTTCGACGATCTTTGCCGGCAGGGCCGGGATTCGGTCTGGACCTACGTCGCGCGCAACCTGTCGCGGCCGCTGGCGCTGTCCTTCGGCGCCGGATGGGCAAACGTTGTGGTCGGCAATCCGCCGTGGGTGGCCTTCCGGCATATGAGCGCGGACCTGCAAAAGCGGTTTCGTGAGCTGGCCAACGGCGAGCGGGTCTATGTGGGCGGCAAGTTCGCGACGCAGAATGACCTCGCGGCATTGTTCACGGTGCGCGCGGCGTCTCTCTATCTTCGCTCGGGCGGGCGCATCGCGTTCGTGCTGCCGCTCGCGGCGCTCTCGCGCGGACAGTTCGAGAAATTCCGAACCGGCTCCTTCACCGGCGCTAAAATCGCCTGGGACGAAGCGTGGACGATGGACGACGACGTGCAGCCGCTGTTTCCGGTGCCGTCGTGCGTCGTCTTCGGCCGCCGCCGTGCGACCTCCAAAGCCTTGCCCGATACGGTGAGGGCGTTTTCCGGACAGTTGCCGGCGCGCGACGCATCGGAAACCGTTGCCGACGCGACCCTGACGGTGCGGGAGAACGCGCCGAAGCCGGCCGCAGGACGGTTCAAAGGTGGCTCGGTCTACCGAAAGTCGTTTCGGCAGGGCGCCACCTTGGTCCCACGCATGTTGTGTCTGGTTGAGCGGAAAAGTTTGGGTCGTTTGGGCGGCGATCCGACAGCTCCCTTCGTCGCCAGCCGCCGCAACAGTCAGGAGAAGCGGCCTTGGAAATCCTTGGGCGGCGTGGAGCATCGGGTGGAAGCGGAGTTTTTGCACCCGGTGCTGTTGGGTGAAAGCATCTTGCCCTATCGGGTCTGGCGGCCTTTCGAGGGGGTCGTGCCGGTGACCGCGCAAGGGGCGGTGTTGGACGCGCAAGCGGCAGCAAATCGCGGCCACACCGGGTTGCATGGTTGGATGTCCGCTGCGGAGGCAATTTGGAACGCCAATGCAGAGAACGATTCAATGTCGCTGGTTGACCGATGGAATTATCACAATGAGTTGGGTGCGCAGTTTCCCATTCCAGTACTTCGCGTCGTTTATGCGAAGGCTGGAACTTTGCCGGCCGCATGCTTGGTTCGCGATAGTTCAATTATTGATCATAAATTGTACTGGTGTGCACCGACCAACTCCAACGAAGCTGCGTATTTAAGTGCAATTCTTAACAGTGAAACATCAAGATTGCGAACCGCTTCTTTACAGTCGCGTGGTCAGTGGGGTGCGCGCGACTTTGACAAGGTTGTGTTTACACTTCCGATTCCCCGCTTCGATGCTTCGCAGACGCTTCACAACGACCTCGCTGCGGCCGCAGGTGAAGCCGAAGCAATCGCCGCTGCATTCGGGTTGCCCGAGACCGTTAAGTTTCAACGCGCGCGCAAGCTCATCCGCGATGCGTTGACCGAGTCAGGCATCGCCCCGCACATCGATGAATTGGTCGCGCGGCTGCTGGATCAATCCGCTGTCAACGACGATAACCAAGACGACGAGTAACTTAGGCGACCGCCGGCCGCTGTAGCAAAGCCTGAGCGGCGGTGGATAGCTACGGGGATATTCGTGCACCGCACTCGCGCCGCCCGGCATCATCGCTCATGATTTCCGCGATTCGAATTTGAACCGTGTGGACCATGGCCTCTCCCCGCCAAGGCGATCTGTTTGGCAACGAAGACGCGGACCCGTCCGGCGACGATTTCGAGACGCCGGTCTATCGCGCCGACCCGGACGAGGTGCGCGCGGACCTGCACCGGATTCTGGCCGAGGCCAAGGACGCGAAGACGATGCCATGGGACGCAAGCCGCGTCGCGCTCTACCGCCTGATCTTCCCGCAAATGACGAATTGGCTGCCCGAGGAGGAAGGCGCGCAATTGCGCTTTCAGTTCGAAGAGGAACTGGCGCGGCTGCAGGCGGCGTGAGCCGGCACGTCAAGCACAAAGACGGCGCTTCGCGCCTTTTGACCGGGCATGACGAGTCGTTCGGCCTCATGCTGAGGAGCGCGAAGCGCGTCTCGAAGCATGAGGCCGCCCCCATCCTTCGAGACGGGCGCTAACGCGCCCTCCTCAGGATGAGGAGCTCCGGTCCCAACCCGCCTCCCTTAACACAATGTCCGCCGCCCGCTCGCTGGGATTGGCCGAGCCGATTTCCATCACCGCATCGAGCCGCGCAAAAGCCTCCAGCTGCCGCCGCCGTTCGGGAGTGTCGGAAAGCAGCGGCAGCAGGGCTTGCGTGAGATTTTCCACCGTGCAGGTCTGCTGGATGAATTCGGGGACGACGTTTTCTTCCAGCACCAGATTGGCCAGGATCGCCGAGGGCGCCTGCACCAGACGCCGCGCGATCAGCGCCTCCACCGCCGACACCTTATAGGCCGCGACCATCGGCACGCCGGCCACCGCCAGCTCGAGCGTCACCGTGCCGGATTTCGTCAGCGCCGCGCGCGCGCTGCGGAAGGCGGCGTGCTTGGCTTCCTCCTCCACTACCACGCGCGGGGGTGCGGACCATGCGGCCGTGGCGTCTTTCAGGCCCGCGTAGAGGCGGGGCACGGTCGGAATCACGATCTCAAGCGCGCCGGCGCGGCGGCGCACGGCGTCGATGGTCTTGGCGAATATGTCGAGGTGGCGGCGGATCTCGCCGCCGCGGCTGCCGGGCAGAACCAGAATAACGGGCGGGTCGGCCAGGCGGCGCGCGGCCTCCGCCTCGTTGGAACGCAGCACCCGCGCGCGCTCGACCAGAGGATGCCCCACATAGCTGCACGGCGGGCCGCCAAGCCGCGCGTGCACCGCGGGCTCGAACGGCAGCAGCGCCAGGACGTGATCCACATAGCCGCGCATGGCCCGTGCGCGCCACGGCCGCCAGGCCCAGACCGAGGGCGACACGTAATCCACGATCGGGATTTTGGGCGCCGCCGCCCGCACCCGGCGCGCGACGCGATGGGTGAAGTCGGGACTGTCGATGATGACCAGCACGCCGGGCCGCGCGGCGATGGCGGCGGAAGCGGTCTCGCGGATGCGGCGGAAAATCAGCGGCAGCCGGCGGGCGACGGCGGCAAAGCCCATGATGGCGAGATCGCCGAGGGGAAACAGGCTCGTAAGCCCCTCCCTTTCCATTTCCTGCCCGCCCAGGCCGGAGAAAATCACCTCGCCGCCGTGGCGGGCCTTGAGCGCCCGCATCAAAGGCGCGCCGAGGCGGTCGCCGGATTCCTCCCCGGCGACGAGGAAGACATGCAGCGGACGCGTTGCGCCCGGCGCGCTCATCCCGATGTTCCGTCCGCGCGCACGCCCACCACAAAGATGTTGCGCGCATCGGCGAGCGCGGCGACGCGCTGGGGCTCCGCGATGATGGCCCCGCCGGCCAGCACGGCGATGCCGCTAAGGCCGGCGCGGGCGGCGCCTTCGATGGTCTGCGGGCCGACGGAGGGCAGGTCGAAGCGCCAGTCCTGGCCGGGTTTCGGCGCCTTGACCAGGACGCCGCCCGCCTCCCCGCGGCCGTGGCGGGCGCGCAATTCCGCCACCCGCGCCAGCATGGCGTCGGTGCCTTCGGCGGCTTCCACCGCCAGCACGCGGTTGCCGGCGACCACGGCGGCCTGGCCGATATCGAACCTGCCGGTGGCCTCGAGCAGCGCGAGCGCGCGCCGAATATCGGCGTGCTCCGCCTCGCTTGGGCGGCGGCGGCCGAGTGCGCCTTCGGGCACCAGGATTTCCGGGGCGACCTCATGGGCGCCGACCACGCGGAAGCCCTCCTGCTCGAAGGCCGCGGCGACGCCGGACAGTAGATGGTTGTCGCCGCCGCGATAGGCGGCCAGGATCCGCGGCAAGGCACGCAAAGTGCCAAAATCAAAACGCAAACGCCACAGCGGCGGGCGCGTGAGCGTGCCGATGAACACCATGTCGCGGCAGCCTTCGGCGCGCACGTCCGCGCAAAGGCGGCCGAACTGGCCAAGCGCGCTCCAGTGATGCGGATAGCTGGCGACGCACTCCGGGTCCGCCCAGCCGCGCAGGGCGAACAGGACGGCGCGCCGGCCGCGCTTATGCACGGCGTCCGCCACGGCGAAAGGCAGGCTGCCCCCGCCGCAGATGATCGCCAGCGGACCCTGATCCGGCGGTCTGGAGCCGGTCTGGCCGTTCATAACGCTGCTTCGGGTTCCGCTGCGGTGCCACCGTGCCGCAGAGGCGGATGCGTGAGCGCCCGCGCTCCTCCTTCGTCAATGAAAGAGATCATCTTGCCGACCACGGGGTCGCCGGAAAATTCCTTCTTCACGGCCGCAAGCCTCTCACGAAAAGTGCCGCCCGCGGAAAACAATGCCCGGTAGGCGCGCCGCACGCGGTGCATCTCCTCGCGCTTATAGCCGCGGCGTTTCATGCCCACGATATTAATGCCATTGAGATAAGCGTACTCGCCGACCGCATGGGCAAAAGGAATGACGTCGCCGCGCACCCCGCTCACGCCGCCGATCATCGCCCCCTCGCCGACGCGCACGAACTGATGCACCGCCGAAAGACCGCCGAGGAATACGTGGTCGCCGATAATCACATGCCCGCCCAGCGTGGCGTTGTTGGCGAAAGTAACGTTGTTGCCGACGCGGCAGTCGTGCGCCACGTGCGATCCGACCATGAAGAAGCACCCGGTGCCCACTTCGGTCAGGCCGCCGCCGTCCTCGCTGCCGAGATTCATGGTGACGCCTTCGCGGATATCGCCATTCGCGCCGATCACCAGGCGTGTCGGCCCGCCGCGATATTTGACCGATTGCGGCGGGGTGCCAAGCGACGCAAAGGGATAGATCACCGTGCCCGCGCCAATGGTAGTGTGGCCGGCGACATGCACCTGCGCCACCAGCCGGCACTTGTCTCCGATCACGGCATGCGGCCCGACCACGCAATAGGGGCCAACCGATACATCCTGGCCGATTGCCGCGCCGGGCGCGATCCGCGCGGTAGGATCGATCGCGGTCATGGCCGACCTCACCGGTCCGCGATCATGGCGCCGACCTCGGCCTCGGCAACCACTTGGCCCGCCACCTTGGCTTCGCCGCGGAACCACCACATGTTCTTGCGCCGGGCGATCTTGACCATGTGATATTCGATGGTGTCGCCGGGCAGCACCGGCTTGCGGAACTTGGCCTTGTCGACGGTCAGAAAAAAGACCGATTTTGCCCGTCCGCCGGTTGCATTGATGCAGAGCACGCCGCCGGTCTGCGCCATGCCCTCGATCATCAACACGCCGGGGAACACCGGCTGGTACGGGAAATGACCGAGGAATTGCGGCTCGTTGATCGTGACATTCTTGATCCCGATCGCGCGCTCGTCCCTCACCATGCCGATGACGCGGTCGATCATCAGGAATGGGTAGCGGTGCGGCAGCAACTTGAGAATCTGCGTGATATCGGCCGACTCGAGCGTGGTTCCAACCTTGTTCATGCACCCTTTCCTACGGATCGCCGGCTGCCTGATCTTGCGCCGAGCCGCTCTTGTCTTGCCGGGCCGCCAACCGTTCAAGGATCAACATCTCGCGGAACCATTGCTTCACCGGCTTGGCCGGAGTGCCGCCCCAGCGAGCCCCGGCAGGCACATCGCCATTGACGATGCTCGTTCCGGCAATCTGCGCGCCTTCACCGATCCTGACGTGATTGTTGACGCCGACTCTGGCGCCGAGCACAACAAAATCCTCCAGCGTCACGCTTCCGGAAATGCCGGTTTGCGCCACGAGCACACAATGACGGCCGATTTCCACATTGTGGCCGATTTGGACCAGATTGTCGATCTTGGTGCCCTCGCCGATCACGGTGTCGCGGATGGCGCCGCGGTCGATGGCCGTGCCGGCGCCGATTTCCACGTCGTCCTGTATGATGACGCGGCCAACCTGCGGCACCTTCACATGCGCGCCGCTGCCCATGACAAAGCCGAAGCCGTCCTGGCCGATGTGGCAGCCGGGATGGATGATGACCCGGTCGCCGATCAGGGCATGCAAAATCGTCGCGCCTGCGCCGATGGCGCAATCGCGGCCGACGCGCACCTGCGGGCCGATGACCGCGTTCGGCCCGATCGCCGTTCCGGCGCCGATTTCCGCGTGCGGGCCAATGACCGCGCCGGGATCCACTGTAACGCCATTTTCCAGCCTTGCCGACGCATGAACGAAGTTGCCCGGCGTCACGCCCTTGGCATCGAACAGGGAAGACGGGCGGAGCGCTTCGGCAAACAGCTCGCGAATGACGGCAACGAAGGCGCGGTAGGGCTCGCGCGAACGCAAGGCCGCCGTGTGGCTTGGCACGTGCTTTTCAAAACGCGCCGACGTCAAGCAGACGCCAGCCCGAGTCGAGGCAAGCTGGTCCAGGTAGTTGGGGTTGTCGAGGAAGGTGAGGTCGTTCGGACCGGCCCTATCCAGCGCGGCGATATTGTTGACAGGGCGGTCGAGCGGAGTCCCTTCACGCGGCTCAGCGCCGGTGAGCCGCGCGATATCGCCGACGGTGAGACTGCGTATCGGTTTAAAAAACAAGGGCTCGGTCATCCCAACGATACTGGTGCCCGGCATCCGGCCGCGATCAGAATCTCGTCCCACCGCCGAAAGTGAATTCCTGCACCCTATCGTAGTTCGCCTTGTTCAGTGCAACGGCATAATCGACGCGGAGCGGCCCAAACGGCGAAGCCCAAACCAAGCCGGCGCCGACCGACGTGCGGATGAGCTTATTATCCTGGACGGTCAAGGTTTCACCGGTTGTCGGGAATGTCGTTGGGCCAGCGTAATGCCAGAGCGATCCGGCGTCGGCATAGACCGAAGCCTTCATGCCAATTTCTTTTGGCAGGAAGAAGAGCGGCGTTTGCAGCTCAGCACTGGCGCCCCAGAAATAAGACCCGCCGAGAGCATCATGCGAAACCGCGTCTCGCGGCCCAAGGCCGCGCGGAGCGAAGCCGCGAACCAAGCTCGGCCCCATCTGATAGTGGTCGAGCATCCGCAAATCCTTGCCGCCCCAACCGCTGATCGCGCCGGTCTGCAGGTGAAGGACGCCGACCACATCGGAGAACACCTCGTGATAGGCGTTGAGATCAATCCCGTTCCGGATGAAATTCACATTGCCGCCCACGCCGGCAATATCCTGGTTGAGCCCGACGAGCATGCCCTGCGTCGGGTTCTTGTTATCGTCCAAGCTATTGTAATTCAAACCGTAGCCAACCAGCGAAGTAAGCACCGGCCCCCCCGCCAATTCGACGCGAACGGGCAGCGGCGCCTCGCCGTTAGCGTAACAGGTGGCCAAGTTTGCGGACGTACAGTCGTTCAAGCGGCCCGGCAGCGTGATGTCCTGCTGATAGATCGAATAGCGCAATTGCAGGTTAACTTCCTCAGTAAGACCAAAGCCGAGACGCAAATTCGTTCCAATGGTCTGGGTCTCGTAGGACATAGAATTCGACGCGTCGTTGTGCTTGGCAAAAAGATCGATGCCGCCCGTCATGCGATAGCCGAGCAAGTATGGTTCGGCGTAAGAGAGTTCGAAGCCCTTCGAGCGCTGGCCGTATCTAATCGATGCTCTTGCATATTTGCCTTGGCCGAGCAGGTTGCGCTCGGCAATACTGAGCTCGCCTATGAAGCCATCCGCCGATGAATAGCCGCCCGCAATCGAGAATTCGCCAGTTGCATCTTCTTCGACGTCGACATTCAGCACGATGCGATCGGGCGCCGAACCTGGCTCGTTCGTGATTTTGACCGTCTTGAAGTAGTTCAAATTCTTTAGCCTGCGTTCGGCACGATCGATCAGCGCGCGGTTGTAGGCATCGCCCTCGGCGATGTCGAATTCGCGCCGGATGACGTAATCTCGGGTACGAGTGTTGCCGCGAACATTGATGCGCTCGATGTAGGCGCGCGGTCCTTCCTCCACCACGTAGACGAGATTAATCTTCCGGGCCTGGTAATCACGATCGCCGCGCGGACGCACATTTGCAAAAGCATAACCCTGCTTCGACACTTCGATGGCCATGTTCTCGACGGTCTTTTCCACCGCTTCGGCGTTATAGACGTCGCCCGGTTTTGTCCGCAGCCTCGACTTCAGCGAGTTCGGATCGACGACAGACACATTGGACTGCACGTCCACTGTGCCGATGCGGTACTGCCCGCCTTCATCGATGGTGAAGGTGACGATGAAGCCCTTTTTCTCAGGGTCGTATTCCGCTACTGCCGCGACAATGCGCGCGTCGGCATAGCCGTGCTTGAGGTAAAATCGGCGCAGAAGATCACGATCCGCTTCGATCCGGTCGGGATCGTAAACGTCCGACGTCTGCAAAAAGCTCAACCAGTTGCTCGAGGTCGTCTTGATGATGTCCTTGAGGCGGTAGGATGAATAAGCGCGGTTGCCGACGAAATTGATTTGCTTGACGCCGGTTTTCGGACCCTCATTGATCTCAAACACGAGATCGACGCGGTTGTTCGGCTGATCAATGATCTTCGGAACGACACGGACGTCGAAACGGCCGCTGCGCCGATAGATTTCGACGATGCGCTGGACGTCGGCCTGAACGGTGGGGCGCGAGAAGGTTCCGCGCGCTTTGGACTGCACCTCAGCCCTCAACTGCTCGTCCTTGGCCTTGCGATTGCCTTCGAAGGCCACGCGGTTGATGACCGGATTCTCGACGACGGTTACCACCAGCCGCCCGCCCGACTGATTGATGCGCACGTCCTGAAAAAGATTGGTCGCGTAAAGGGCTTTCAAGCCGGCGTCGATCTTGGCGGCGTCGAGGCGCTCGCCTGCTCCAGTGCGGAAATAGCTGCGGATGGTGTCCGCCTCGACCCGGCGATTGCCTTCCACCACGATGGAGCTTGCCGTTTGCGCAAGCGACGGCGCCGCCGTCAGCAACGCCGTACCCACAGAACCAGCAACAATCGCCCCGAGGAAACACCCCACCACGCCGAGGCCCCGGAAAAACCGTACCCACCGTCTCATGCGCAACGCGCCCTTTAGTTTTCTTGCGACCGCCCCCGGGAATACAGACAGGCTCTGACGATTCCTAAGCTTGTACAGGCTTTCCCCTGCGGTGCAACCGACTTTCCCCTCCACGCTGCCTTTGCCCTTGAAAAGTGGCCTCCGCGCAACGGTTTTATGACGTCGTCAGGTGTACGATGTCATTAAAAGTTGCAAAGATCATCAACATCAACACGATTGCCAGACCGATGCGGAATCCGACCTCCTGGGCATATTCCGATAGGGGTTTTCCCCGCAAGAATTCGATAGAATAGAACAAAAGGTGACCGCCGTCGAGGAGGGGGATGGGGAAGAGGTTGAGCAGCCCGATCGAAACGGACAGCACCGCTGTCAGATGCAGCAGCGCGACAAGGCCCACGGTCGCAACCTGCCCTGATACTTGAGCGATCCGGATCGGGCCGCCAAGCTGATCCGCAGACTCGCGGCCGGCGACGACGCCGACGATGTAAGACACGGTCCGCTCGACCACAAACCATGTTTCCTCGACGCCAAGCCTGAGGGCCGCCAAGGGCGGGGCTTTTTCCAGCTTGAGATCGTCCGCGGACATAGAACGGCTGATGCCGAGCACACCGACGCGATGCACGTTGCCGAAGGAGTCCTTGATTTCCCTAAGCTCGGGCGTCGCCGTCAAAGTCACGGTTTCGCCGCCCCGGTTCACCCTAACCTTGAGCGCGCGGCCAGCGCTGCCGCTGACGATCCGCTGCATGTCGGCGAAGGTTTTAATGGCGTCGCCGTCAATCGACAGGATTACGTCCCCAGGCTGGAAGCCCGCCGCGGCCGCCGCACTGCCGGGCTGCACCGCATCGGCCCGGGCGCTCGTCGATGGTTGCCCGTGAAACATGAAAATGCCGGCGAAAATCACGACGGCCAAAACGAAATTCGCGATCGGCCCGGCGGCAACGACCGCCGCGCGGCGGCCTACCGATTTGTGAAAAAAGCTCTGCCGGCGATCCGCCTCGCTCATGGCCGCGACCGCGGCCTGGTCGGGAACGCTGGCGGCATTGTCGTCGCCAAAAAACTTCACATAGCCGCCAAGCGGGATGGCGGAAACTTTCCAGCGCGTGCCGTGACGGTCATTGAAGCCCAAGAGCTCGGGACCGAATCCGACGGAAAAAACCAGGATCTTAATGCCCACCCAGCGCGCGACGAGAAAATGCCCGAGCTCGTGGAAAAACACCACGATGGTCAAAACGAAAAGAAATGGAATGAGATAGCCCAGGATTCCACCTCCCAGCGACAGCATACTCGTTACCACGTCAGAAGGCATGAGATCCTCGCCCCACTCGTTAACAATCGGCCCTTACTTTTCTCTTAGGATGCCTTTGCGGCAATTTCAGGCAAGAGCGCGGAGGCCATCGATCTGGCCGTATGGTCAATGCCGATGGCGTCTTCGATGCTGGCCGGTTCCGCGCTGATGCCGCGCCGCCCGGCAGCCTCAAGAGTGGCCTCGACCAGGGCGGAAATCCCGGAAAATCCCAGCCGATGCGCGACGAATTCGCGGACCGCGACTTCGTTGGCGGCATTCAGGACGGTAGGCGCGGCGCCCCCGGTTTCCAGCGCGCGGCGCGCCACGCCGAGCGCGGGGAAGCGCTCCAGGTCAGGCTCCTCGAAGCTCAAGGTCGCCAGCTTTGCCAGATCGAGCCGGGCGGCGGGGCCCTGGATGCGGGCGGGCCAAGCCAGACAATGGGCGATGGGGATGCGCATGTCGGGAACCCCGAATTGCGCGATCATGGAGCCGTCGCAAAATTCCACCAGGCCGTGCACGATTGATTGTGGATGCACGAGGATGTCGATTTCGGCCGGCGCGAGCGCAAACAGGTGGTGCGCTTCGATCAGTTCAAGCCCCTTATTCATCAGCGTTGCGGAATCGATGGTGATCTTGACGCCCATGGACCAATTCGGATGGCGCGAGGCTTGCTCTGGCGTCGCGGCTTTGATCGCGGCGGCCGACCAGGTGCGGAACGGCCCGCCTGATGCCGTGAGCACCACGCGGCGCACATCCTCGCGCCGTCCGGCGTTCAACGCCTGGAAAACCGCATTGTGCTCTGAATCCACCGGCAGGATGACGGCGCCCGCGGCGGCGGCGCGGCGCATGAACAGGGCGCCCGCGCACACAAGACATTCCTTGTTGGCAAGCGCGACCGTGGCGCCGCGTTCGACGGCCGCGAGCGTGGGACGCAAACCGATGGATCCGCTGATTGCCGCCATCACCCAATCGGCGGGCCGCTGCGCCGCTTCCATCAGGCCACTTTCGCCTGCTCCCGACTCGATACCGGAGCCCGCCAAGCTTTCCTTCAGCTCGCGATAGGCCTGCGGGTCTGCCACGGCGGCATAGCGGGCGCCGAGCTCCCGGGCGAGCCGAGCCAGCGATGCGGCGTTGCGGTGCGCGGTCACCGCCTCGACGCGGTAGCGGCCGCGCTCGCGCTTGAGCAGGTCAATCGTGCTGGCGCCGATCGATCCGGTGGCGCCGAGCAAGGTTACGCTGCGCACGGACGGCGCCGCCGAGCTTTGCGTCCGGGCAAGCGGCGCGGTCATCGTTTCACCATAGCAGCAAGCCCTGGGCGGCCGCGTCCATGCCTGCGCGCAACACGCCGAAGACCACGGCAGCTGTCACCGCTGCCGCAAAGCCGTCGAGCCGGTCCATGAAGCCGCCATGGCCGGGTATCAGATGGCTCGCATCTTTTGCGCCAAACCGCCGCTTGACGGCGGATTCGAACAAATCCCCGGCCTGCGCGGCGATGGAAAGCAGCAGAGCAACCAGGGCGATCGCCCAAAGATTGGGGAGGCCCGCGAGCATTGCCACCGCGACCCCGGCCAACACCGCTCCGGCCGCGCCGCCGATGGCGCCCGACCAGGTCTTGTTGGGGCTTATCTTCGGGGCAAGCTTGGGGCCGCCCAGCGCGCGGCCGGCGAAATAAGCGAGCGTGTCCGTCGCCCATACGACGGCAAACAGAAAAAGCAATGCGGCCAGCCCCAGCTCCACGTCACGGCGCAGCATGATCGCACCCGTGAGCACCGCGCCGGCATAGACGAGGCCGCCTGCCGCCCAGATTCGCCGGTCGGCGAGGGCGAATACCCCGGCACCGAGCGCGCCGAGGGCGATGATGAGCATGGGCGTGCGGGTCATGCCGATTTCCGCGATGGCCAGCGCCAAGGTGAGCGAAGTCGCGCCGAGAACGAAAAGCAGGCGGTTGCCGGCCCCGGAAACCAGAGCGGTCCATTCCCACCAAATCCCGATCGCGCCCACCAGCCAGAAGGCGCCGAACAGCCAGCCGCCGGCATAGGCGGCGGCGATGGCGAGGGACGCGAGTACAAAAGCGGAGAGGATGCGGACCGCAAGTTCGCCGCCGCCCGCGGCTCCCCTGGGTTGCTTGTTGTCGGCGATCGGCGCTGGCTCCGCTCCCAGCACGTTACGACCCGGTCCGCGCGACGAGCCCGCCAAATCGGCGCTCGCGCCGGCGGTACTCGGCGATCGCGCCTTCCAATGTCGCCCGGTCGAAGTCGGGCCAATACGCCGGAACAAAAACCAGCTCACTATAGGCAGCTTGCCACAACAGGAAATTGGAGAGCCGCTGCTCGCCGCTGGTGCGGATGATGAGATCGGGATCAGGCAGGTCCGCGGCGTCGAGGTAGCCGCCGAGAGTCTCCGCGGTCACCGCCTCGAGCGGCATCCGGCCCGCCGCGACTTCCGCCGCGACGCGCTGGGCCGCGCGGGCGATTTCCTGACGCGCGCCGTAATTAAAGGCCACGACCACGGTGAGCCCGTCATTCCCGCGGGTCAGTTCTTCAGCCTCCTCCAGCAGCCGGCGGATGTCGGGAGCAAGCCCTTCCCGCTCGCCGATCACCCGCACGCGCACATTATTGCGGTGCAGGTCCGCCAGATCGTGGCGGATGAAGCGGCGCAGTAGCCCCATCAGATCGCGGACCTCGGCCGGCGGCCGCGACCAGTTCTCGGAGCTGAAGGAGAAGATCGTGAGCACCTGGATGCCCATCTCGCCGGCCGCGCGCACAGTCCGGCGCAAGGCTTCCACCCCGCGGCGATGACCTTCCGTGCGCGGCAAGCCGCGCGCTGCCGCCCAGCGCCCATTGCCATCCATGATGATGGCGACATGGCGCGGCACCTCGAATGCGGCGCCGGGAGCGGTTGCTGGCATGTCGGCCTTTGACATAGATACTATGGGCTTTACGCCCTTCTCCTTAAACAGTCAGAATTTCCTTTTCCTTCGCGGCGAGCATGTGATCAAGCTCGGCAATCGCCTGATCGGTGGCCTTCTGCACCTGCTCGGCCTCGTGATCGTGATCGTCCTTGCTGATCTTGTGGTCCTTCTCCAATTTCTTCAACACGTCGAGACCGTCGCGCCGCACATGGCGCACCGCGATGCGCGCGGCTTCCGCATATTTATGCGCGACCTTGACCAGTTCCTTGCGCCGTTCCTCGTTGAGCTCGGGAATGCGCAGGCGCAAAACCTGGCCCTCGGTCGCGGGGCTCAGCCCCAGATTGGCATTGACGATCGCTTTTTCGACCGCATGCACCAGCGAGCGGTCCCAGACCTGGACGCTGATGAGGCGCGGCTCCGGAACGCTCACGGTGGCAAGCTGGTTGAGCGGCATATGCGTGCCATAGGCATCGACCTGCACCGGATCGAGCATGCTCGCGGAAGCGCGCCCGGTGCGCAGGCCGCCCAGCTCCTGCTTGAAGACCTGGAGCGCGCCCTGCATGCGGCGTTTCAATTCGTTGAGGTCGTGAGCTGTTGCGGACGTCATGGCACCCCTCGAAACGGCTTCGTCACATCAGGCAATACCGCTGCCGGTCACCGGTCCCGCGCGGTCGCTGGCCGGCTGTCAGTCGCCGACGATGGTCGCGCGCCCCTCCCCGCGCAATACCGCCGCGATCGCCCCCGGCTCGCGGACCGAGAAGACGATGATAGGCATACGGTTTTCCCGGGCAAGCGTGAAAGCCGTGGAATCCATCACCTTGAGGTCCCGCTCGATCGCCTCCCGGTGACTGAGCCGCTCGTAGCGCTTGGCTTTCGGGTCTTTCTTCGGGTCGGCGCTGTAGACGCCGTCCACATTGGTGGCCTTCAGCACCGCCTGGCAGCCCAGTTCAGCCGCCCGCAGCACCGCCGTCGTGTCGGTGGTGAAATACGGATTGCCGGTGCCGCCGGCGAGCAGGACGATCCGCTTGCCGGCGAGCAGCTTCAGCGCACGCGCGCGGCTGTAGGTTTCGCATGCCTCAGGCATGGCGAGGGCCGACAACGTGCGGGCGGCCTTGCCTTGGCGTTCGATGGCGGCCTCCAGCACGAGGCAATTCATCACCGTCGCCAGCATGCCCATGGTGTCGCCGGTGGGGCGGGAAACGCCGCGGGCGGAAACCTCGACGCCGCGAAAGATGTTGCCGCCGCCGACGACCACGCCAAGTTCAATGCCGAGCGCGGCGGCGGCAACGAGATCGGCGGCAAGGCGATCGACGACAGGCTGGTGGATGCCAAATCCTTCCGGTCCCGTCAGAGCCTCACCCGAGAGCTTGACGATAACGCGACGGTAGACCGGCTCGCCCATGACGCGATCGCTCCGTCCCGTATCGCCGCGGCGCCATGGATCGCCCAGGAGGGACGACCGTTCAGCCCTGGCCGGCGGCGGCCGCCACCTCGGCGGCGAAATTCGATTCCCGCTTGTCTATACCTTCGCCCAGCGCGTAACGCACGAAACCCGTGATCTTGATGGACGCGCCGACGCGGCCTTCCGCTTCCTTGAGCGCCTGGGCGACGTTCTTGCTCGGGTCGTGGATATAGGCCTGATCGAGCAGACAGACTTCCTTGTAGAAAGTCTTCAGCCCGGATTCGACGATCTTTTCAATCACATTCGCCGGCTTGCCCTGGGCCTTGGCCTTGTCGCCGAGCACGTCCTTTTCGCGCGCGACGGCGGCGGGATCGAGGCCAGCCGGATCAACCGCCTGGGGATTGGCGGCGGCGACATGCATGGCGATCATGCGCCCGAGCGTGGCGAGTTCATCCGTCTTGCCGGTGGAGTCCAGCGCGACAATGACCCCGATCTTGCCGAGCCCGTCGGTCACGGAATTATGGACATAGCTCGCCACCACGCCCTTGCCGACGGAGAGCGCAGCCGCCCGGCGCAGCGTCATGTTTTCGCCGATCTTGGCAATGGTGTCGGCGATGGCTTCGGCAACGGTGATTTTGCCGATTTTGGCGGCCTTGATGGTCTCGACATCGGCGCCCGAGCTCAGGGCGATCTGAGCGATCATCTTGACGAGCCCTTGGAACAGGTCATTGCGCGCGACGAAGTCGGTTTCGGAGTTGACCTCGACCACGACGCCCTTGGTTCCTTTGAGCGCAACGCCGATCAAGCCTTCGGCGGCGACACGGCCGGCCTTTTTCGCCGCCTTGGCGAGGCCTTTCTTGCGCAGCCAATCGACCGCGGCCTGCATGTCGCCGTTGGTTTCACCCAGCGCCGCCTTGCAATCCATCATGCCCGCGCCGGTTTGGTCGCGGAGCTCCTTGACCGTTTGAGCAGAGATATTTGCCATCGTCAGATTCCATGGCCACGCCGCGCTTCCGGGGCGGCGCGGCGACGCCTTATTCGGCCGTGAATGCCTTGGCTTGCGCGATCCAACCCTCGACGCGGCCGGGCAGGCCGACCTCCTCGCCCACATTATGCGCGGCCGCGGCGTTGAACTCGGCGATCTGCCAATAGTGGAAAATGCCGAGATCGTTGAACTGCTTCTCGATCGCGGGCGATACGCCGGTGAGCTTCTTCAGGTCGTCGGCGACCCCGCGCGGACCCGCGAGCGGCTCAAAGCCCAGCCCCTCAGTCTTGGCCGGCAACTCCTCGACAATCGGATGGGCGGCGGCGCCGGTATCCATACCTGAATCGCCTTGCGCGCGGGAAATGCCGTCGATCGACGCCTTGGCAATGAGGTCGCAATAGAGCGTGATGGCGCGGCTGGCGTCGTCGTTGCCGGGCACCACATAGGTGATGCCGTCGGGGTCGCAATTGGTATCGACCACCGCGGCGACGGGGATGCCGAGGCGCCGGGCCTCCTTGATCGCGATGTCTTCCTTGTTGGTGTCGAGCACGAACAGGAGGTCGGGCAATCCGCCCATGTCGCGGATGCCGCCGAGCGCGCGGTCGAGCTTGTCGCGCTCGCGCTGCAAGTCCAGACGCTCCTTCTTAGTGTAGCCCTTGGCCTCCTCGCCGGAGCTGAGCATCTCGTCGAGCTTTTTCAGCCGCGAGATCGACTGCGAGATGGTCTTCCAGTTGGTCAGCGTGCCGCCGAGCCAGCGCGAATTAACGTAATACTGCGCCGACTTTTTCGCCGCCTCGGCGATCGCGTCCTGCGCCTGCCGCTTGGTGCCGACGAACAGGATGCGTCCGCCCTTGGCGACGGTTTCGCTCACCGCCTGCAGCGCGCGATGCAGCATCGGCACGGTCTGCGCCAGGTCGATGATGTGGATGTTGTTGCGGGTGCCGAAGATGTATTCACCCATCTTCGGGTTCCAGCGGTGGGCCTGATGGCCGAAATGGACGCCAGCTTCCAAGAGCTGGCGCATCGAGAAATCGGGAAGCGCCATTCGTTTTTCTCCGGTTGATCCGCCGCGGATTTGTGAGCTCCCCTTTCGGGGGCCACCGGACGGCCTTTTTGACCCGTTGTCGGGGCCTAAAGCCAAGGTCCGCGTGTGAGATGGCCGCTATATAGCGGCACCATGAGATGGGCGCAAGGCGCGTTGTCTTCCGCGCGAAGGCGCGGACCCAGAATCATGGCCCGTGGAATGCCCTACAGCGTTTCGACCTGCACCACGCCCGGCACCGCCTTGATGGCGCCGGCGATCTGCGGGGAGACCTTGAAACGGCCGGAAAGCTTCACTTCCACCTCCGTGCCCTCTTCCAGCATGAGCACCATGCTGACCTCGCCATCGCCTTTTCCGTCGAGACGCTTGGCAATGCCTTCAATCGGCGCGGCGTTGCGCAGAAACACGCGCAGGCCTTTTTGCAGCTTGGCCGCCGCCTGCTCCAGCGGCTCCACCGACTGGATGCGGGCGCGCACCTCGTCGCCCTGCATTTCCGCCGACAGGAACAGCAGCACCGCCGTGCCGGGCTCCAGCAGGTCGCGGTACTGCGCCAGCCCTTCGGTGAACAGCACCGCTTCGTAATGCCCGGTGGGATCGGACAGACCGATGATGCCCATCTTGCTGCCGGAGCGAATCCGCCGCTCGGTGCGCGACACCACCGTCGCCGCCAGACGCCCGGCCGTGGCGCCCGCTTTCACCGCGCGGGAAAAATCCGCCCAGGATTGCACGCGCATGCGCTTGAGCGTGGCGGCATAGTCGTCGAGCGGGTGGCCGGTGAGGAAGAAGCCGACGGCGTCGTATTCCTTTTGCAGTTGATCGGCGGGCAGCCAGGGCTCCACGGCCGGGATCGCCAGCGTCTCGCGCGACGCCGCTCCGCCAAATAGTTCACTTTGTCCCCGGGCGGCGGCGTCATGGGTGCGCTGCCCGGTGGCGAGCATGGCATCGACGGCGGCAAAGGCGCGGGCGCGGTTGGGCTCCAATGCGTTGAAGGCGCCGGCAGCCGCCAGGCTTTCCAGCACGCGCTTATTGACCGCGCGCGGGTTGATGCGGGAGGCGAAGTCGGTGAGATCGGCGAAGGGCCGCTCGCCGCGGGCGGCGGCGATGGCCTCCACCGCCTGCGCGCCGACGCCCTTCAAGGCGCCGAGCGCATAGAGAATGGTGTCGCCGTCCACTTCAAAGGCCAGCCCCGAGCGGTTGATCGACGGCGGCTCCACCTTGATGCCGAGCCGCACCGCCTCGGCGCGAAACTCCGCAAGCTTGTCGGTGTTGCCCATGTCGAGCGTCATCGAGGCGGCGAGAAACTCGACCGGATGGTTCGCCTTCATATAGGCGGTCTGATAGGTGAGCAGCGCATAAGGCGCGGAATGCGATTTGTTGAAGCCGTATTCGGCGAACTTGGCGCAGGCCTCGAAAATCACCTCGGCCTCGGGCCGCGCGATGCCGCGCTCCACCGCGCCGGAGATGAAGCTGCCGCGCTGCGCCGCCATCTCCTTGCGATCCTTCTTGCCCATGGCGCGGCGCAGAATGTCGGCGGCGCCCAGGCTGTAGCCGGCGAGATCGCGCGCGATCTGCTGCACCTGCTCCTGATAGGTGATGATGCCGTAGGTGGGCGCGAGAATGGTCTCCAGCTTGGGATGCAGATATTCGATGCGCTCGCGCCCGAGCTTGCGCGCGCAATAAGTCGGGATGTTCGCCATCGGGCCGGGGCGGTAGAGCGCCACCAGCACGATCAGATCCTCGAAACGGTCCGGGCGCATGTCCACCAGCGCGCGGCGCATGCCCTGACTTTCCACCTGGAACACGCCCACCGTCTCGCCGCCGGCCAGCATCTCGTAGGTGCGGGCGTGGTCGAGCGGGACGCGCGAGAGATCGATGTCGATCCTGCGCCGGCGCACGAGCTTGACCGCGGTGTCGAGCACCGTGAGCGTTTTGAGGCCGAGGAAATCGAATTTTACCAGGCCCGCCTGCTCCACCCACTTCATGTTGAACTGGGTCACCGGCATGTCGGATTTCGGATCGCGGTAGAGCGGCGACAGCTCGGTCAGCGGCCGGTCGGCGATGACGATACCGGCGGCGTGGGTGGAGGCATGGCGGTTGAGCCCTTCGAGCTTTTTCGCAATGTCAAAAGCGCGCTTGACCACCGGATCGCTGTCGGCGGCGGCCTTCAGCCGCGGCTCGTCCTCGATGGCGCGCGCCAGCGACACCGGATTGGCGGGGTTCTGCGGTACCAGCTTGCAGAGCTTGTCGACCTGGCCATAGGGCATCTGCAGCACGCGGCCGACGTCGCGCAGCACGCCGCGCGCCTGCAGCGTGCCGAAGGTGATGATCTGCGCCACCTGATCGCGGCCATAGCGGCCCTGTACGTAATGGATGACCTCGTCGCGCCGGTCTTGGCAGAAGTCGATGTCGAAGTCCGGCATCGACACACGCTCGGGATTGAGAAACCGCTCGAACAGCAAGCCGAAGCGGATGGGATCGAGATCGGTGATGGTCAGCGCATAGGCCACGAGCGAGCCCGCGCCCGAGCCGCGGCCGGGGCCGACCGGAATGCCCTGCGCCTTCGCCCATTGGATGAAATCGGCGACGATGAGGAAGTAGCCGGGATATTTCATGCCCTCGATGACGCCTAACTCGAAAGCAAGCCGCTCGCGATAGTCCTCGATCGTGCGGCCGGGGGCGACGCCGTAATCGGCGATGCGCCGCGCCAGGCCGGCTTCGGCGCTGCGGCGCAATTCGGCCGCTTCGTCGATGGCTCCGCCGTCTTTGCCGACGGAGAAGTGCGGCAGGATCGGCAAATGCGTGCGCGGGCGAAACGCGCAGCGTTCCGCGATCTCCACGGTGGAAACCAGCGCCTCCGGCAGATCGGCGAACAGCGCGGCCATCTCCGTGCGGCTCTTGAAGCGGTGCTCAGGCGTGAGCTGGCGGCGGTCGGTCTCCACCAGCAGGCGGCCTTCGGCGATGCAGATCAGCGCGTCATGCGCTTCGTAGTCGTCGCGGCGGGCAAAGAACGGCTCGTTGGCGGCGACCAGCGGGATGCTCTTGCCATAGGCGAGATCGAGCAGCGCTGGCTCGGCCAGCTTTTCCGGCGCCATGCCATGGCGCTGCAATTCCACATAGAGCCGGTCGCGGAAGAGATGCAGCAACGCCTCGGCGCGTGACGCGGCAAGACTGCCCTGCCCGGCCACCAGCGCCGCATCGAGCGGACCGCCGGGCCCGCCGGTGAGCGCGATCAGCCCTTCGGTTTCGCCGTCGAGCCAGGCGAGCTTGATATGCGGCGGCTCATTCGGCGGCGTTTCCAGGAAAGCGCGGGAATTGAGCCGCATCAGGCTGCGGTAGCCGCCCTCGCGCGCCGCCAGCAGCACGATGCGCTGCGGCGTGAAGCTGTTGTGACCGTTGCGCGGATTCTGCTCCTGATCGCCGAAGTCGATGGCGAGCGCGCAGCCGATAATCGGCTGGATGCCGGCACCGGCCATCTTTTCGGAGAATTCCAGCGCCCCGAACATGTTGTCGGTGTCGGTGAGCGCGAGCGCAGGCTGGTGATCGGCCTTGGCCAGATCGGCGAGCCTGACGATGGTCAGCGCGCCTTCCAGCAGCGAATAGGACGAATGCACGTGCAGATGCACGAAGCCCGGCCCGCCCGTTTCTTGTTCCGCGCGATTCTGCATGGGGGACGATGGTGGGGATCAGGGCCGAGCCTGTCCACCGCCAAGGCGCAGCAGTGGCCACTCATGCCGGTTTTCCCCAGGGGCGGCGATGGGGGGGAAGCGGGCTTCAACGAGCCGCAGCCGGTCCAAAGCCCGGCCGCCCCTGGGGGGCCGGGGGGCTTTCAGTAGCCGGCGAAAAGCTGGGCCCAGACCGCCACGGTGCCCAGAAACAGCGTGATACAGGCCAAAGCAGCGGTTTCTTCCATCAATGCGCGAAGCATGTTCCCTCTCCCCTCAAAAGAACGAAAAGGGAACATAGTTCACTTTATGTTCTAGAGTCAAGGAATCTCTTTGACAGACGAGCCGAGGGGTTCTATGGACTCTTCCAAGGGTTCCCAATATTCTGCCGGGACCTTCTAAAAGAGGAGTCGGTGACGTGCGTACAATTCAGGTTTCAACTGATGTGTTCGCTGCAATGTGGGCCGACCGCCGTGAGCCGGAGGCGACCGAAGACGAGATTCTCAGGCGCAAATTCGATGTCAAAGTTAAAATTCAAGCGCCGCAGAAGAATGGTAAGCCCCAGGGCTTTCATGACCGTCGGTATAACGTCAGTTGCCCAGAGGGCTTTGAGATTTTCCGTGTCCACCTAGGCACAGAATATCGAGCACGCGCCGAAAGTGGGACGTGGACACTGCTCAGTACCGGCGCTCAATATGGAAGTTTGAACGAACTGAGCGATGCGACTGTCGGCCACGAGAATGCTTGGACTGGTTGGTGGTACCTCGACGAGAACGGCCGGCGTAAGCAGATCGATGAAATGAGGGACCCTAGTCGTATTCGGCGACACAAGCCCACTCGCCTTGAGGATTTGGCGTAACCCAAGCCCTGGCCTAAGCCGCGCTTCTACTGGGCGGCAATCCGGACATCTTCCGGTGTTCCAGCAGCCGCCCTACTCCAGCTCCACCACCAGCCCCTCCCGGATCGTCACCCGCCGGTCCATGCGCGCCGCCAGCTCCATGTTGTGGGTGGCAATGATGGTGGCAAGGCCGGAAGAGCGGACGAGTTGCAGCAGGATGGCAAAGACGTGGTCCGCCGTGTGCAGGTCGAGATTGCCGGTGGGCTCGTCGGCCAACAGCATGCGCGGAGCATTGGCCACCGCGCGCGCAATGGCCACGCGCTGCTGCTCGCCGCCGGAGAGTTCCGCCGGGCGGTGATGCAGGCGCTCGCGCAGGCCAAGATAGGCCAGCAATTCCCCTGCCCGCTTGCGCGCCTCGGGTTTGCGCAAGCCGCGGATCATCTGCGGCAGCATCACGTTCTCGAGTGCCGAGAATTCCGGCAAGAGATGATGCGACTGATAGACGAAGCCGACTTCGGTGCGCCGGATATGGGTGCGGTCGGCGTCCGCGCGCCCGGATGTCGGCACGCCCTCGATATAAACGTCGCCTGCGTCCGGGTGTTCGAGCAAGCCGGCGATATGCAGCAGCGTCGATTTACCCGCGCCCGAAGGCGCGACCAGCGCCACCGATTGCCCGGCCCAGACGGCAAGGTCCGCGCCCTTGAGAATGTCGAGCACCTCGTCGCCCTGGCGGTAATGCCGCTCGATGGCGTGCAGGAAGAGGACTGGGATTTCCTCGTCGCCCGTCGTTCCCGGATCACTCATAGCGCAGCGCCTCCACCGGATCGAGGCGCGCCGCCCGCCAGGACGGATAGAGCGTGGCGATGAACGACAGCGCCAGCGCCATCACCACGACGGCCGTGGTCTCGCCCACGTCCATGTCGGCGGGAAGTTTTGAGAGGAAATAGAGCTCCGGCGAGAACAATTCGGTGCTGGTGAGCCAGGAAATGAATTGCCGGATGGATTCCACGTTGAGGCAAACCAGCGTGCCGAACAGAAAGCCCATCAAGGTCCCCACCACGCCGATGGAGGCCCCGGTGATGAGGAAGACGCGCATGATCGCGCCCTGCGTCGCCCCCATGGTGCGCAGGATGGCGATGTCGCCGCCTTTGTCCTTCACCAGCATGATGAGGCCGGACACGATGTTCAGCGCCGCCACCAGCACGATCAGCGTAAGAATGAGGAACATCACGTTGCGTTCGACTTGCAGCGCATTGAAGAAGGTGGCGTTGCGCTGGCGCCAGTCGACCATGAAGATCGGCCGCGCGGCGGCCTCGGTGACCAGCTTGCGGTAGCGATCAACGGCGTCGGGATTGTCGGTATAAACCTCGATCGAGGTGACGTCGGAGGCGCGGTTGAAATAGGCCTGCGCTTCCTTCAGCGGCATGAAGACGAAAGCGGCGTCATATTCCGACATGCCGATCTCGAACACGGCGGCGACCTTGTAGGCCTTAATCCGCGGCACCATGCCCATGGGCGTCACCGCCCCGCGCGGCGCGACCAGGGTGACGCTGTCGCCGGCGCGCAACGAGAGCTGGTCGGCGAGCCGCCGCCCGATGGCGACGCCCTCGCCTTCGTCGAAGCCTTCCAGGCTGCCCTGCTTGATATTCTTGGCGATGGAGGTGAGCTTGGTCAGATCGGCGGAGCGGATGCCGCGCACCAGCACGCCCGCGGCGTTGAACGGCGAGGACGCCAGCGCCTGCCCCTCCACGATCGGGGCGGCCAGCTTGATCCCTTTCACGCTGGAGATGCGACCGGCCACCGCCTCCCAGTCCGTCAAGGGAGAATCTATAGGCTGGACAAGGAGATGTCCGTTGAGGCCGAGAATCTTGTCGAGCAGTTCCTTGCGAAAGCCGTTCATCACCGCCATGACGATGATGAGAGTAGCCACCCCCAGCATGATGCCGAGGAAGGAGAAGCCGGCGATGACCGAGATGAATCCTTCCTTGCGCCGCGCCCGCAGATAGCGCAGCGACAGCATCCACTCGAACGGAGCGAAGGTCGTGGTGCCGGTGGGCTCGCTCATCAAACTGCTCCCTGCCCCTCGAATTTCACCCGATTCTGACAGATTCGCCCTATCGCCCGCGCCTGCGGCGGGACGAAGCGCACAGATTCATTGCGATAGAAGTGCGAGCGCATCGGAGGGGGGGAGGAGTTGCCGGCTGCCGTCGGCGCGCTTCTTGACCTCGACCTTGCCTTCCGCAAGGCCCTTGGGGCCGATGAGGACCTGCCAGGGAATGCCGATGAGGTCGGCGGTGGCGAATTTGGAGCCGGGCCGCTCGTCGAGGTCGTGATAGAGGACGTCGATGCCTTTGGCTTGCAGGTCGCGATAAAATTTTTCCGAAGCGGCATCCGTCTCCGCACTGCCTTGCTTGAGATTGAGGATCGCGGCCTTGAACGGCGCCACCGCCTCCGGCCATTTGATCCCTGCGTCATCGTGAGAGGCTTCAATGATGGCTGCAACGAGGCGGCTCGGACCGATGCCGTAGGAGCCCATATGCACCGGGCGCTCCACGCCGTCGGGGCCGGCGACCACGGCCTTCATCGGCTCGGAATATTTGGTGCCGAAATGGAAGATGTGGCCCACTTCGATGCCGCGCGCCGATACCTGCTTGTCGGCGGGAAGTTTGGCGAAGGCCGCGGCGTCGTGCTTTTCCGAGGTCGCGGCATAGAGCGATGTCCATTTGTTCACGAGCGCCTGCAAGCCGGCGATGTCGTCGAAATTCACGTCCGAGCCCGGCGGCTGCATGTCGAGATAATCGCGATGGCAGAAGACTTCGCTCTCCCCGGTGGAGGCGAGGATGATGAATTCGTGGCTGAGTTCGCCGCCGATCGGCCCGCTCTCCGCCGCCATCGGAATGGATTTCAGCCCCATGCGCGCGAAGGTGCGCAGGTAAGCCGCGAACATCTTGTTATAGGCATGCCGCGCGGCGGCGGGATCGATGTCGAAGGAATAGGCGTCCTTCATCAAGAATTCGCGCCCGCGCATGAGCCCGAAACGCGGGCGCACCTCGTCGCGGAATTTCCATTGGATGTGATAGAGATTGAGCGGCAGGTCCTTGTAGGAGCGCACATAGGCACGGAAGATTTCCGTGATCATCTCCTCGTTGGTCGGGCCATAGAGCATGTCGCGCGCGTGCCGGTCCTTGATGCGCAGCATCTCCTTGCCGTACACGTCGTAGCGCCCGCTCTCGCGCCATAGCTCGGCCGACTGGATGGTCGGCATCAGCAGCTCGATGGCGCCGGCGCGGTCCTGCTCCTCGCGCACGATCTGCTCGATCTTCTTCAGCACGCGCAAGCCCAGGGGCAGGAAGGCATAGATGCCCGCCGCCTCCTGGCGCAGCATTCCGGCGCGCAGCATCAGCCGGTGGGAGGTGATCTCGGCCTCCTTCGGCGTCTCGCGCAGAATGGGCAGGAAATAGCGGGAAAGGCGCATGCAAGCTCGTTTTCGGGAATCGGACCCGTGCGAGACAAAGCGGATCACCCGCGAAAACACAAGAGGCCCGCCCGGCGGCAACCCCCGGGACGTCACGGCCCCCTGACGGCCGCTATGCGGAGTGACAAGCACCCCCGTTTCGGCTAGCCTTTCATTCTTAGTGGGGGTACCGGCTCGATAGCCGGGTCATGCTGAGGGGCCAAGTCTAGGGAGCCAAAAATCCCACGCGCGAGGCAGACGGCAGCCGGATACAGCGCAGAGGGTATAGCGAATTCGGGCAGGGCTTCGGCCCTGCTCTTTTTTATTGCGCCAATTTTATTGCGCCAAGCCGAGCCGAGCCGCCAGGCCATCGAGCGTGACCAGGCGATTGACATAGACCAGATAGCACAAGCCGAAGAGCGCGGTCGCAGTCACGGTGGTCCACAGCAGCTTGGCCTTCAGCCTCGGGATCGCCGGCGCCCCGGGATCGGTGCCGCGGGAGACGTCGCCGCTTTCCTCTTGGCTGCGCACGCCCCAGGGCAGAACGGCGAACAGCACTAGCCACCAGATCAGGAAATATATGGCGATCGCGGTTGTCACCGACACGGCGGGATGCCTTCATCAATCAGAGAGGCAATTAAGGTAAAGATCACCTGTATGGTGCCATACGTATCAGGAACCAGGCGAAAATGTTAATGATATAGGTTGCGGCGAGGAACACCGGTCATGTGTATGCGTTTGTTCGCGTTGCCTTTGGCTGCGGCGTTTTTCCCCGTCAGCGTTGAACTGAGCGCGACGCCAGCAACGGCCCAATCTGCTCATTTCATCTGCAGCGCCGACGAAAATGGCAGGCCAGCCAACTGCGTCAGCACGAGCGGCGTTCCGGATCCGGCCCCGCAGCCGTCCGACACCCCGCCGCCGCAGCCGTCTTACACGCCACCGCCACCGCCGCCGCCTTACAAGCCGCCGCCGCCTAAGCGGTCATCCTATACGCGGACGTATCATCAGCAGCCGCACTATCAGCCGCCGGTCTATCAGCAGCCCTATTCCGCGCCGGCATATTACCCGACGGCCTATTCCCCTCCGGTCTATTATCCGCAGCCGCAGTCGTCATGCTGCTGCCCCGTGAGCAAGCGCGGGCTGTTCACGAGCCTATCCTTCTCGTTCTGCAATAACGACAACGCGGCGCTGCAGTATCCGCAATACCCAGCCTACGTGCCGCAGCCGCAATATTCGTATTACCCGCAGTACTCAACGTATCCGCAATACAGCTATTATCCGCAACCGGAGTTCCAGGCGCAGTGGACGGTGGGCCAGAGATCGTATTACCGCTCGCGGCCACCTCACGCCCGGGTTTACGGCCCGTGGACACCCTGAGACGTCAAACCGTCAGCACATGCACGTGACACGTCGGCTTTTTGCTCCATTCGCGGGCGAGCGTGCCGCGCACCGCGCGCGAGATTGATTCCGCCAGCGCGTCGGGATCGCGGCGGCGCGCGCGCGGAAGCGACTCGATCGCCTCCATGACGGCGTCCTCGACAATGCCGCTCATGGCTCCGCCCGCGGCATTGGTTTCGGGGATTCCGGTCAGCTCGATTTCCGGATCGGCAGCGAGCTCCCCTTTCTCCGTCACCGCGAGTGCAATCGAGACCACGCCGGCAAAGGCGAGCCGCCTCCGGTCGGGGATGGTGCGCGCCTGGGCGTCCACCAGCAGCCGGCCGTCCTTGTAGAAGCGCCCTGACGGCACCTCGTCGATGACAGCCGGCCCGTCCGGCGCGAGCCGCACCAGATCGCCGTCCCGGCACATGATGACTTTCGGCACGCCGGCGCGGCGCGCGAGATCGGCGTGCTCGGCCATGTGCAGCGCCTCGCCGTGCACCGGTAGGACGATCTGCGGGCGCACCCAGCGCAGCATGTCCTCCATTTCGCTGCGGCGCGGATGGCCGGAAACGTGAACCAAGTGCGTGCGGTCGGTGATGACCTCGATGCCCTGGGTGACGAGGCCATTGATGACGCGGGCCACCGCCTTTTCGTTGCCGGGGATGGCGCGGGAGGAAAAGATCACCCGGTCGCCGCGATTCAAGGTGACTTCCGGATGATCGTCCTGGGCGATGCGCGAGAGCGCCGCGCGCGGCTCGCCCTGGCTGCCGGTGCACAGCGCCAGCACCTTGTCCGGCGGCAGATAGCCATAGGCGTCCATGCTGCGGAATTCCGATATGCCGTCGAGATAGCCGGTCTCGCGGGCGACCTGCACGATGCGCTCCATGGCGCGGCCGACGAGGACCACTTCGCGGCCGCAGGCGCGCGCGGCTTCGGCAACACAGCGCAGGCGCGACACGTTAGAAGCGAAGGTCGTCACGGCGACTCGCCCGCGCGCAGTCTTAATGAGATCGGCAAGCGTCTTCGCCACCTCGGATTCGGACGGCGAGCGTCCGTCACGCACCGCATTGGTGGAATCCCCGATCAGCGCCAGCACGCCTTCGTCGCCCACCGCCCGGAGCTTGGCCTCGTCCGTGGGCGGGCCAATCACCGGCGTGGGGTCGATCTTCCAGTCCCCGGTGTGCAGGACGGTGCCGGCGGGGGTGCGGATAATCAGCGCGTTCGATTCCGGGATCGAATGAGCGACGGAAACATATTCCACGTCGAAGGGGCCGACCGTAAAACGGCCGCCGAGCGGCACCACGGTGACGGGGATGTCCGGCGCGCCCGGCTCGCCTTCAATTTTGGCTTGCAGCAGCGCCGCCGTGAACGGCGTGGCGTAAAGCGGCACCTTAAGGCGCGGCCACAGGTCGATCAGCGCGCCGATATGGTCCTCATGGCCATGCGTGATGACGATGCCGGCGAGATTCTTTCTTTCCTCGACCAGATAACGGATGTCGGGCAGCACGAGATCGACGCCGGGCACAAGATCTCCGGCAAAGCCGACGCCGCAATCGACCGCAAGCCAGGTCCGCCGCCGCTCGCCGCCAAGACCATAAATCGACAAATTCATGCCGATCTCGCCGACGCCGCCGAGCGGAGCGAAAACCAGCTCTTCCCGCGAGCGCTTCATCGCATGGTCCTGAAGCCTGCTCCTTCCAGGGGAGCGTAATTATCGTGGATTGCAAACACCTCGCCCGCCGAAATGGATTCGACGCGCCCGTCGGGCAAACGCAGCAGCAGCCGGCCGGTTTCGTCGAGCGCCTGGAAACGCCCGGCGATTTCCTTTGAGGGAAGCCGCACGCGGATTTCTTGGCCAAGGCCGGTGGCGCGGGCGAGCCAATCGGCGCGGATGGACGCGAAGCCGGCGCCGCGCGACCATTGCTCAAGGCGCGCAACAAATGTTTTCGACACGCACCGGAAAAGTTGTTCCGGCGCTACCGCTGCGCCGGCAGCGGCGAGATCGGTCGAAGGATAGGACGTCTCGGCGGGATGATGCGCGCAATTGACGCCGATGCCGACGACGGCGGCGGTGCTTTCCGCTCCGATCAGAATGCCGGCGAACTTTCTGCCATCGAGCAGCAAGTCGTTCGGCCATTTGAGCGCCAAATGGGACGCAAGATTTGGAACCAGCTCCGCCACGGCGTCATGCACCGCAAGCGCCGCGACGAAAGACAATTCGCCCGCGCGTTGCGCCACGACATCAGTGAGAAGAAGGCTTGCATAGACGTTGCCGGGCTCGGAAACCCAGACATTGCCGCGGCGTCCGCGGCCCGCGGTCTGCCGCGTAGCCGTGATCCAGAGCGGACCGCGCTCGCCGCGGCGGGCCTGCGCCATTGCTTCCGTGCTGGTAGAGCCGATCGTGTCGTGAGCCATGAGCTTCACGCCGGCCGCGGCGGCGATCGGGTCAAGCTGCATCGGCTAGAACAAGGACTTCGCTGCCACCGTCGCCGCCGCCACCAGCGGCGCCGGAAAGACGAAGAACAGGATATTGAACAGGCCGGTCACGCCGAACACGGCCTTGAGCCCGCCCGGCATGGGCAGGAATTCTTCCGCGGGATCGTCGAAATACATGACCTTCACGATGAGCAGATAGTAATAGGCGCCCACCACGCTGGCGAGCACGCCGATCACCGCGAGCATATAGAGCCCGGCCTGGATGGCGGCGAGGAAGACGTAAAACTTGGCGAAAAAGCCGGCGAGCGGCGGAATGCCGGCGAGCGAGAACAGCAGCATGGCGAGGAAGAAAGCCATGCTCGGGTTGGTGCGGGACAGGCCCGCGAGGTCGGAGATTTCCTCCACCGGCCCCTCCGGGCGGCGCATCGCCAGGATGGCGGCGAAGGTGCCGAGCGTCATGGCCACGTAGATGCCCATATAGACCAGCACGCCCTGCACGCCCTCGGGCGTAGCGGCGGCGAGCCCGATCAGCGCGAAGCCCATGTGGCCGATGGAGGAATAGGCCATCAGCCGCTTGATGTTGTGCTGGCCGATGGCGGCGAAGGCCCCCAGCAGCATGGAGGCGATGGCGACGAAGACCAAAATTTGCTGCCATTGGCTGGCGATACCGGGGAAGGCATCCACGGCAGCGCGGATGAAGATGGCGATGCCCGCCACCTTCGGCGAGGCGGCAAAGAAGGCGGTGACCGGCGTCGGCGCGCCTTCATAGACGTCGGGCGTCCACATGTGGAAGGGCACGGCGGAGACCTTAAAGCAGAGCCCCGCGAACAGGAACACAAGTCCAAAGACAAGGCCGATGCCGGCAGTTCCGGTTCCTTGCCCCGCCGCCTGCGCGATGCCGGTAAAGCTGACCGTGCCGGTGAAGCCGTAGATCAGCGAGCAGCCGTAGAGCAGCATGCCCGACGACAGCGCGCCGAGGACGAAATATTTCAGGCCCGCCTCGGTCGAGCGCAGGGAGTCGCGGTGGATGGCGGCCAGCACGTAAAGGCTGAGGCTCATCAGCTCCAAGCCGAGATAGAGCGCGATCAGGTCGCCGGCTGAGACCAGCAGCAGCATGCCGAGCGTCGAAAACAGGATCAGGATGGCATATTCGAAGCGCCGCTGCTTCTGCGCCGCCATATATTCCAGCGACATCAGGATCACCGCTGCCGAGCCTGCCAGCGCCAGGACTTTCATGAAGCGCGCGAAGGCATCGACGACGAAGCTGCCGCCGAAGAGGACGAGTTTATCCCCCGGCAGCCACACGACCAGCGCGCCCACGGCGATCAGCAGCAGGATTGCCAGCGCATGCACGAAACCCGCCGCCCGCTCGCCGGCAAAGACGCCGAGCATCAGCAGGAGCATCCCGCCGACAGCCAGCACAATCTCCGGCAGGATCGGCAAAAGCGAAGTGATCTCGGCGGGCAAATTGGCCATCATGGCGCCACCGCCTGTAACGCGCGCGCGTAATTCTCGACGAGTTGCGCCACCGAGGCCGCGGATAAATCAAGCACCGGCTTGGGATAGACGCCGAAGATAATGGTGAGCACGGCGAGCGGCGCCAGGCAAATGATCTCGCGGTAGTCGAGGTCCTTTATGTTGGCCAGCTCCGGCCGCTCCAGCTTGCCGAAGATGATCTTGCGGCAGAGCCACAGCGCATAGGCAGCGGAGAGAATCACGCCCAAGGTGGCAAGGCCTGCGACCCAGGGGTTCACCTTGAAGGTCCCGAGCAGCGAGAGGAATTCGCCGACAAATCCCGACGTTCCTGGCAGCCCGACATTGGCGAGCGTAAATACCATGAAGATCGCAGCGTAAATCGGCATCTTGTTGACCAGGCCGCCATAGGCGCTGATCTCGCGGGTATGCATGCGGTCGTAGACGACGCCAACGCAGAGGAACAGCGCGGCGGAGACGATGCCGTGCGACAGCATCTGGAAAACGCCGCCGGCCACGCCCTGGGTATTGGCCGCGAAAATGCCCATGGTGACGAATCCCATATGCGCCACGGAGGAATAGGCGATCAGCTTCTTCATGTCCTCCTGCACCAGCGCGACCAGCGAGGTGTAGATGATGGCCACCACCGAGAGGGTGAAAATCAGCGGGGCAAAATCATGCGAGGCGAGCGGGAACATCGGCAGCGAGAAGCGCAGGAAGCCGTAGCCGCCCATCTTCAGCAGGATGGCGGCGAGGATCACCGAGCCGGCGGTCGGCGCCTCCACATGCGCGTCGGGCAACCATGTATGCACCGGCCACATCGGCAGCTTCACCGCGAACGAGGCGAAGAACGCGAGCCACGCCCATTTCTGCAGCTCGGGGGAGAATCCGTGCCGCATCAAAGTCGGGATGTCGGTCGTGCCGGCGGCCCAATACATCGCCATGATGGCAAGCAGCATCAGCACCGAGCCGAGCAGCGTGAAAAGGAAGAACTTGAAGCTGGCATAGACCCGGCGCGGGCCGCCCCAGACGCCGATAATAAGAAACATCGGGATCAGGCCGCCCTCGAAGAACAGATAGAACAGCACGAGATCCAGCGCGGTGAAGGTGCCGACCATCAGGGTCTCCAGCACCAGGAAGGCGACCATATATTCTCGCACCCGCTGCTGGATCGCGCGCCAGCTCGCGATGATGCAGACCGGCATCAAGAACGTGGTGAGGATGACAAGCGGAAGCGAGATGCCGTCCACGCCCATGTGATAGGCGGTGGCGCCGCCGAGCCAGGGCTGTTTCTCGACGAACTGGAATTCGGCGAGCGACGGATCGAAATGCCAAATTAGCAAGAGCGAGGTGGCAAAGGTGATCAGCGTCGTCCACAGCGCCACCCAGCGCGCGTTGCGATAAGTCTCTTCCCCGCCGCGCAGCAGAACGATGAACAGCGCCCCAATCAGCGGCAGGAAGGTGACGACGGAAAGGATCGGCCAGGACATCAGTGCGGCCCCGCGAACATGAACCAGGTGATGAGCGCCGCCGCGCCGATGAGCATGGCGAAGGCGTAGTGATAGAGATAGCCGGTCTGCAAGCGCACGACGTTGCGCGTGACATCGAGCACGCGCGCGGAGACGCCGTCCGGCCCGAAGCCGTCGATCAGCCAGCCGTCGCCGCCCTTCCAGAGCAGGCGGCCGAGCCAAAGCGCCGGGCGGACAAAGATCAGATCGTACAGCTCGTCGAAGTACCACTTGTTGAGCAGGAACTTGTAGAGCAGGTCGTGCTGATGCGCGAGTGAGGCGGGAATGTCCGGCCGGCGCAGGTAGAAATACCAAGCGACCACAAATCCCGCAGCCATCATTGCCGTCGGCGAATAGGCGACGGTGAGCGGAATGTGATGCATCTCCTCCAGGACATGATTGTCCGCAGCGAATTTCAAGGAAGCGCGGAAGAATTCCTGCACGCCATGGCCCGTGAAAATATCCGCGAAGGGATAGCCGGCAAAGATCGAGCCGGTGGCGAGGATCGCCAGCGGCACCAGCATGACCTTCGGGCTCTCATGCGCCTGCTCCAGATGATGCCGGTCGTGCGGCTCCCCGTGGAAAGTCTTGAAGATCAGCCGCCAGGAATAGAACGAGGTCATCGCCGCGGCCGCCACGGTACAAATGAAGCCGTAAAGCGCCATCGGATTCTTGCCCACATAGGCGGCCTCGATAATGGCGTCCTTGGAGAAATAGCCGGCGGTGAGCGGAAAACCGGTGAGCGCGAGCGTGCCGATCACCATCATGGCATAGGTGAAGGGGATGCGGTCCTTCAGCCCGCCCATGTGGCGGATGTCCTGCTCGTGATGCATGGCCAGGATCACCGAGCCGGAGCCGAGGAACAGCAGCGCCTTGAAGAAGGCATGGGTGAAGAGATGGAACATGCCGACCGAATAGGCGCCCATGCCCATGGCGACGAACATGTAGCCGAGCTGCGAGCAGGTCGAATAGGCGATGATGCGCTTGATGTCGTTCTGCACCAGCCCGACCGTGGCGGCGAAGAAGGCGGTAGTCGCGCCGATAAAGATCACGAAGCTCTGCGCGTCCGGCGACAGCTCGAATAACGGCGAGAGCCGCGCCACCATGAACACGCCGGCGGTGACCATGGTGGCGGCGTGAATCAAAGCAGAGACCGGCGTCGGTCCCTCCATGGCGTCGGGCAGCCAGGTATGCAGCAGGAACTGCGCCGACTTGCCCATGGCGCCCATGAACAGCGCGAGGCAGATCAGCGTCAGCACGCCAAAGTCACGGCCGAAAAGATGCACGGTCTTGCCCGCCAGGGCGGGGGCTTGCGCGAAGATGGTGTCGAAGCTGGTGGAGCCGACCAGCATGAAGAGCGCGAAAATGCCGAGCGCAAAGCCGAAATCGCCGATGCGGTTGACGATGAAGGCCTTGATGGCGGCGGCATTGGCTTCCGGCTTGTGGTACCAGAAGCCGATGAGCAGATAGCTCATCAGCCCGACGCCCTCCCAGCCGAAGAAAAGCTGCACCAGGTTGTCGGAGGTCACCAGCGCCAGCATGAAGAAGGTGAACAGCGAGAGATAAGAGAAGAAGCGCGGGCGGTGCGAGTCTTCAGCCATGTAGCCGATGGAATAGACGTGCACGAGCGCCGAGATGGTGGTGACGACGACGAGCATCACCGCGGTCAAGCTATCGATGCGCAACGCCCAATCGACCTGCAGATCGCCCGAGGTGATGAAATTGAGGAGGGTGATGCGGGCCTCGTTGCCGCCGAAGCCTACATAGACAAACGCGACCCAGGACAGGATGGCGGAGACGATCAGCAGCCCGCAGGTGATGAGCTCGGCTGCGCGGGAGCCGGCGGCCGGCGGTCCTTGTTCATGCTCATGCGCGTTGTCATGCGAGGAATGATGGAGCGCGCTGTCTTCCGCGCCCGGCGGCGGGCTGCCGCCGGGATGCCGCCGCCGCGCGCCGACAAGCGCAATCGCGCCCGCCAGGATGGCGCCAAGCAGCGGCAGGAAGACGATGGCCTGATACATGATCGTGGTTCAGCCTTTCATCAGGTTGATGTCTTGCACGGCAATAGAGCCGCGGTTGCGGTAAAAGGCGACAAGGATGGCGAGACCGATGGCCGCCTCGGCCGCCGCCACGGTCAGCACGAACAGCGCAAAAACCTGCCCGACCAGATCGCCGAGGAAAGCCGAGAAGGCGACGAAGTTGATATTGACCGACAACAGGATCAGCTCGATCGACATCAGGATGACGATGACATTCTTGCGGTTGAGAAAGATGCCGAAAATGCCGAGCGTGAACAGGATGGCGGCAACCGACAGATAATGGCCAAGGCCGATGGTCATGGTGCGCCTCCGCACCAAGCGCCCTCATGGTTCGAGACGCGGGTCTTCGACCCGCTCCTCACCATGAGGTCTCCCTCCTTTTCCTCATCCTGAGGAGCGGCCCGAAGGGTCGCGTCTCGAAGGATGAGGCCACAGAACTTGCCCCTGTTCTTCATTCCGCAAGTCCTTGTCCCGAGCGCACCTGCCTGATCTCGATGGCGGTCGCCTTGGTGCGCGCGTTCTGCTTGGAGACGTCTTGGCGTTTGATTCCTTGCCTATGCTGCAGCGTCAGCACGATGGCGCCAATCATGGCCACCAGCAGCACCAGACCCGCGAGCTGAAAGAAATATACGTAGCGCGTATAGAGCACGAGGCCGAGCGCCATGGTGTTGCTGACATCGGCCGCGGCCGGAATCGGCGCCGTGATCGTCTGCGGAATCGTCGGAGCAAAGGTCCAAGCGCCGACCACCAGCAGCAATTCCGCCAGGAAGATGCAGCCGACCACCGCGCCGATGGGCAGATATTGCAGGAAACCTTCGCGCAGCTCCGCGAAGTCCACGTCGAGCATCATCACCACGAACAGGAACAGCACCGCCACCGCGCCGACATAAACCACGATCAGGATCATGGCGATAAATTCCGCCCCCAGCAGCACGAACAGGCCGGATGCGTTGACGAAGGCGAGGATGAGGAAGAGCACCGAATGCACCGGGTTCTTGGCGGCGATGACCATGAAGGCCGAGGCGACGCAAGCAGCGGCGTAGATATAAAAGAAGAGGGCGGAGATCATGGGCGGCGCTCCCCGCACTTACTTACATCCCTCATCCTGAGGAGGCTGCGAAGCAGCCGTCTCGAAGGATGAGGGGCACCGCCCGGGCGCCCCACCCTTCGAGACGCCGCCTTCGGCGGCTCCTCAGGGTGAGGCGATTTATTTTCGTGAAAATCCATTTCTCTCACCGGTACGGCGCGTCGAGCGCGATGTTCTTGGCAAGCTCCCGCTCCCAGCGGTCGCCATTGGCGAGCAGGCGATCCTTGTCGTAATAAAGCTCCTCGCGCGTTTCGGCGGCGAATTCGAAATTCGGCCCCTCGACGATGGCGTCCACCGGGCAGGATTCTTGGCAGAGCCCGCAATAGATGCATTTCACCATGTCGATGTCGTAGCGCGTGGTGCGCCGCGTGCCGTCATTGCGGCGCGGACCCGCCTCAATGGTGATCGCCTGCGCCGGACAGATGGCCTCGCACAGCTTGCAGGCGATGCAGCGCTCCTCGCCGTTGGGGTAGCGGCGCAGCGCATGCTCGCCGCGAAAGCGCGGCGAGATCGGCCCCTTCTCGAAGGGATAATCGATCGTCGGCTTCGGCTGGAAGAAATAGCGCATCGCCAGGAAGAAGGCGGACACGAATTCCGTCAGGAAGATCGAACGCGCCGCGTGATCGAGCCTCACATCCGTACTCCTCTGCGCTCCTCGCCCTGAGGAGCCGCCAAAAGCGGCGTCTCGAAGGGCGAGGCCCAGAGCCTCATCCTTCGAGACGGCTGCATCGCAGCCAAGTGTACGCAGGCTGCGCCTGCTATGGCAGCCTCCTCAGGATGAGGAGCATATGTCGTGCCCGCGCTTGTCATTTTGGCGCGAGCCCGCCGAATTGCAGCACCGCGGCCACGATTATCACCATGGCCAGCGAGAGCGGCAGGAACACCTTCCAGCCGAGCCGCATCAGCTGGTCATAGCGATAACGCGGCACCATGGCCTTGACCATGGCAAACATGAAAAACAGGAACAGCGCCTTGAGCGTGAACCAGACCACGCCTGGCACCCAGGTGAATGGCGGATAGGGCACGGGAGGAAGCCAGCCGCCCAGGAACAGGATCGTGCCCATGGCGCACATGGTGGCGATCGCCACGTATTCGCCGAGCATGAACATCATGTAGAGCGACGAGCCGTATTCGACCATGAAGCCGGCGACCAGTTCGGATTCCGCCTCCACCAGATCGAACGGCGCGCGGTTGGTCTCGGCCAGCGCGGAGATGAAGAACACCACGAACATCGGAAACAGCGGCAGCCAGTACCAATTGAACAGGCCGAAGCGGCCGTCCTGCGCCGCGACAATGGCCGAGAGATTCAACGAGCCGGCGCACAGCAGCACGGTGATGATGACGAAGCCGATGGACACCTCATAGGACACCATCTGCGCCGCCGAGCGCAGCGCGGCGAGGAAGGGATATTTCGAGTTCGACGCCCAACCGGCCATGATGATGCCGTAGACGCCGAGCGAGGAGATGGCGAAGATGTAGAGCACGCCGACATTGATGTCGGCGATCACCCAGCCGGCATTGACTGGGATCACCGCCCAAGCGGCGAGCGCCAGCGTGCAGCTGACGAGCGGCGCCAGCAGGAACACGCCTTTGTTGGCGCCGTCGGGAATGATCGGTTCCTTGACCACGAATTTGATCAGGTCGGCGAAGGACTGCAGCAGGCCCCACGGCCCCACCACGTTGGGGCCGCGGCGGATCTGCACCGCCGCCCAGATCTTGCGATCGGCGTAGAGGATGTAGGCGACGGCGACGAGCAGGATGACGAGCAGCAGCACGCTCTGCGCCACAATGATGGTGAGCGGCCACAGATAGCTCCACCAGAAATCGGCCATGGTCATTTACGTCACTCCGCCGCTCGGATTTGAATGTTACCTCCCCCCTTGAGGGGGAGGTCGGCGAACGAAGTGAGCCGGGAGGGGGGTAAGCGGCAAATACCGAACGTGCGGCTTACCCCCCTCCCCAACCCTCCCCCACAAGGGGGGAGGGAGAAGGGACCGCAACGCTTTCCGGCCAGGGGTAACAAAATCATCTTCTTCACTCCGCCGCCGTCATGGCCGGTCTGCCGCCAACGAGCGCGGAACATTCCGCCATCACCGCCGAGGCGCGCGCGATCGGATTGGTGAGATAGAAATCACCGATGCTCCGGCGGAACGGCGCCTTGTCTGCCGCGCCGCCAAGTCTGCCGAGTTTCTCCACATCCGCCGGATTGCCGGCCGCGATCTGGTCGATGCGCGCGAGATGCGGATGCACGGCGAACAGCGCGCGGCGCAACTGTGCCAGCGAGTCATAGGGAAGCCGCTTGCCGAGCTGGTCCGACAGCGCGCGGATGATCGCCCAGTCCTCGCGCGCGTCGCCGGGCGGGAAGGACGCGCGCTTGCCCATCTGCACCCGGCCCTCGGTGTTGACGTAGATGCCGGATTTTTCCGGATAGGCCGCGCCGGGAAGAATGACGTCGGCGCGATGCGCGCCGCGGTCGCCATGGGTGCCGATGTAGACGACAAAGGCGCCGGGAGCGACTTCGATCTCATCGGCGCCGAGCAGGAAGAGCACATCGAGCGTGCCGAAGGCCGCCATCTCCACGGCGCGCAATGCGCCCTCGCCCGGCACGAAGCCGATGTCGAGCGCTCCGACGCGGGACGCCGCGCCATGCAGCACGGAAAATCCGTTCCATCCGTCCTTCACCACGCCAAGCTCAACCGCCGCCTTGGCCGCGAGCGCGGCGATGGCCGCGCCGTCCTGCCGCGCCAGGGCGCCGGCGCCCAGCAGCAACAGCGGACGCTCCGCCGCCTTCAGAATCTTGGCAAATTCATTTCGGCCCGCGACGAGATCGCTCAGCGTCCCAGCACCCGCGCCAAGGTATTCATAAGGATAGGTCAGGTCCACGCGCTCGCCGATCAACCCGATGGGGAATTTCCCGGCGCGCCAGCGCTTGCGGATGCGCGCATTGAGCACGGCGGCTTCCACGCGCGGGTTCGACCCGACGACGAGCAGCGCGTCGGCCTTTTCGATCCCGGCAATCGTGGCGTTGAACAGATAGCTCGCCCGGCCCCATTTGGGATCGATGGTGGAACCATCCTGCCGCGCGTCGAGATGGGCAACGCCAAGGCGCGTCAGCAGATCCTTCAGCGCGAACATTTCCTCCACCGCGGCCAGGTCGCCGGCGATGGCGCCGATGCGCTTGGGTGTGGTCGCCTTCACCTTGGCGGCGATGACGTTGAAGGCCTCGGCCCAGGTGGCGGGGCGCAGCCGGCCGTCTTCCCTGATGTACGGCATGTCGAGGCGCTGCACGCGCAGTCCATCGACCACATGGCGCGTCTTGTCGGAAATCCATTCTTCGTTCACGTCCTCGTTGACGCGCGGCAGGATGCGCATGACCTCGCGCCCGCGGGAGTCGATGCGGATAGCGGAGCCGAGCGCGTCCATCACGTCGACCGACTCGGTCTTGCCGAGCTCCCAGGGCCGCGCGGCGAAGGCATAGGGCTTCGAGGTCAGCGCGCCGACCGGGCAAAGGTCGACCACATTGCCTTGCAACTCCGAGACCATCGCCTGTTCGAGATAGGTCGTGATCTCCATGTCCTCGCCGCGGCCGGTGGCGCCGAGCTCCGGCACGCCCGCCACTTCGGTGGCGAAGCGGACGCAGCGCGTGCATTGAATGCAGCGGTTCATCGAGGTCTTCACCAGCACGCCGAGATATTTGTCCTCCACCGCGCGCTTGTTTTCCTGGAAGCGGCTGGAATCCACGCCATAGGCCATGGCCTGGTCCTGCAAATCGCATTCGCCGCCCTGGTCGCAGATCGGGCAGTCGAGCGGATGGTTGATGAGCAGGAACTCCATCACGCCTTCGCGCGCCTTCTTCACCATCGGCGTCTTGGTGTTAACGACGGGCGGCTCACCCTTGGGCCCCGGGCGGCAGTCGCGCACGGCCCAGGCGCAGCTCGCCACCGGCTTGGGCGAGCCCGACAGCTCCACCAGGCACATGCGGCAATTACCGGCGATCGACAGCCGCTCATGGAAACAGAAACGCGGAATCTCCGCGCCCGCCGCCTCGCACGCCTGCAGCAGCGTGAACTCCGGCGGGACGTCGATCTCTTTGCCGTCAACGATCAGCTTGGCCATTGCGCCTTTTTTCCTTAGACCCGCCCGCCCTCAACCGGCCAACGCGAGAAAGCAAAAATCCAGAGGAAGATCAGATTGACCAGCGGCACAAATGCGACAAGCACCCAGAAGGGCGAATAGCCGGCCTTCTTGAGAATTTGAATGACCGGAATGCCAACGATGGCAAAGCAAACAACAAGCCAAACCAGGAAGCCGAAGCCAAAACCGAATCCGCCAAATCCGTCGTACATCATGTCACTCTCCCTTTATTCAGCCGCCTCGGGCATCGGGTCACGTATGCCCAATGCCTCCGGCCGCGCCGCAAATTCATCAATCCGCCGCTCGATCTCGTGGCGGAAATGCCGGATCAGGCCCTGGATCGGCCAGGCCGCAGCGTCCCCGAGCGCACAGATGGTGTGGCCCTCGACCTGCGTGGTGACTTCCAGCAGCATGCCGATCTCCCGCTTATGCGCGCGGCCTTCCGCCATGCGCGTGAGCACGCGCCACATCCAGCCGGTGCCTTCGCGGCACGGCGTGCATTGACCGCAACTCTCGTGCTTGTAGAAATAGGCGATGCGGGCGATGGCGCGCACGATGTCGGTGGACTTGTCCATCACGATCACGGCGGCGGTCCCAAGCCCCGATTTCAAGTTCTTCAGCGTGTCGAAGTCCATGTAAAGTTCGTCGGCGCATTGCGCCGCCGGAATCAGCGGCACCGACGATCCGCCGGGAATGACGGCGAGCAGATTGTCCCAGCCGCCGCGGATGCCGCCGGCGTGCCTGTCGATCAGCTCGCGGAAGGGAATGCCCATCGCCTCTTCCACGTTGCAGGGCTTGTTCACGTGGCCGGAGATGCAGAAGAGCTTGGTGCCGGTGTTGTTGGGCCGGCCGATGCCGGCGAACCAGGCAGCGCCGCGCCGCAGGATGTCGGGAACGACCGCGATCGACTCCACATTATTCACGGTGGTCGGGCAGCCGTAGAGGCCCACATTGGCGGGGAACGGCGGCTTCAGCCGCGGCATCCCCTTTTTGCCTTCGAGGCTTTCCAAGAGCGCGGTCTCTTCGCCGCAGATATAGGCGCCGGCGCCGTGGTGGACATAGAGCTCGAAGGGAAAGCCGTGAATGTTGTCCCTGCCAATCAGGTTGGCCCTATAGGCTTCGTCGATGGCGTATTGCAGGCGCTCGCGCTCGCGGATGAATTCGCCGCGCACATAGATGTAGCCCACAGGCGCGCCCATGGCGCAGCCGGCAATCAGGCAGCCTTCGACCAGCAGATGCGGATCGTGGCGCATGATCTCGCGGTCCTTGCAGGTGCCGGGCTCGGATTCGTCGGCATTGACGACCAGGTAGCTCGGCCGCCCATCGGACTGCTTGGGCATGAAGGACCATTTCAGCCCGGTGGGGAATCCCGCGCCGCCGCGTCCGCGCAGGCCGGAGGCCTTCACCTCGTTGATGATCCAGTCGCGTCCCTTGTCGAGGATGGCCTTGGTGCCGTCCCAGGCGCCGCGCGCGCGCGCGCCCTTCAGCTTCCAGTCGTGGAGGCCGTAGAGATTCTTGAAGATGCGATCCTTGTCGTCGAGCATTAGAGGCCGTCCACTTGCATACGTTCCGTCATGCCCGGCACCGCAGTCTAGCTTGCGCAGACTGCGTAAACTTGTCTGCGATGCCGGGCATCCCGCTTAGGTGGCCAAAGCCCTGCGTCCCTGATCGGGATGGCCGGGACATAAGGCGTCGCGAAGCGACGCCGTCTTCGACGGCTATGCCCGGCCATGACGAAGGAAAAGCGGTTGGGATCATCGCGTCACCTTTCCTTCGCTAGATTTTTCAGCGTGGTCGGACCGCCGACCGGCGCGGACAATTGCCGGTCGATCTGCGGGCCTGTCTTCGGCTCCATTCCCGCCGCGATCTGATCGAAAATATCTTCCAGACTCTCGGGTGTGAGGTCTTCATAATAGTCATAGTTGATCTGCACCATCGGCGCATTGACGCAAGCGCCCAGGCACTCGACTTCGACCCAGGAGAATTTGCCGTCGCTGGTGACTTCGAACTGGTCGCCGATCCGATTGTGGCAGACCTTTTTCAAATCCTCCGCGCCGCGCAGCATGCAGGGCGTCGTGCCGCAGAGCTGAACGTGATAGCGGCCGATCGGCTCGAGATTGAACATGGTGTAGAAGGTCGCAACTTCGAGCACGCGGATATAGGCCATGCCGAGCAGATCGGCGACGTGCTCGATCGCCTTTTGCGAAACCCAGCCGCCGGCCTGCTCCTGCGCGCGCCACAGGATCGGAATCACGGCCGAGGCCTGGCGGCCTTCGGGATATTTGGCGATCTGACCCTTGGCCCATTTCGCATTCTCCGCCGTGAAGGCGAAGCTCTTGGGCTGGATTTCGATGGGAGCGAGGCGGCGAAGGGACATCAGCGGTCGATCTCCCCGTCTTTCGTCATGCCCGGCCTTGTGCCGGGCATCCACGTCTTGTTGATAAAAAGGAAAAACGTGGATGGCCGGGACATAAGGCGTCGCGAAGCGACGCCGTCTTCGACGGCTATGCCCGGCCATGACGGAAATGAGCCAAGCTGTCTCACCGGTCCACCTCTCCGAACACGATATCGATCGAGCCCATGATCGAGGACACGTCGGCCAGCATGTGGCCCTTGCAGAGGAAATCCATGGCTTGCAGATGGGCAAAGCCGGGCGCGCGGATTTTGCATTTGTAGGGCTTGTTGCTGCCGTCGGCGACGAGATAGACGCCGAACTCGCCCTTCGGCGCCTCGACCGCCGCGTAAACCTCGCCGGCGGGAACGTGGAAGCCTTCGGTGTAGAGCTTGAAGTGATGGATCAGCGCTTCCATCGAGCGCTTCATCTCGGCGCGTTTGGGCGGCACGATCTTGTTGTCGAGCACGCCGACCGGCCCCTGCCCTTCCGCCATCCGCAGCTTTTCCAGGCACTGCTTCATGATGCGGATCGACTGGCGCATTTCTTCCATGCGGATGAGCTGGCGGTCATAATTGTCGCCGTTCTTGCCGACCGGAATGTCGAAATCGAGTTCCGCGTAGCATTCATAGGGCTGCGCCTTGCGCAAATCCCAGGCCGCGCCGGAACCGCGCACCATCACGCCGGAGAAACCCCAGGCCCAGGCATCTTCCAGCTTGACCACCGCGATATCGACGTTGCGCTGCTTGAAGATGCGGTTGTCCATGACCAGCGTGTCGAGATCGTCGCAGACCTTGAGGAAGGGATCGCAGAAATCCCAGATGTCGTCGATCAGCTTCAGCGGTAAATCCTGGTGCACGCCGCCGACGCGGAAATAGGCCGCGTGCATGCGGCTGCCCGAGGCGCGCTCGTAGAAGACCATGAGCTTCTCGCGCTCTTCAAAGCCCCACAGCGGCGGGGTGAGCGCGCCCACGTCCATCGCTTGTGTCGTGACGTTCAGCAGGTGCGACAGCAGCCGCCCGATCTCGCAATAGAGCACGCGGATGAGTTGCGCGCGTTTGGGGATGGTGAGTCCGAGCAATTTTTCCGCTGCCAGGCAGAAGGCGTGCTCCTGATTCATCGGCGCGACGTAATCGAGCCGGTCGAAATAGGGGATCGCCTGCAAATAGGTCTTGTGCTCGATCAGCTTCTCGGTGCCGCGATGCAGCAGGCCGATATGCGGGTCCACGCGCTCGACCACCTCGCCGTCAAGCTCCAGCACCAGACGCAGCACGCCGTGCGCCGCGGGATGCTGCGGCCCGAAATTCATGGTGAAGGTGCGCGGTGCGGTTTCGGCCATGTCAGCTACACAAATCTTCAATCCTCATCCTGAGGAGCCGACCGCAGGTCGGCGTCTCGAAGGATGAGACCTCATGGTTCGAGACGCGCCGTTTCACGGCGCTCCTCACCATGAGGATTGAACATGTCATTGCCGCACTCACGCTTTAGCCCCCGCTACCACTTTGGCTTTCTCCGCCACCTTGGCGTTGAATCGGTCCCACGCCACCACGAAGCGCTCGTGGCGGCCCTTGCCGATGAGATCAACGTTGTCATGCGCCTTGAGATCGAACGTAAGGCGGCGGCCATCCACAACGGTGCATTCGGCATCGACAGTGACGGTTAGTCCGGCCGGCGTCGCGGCAGTATGATTCACATCAATGTGCGTGCCGAGACTCCCTTCCCCAGGATCCAAATGCGGGGCGAGCAGCTGCACGCAGGTCCACTCCATCAGTCCGATCATGAAGCCCGTGGCCAGCACCTCGGGCATGCCCTGTAGTTCCGGCGCTTCCCGGTAGAGAAAGGGAACCGTCTTGCTCTGCGGGACCGTGTAGGAGAAACGGTGCTTGAGGCCGGCCCTGAGTGTCGGTTTCATCTCAGGTCCCTTTGTTCCCGCCGCCACTGGCTTTCTCATCGCCGGGCAGGACATAGTCGGTGCCTTCCCAGGGCGAGAGAAAATCGAAGTTGCGGAATTCCTGCGCCAGCCGCACCGGCTCATAGACCACCCGCTTCTGCTCGTCGTCCCAGCGCACCTCGACGAAGCCCGTGAGCGGGAAATCCTTGCGCAGCGGGTGCCCCTCGAAGCCGTAATCCGTGAGGATGCGGCGCATGTCGGGATGGCCGGTGAACAGCACCCCGTAGAGGTCGTAGGTCTCCCGCTCGAACCAATCGGCGCCGGGGAAGACCGAGATGATCGAGGGCACCGGCGTCTTCTCGTCGGTCTCGACCTTGATGCGGACGCGCAGGTTCTTCTTCGGCGACAGCAGATGATAGACGACGTCGAAGCGCTTTTCGCGCGCCGGCCAATCGACCGCGGTGACGTCGATGATGCTGGAAAACTGATAGCGCGGGTCGTCACGCAGGACAGTAACGACTCCGACGATATCCGCCGCATTCGCCGCGAGCGTCAGCTCGCCGAAGGCGACCTTGTGCTCGAAGACCGCCGGTGCCAGCGCCTCGGTGATGCTTGCTCCCAGTCTGTCGAGAGTCTCGTCCATGGTCTACACCACACTGTCATCCCGGACGGCCCGAAGGGCCGATCCGGGATCCATATCTGCGGAAACGGCGAAAGATGGGTCCCGGCTCTCGCGCAACACGCTCGGCCGGGATGATAGGATAAATTCCACGCGATCCATTTGCGCGCCTTTAGCGTTCGATCGTTCCGGTGCGGCGGATTTTCTTTTGCAGCAGCATGACGCCGTAGAGCAGCGCCTCCGCCGTCGGCGGACAGCCGGGTACGTAGATGTCGACCGGCACGATGCGGTCACAACCGCGCACAACCGAATAAGAATAGTGGTAATAGCCCCCGCCATTGGCGCAGGAGCCCATGGAGATGACGTAGCGCGGCTCCGGCATCTGGTCGTAGACCCGGCGCATCGCCGGCGCCATCTTGTTGGTGAGCGTGCCGGCGACGATCATCACGTCCGACTGGCGCGGCGAGGCACGCGGCGCGAAGCCGAAGCGCTCCGCGTCGTAGCGCGGCATCGACATCTGCATCATCTCGACCGCGCAGCAGGCAAGGCCGAAGGTCATCCACATCAGCGAGCCGGTGCGCGCCCAGGTGACGAGGTCGTCGCTGGCGGCGACCAGGAAGCCCTTGTCGGCGAGTTCGTTATTGAGGCCGAGGAAATAGGGATCGTCCGCGCCGACCGGCTTGCCGGTGCGCGGATCGAGAATGTTTTTTGGCCGGGGAGCGACGATCGGCCGCATCTCGGTCAATCCCATTCCAGGGCTCCCTTCTTCCACTCATAAATGTATCCGATGGTCAGAACGCCAAGGAAAACCATCATCGACCAGAAGCCGTAGAGGCCGACTTTTCCGAAGGCGACCGCCCAGGGAAACAGGAAGCTCACTTCGAGATCGAAAATGATGAAGAGGATGGCGACGAGATAGAAGCGCACGTCGAATTTCATGCGCGCGTCGTCGAAAGGATTGAAGCCGCATTCATAGGCGGAGAGCTTGATCGGATCGGGCGCCTTGAAGGCGACGATAAAGGGGGCAATGAGCAGCACGAGGCCGATAACCAGCGCTACCCCGATGAAGACCACAAGCGGCAGATAATCCATCAAGAGCTGGTTCATCGGCGACCCTTTCCATCCGCAGACTTAAAACCGCGGGCGCAAGTCCATCCGCTCCCCACCCGGAAACCCCGCCTGCGGCCTTGGATCAGCCGGTTCCGCAGAAGTTAGACACTGGAATCTTTGCGGAATCGCGACACGGACAGGAATAATGATGTGAGCCTTAGCGCAGTGCACAATGGGTGGCAAGCCGCGGCAGATCGATGTTTTCGGCCTGTTATCCCCGGCGATTTTACTCCGGCCGGTAAGTGCAGGCCTCGCCGCAACTGTCGCGGTAGACGGTGACCCGCGTCACCGGCCCGACCTGGCGGACCTGCTCGCAGATGTAGCGCGCGAGATTTTCCAGCGTCGGCGGCCCGATCGCTTCGACGCGGTTGAGCAGCTTGTGGTCGAGCATCCGCTTCACCTCGGCAATTGCGCTTTCAAGGCGGCCGAAATCGACGATCATGCCAGTCGTCGGATCCGGGCTGCCCTCGATCGCCACCTCGGCGCGGAAGGAGTGGCCGTGCACTTCGCTTGCGGCCGCGCCGAGCGTCGTTCCGCTCAGCATATGCGCGGCCTCGAAGCGAAACGATTTGGTCAATTCCCACATCAACGGATTCCCAGCATCTTGTGGGTTTGCAGGCTCAAGCGCCACTGCGGATGGCGCAGGCAATAGTCGACGGCCTTTGACATATTGCTGGCGAGGTCGGGCCCGTCCATCGGTTGCAGGGAAAACCGCTCAAAGGCAAGGCCGGCGAAGTCCTCGGGCGCGGCGCCCGCTTGCGGATAGACGAGCTTCAATTCCTGCCCTGCGCGCACGCACAGCTCCGCGCCCGCCTTCGGGCTGACGCAGAGCCAGTCGAGCCCCGAGGGCGGATTGATCGTGCCATTCGTCTCCACCGCGACGGCAAATCCGCAGTCATGCAGCGCATCGATCAGAGCGCGGTCGACCTGGAGCAATGGCTCGCCTCCGGTCAGCACCACCCAGCGCTCGTTATTATTTCCCGCAGCCCATTCCGCCTCGATGGCGTCAGCCAGGTTTTCTGCCGTCGCGTAGCGCCCGCCGCGCGTGCCGTCGGTGCCGACAAAATCGGTATCGCAGAATTGGCATTGCGCGTTGTGGCGGTCCGCTTCATGACCGGACCAGAGATTGCACCCAGCGAAACGGCAAAAGACCGCAGCGCGGCCTGTGTGCGCGCCTTCGCCTTGCAGGGTCAGAAATATCTCTTTGACGGCGTAGCTCACGACCTCAACCACTCGTCGCCGGAAAACGTCGTGTTCCGAAAGCTGGAACGCGCAGGCAGTCCGGAGCCGGCCCGCGCGCTTCCGGCAGGCTTAAATATCGACGCCGAGAGGAATATAGCCAAGCCGAAGACAGCTATTCCCTTACACCGCATTGGTAAGGTCTGCGTCTAAGTGCTTGGAGCGATGGCGGGAGCGACGGGACTCGAACCCGCGGCCTCTAGCGTGACAGGCTAGCGCTCTAACCAACTGAGCTACGCCCCCGAAGGGTCGGTCGGACTTAAAGGCGGCCTCCCCCCAAGTCAAGGAAGAGCACCCGCGGGCTTCGCGCGGCGCAGGTGCTGGCGGATAACCGCCCAATTGACGGGCCTTTTTTTGCCAGAGATTCAAAAAACCCCCTATTTTTCGCGAAGAATCGTGGTGCTACTTTGCCGAATCGTTTAATTCGGCCGTTGTAAGCTGATTTCTGAGCCCTTTTCCTTTGAGGAGGACCCCATCGATGGCAACCAAACCGGCGGCAGCTGCAACCGTCACAACCAAGCATCTCGCGGCCAAGCTGGCCGAAACTCATGAGATGTCGAAAAAGCAGACTGAGGCGATTCTGGGCGATCTGGTCGATCTGATCACCAAACATCTCAAGAAAGGCGACCGTATCCGTATCGGCGGCCTCGGCATTCTTGTGGTGAGGAAACGCGCTGCCCGCATGGGCCGCAACCCGGCTACGGGTGAGGCCATTCAGATCAAGGCGAGCAAGAAGGTAGCGTTCCGGGCGGCGAAGGACCTGAAGGAAGCGGTCTGAAGCATGCGAACATTCGCCTGTGGGGCTGTTGCGCGGCGTAATTAGGTTACCGTTGCAAGAGCAGCGCGAGGCCCCACGGGCGCATGGCCCTTTGTCTTATGCGGCCTCGGTCGCGGCGGCGCTTCAAACCGCGACTTTGGCGAGAAAGCCCTCGACCTTGGAACGCAGGTTGGAGACGGCGGATTCCACCGTCTCCGACGCGCCCAGCACGATCTCCGCCGATGAGCGTGTTTCCGACGTGGCCCCCGCGACGTCGTTCAGCACCGATACCACGACCCCGGTTCCCTTCGCCGCGCTCGCGACGCTTTGCGAAATTTCCCCGGTAGCCCCGTTCTGCTGCTCGACGGAGGCGGCCACCGAGGACGTGGACTGATTGATTTCCTGCATGCGGTTGGCAATGCGGCGGATCGCTTCCACCGCGCTGATGGTTGAATTCTGCACGGCGGCGATATGGCTGGCGATGTCCTCCGTCGCCTTCGCCGTCTGCACTGCCAGCGATTTGACTTCAGAAGCGACGACCGCGAAGCCTTTGCCGGATTCGCCGGCGCGCGCCGCCTCGATGGTGGCGTTGAGCGCGAGCAAGTTGGTCTGGCCGGCGATATCGCGAATAAGCTTGACCACAGCGCCGATTTTCTGCGCACCGTCGGAGAGCACGGCGATCTCGCTGTCGGTGGCCTGGGCTTCCAAGGTCGCGAGCTGAACGATTTCACTGGTATGGGCCAATTGCCGGTCGATCTCCGCGATCGACCGAGAAAGCTCATTGGCGGCAACCGCGGCGGTTTCCACATTCGCGGAAGCTTCGTTGAATGCCGCCACCGCTCCTTCGGCCCGCTGCGAGGTCTTTTGCGAGGTGCCGAATAGCGACGTCGCGGTCGCGCGCATGGCGCTGGCGTTTTCGCTCACGCTGGAAAGCAGGCTCTCTACCTGCGGCCGGAACGCGGCAATGGCGGCATCGATGGTCTCCCGGCGATCCTCCTGGGTGCGGATGGCGGCGCGTTCCTGCTCGAGCTGTTGACGTTCGGTAATGTCTTCGTGGGTCGAGACCCAGCCGCCCTCCGGCTGCGCCTCGTTGGCAACCGCAATCTTTCGGCCATCGGGGAGTTCAAAAATGTGCCGGAAGGTCTTGCCAGCCTGCACCGCCGCCTTGGCGCGGAGCGCATAGGCGTCCGGGTCCTCGGCCAGTGTCCCCGCTTTCAGGCGCTGCTCCAGAATGTCCCGCAGGGTGAAGCCCACGCGCAGCTTTCCCTGCACCGCATACATCTCGGCAAAGCGCCGGTTCCAGAATACCAGCCGGCCTGCCGCGTCGAACATGCAAAGGCCCTGGGACATGTAGCTCAGCGCCCCGTCGAGCAGCAGATTTTGCTCGCGCAGATTTTCGTGGGAAGCGCCGTCGGCGATGGTCGCCGTCCAACGCATGGCTATACCGAAACCAAGGCCCAGCGCGCCGGCGACGAAGGCAAGGCCTTGCGCCTCGACCCGGGCCACAACGAAAAACGCCGCCCAGATGCCGCATAGGGCGGCAGCAACGGCACCGGCACTCCAAATCACGCGCGCGCGGCCGGTGCTCGCCCGCGACCGGCTGAATTGGCCAAGCGTCGCCAAACAGGCGAGGAAGCAAACCGCACCCGTCAAGATCACAAGGCCCATGTCGTGACCGGCCGCTGGCAGGGAAAGAAAGGAAAACATGGCATACAGGGCGCCTAGCTTCCCCGACCGTTTACCTCATCGGCATTTACTCAACGTTAATTTTGACCACCGGGAAATACCGTAGCCGCGCCGTTGAGCGGCCGTGCAGATGAAGAAAAAAGGCGTTAAATGGAAAAGGCTTAGCCGTTGGCGGAGGCAATTCTCCCGCCACGCGCGTCCAGGTTGGATTGCGTCAAATCCCGCTTCGTCCCGGCAGCCTTCGCTCCGTTATCGCGAGCGAAGGCTGGTGGGCGGTGACGGACTCGAACCGCCGACCCTCTCGGTGTAAACGAGATGCTCTACCAACTGAGCTAACCGCCCTCGCCTCCTTTATCGCCGCCCCCCGGCGCATGGCAAGTTAACAGCCTCGACCGCTTAGCCGACCCAGGATTGCTTTCGCACCCCTTGATCGTGTTATTCCGATCCCTTGCAAGGGTGGGCAAGCGGCTTCGTCTTGACCGGCCTGCCCGTTCGGAAACCCATCCCCCTATTCGAGGACGAGGATTTCGCAGCGGATGGCCGTCACCAGCCGGCATAAATCGGGGCGCCGCAGGATGCGAACGGGGCCCCGCCACCGACGGCTGGGCGCGGCCGCCTTTCGCCTTGCGCTTGCCCTGTTTGCACGCTTTTACGCGGCGAAACGCATCTATCGGCCAACGAGCAAGTTCGCCCAGGAACGGCTCGAAGCGGTGCGCGCGAAGCTCGATCGTGGCGAAACCGTCTATCTCGCAGGCATCGGCGCCGCTGGCACGCATAATTCAGGCGTCGCACTGGTCGAGGTCACGCGCGAAGGCGGCCCGCGGCTGATCTGCAACAACGAGGAAGAGCGTTTCTCCGGCAACAAGCATACGACCGAGTATCCCCGGCAGGCGATCGACGATCTGTTGAAGACGATGCAGCGGATCGGAATCGGTCCCGACGACATCGACGCATGGGTTGGCACCTGGGATTACACGGCGCTGGCCGCCAGCTTGCTGCGCATTATCCTTGAGGAGTTGCCGGGCAGCTTGAGCATGCTTCGGCTGAGTGCAACGCCTGCGTTCAACATGCGCCACCTGGATCAGGGCAGCCGCGCCCCGCGGCATGTCGGTCGTCAACTCGGGGGCGAAACTCCGGTGCCGATCATCGGGATGCCGCACCATGACAACCACGCCTGGTATTCGTTCGCCGTGTCGCCGTTCGCCCGCAGCGAGGGACCCGTCATCATCGCTGTCCTCGACGGATTAGGCGACCTCGGCTCGATCTCGCTCTACGTCGCCGAGGACGGCGTGATGCGGCAGCTACGCTGCAACAATAGTGTCTTTGACTCCCTTGGCATCTATTACAGCGTCATCAGCTCGACGCAAGGCGGCTGGACATGGCTCAGCAGCGAGGGCCGCTACATGGGCGCCGCCGCTTATGGCGACCCCGACCGGCGGACCAATCCCTTCTATGCTCCGCTGCGGGAGATTTTCAGCTTGCAGCCCGAGGGCCAAGTCTATCTCAACCGGGCGCTGGCGAACTGGCATCGCAATATTTTCCACGCACCCTACACGCCCGAACTCACCCGCATCCTCGGCGCCCCGATCCCGCCCGAGAAAATGTGGAATCCCGATGCCGTCCTCCGCGTCGAGGATATCCATCACGCCAAGGACACGCAGGAGCGGCTGGACAAGGCGGCGGCGACGCAAATGGTGTTCGAGGACGCTCTGTTCCACGTCATCGATTATTTCATTCGGCAGACTGGCAGCGACCGCCTGATCCTGACCGGCGGCATCGGTCTTAACGCTGTCGCCAACATGCGCCTGCTGGAGCATTTCGACGCGGCCTACTACCAGCGCGTTTTGGACAAGCGCGCGCGGCTTCACCTTTGGGTGCCGCCGACGCCCGCCGATTCCGGCGTGACCATGGGCGCCGCCTATATGTTCGCCTATCTCGCGGGCGCCAGCATCGGCCCGCCGATCGAGCATGCCTTCTACTGCGGATCGTCGCCGGCCGAGGCGGAGATTTGCGCGGCGCTCGACGGCGCAGCCGATATCGGCTGGATGCGCCTGGGAGACATTTCATCTGCGGAACAGCGCGACGCCATCGCCGACCTGATGGCCTACATGACCGCTCAAGACGGGGTGATCGCCATTTTCCAAGGCCCCGCGGAGACCGGCCCGCGCGCGCTCGGCCACCGGTCCATCGTCGCCAATCCCTGCAACCCGGACACGCGCGAGGTGCTGAATGCACGGGTGAAATACCGTGAGGCGGTGCGGCCACTGGCGCCGATGGCTACCCTGGAGGCCGCGCAGCGCTGGTTTGATCTCTCCGACGGCGCCGCGGACGACAACTACAATGCCTATAATTACATGGTGCTGACCGCGCGGGCAAAGCCCGGCGCGCGCGAACGCATCCCCGCCGTCATCCACGCCGACGGCACCGGCCGTTTGCAGATCGTGCGTGAGCACACCGATCCGCTGACCTATGCCTATCTGAAGGCGCTTGGCCGGCGCATTGGCGTCGAAATCGCTGTGAATACTTCCTTCAACGTCGCCGGGCCGATCGCCCAGACACCCGTCCAGGCCATCGAAACGCTGCGGCGGTCGAAGGGAATGGATGCCGTCTTCCTGTTCTCCGAAGAAGGGCCGGTCTTTGCCGCCTGGCACGGCGGAACGGCAGAGACGCGAGAAGACGGCGGGCGTTTCCGCAAATGGCTGGCCGCCTGGCAGGCGGAAACCGGCCGGGCCCCAGCGCCTGTGGGAACCTGACGCAAAAACGCCCCCGCGCTTAGCGCGCGATCAGCAAAAGTGGGCACCGGTTTTGCGTCCGATCGCGCGCTAACTTATTAACTTGGCGCATGATCTTATCGGCGAACCGGTTCCCACTTCGCCGGATTATGCGCTAACACGAGGGCGTTTGAACGCGAGGTCTTGGTTACCTGTTGACCGCTTCCTTGAGCCCCTTGCCGGCCGAGAACCGGGGGCGCTTCGCGGCTTTGATCTTCACGGGAGTGCCGGTGCGCGGATCGCGGCCTTCGCGCGCTGCACGCTTGACCACTCTGAAATTACCAAAGCCCATGATTTTGACTTCGCCGCCCCGCTTCAGGGTTGAAGTGATGGCGTCGAAGGTTGCCTCGACCGCCGTCGCCGCGGCAGTCTTCGTCATCTGAGCCTTGCCGGCCACCGCAGCGATAAGTTCATTCTTGGTCATCGGACCATTCCTTTCCTGCGCTGCCATCGAATCAACGGCCATCGGCCGTTGCGCGCGGAGACTTTGCCCAAACGGCGCGCTTTGCAAGCCGATTCTTGCGGTGGATGCTGGAATAGCCGCGAATCACAGGCACCAAACCGCGCGAATTTCAAGCGGCTTCGGCGGCTAAATAAAAACGGCGGCGCCCTGGGGGACGCCGCCGTTCATTTGGCCAAGGCCAATTTCAGTGCGCCGTCAGGGCCGAGGAGTCGTCCTCGCCTGCCGTCGTCTCGGCGGGCTTGGCGCTGAGCTCATCCCAGACGATCGGCTCGGGCTTGCGAACCAGCGAATGAGTCAGCACCTCGTCCATGCGGGAGACCGGGATGATATTGAGCCCGCCCTTGATGCTGTCATTGACGTCGACCAGATCCTTGGCGTTCTCTTCCGGGATCAGCACCGTTTTGATGCCGCCGCGCAACGCCGCCAGGAGCTTTTCCTTCAGCCCGCCGATCGGCAGCACGCGGCCGCGCAGCGTAATCTCGCCAGTCATGGCGACGTCGCGGCGAACGGGGATCCCCGCCATCACCGACACGATCGCGGCGACCATGGCGACGCCGGCCGAGGGACCGTCCTTCGGCGTGGCGCCTTCCGGCACGTGCACGTGGATGTCGCGCTTGTCGAACAGCGGCGGCTCGATGCCGAAATCAACCGCGCGCGAGCGCACGTAAGACGCCGCCGCCGAGATCGACTCCTTCATGACGTCGCGCAAGTTGCCGGTCACCGTCATCTTGCCCTTGCCCGGCATCATCGCGGCTTCGACGGTGAGCAGCTCGCCGCCAACCTCGGTCCAGGCCAGGCCGGTGACAACGCCGATCTGATCGTTCTCCTCGATTTCGCCGTAACGGAACTTCGGCACGCCAAGATAGTCGCCGACGGTACTCTCGGTGACCCTCACCATCTTTTTCTTCGATGTCATCAGCTCCTTCACCGCCTTGCGGATCAGGGTGGACAGCTCGCGCTCAAGATTGCGCACGCCCGCTTCCCGCGTGTAACGGCGGATGAGCAGGAGCAGCGCCTCCTCGTCGATCGACCATTCCTGCGGATCCAGGCCGTGCTTGACGATCGCGTGCGGGATCAGGTGCTTGCGCGCGATCTCCACCTTCTCGTCCTCGGTGTAGCCGGCGATGCGGATGATCTCCATGCGGTCCATCAAGGGCGGCGGAATGTTGAGCGTGTTCGCCGTCGTGATGAACATCACGCTGGACAGATCGTAATCGACCTCCAGGTAGTGGTCGTTGAAAGTGTGGTTCTGCTCGGGATCGAGCACCTCGAGCAGCGCCGAGGACGGATCGCCGCGGAAATCGGCGCCCATCTTGTCCACCTCGTCGAGCAGGAACAGCGGGTTCGACGACTTCGCCTTGCGCATCGACTGGACGATCTTGCCCGGCATGGACCCGATATAGGTCCGCCGGTGGCCGCGGATCTCCGCTTCATCGCGTACGCCGCCGAGCGAGACGCGAACGAACTCGCGCCCCGTGGCCTTGGCGATCGACTTGCCGAGCGAGGTCTTGCCCACGCCGGGAGGCCCGACCAGGCATAAAATCGGCCCGGTTAGCTTGTTGGCGCGCTGTTGCACGGCGAGGTATTCGACGATGCGCTCCTTGACCTTTTCCAGGCCGAAATGGTCGGCATCGAGAATCTGCTCGGCCAGCTTGAGGTCCTTCTTGACCTTGGTCTTCTTGTTCCATGGAATCGCCAGCAGCCAGTCAAGATAGTTGCGCACGACGGTGGCTTCCGCCGACATCGGCGACATTTGCCGCAGCTTCTTCAGCTCATGCGTCGCCTTCTCGCGGGCTTCCTTCGAGAGCTTGGTCTTCTTGATCTTTTCCTCAAGCTCGGTGAGCTCGTCCTTGCCTTCCTCGTCGCCGAGTTCCTTCTGGATCGCCTTCATCTGCTCGTTGAGGTAATACTCGCGCTGGGTCTTCTCCATCTGGCGCTTGACGCGCGTGCGGATGCGCTTCTCGACCTGGAGCACGGAAATCTCGCTCTCCATCAGACCAAGCACCTTCTCCAGCCGCGCGGTGACGACCGGCGTCTCCAGGATCGCCTGCTTGTCGGGAATCTTCACCGCCAGGTGCGAAGCCACCGTATCGGCGAGCTTGGCATAGTCCTCGATCTGCTGGACCACGCCGACAACTTCGGGCGACACTTTCTTGTTGAGCTTCACATAGCTTTCGAACTCGGTGATGACCGAGCGCGCCATGGCTTCCGCCTCGACCGGATCGCCGATGGTGTCGGCGATCACGGCGGCGTCGGCCTCGTAATAGTCGGTGCGGTCGGTGTATTTGAGCACCTTCGCGCGCTCGGCGCCCTCGACCAGAACCTTCACGGTTCCGTCGGGCAGCTTGAGCAGTTGCAGGACGCTCGCCAGCGTGCCCACCTCGAAGATGGAATCCCCCGCGGGATCGTCATCGGAAGCATTCTTCTGCGTCGCCAGCAGGATGAAGGTGTCGGAGCGCATCACCTCTTCCAGCGCGCGGATCGATTTCTCGCGGCCGACGAAGAGCGGCACGATCATGTGCGGAAACACCACGATGTCGCGCAGCGGCAATACCGGATAGGCCCGGATTTCACCCGGGGCGGGAGTTGGGCGTGGCTTTGCGGTCGTCATAGGCCCGGATTTCCTTATTGTTGTGCCCCTCGATCGCGACCCGCGTTTGCGCCGCCGCTTCGAGTGCCGTTGGGCCGGGGAAGGAACGCGGCCGCATCATGCGGCTGCGCGCCAAAAAGGGCGGGTACGAAACCTTGCCCGGGTAGCTATTCACGCAGTCCTCGTACGCTACTTATAGGTGGCGACGGCCTGGCTAAGTGTCAAGCAAGCCTGTATTTTCAAGTAAATAGGGCCATTCTCGCCCCAACTTGAAGCTTGGCAGGGGACACGAATCGCGGACGCCGAAGGCTCCCGGCCTCCCTCCGCCTAGGCGCTCTGGCTGCCTTCGGCGGTGCGGTCGGCACGATCGGCGTAGATGTAGAGCGGCCGCGCCGTGCCCTCGACGACTTCCTTCGAGATCACGACCTCTTCGACCCCCTCCAGGCCGGGCAAATCGAACATGGTGTCGAGCAAGATGCCCTCCATGATCGAGCGCAGCCCGCGCGCGCCGGTCTTGCGGTCGATCGCCTTGCGGGCGATGGCGCCGAGCGCCTCCTCGGCAAGCGTCAAATCGACGCTCTCCATCTCGAACAACCGCTGGTACTGCTTGACCAGCGCGTTCTTCGGCTGAGTGAGGATGAGCTTGAGCGACGGCTCGTCCAGGTCCTCCAGCGTGGCCACGACCGGCAACCGGCCGACGAATTCCGGGATCAGGCCATACTTGAGCAGGTCCTCGGGTTCCACCTCGCGGAAGATTTCGCCGGCGCGGCGGTCTTCCGGCGCCAGCACCTTGGCGGAGAAGCCAATGGAGGTGGAGCGGCCGCGCGACGAGATGATCTTTTCCAGGCCCGAGAACGCGCCACCGCACACGAACAGGATGTTAGTCGTGTCGACCTGCAGGAACTCCTGCTGCGGATGCTTGCGGCCGCCCTGCGGCGGCACGGAGGCGATGGTGCCTTCCATGATCTTGAGCAGCGCCTGCTGCACGCCCTCGCCCGACACGTCGCGGGTGATCGAGGGGTTGTCCGACTTGCGGCTGATCTTGTCGATTTCGTCGATATAGACGATGCCGCGCTGCGCGCGCTCGACATTGTAGTCGGCCGACTGCAACAGCTTCAGGATGATGTTCTCAACGTCCTCGCCGACATAGCCGGCTTCCGTCAGCGTCGTCGCGTCCGCCATGGTGAAAGGCACGTCGAGGATGCGCGCCAGCGTCTGCGCCAGCAGCGTCTTGCCGGAGCCGGTGGGACCGACCAGCAGGATGTTGGACTTCGCCAGCTCGACGTCGTTGTGCTTGGTCTGATGATTGAGCCGCTTGTAGTGATTATGGACGGCGACCGAGAGCACCTTCTTGGCGTACTCCTGGCCGATCACATAATCGTCGAGGACCTTGCGGATTTCCTTCGGCGTCGGAATGCCGTCGCGCGACTTCACCAGCGAGGATTTGTTTTCCTCGCGGATGATGTCCATGCACAGCTCGACGCACTCGTCGCAGATGAACACGGTCGGGCCGGCAATGAGCTTGCGCACTTCATGCTGGCTCTTGCCGCAGAAGGAGCAGTAAAGCGTGTTCTTTGAATCGCTACCGCCGACCTTGCTCATTCCCGTCTCCGTCGAACCGCCAGATGTCTTTCGAGCGTCACTGCACTGTCACCTAAAACTGTCACCTTTTCCTCTCTGCGCCCGAAAGCACAGGGGGCACGGCAGTCCCAAAGGTCCCGGCCGGCTTCGCAAGCTATCGTATTACAAGCGAAACATGCTAACGGCCCCATAATCAAGAATCTATTAACGATAACACCGCCGCAGCCGCAGATTTTCCATGTCTGTGACCCGTTCGCCCTCCCCGGGAGAATCCGCAGGATTAAGCCCGAATCAAGGTCTAATGAGCCAAAATAAAGGGAAATCCCGGCGCGGGCCGCTAGTGTGGCGGTTCAGAAGTTCCCCCTTCCTTGCGGCCGGGTCGGGAGGGAACTTCTGAATCAAAGCCACACGAGCAACGCGATTATTTCTAGTGTCCCTTTGAATCCGAAGTTCGCAAGAGCGTTCGCAGCACGGCGTGTGCGAACTTCGGATTCGGGACACTAGGCCTTGGGCTGAAATTCCTCCAGCCTCTTGTCGATGACCTTGTCAACGAGGCCGAAGTCCTTGGCCATTTCCGCCGTCAAGAAGTAGTCACGCTCGAGCGCGTCTTCAATCTTTTTCAAGCTCTGGCCGGTGTGCTTCACATAGATTTCGTTCAGCCGCTTCTTCAGGTTCAGTATCTCCTGGGCATGCAGCATGATGTCGGTCGCTTGCCCCTGGAAGCCGCCCGAGGGCTGGTGGACCATGATGCGCGCATTCGGCAGCGCAAAGCGCATGTCCTTGCCGCCTGCGGCCAATAGCAGCGAGCCCATCGAGGCCGCCTGGCCGATGCACAAGGTCGACACGCCGGGGCGGATGAACTGCATGGTGTCGTAGATCGCGAGTCCCGAAGTCACCATGCCGCCCGGCGAGTTGATGTAGATGGAAAGCTCCTTCTTCGGGTTCTCCGCCTCCAGGAACAGAAGCTGCGCGACGACGATGGTCGCCATCCCATCCTCGATCGGGCCGGTGATGAAGATGATGCGCTCCTTGAGCAGCCGCGAATAGATATCGTAGGCGCGCTCGCCACGGTTGGTCTGTTCGACCACCATGGGGACGAGATAGTTCATGTAGGTATCGACCGGGTCGCGCATTTGTCACCTGATTGATCGGGCCGGGAGGTAACCGAGCGGGGCCAAGAGGCCGCCGCGCTCCCGCGAAACCACCATACATACCATCACGCAGGAATCACATCATATACGCCGCCGCCGCGGCAACCAACCATTCCTGCTCACGCCTTAAGCGGGATGCTGGTGATCGTGGTCGTGACCATGATCGTGGTCGTGACCATGATCGTGCCCCCCGTCATGGTAGAGCTCTTCGCGCGACACTTTCTTCTCGGTCACGTCGGCAAGCTCGAGGAGGAAGTCGATCACCTTATCCTCGAAGATCGGGGCGCGCAGGCTCGCCAAGGCTTGCGGGTTGTCGCGGTAAAATTGCCACACCTGCTGCTCCTGCCCCGGGAACTCCCGCGCGCGCTCCATCATCGCCTTGGCGAGGTCGTCATCCGGCACCTTGATATTGTTCCTGTCTCCGATTTCCGCAAGCACGAGGCCGAGCCGCACGCGGCGCTCTGCTATACCGCGATATTCGGCCGTTGCGGCTTCCTCGGTGGTGCCTTCGTCGGCAAGAGTGCGGCCATGCGCTTCCAGATCGGACAGAACCGTCTTCCACACCTGCGCAAACTCATTTTCCACCAGCGTGGGCGGCGCTTCAAATTTGTGCATGGCGTCGAGCTGATCGAGCAGTTGGCGCTTGACGCGCTGCCGCGAAGCCGTCGCGTGCTCGCGCGCCACACGGTTCTTCACCGCGTCTTTGAGCGCTGCCAGGGACTCCATGCCGAGCGATTTCGCAAAGTCGTCATCGATCGTGACCTTGCCGGGCGCCTCGATCGACTTCGCCGTCACGTCGAATTCGGCGGCCTTGCCCGCGAGCTTCTCGTTGCTGTAGGCGGCCGGGAAGGTCACGTTGATGCTACGGCTTTCGGCGGCAGAAATCCCGATGACCTGTTGCTCAAAGCCCGGGATAAATGCTTCCGAGCCGATCTGAACGACCACGTCCTCGCCTGATCCGCCTTCGAAGGGTTCACCGTCGACCTTGCCGACGAAGGAGATGGTGACCCGGTCGCCGGACTCCGCTTTCGCGCCTTCCCCCTTGTCGGAGAAGGGCCGGTTGTCCTCGGCCACTGTTTGCAATGCCTCGTCCACCTCGGCGTCGGTGACCTCAGCCGTGAGTCTTTCGAGCTTCAATGTCTTGAAGTCGGCGAGCTCGATCGGCGGCACGATTTCCAGCGCCACTGTGTAGGACAGATCGGACTTGCCGCCGATCACACTCTCCACTTCGCTCTGGTCCGGCGACATGGTGACTTTCGGATCGGTCGCCAGCTTCAGCCCGCGTTCGGTGATGATCTGCGTCGTCGCCTCGTTGACCGCGGCTTCGATGACTTCCAGCATGGCGCCGCGTCCATAGACGCGCTTGAGATGCGCAACCGGCACCTTTCCCGGCCGGAAGCCCTTGATGTGCACGCGATCCTTCAGTTGGTCCAGACGCGCATTGACCTTCGCCTCCAGGTCGGCGGCGGGCATCACGACCCGGAACTCGCGTTGGAAGCCTTCGGTCCGGATTTCTGTCACTTGCATGGTCTAGTCCACATTCTACTCAGTTCCGTGCCGGGCACGGCGGGCATTGTTAGCGAAACGGGCTGGGGCCCGCTGACGCCATCCGGACGGCGTGGTGCGGGCGGAGGGACTCGAACCCCCACGACTTGCGCCACGGGAACCTAAATCCCGCGCGTCTACCAATTCCGCCACGCCCGCATGGGCATCGCACGGGCGCGACCCCCAGTGCCGCCGATTTGAAGTTCCTACACCATCTGCGGCAAGTTCAGCTAGGAACTTCAAATCGAAAAGCGGCACTGGAAACCATAGAGTTGCTAGTGCCCCTTCGCTTCCGAAGTTCGTGTCAGACGATGCCGCGAGATACCACGAACTTCGGAAGCGGGGCACTAGGGCAGGATGGCTTTCGGGCGGACTGGAACAACTCCGCCGGGCGATCCCACAAGCGGCGCGGCTTATACCATGCCGGTGCCGCGGCGCACTATTAAAATAAGGCAGCCAAAGCCTTACATGCGGCGCTTCCGCCTGTTGCCCCCCGATGTTAGCCTCCTGCAACGATTAATCACGGGGCCAAGCATGGGTCTGAGATCAGCGCGGCCAGCCTTTCTTGCGGCATTTGTGGCAGCCCTTGGCCTGCTTTCTACCATTTATGCTGCCGCGCCACAGGCAGCAGACAATTTCTTTGCCGGAAAGCAGATCCGCATCATCGTCGGAACGGGAGCTGGTGGCGGCTACGACACCTACGCGCGCCTTGTGGCGCGGCATCTCGGCAAGCACGTGCCCGGCAATCCCACTTTTGTCGTGGAAAATATGCCCGGCGCTTCCGGGATCAAGGCAACGAACTACCTCTATGCCGGCGCGCCCAACGATGGGACCGTCCTCGCCACCGTCAACAACGCGATCCCCTTCTACCAGGCCATCCGCCAGCCGGGCATCAGCTTCAAGTCGGAGGAATTGTCCTGGATCGGCAGCCTGATGCAGACCGCAACCACGGTCGCCATCTGGCACGCGACCGGCGTGAAGACGATCGAGGACGCCAAGCGGGTTGAAGTCATCATGGGGGCATCGGGCGCCGCCGGCACCAAGGCGACCTATCCGATGCTGCTCAACAATACGCTCGGCACCAAGTTCAAGATCGTCACCGGCTACGAGGGCGGCAACGCGGTGACGTTAGCGATCGAACGCGGAGAGGTTTCCGGCGACGGCAGCTCGCGCTGGCCCTCCTGGAAGGCGACCCGGGGTGACTGGGTGAAGGAGCGCAAGATCATCCCCATCCTGCAAATTGGCCTCAAGAAGGATGACGAGATTGCGAACGTGCCGCTGCTCACGGACCTGGCGCAGAACGAAGAGCAGCGCAAAATGTTCGAGTTCGTCAGCGCGCCCATAGCCATGCAGCAACCCTTCGTCGGGCCTCCCCGGATTCCGCCGGAACGGCTCAATCTCCTGCGCCGCGGCTTGGACGCCATGGCACGCGATCCGGCATTCCGCGCCGAGGCGGAGAAGTTGAGCCTGGACCTTGACCCGCTGCCCGGCGAAGAGGTCCAGAAGATCGTGCTATCAATCGTGAATACGGCCCCTGAGATCGTTCAGAAGGTGCAAGCCGCCATGGCAGTCAAGGACGCCCCCCAGGCGCCCGGTGGCGGCGCAAAGAGTGGGAGCGAATGATGAGAAAATTACCCAGAAGTGCATGGGCGGCCGCGACCGCCCTCCTCGCGGGAATCGGCCTGCTCCAATCGGTCCATTCGGGCTCAGCCCAGGAGGCGGGCAATTTCTTTGCCGGAAAGCAGATCCGCATCATCGTCGGCACCGGGACCGGAGGCGGCTACGATACCTATGCGCGCCTGGTGGCCCGCCATCTCGGCCAGCAGATTCCGGGAAATCCCACCTTTGTCGTTGAAAACATGCCGGGAGCCTCCGGCATCAAGGCGGTGAACTATCTCTATAGCGGCGCGCCCAAGGACGGCACGGTGCTCGCGGCTTTCAACAACGCGATCCCGTTCTATCAGGCCATCGGCCAGCCGGGCATCAGCTTCAAGTCGGAAGAATTGTCCTGGGTCGGCAGCCTCACCCAGACGGCGACTGTCGTGGCGGTCTGGCATGGCGCGGGCGTCAAAACGATCGAGGACGCCAAGCGCAAGGAAGTCATCATGGGCGCCACCGGCGCCGCGGGCACCAAGGCGACCTATCCCACGCTGCTCAACAACACGCTGGGCACCAAGTTCAAGATCGTCGCGGGCTACTCCGGCAGCAAAACGGTTTTGCTCGCCATCGAGCGGGACGAAGTGCAGGGCGACGGCAGCAATCCCTGGTCCACCTGGCACGCCGCGAAGCCGGATTGGGTCAAGGAAGGCAAGATTGTCCCGCTGGTGCAGATCGGATTGAAGAAGGAGGCGGATATTCCCAACGTGCCCCTGCTCACCGACCTTGCCACCAACGACGAGCAGCGCGCGATGTTCGCCTTCACCGCCGCACCTGTCGCCATGCAGCAGCCCTTCGCCGGGCCGCCGGGAATGCCGCCGGAGCGGCTGGCCATTCTGCGGCGCGCCTTCGATCAGATGGTCCGCGATCCGGCCTTCCGTGCCGAGGTGGAAAAACTGAAACTCGACCTTGATCCTCTCCCCGGCGCAGAAGTCGAGAAGATCGCGCGGTCCATTGTGAACACGCCTGCGGGCATCGTGCAGAAAGTACAGGCCGCCATGGCGGTTAAGGACGCCGCGAAGGCGCCTGGCTCCGGCTCGGGCAGCGAAGCCTCCGAGTGAGTCGCAAGAAACGAAATGGGTTTTAAATTTTGCCAAGATCGCCTGTTGGCGATATGTCTGCCTCCGAGGAAAGACCGCATTACTCGGAAGGCAACATGAGACCCTATTGGCCAACGCTCGGAAAATATGTCGAGGCGCTCGACAAGGCCGGCAAGCTGCAACGCGTAACGGCGCCCATCAATAAAGACACCGAACTTCACCCGCTGGTGCGCCTGCAATTCCGCGGCCTGCCCGAGAGCCAGCGCAAAGCCTTCCTGTTCGAGAACGTGGTGGATAGCCGCGGCCGCAAGCACGACATCCCGGTGCTGGTCGGCGCGCTCGCGGGCTCGGCGGAAATCTATGCCCTGGGCATGCGGTGCGATCTCGCCGAGATCGAAGGCATTTGGAAAAAGGCCCTGGCCAACCAGGTCGCGCCCGTTGAAGTGAAGAAAGCGCCCTGCCAGGAGATTGTGATTACCGGCGAAGAATTGACTCGCGAGGGCGGCGGCCTTGGGCGGCTGCCGATCCCCATCTCAACGCCCGGTTTCGACAACGCGCCCTACACCACCGCCGGCCATTGGGTGACCAAAGACCCGGACACCGGCATCCACAATGTCGGCAATTACCGCGGCATGGTGAAGGCAGAAAACCGCATCGGCGTGCTGCTCGGCCGGCTGAACTGGGGCATGCGCTGGCATATCGACAAATGGCGCGACAAAGGCGCGGAGTGCGTGCCTGCCGCCATTGTGATCGGCGCGCCGCCGCACGTGACCTACGCGGCCGTCACCCGCATACCGAACGAGATGTGCGAATACGACGTCGCCGGCGGACTGATCGGGCAGCCGATCGATCTGGTCCGCTGCGTCACCCAGGATTTGCTGGTTCCCGCCGAAGCGGAAATCGTCATCGAAGGCACCGTGCCGACCGGCGTGGTGGAGATGGAAGGCGCCTTCGGCGAATTCCCCGGCTACATGGCGCAGCGCGACTACAGCTTCTTCATGGACCTGACCGCGATCACCATGCGGCGCAAGCCGATCTATCTCTCCATCCTCAGCCAGATGCCGCCGAGCGAAAGCAGCAAGATGCGCAATATCGGGCGCGCCGCCGCGGGCTTGCGGCTGTTGCGCGCCGCCGGCTTGGATAACGTGCTGGCGGTGGAATATCTGGAATGCGCCGGCTCCAACGCGGTCGCCGTAGTGAAGCTGAAGAAGCGCGACCCCGGCGACGGCAAGAAGGCGTTGCGCATCCTTGCCGAGAAATTCATGGGCAAGCTCTTGGTGGCAGTGGACGAAGACATCGACGTCAAGGACGCGGAAAATATCCTCTGGGCCATCGCCTACCGCGCGCAGCCGTTCCGCGATGCGGAAGTGGTGGAGGCGCCCAGCTTCCCGCTCGATCCGGCCGCCGTGCCGCCCGACCAGACCCGCGGCCTGATGGGCGGCAAACCGCCACGCTCGACCGCCCTGCTCATTGATGCCACCATGCCGTGGCCCTACCCGCCGCTGTCGCTGCCCAAAAAGCAGTTCATGGAGCGCGCGACCGAAATCTGGCGCGACCTGCAGCTTCCGCCGCTGAATCTGAAGGCGCCATGGTGGGGCTATTCGCTCGGCCATTGGACGGAGGAAGAGGAGCAGGAAGCCGAACTCGCCGTGCAGGGCCGCCATTACGAAACCGGCGAGAAGCAGAAGCGCACGCGCCGCCGCTTCGGCGAATGACCCAAAAGCCCCTCACCCGCCGTGGTTTTCTTACCGCCGCCGGCGCGGGGGTGATGATGTCGGCGCTGCCCAGGCGCTTGGCCGCGCAAGCCGCCGCAGATGGCTTTCGGGAACTGCGCCTGCGGCCGGGAACAGCAGCGTTGCGCGGCGCCGATCAGCCGCCCGCCGGTATCTGGGGCTTTGACGGGACAGTGCCGGGACCGCTCTTGCGCGTGAAGCGGGGCGACGAGGTCAAGGTCCGCATCGTCAACGAGCTTCCGGAAGCCACGGCGGTTCATTGGCATGGCTTGCGCCTGCCGAATGCCATGGACGGCGTGCCGCATCTGACGCAGGAGCCGATCGAGCCCGGCAAAAGCTTCGATTACCGCTTTGCCGCGCCGGACGCGGGGACCTTCTGGTACCACTCGCATCTCTATTCGTCCGAGCAGATCGAGCGCGGACTTTACGGCGTGCTCATTGTCGATGAGCCCGCGCCCGTAGCGGTCGATCAGGACATCGTGCTTGCTTTCGATGACTGGCGGCTCACGCCCGACGGAAAAGTGGACGAAGCAAGTTTCCGCTCGTTCCATGACGCCGCTCATGAAGGCCGCATCGGCAACTTCCTGACCGTGAACGGCGCGCCCTCCTTCAACATCCCGGTCAAGGTCAACGAGCGGCTGCGGCTGCGGCTGGTGAATACCGCCAATGCGCGCGTTTTCACGCTGCGCCTCGACCGCCACGCCGCGCGTGTGATGGCCCTCGACGGCCAGCCGGCACAGCCATTTCTCGCCGCCGATGGCCGCGTCATCCTCGGCCCGGGCAATCGCGCCGATCTTTTCGTGGACGCGACACTCGGGCCCGGCGCAAGCGCGCCCATTGTGATGGAAACCGTCCGCGGCAACGTGCCGCTTGTCCACCTCCGCTATGCAAACGGCGCGCCGGCGCGGCCTGCCCCGCTGCCCGGCCCGGCCCCGCTACCCGCCAATCCGCTGCCGGAGAGAATGGATTTCATCGGCGCCCTGCGGCTCGACGTGCCGCTTGAAGGCGGCGCCATGAGCCCGCTGATGATGCGCGGCAGGATGGGAGGCGGGGAAATCCCCGGCCACGGCATTGATCCGAACGCCCGCATCTGGACGCTCGCGGGTTCTGCGTCATCCGGCCACCACGGCCCGCCGCTGTTCTCGGTCAAGCGCGGCCGAACCGTCGTGCTTGCCTTCAAGAACGACACGGCCTTTCCGCACGCCATGCATACCCACGGCCACCATTTCCGCTTGCTCGACCGGCTCGATGACGGCTGGAAACCATTCTGGCTCGACACCGTCGTGGTTGAGCCGCGGCAGAGCGCGCGCATCGCGTTTGTCGCGGATAATCCGGGGAAATGGATGCTCCACTGTCACATGATCGAGCATCAGGAAACCGGCATGGCGGCTTGGTTCGAGGTGACTTAAGCGTCACATCTTCGCTCAAGTCATCCCGGCCGAGCGCAGCGAGAGCCGGGATCCAGGTCCTTCTGTTACACCGAAGGCCGCAAGTGAGCCGACAGCCTTCGGTACACCGCCGGCAGCGCTTCCGGCAGGTCTTCCGCAATCAGCCCTGGCCCCACATGGTTGCCCGCCTCGCCGTGCAGCCAGACCGCCGCAGCCGCAGCCTCGAAGGGCGGCATTCCTTGGGCCAAGAGGGCCGCAATCATTCCGGCGAGCACGTCACCAGAGCCGGCCGTGGCCAGCCAGGGTGGCGCATTTTCGGCGACGGCGGCGCGGCCGTCGGGGGCGGCAACCACCGTATCCGGCCCCTTCAGGAGCACGATTGCTCCTGTTTTTAAAGTAACTAAACTGGCTTTCTCAACTTTTGAATTAACTTTATATAGTTCATGTATTACTTTAAATACGCTGTGGAATTCGCCCTCATGGGGTGTGAGGATTACGCGCCCGTCCTTCCGCTTCTTGATGGCCTTGAAAAGTTCTACGGGTTTGTCCGCGAAGCTGGTCAGGGCATCCGCGTCGAGCACGACGGCCCGCTTCCCAGTCAAGGCGGCGAGCACCATTTTCCGCATCACCGGCCCCACTCCGCCGCCTGGCCCCAGCACCACCGCGTTGCGGCGCGCATCGCCCAGAAAGTCCGCCAGCTCTGCCGCCCCGTCGACCGGATGCACCATGATCGCGAGATTGGCGGCCGCATTGACCGCCAGCGCCTCCCGGGGCGAGGCAATCGTCACCAGTCCCGCTCCTGCCCGCAACGCGCCGCGCGCCGCCAGCCGCGCAGCGCCGGTGTGGGACATATCGCCCGAGACAATCACCGCATGGCCGCGGCTGTATTTGTGCCCGTCGATACGCGGAATTGGAAAGTGAGCGGCCCATAGCGGCGGCGCATTGACGAAAACGCGCGGCTGGATTTTTTCCAGCACGGTATCCGGGATGCCGATATCGGCGACATGAATGCTTCCGCAATGCAGCCGCCCCGGCAGCAGCAGGTGTCCAAGCTTGCGGCGGAAGAAGGTGACCGTGTCGCGCGCGTTGACGGCCACGCCCATCATCGCGCCGGTGGTGCCATTGATGCCGCTCGGTAGGTCGACGGCCATCACCGGAGCCCCCGCCCCGTTCATTGCCTCGATCATCTCGGCCGCCAGGCCAGTGACCGGACGGTCGAGGCCCGCGCCGAACAGCGCATCGATGATGAGGCCGGCGCCGGCGAGTGCGTCCGGGCTTGCCTTCACGGTCGGACCGGTCCAGCGCCGGGCGGCCTGCGCCGCGTCGCCCTTGCCCGCCTCGCCCACCCGGAGCACGCGCACGTCGTGCCCACGCTCCGCAAGCAGCCGCGCGGCGACGTAGCCATCGCCACCGTTGTTGCCGGGGCCTGCGACAACCACGACGCGGGTTCCGGTGGGGAAATTTTTGGCCACGCGATCGGCCACCGCCCGCCCGGCGTTTTCCATCAAATCGGCGCTCGACACGCCGCCCGTCACCGCCAAGCGGTCGGCCTGCGCCATCTCGGCATTCGTCAGGAGCTCGATCACGGGTTGGACACTACCGGCGGGTGCCCCCACGGACAACGGAGGCCGCCATTGCGATTTTAGAGAGAGCGGCCACGGGCGGCTGGACACTGGACAGTGGTTAGGCAGTCTGCCTAAAAACTTATCATAGATATTCGGGCCGGGCGCTGCCAGAGCGGCCAATTCGCTCTAATGTCCTGACAAAAGCCTGTTTTCCCCGGTTACCGAGCTTGGCACGGAGTCTGCTAACCGCAACGGGTCCCGATGGTTTTCGGGCTGGGGGGCGAAAGAAGGAACGCAATGAAAAAGATCGAGGCGATCATCAAGCCCTTCAAGCTGGACGAGGTGAAGGAAGCGCTGCAGGAAGTCGGCCTGCAAGGCATCACGGTCACGGAGGCCAAGGGTTTTGGCCGCCAGAAGGGCCACACGGAACTCTACCGGGGGGCCGAGTATGTCGTGGATTTTCTCCCCAAGGTGAAAATCGAGATTGTGCTTGGCGATGACATGGTCGAAAAAGCCATCGAGGCGATCCGGCGCGCGGCTCAAACCGGGCGTATCGGCGACGGGAAGATTTTTGTTTCCACCATTGAGGAAGCCATCCGGATCAGAACGGGGGAATCCGGGCTGGACGCCATCTGAGCCCGGCTTGTCCGGAACTTGGCTCGCGCCAGCATTCACGAAAGGGGTAGGTATTCCATGACGACGGCTAAAAATGTCCTGAAGATGATCAAGGACAACGACGTGAAGTTCGTCGATTTCCGCTTCACGGATCCGCGCGGCAAATGGCAGCACGTCACCTTCGACGTCACGATGATCGAGGAGGATACGTTTTCCGAAGGGCAGATGTTCGACGGTTCCTCAATCGCCGGCTGGAAGGCGATCAATGAATCCGACATGACGCTGATGCCAGATCCGGCGAGCGCGACGATCGATCCTTTCTTTGCCGAAACGACGCTGGTGCTGGTCTGCGACGTGCTCGAGCCAATGACGGGCGAGCCTTATAACCGCGATCCGCGCGGCATCGCCAGGCGGGCCGAGAAAATGGTCAAGGCGAGCGGCGTCGGCGACACGGTGTTTTTCGGCCCCGAGGCGGAGTTCTTCGTATTCGACGACGTGAAATACAAAGCCGACCCCTACAACACCGGCTTCAAGCTCGACTCGATGGAATTCCCGTCCAACACCGACACTGACTATGAAGGCGGCAATCTCGGCCACCATGTCGGCACCAAGAAGGGATATTTCCCGGTCCCGCCGCAGGATTCGATCCAGGACATGCGCTCGGAGATGCTCTCCGCCATGGCGCGCATGGGCTGCAAGGTGGAGAAGCATCACCATGAGGTGGCGTCAGCCCAGCACGAGCTTGGGCTGAAATTCTCGCCGCTCGTGGTCATGGCCGACCAGATGCAGATCTACAAATACTGCATCCACCAGGTAGCCAACATCTACGGCAAGACGGCGACTTTCATGCCGAAGCCGATCTATGGCGACAACGGGTCCGGCATGCATTGCCACCAGTCGATCTGGAAGGGCGGCAAGCCGGTCTTTGCCGGCAACAAATACTCCGACCTGTCGGACACCTGCCTGTCCTATATCGCCGGCATCATCAAGCACGCCAAGGCGATCAACGCCTTCAGCAACCCGACGACCAATTCCTACAAGCGGCTGGTCCCGGGCTTCGAGGCGCCGGTGCTGCTTGCCTATTCGGCGCGCAACCGTTCAGCGTCCTGCCGCATCCCTTACTCGGCGAGTCCGAAAGGCAAGCGGGTGGAGGTACGCTTCCCCGATCCGCTGGCCAACCCGTATCTCGCTTTCGCGGCGATGCTGATGGCCGGTCTCGATGGCATCAAGAACAAGCTCGATCCGGGACCTGCGATCGACAAGGACCTCTACGACCTGCCGCCGAAGGAATTGAAGAAGATTCCGACGGTGTGCGGCTCGCTGCGCCAAGCGCTTGAGGAGCTCGACAAGGACCGCGCCTTCCTCAAGGCGGGCGGCGTGTTCGACGACGATTTCCTCGACAGCTACATCGACCTGAAGATGACGGAAGTGATCCGCTTCGAGCACACCCCGCATCCGGTCGAGTTCGATATGTATTACTCCGCCTAACTCCTCCTGGACGCGGAAACAAACTTGGGGCGCCTTCGGGCGCCCCTTATTTTTTCAGCAGCAGCTGCGTTCAAAAGAATTGAGCGAGGGCAAGCGCGAGCAACGCGGCCGCTGCCGCTGCCGTAGCGACGAGGATTTGCCGGCGTTGCCGCTTCGGGCCGTAGACCCCGGCGGCGCGCTTGGCCTTGATGATCGCGGCTTCGTATTCCGCCGACGAAGCAAAGGAACAAGCTAATGCGCTGCCTGCCCGCTCGGCGGTGAGCTCGAGCGCGTGCAAGTCAGCCCCAAGAGAGGCAAGGCGACGCAAAGGCGACATGCTCTCATGCTAGGCCTTACGGGTAAACGACACGTTGCCGTCACGGCAGCGCAAGAAAAAAGGGCGGTCCGCGCCGCGGATCACGCGGCGCGACGGAGTGCTGCCGGGATCACGCCCGCCGCCGCGGCCGGACGAACAGCCGCGACTTTGCCCGGCACGGCGTGCGTACCGGTAGGCTGCGGAGCCTCATCGGGCGCGCAGGTCACGCGGTTTCGGCCACCTTCCTTGGCGGCGTAAAGCGCGGCGTCGGCGCGCGACAGCAGTTGCTCAATGTGGCAACCGGCCGTGCAGCCGTCGGCCGCCCCGATGCTGACAGTGGCGCCCATGCGATGACCGCTGATCTCCACACCGGCGATTTCGAAAGCCGCGCGCGCGCGCTCGGCCGCCTTCGCCGCCTCGGCAACGGTGCCGGGCAATACGGCTGCGAATTCCTCGCCGCCAAGCCGGCCGATGATGTCGCTTTCGCGCATCGTGCTCTGGATGGTCTTGGCGAAGACCCGCAAGACCTCGTCGCCGATGGCGTGACCGAAGCGATCATTGATCGACTTGAAGTGATCGAGATCGAACATCAGCGCGGTGACCCGGCCGCCCGCCGGACCGCGGCCGATAAGCGCCGTTGCCTTTTCCAGGAAGCCGCGGCGATTGAGCAGGCCGGTGAGCGTATCGGTGGCGGCGGCCGTTTTATGGATGTACTCCACGCGATCCTTGGCCATCATCAGCACGATGAACGCTGTCCCCACGGCATAGAGCAATGTCTCGAGCGTGAACACAGCCATCCATCCGCTCGGCAGCAGCGTTGCGCCCCGCCCCGCCGGAACCATGAAGGCAAGCGGGATCGGCGGCAGAAAGACAATGCCGTGCAGCACCGGAACTAAGATGGCCGCCCATTGCGAACGCGATCGCTTGCGGCGGTCGCGCCACAGCTCCCGGGCGGTCAAGAAAGTATAAGCGGACACGATGAGCGAACTCAGAATGACCCGGTTGGCGCCAGACTGCGTGAATAAAGGAAATTGACCGGCGACGAGCCAGATGACCCCGCCCGCGCAAAGCGCGAAAGGCCGAACGCGGCGGCCATAGAACAGGCGCGCGCCGTTCCAGAGCATTCCGCAGGCGATGAAAAGCAGCGCATTGGCGAGGCCATAGGGCAATGGTGGAGACACCGCCGCATCGGCCATCCACAGCGCGACGCCCGCGGCTCCCAGCAGATAGGCCGCGCCCCACCACGCCAGCGCGCGAATGCCGCGATCCTGGAGCCATGCCAAGAACAGGGACAGGCCCAGGAGCGCGGCGATGCACGTTGACACGATGAACAGCGTCGGGATGTCCAGTAACATAAAAAATTCTCCCCAAGCGACGGAGGCGGACGCGTTCCTCCGTAGGGAAAAATCCTACCAGTTCACGAAGCCGTGTTGAGAAAGCCTTGGATTCAGCCTTTGCGGAGCGTTGCCGCCATCGCGCGGCTTTTCGTGCAATGAAGTGAAAATGAAAAAGGGGCGCACAAGCGCCCCCTTTTGGCCTTGTTTGCCGCCGCGCGTCAGCGTTTGGAGAACTGGAAGGACCGTCGCGCCTTTGCCCGGCCGTATTTCTTGCGCTCGACCACGCGCGAGTCGCGGGTGAGAAATCCGCCGCGCTTGAGCACCGGACGCAAATCCGGCTCGAAATAGGTCAACGCCTTGGAAATGCCGTGGCGCACCGCGCCGGCTTGTCCCGAAAGTCCGCCACCGGAGACCGTGCAGACGACATCATACTGGGTCTGCCGGCTGGCGGCCACCAGCGGCTGCTGGATCAGCATGCGCAGCACCGGCCGCGCGAAGAAAACTTCCACCGCCCTGGTATTCACGGTGATCTTGCCGGCGCCGGGCTTGATCCAGACGCGGGCGACCGCGTTCTTGCGCTTGCCGGTGGCATAGGCGCGGCCCTGCTTGTCGAGCTTCTGCACGTATTTCGGGGTCTCGGGCGCCGCGGTCTTCAGCGCTGACAACCCTTCGAGCGTCTGCATGGATTCAGCCATGGTCACGCGCTCCTCATGTTCTTGCGGTTCATGGCGCCGACGTCGAGCGGCTCCGGCTGCTGTGCCTGATGCGGATGCTCCGGCCCGGGATAGACGCGCAGATGGCCGAGCTGCTGGCGCGCCAGCGGCCCGCGCGGCAACATGCGCTCGATCGCTTTTTCGACGATGCGCTCGGGGAATTTTCCTTCCAGGATGGACTTCGCCGTGCGTTCCTTGATGCCGCCGATATAGCCGGTGTGGTGGTAGTAGATCTTCTGCTGCACCTTGCGGCCGGTCAGCACCGCCTTGGCGGCATTGATGATGACGACATTGTCCCCGTCGTCCGCATGCGGCGTGTAAGTCGGCTTGTGCTTGCCGCGCAGCCGCATGGCGACGATCGAGGCGAGGCGGCCGACGACCAGCCCCTTGGCGTCGATCAGCACCCATTTCTTCTCGATGTCGGCGGCCTTGGCCGAATAGGTTTTCATGACGTGATCCGTGGATTTCTTGCGGCGGGCCGCAGGCCGCGCCTTGGCCGGTTTCCTATAGCAGCCGGGGATACCGGTCAATGCCAATTCCAAGCGGAAAATCACGCCAGATCATGGTCTTAGAAAAATGGTATGATATTACCTGGATGCAGGCCCGCAAGGGTCGGCAGCCTTCGGCCCCCGCCAAAGCCAGCCTTGCGCCTGCCCCCGGTGGGCGTAAGTATCAGCCTCAGTCGCATTTCCTGGTCGGCCAAGCATGAACGCCCCACCCTCCCCCGCGCGCGCGCAAGCATCCACACCCGTGCTCCTGCGCGAGGACCAGGGCGACATCGCCATCCTCACGCTGAACCGCCCGGACAGCCGCAATAGTCTGTCCGAGGCGCTGCTGGCGGCGCTCGGCGCGGAACTCGATGCCATTGCAGCGGACCGGAATCTGCGCGCCGTGGTGCTCGCCGCCAACGGGCCGGCGTTCTCCGCAGGGCATGATCTCAAGGAGCTGACGGCGCATCGCAATGATCCAGACCGCGGGCGGGGCTATTTCAAGTTCATCATGGAAACGTGCAGTGCCGTGATGCAGCGCATCGTGCGCCTGCCGCAGCCGGTGATCGCCGCGGTGCAAGGCAGCGCGACCGCGGCGGGTTGCCAGCTGGTGGCGAGTTGCGATCTCGCCGTTGCATCGTCGGCCGCAAAATTCGCGACGCCCGGCGTCAACATCGGACTCTTCTGTTCGACGCCCATGGTGGCGCTGTCGCGCAACGTCTCGCGCAAGCACGCGATGGAAATGCTGCTCACCGGCGACATGATCGCAGCCGAAGACGCCGTCCGCATCGGCCTGGTCAACCGCGTGGCCGCGCCCAGCACGGAGCGCGCGGAAGCGCTGAAGCTCGCCAAGCAGATCGCATCGAAGTCGGCATCCACGGTGAAGATCGGCAAGGAGGCGTTTTATCGGCAGCTCGAGATGAATCTGGCTGATGCCTATCGCCACACGGCGCAGGTGATGGTCGAGAACATGCTGGCGCGCGACGCCGAGGAAGGCATTTCCGCTTTCATCGAAAAGCGCGCGCCGAAGTGGGACGGCCGGTGACAGGCGTATGAACCACGACAGCTATCCCGACAGCTACATCCGCGGCATCCTCAATAGCGTGAAGACCATTGCCATGGTCGGCCTTTCGCCGAAGGACACCCGGCCGAGCTATTTGGCGTTCAAGTACCTGTTGGACCGCGGCTACCACATGATCCCGGTAAATCCCGGCCAGGTCGGCCGCGAAATTCTCGGGCAAAAGGTCTACGCCACGCTCTCCGACATCCCCGAGCCCATCGACATGGTCGACATCTTCCGCGGCTCGCAACACGCGCTGCCCATTGTCGAAGAGGCGCTGACGCTGAAGCCGCGCCCGCAGGTGATCTGGATGCAGCTCACCGTGCGCAATGATGCGGCGGCAGCCAAGGCGGAAGCGGCGGGGCTGAAGGTGGTGATGAACCGCTGCCCGAAGATCGAATACGGCCGCCTGTCCTCGGAAATCTCATGGATGGGGGTCAATTCCCGCACGCTGACGTCAAAGAAGGCACAGCTCTTCGGCAAAGGCGTGCAGCGCATGTCGCTCAACCGCACGACCACCGCCGGCGGCACGACCGAGGCCACCGACCGCGCGCAGAAATCCGGCGACGGAAGCCAGTAGCTCTTGCCGCTGTTTTCTTTCCCCTCTCCCACCGAACTCGGGTTTACCCGAGTTCGGCACTTATTGAGCGGCACAAGTCGGATATATCCGACTTGTGCCGGGAGAGGGTGGCGCGCGAAGCGCGCCGGGTGAGGGCGTACGGACTCTCGTATGCCGGAACCCCCTCACCCCGACCCTCTCCCCAACGGGGAGAGGGAGAAGAGCGCTTCGCGCACGCTCTATCTCACTCCTCATGGTGAGGAGCGTTGCCATAGCAGGCGCAGCCTGCGTGCACTTGGCTGCGATGCAACGCGTCTCGAACCATGAGGCCTCATGGGCGTTTATTGCAGCGGTGCCGGCCTGGGAGTAAACTCTCGCCATGAAACAGCCAGTCGTGTCCCGCAATCCCGAGGTTATGGGTGGCGCGCCGGTGTTTTATGGCACCAGAATTCCCGTGCAGACGCTGCTCGATTACCTTGAAGCGGGCGAGTCGATCGATGAATTTCTCGAAGGCTTTCCGTCGCTCACACGGCAGCAGGTCATCGCTTTCCTGGAAGAAGCGCCTGTAGCCCGGATTCAGCATTAGCTAAATCCGTGGGCTAGAATAATTTCTGTTCGCGAAATTTCTATCACCTCATGGTGAGGAGCGTTGCGCAGCAACGCGTCTCGAACCATGAGGCCCGCATCCTTCGAGACGCCGCCTTCGGCGGCTCCTCAGGATGAGGGATTAGCGAGCGGAGCCCGGATTTCACCTCGCTCCATCCGCGCCACCATTTATTTCTCGTACCCTCTTGACATTATTCCTAGGATATTATACCTACACCCCACCTCGCTCGCTGAGGGGCGTCAACCGGTGACGTTCGGCGGACGGAGCGGGGGCGGCGCCCGCGGGCGTGGTTCGTCGCCACGCACTCGGGAAGCCTCGGGACTCCGCCTGGCGGTACTACGGCCGCCCGCGAGGAGCTCGCTGACGGAGGCCGGCTCGGCCCCCGGAGGTTCTGGAGCGCGACCACCGCGAAAGCGGGACTGGCGCGAAGGAGCCGAAGGAGAAAGAGCCGTCCACGAAAAGCGCGGCCCGGGGACTTAAAAACGCCGCGGTGGAGCGCCGGGAGGCGCGCGCGCTCTCGCACAGCGCGCGCCGCGCCTCGCAAGCGCGGAATTATTTGTGCGCCTTTCGGCGCTCCGCTCCCCTCGCCTTTTCGCGAAGGGAGAAAGGAATGAGGGCGATGCCCGGCGCCCATGCCACCGGGCGGCGGAGCGTTGGCTTCCTCCGCCCTCATCCTGAGGAGCCCGCGCAGCGGGCGTCTCGAAGGACGAGGGCGGCCACATGGTTCGAGACGCGCCTTCGGCGCTCCTCACCATGAGGCCGAGAAAGTCTCCTGCCCGGGCATGACGAAGAAATGAGAGAACAGCAATGCACACTAATTCCGATACGGCCACTCCCCAGACCCGCATGTCCGGCGGCGCGAAGGATTGGCGGGCGCTCAGCAACCTGCTGTGCATCTGGGCCTTGTGCGGCCGCAGCGCCTGCCGCAAGACCCGCGCCTGCCGCGGGGATTCACGCGACTGCATTCCGCGCTGCGCCCCGCTCGTCCCGGAGGACGTGAGGGTGTGGGTGGCCGCGCTGATGGAGTGCAAGCGCGACGGCCTCTGCTTCGACGACGCGCGCGCGCAGCTTCCGCCGGAACTGGAAGCAGCCTGGGCCGCCTGGGACGAGGTGGTGGAGCGCATCGCAGATCGGCGTGTCCGGCACGTCAAAGATGGCGGATGCTGATGCGCGTGCCAACTTTGAACATGACCCCCACCCCAACCCTCCCCCTTTCAGGGGGAGGGAGATGGCGACGCTTGTTTTTTCCTCCCCCTGAAAGGGGGAGGATCAAGGAGGGGGTCGACAGCGCCTTGACGCCCCCGCGCGTCGGCTCGATAACTCGCGGTGATCCGAGAGCGAAGCCGTTCCCGGCATTCGACGGATCGTATCAGGACCGAACCACGCCATGACCGAACGCATCCCGGGTTTCTCCACGCTCGCCATCCATGCCGGCGCGCAGCCCGATCCCACCACCGGCGCGCGCGCGACGCCGATCTACCAGACCACGTCTTTCGTGTTCAACGACGTCGATCACGCCGCGGCTTTGTTCGGGCTACAGACCTTCGGCAACATCTACACCCGCATCGGCAATCCGACCAATGCGGTGCTGGAGGAGCGCATCGCGGCGCTGGAAGGCGGCACCGCGGGACTTGCGGTCGCTTCCGGCCACGCCGCCCAGGTGGTCGTGATGCATTCGCTGATGCGGCCGGGCGACGAATTCGTCGCCTCGAAGAAGCTCTATGGCGGCTCGATCAACCAGTTCAACCACGCGTTCAAGAATTTCGGCTGGAACGTGGCCTGGGCCGACCCCGACGACCTGCCCTCGTTCGAAAAAGCAGTGACGCCGAAGACCAAGGCGATCTTCATCGAGTCGATCGCCAACCCGGGCGGCATCATCACCGACATCGAGGCGGTCGCCAAGGTCGCCAAAAAGGCCGGCGTTCCACTCATCGTCGATAACACGCTGGCCACGCCTTACCTGTGCAAGCCGATCGACTTCGGCGCCGACATCGTCGTGCATTCGCTGACGAAATTCCTCGGCGGCCACGGCAACTCGATCGGCGGGATGATCGTTGACGGTGGCACCTTTAACTGGTCGCGCGAAGGACGCTATCCGATGCTCTCGGAGCCGCGCCCGGAATATAACGGCATGGTGCTGCACGAGACCTTCGGCAATTTCGCATTCGCTATCGCCTGCCGGGTGCTTGGCCTGCGCGACATTGGTCCGGCGCTATCGCCCTTCAACGCGTTCCTGATCCTCACCGGCGTGGAGACGCTGCCGCTGCGCATGCAGCGCCATTGCGAGAACGCGCTCGCGGTCGCCCAGTGGCTGGTCAAGCACAATAAGGTCGCCTGGGTGAGCTATGCGGGCCTGCCGAGCGACCGCTATCACGCGCTGGCGAAGAAATATTGCCCGAAGGGCGCGGGCGCGGTGCTCACCTTCGGGCTCAAAGGCGGCTACGATGCGGGCGTGAAGCTCGTGTCCAGCGTGAAGCTGTTTTCCCATCTCGCCAATATCGGCGACACGCGCTCGCTCATCATCCATCCGGCCTCGACCACGCACCGGCAGCTTTCCGACGCCCAGAAGATACAGGCGGGCGCCGGGCCGGATGTGGTGCGGCTTTCGGTAGGCCTTGAGGACAAGGACGACATCATCGCCGATCTCGAACAGGGCTTGGCGGCGTAAGCTATCCGGCCTCAGCGGCGGCGCGCGCGCCGGGCAGCGCCGGTTTCGCCGTCGCGCGTTCCACATGCGCCACCGCGACCGTCAGCACGGCCATCGTCATGGCTTGATGCAGCAATGCCAGGCCGATCGGCGCCTGGTAGAGCAAGGTGAGGATCCCCACGGCGATTTGCAGCAGCACGACGCTGGCCAATACCAGAGCGCCGTTCAGCGGGGCGCCGTATCGCGGGTTCCTCAGCACGTCGATCACATGCAAGACCACCACCAAGTAAAGCACATAGGCCATGTTGCGGTGGTTGAACTGCACCATCAATTCATTTTCGAAGAAATTGCGCCACTCCGGCGCCAAGAACATCAGCCGCTCCCAGGCCGGCAGGAACGAGCCCTCGATCAACGGCCAAGTATTGTAGGCGAGACCGGCGTCGAGACCGGCAACCAAAGCGCCGAGGTAAATCTGGATCAGCACCATAACGAGTATAATGAATGCGCCGAGGCGCAAGCGAAGCGGCAGGTCGAGCGGATCGCGCGCGCGCAGCCGCTGCGCCGTCCATAGCAGCGCGGCGTAGATCACGCAGGCGAGCGTCAGGTGAAACGCCAAGCGATAGGGCGAGACGGTCACGCGGCCCTCAAGGCCCGATGCCACCATCCACCAGCCGACGGCGCCCTGGATCGCGCCGAGGCCGAAGATCGCCCACAGCCGGGCGCGCAACGGCCGCTCGATCCAGCCGCGCCAGAGAAACCACAGGAAGGGAAACAGGAAAGCCGCGCCGATCAGGCGGCCGAGCAGGCGATGCGCCCATTCCCACCAATAGATGGTCTTGAACTGCTCCAGGCTCATGCCGCGGTTGAGCAGCTGATATTGCGAGCTGGTCCGATATTTTTCGAATTCGGCCTGCCACGCGCCGTCATCCATGGGTGGCACCATGCCGGTGACCGGCTTCCATTCCACGATCGACAGCCCGGATTCGGTGAGCCGCGTCGCGCCACCGACAAGAAGCGTGATGAGAACCAGCGCCGCCACGGCCAGCAGCCACCACCGGATGGCGCGGCGGCGGAAATCCAGATTGGGCTGGGCTTGGTGCATGAAGTTTAGATTACTTGCGACAGGCGGGGCGGACCATATAGTCCTGGCCATGCCCCCGCAACCAACAGGGACAAAGGTCACGCCATGCCCATCCGCCTGCGCAAACTCATCGGCACGGTGGCGCTGCTGGCGCTGATCATCGTCTGGGCGCTGGTGGCCATGGCGCTCGCGCAATCGGTGCTGACTTCAGTCACCGGCTGGGTGGCCTTCCTCTATTATGTCGTCGCCGGGCTCGGCTGGGTGCTGCCGGCGATGCCCTTGATCCGCTGGATGTCACGGCCGGATTCCGGATCCGCGTAAGATTACGTCGCGTTGACCGGGCGGAATCCGTTCCACAAGCCCGTGGCGGCGCCGGACATGAGCACGCGCAGATAGCGCATGCGCTGGAATTCGCCGTTGAGCGAAATTCTTGGCAGCGCCATCAAATGTTCGCTGTGCTTGGGGAAGAGAACGCCCGGCCGCGTTGTGACCGCGGTCTTGAAGCCCAATTCGCGAGCAATCTGGAATTCGCGCGGGCCGGCTGAGGTTTTGTCACCAATGGGATAGGCGAGATGCCGCGGCTTCACGCCAAGCGAGGCTTCAATCACCACGCGGCTCATTTCCATTTCTGTGCGCGCTGCTTTCTCAGATAATTTTTTCAGCATCACGTGATTGACCGTATGCGCGCCGATGGTCACCAGCGGGTCGGCCGCCAGCGTCGCCAGCTCGTCCCAGGTCATGCATAGTTCGTCGCAGAAAGCCGCGACATCGACCTGATAGCGCTCGCTCATGTCGCGGACGATGCGGCGCATCTCTTCCTCGCTGTCGAGGCGGCGCAGCCAGCCATAGATGACAGCAAACAGATGGCGCTTTTCCTCCACCGTGCGGCAGTCGAACCTTTGATCCCTGCCGTCGATGACCAGCCCGATGCGCTCGTTTTTCGCGACCACCGCTTCCAGCGCCAGCCACCACAATTCGCCCAAGCGGTCGGGAAAACTGGTCGGGATATAGAGGCCGAAAGGAATCTCGTATTTCTTCAGGATCGGATAGGCAAAGGTCAGCGTGTCGCGATAACCGTCGTCGACGGTGACGCAGACAAAGCGGCGGCTGGAATATCCCTCGGTCAGGCGGCGGTGCATCTCGTCGAGCGTGACGATATCGAGCCGCGAGCGGCGCAGGCGCCGGGCCACCTTTTCCAGAAACTCGGGAGTCACTTCCAGCAGCCAGTTGGGCTGGAAGCGGTCGGGACGCGGCGGCCGGACATGATGCAGCGTCAGGATCATGCCGATGCCGCCGACGAAGGGCCGCAGCAGCGCATGCGCGCCGCTGAAGTAGAGCGCCTCCATGCCGGCGCGGATGATATTGTGCTTCAAACCCGCCAAGATCAGTTCTCCAAACGCGTCCAAAAAGCCCGAGGCATAATTTAGGCCAAACAATTGAAAGCGGACTTAATCGCTAAAAAACGGCCCAATCATGGTTCCGCGCCATTTTTATTCGTGTCTTCAGTGGCTTGAACAGGCGCGGAAGGAAGCACAAACCCTGCGGACGGTATAGGGGAACGCCAACCCTTTGTTGAGACTCCCTGTGCCATCGTTGCGGGCCGCCACAGCAAAGCCCGGTTCCTGGCATGGTCGGAATGAATGTCGCACTCCGCGCAGCGCTTGCGCGCAATCAAGGCGAGGCCGGACGCGCTGAACGCCGCGGCCCATTCGCGCGCATCGAAATCCTCGATGACCTGTCGGCGGCGGAGCCCCTCTGGCGCCGCCTGCAACGCGAAGATGCGCTCGCCACCCCCTATCAAAGTTTCGACCTGCTCGCCGCCTGGCAACGGCAAGTGGGGGCGCGGACGGGCGTGACGCCTTTCATCGTCGTTGGCTTTGACGCGGGCGGCAGTCCCGCCTTTCTGCTGCCGCTGGGGCGCACACGCCTAGGACCGCTTGGCGTCGTCAGCTATCTCGGCGGCAAGCACGTCAATTTCAATGTCGCCCTGTGGCGGCGCGATATCGTCTCGGACGCAACCGCCGATGACGTCCACGCCATTGTCGATCAGATCGGCGCGCAGAAGGGCGTGGACATCTGCAACTTCCTGCGGCAGCCGCGCTCCTGGGAAGGCATTGCCAATCCCTTCGCGCTGTTGCCGCACCAGGCTTCGCCGAGCGACAGCCTCCGCCTGACGTTGAGCGCGCCGGGAGAGCAGCTCATCAAGATGGTCCTCAGCCCGGCCATGAACGGACGGCTGCGAACAAAGAAGCGCAGGCTGCAAAGACTGCCCGGCTACCGCTATCTGCACGCCACAACGGCGGCGGACGTTGACCGCCTGCTCGACGCCTTCTTCCCGCTGAAGGCGGCGCATATGGCCGCGCAGGCCCTGCCCAACATCTTCGCCGAGCCCGGCAATGAGGATTTCCTGCGCCAGTCCTGCCATCAGGGACTTGCGGCGGGAAAACTACTGATCGAGATGCACGCCCTCGAAGCCAGCGGCGAGCTGCTCGCCCTCTTTGCCGGGATTAGCGACGGCCGGCGCTTTTCCGGCATGTTCAATACCTACACCCTGAGCGACCATGCGCGGCAGAGCCCGGGGCTGGTCCTGCTCACCCATATCATTGCCAACCTCGCCGACCGCAGCGTGCAGAGTTTTGACCTCGGCGTCGGCGAGGCGAGATACAAGACCTTCTTCTGCAAGGAACCCGAGGCCTTGTTCGACAGCTTTTTGCCGCTCACGCCGCTGGGACGCCTTGCCGCCATCGCCGCGCGCGAAGGCAGCCGGATGAAACGCCAGATCAAGCAGAGCCGCGCTTTGTGGAGTTTGGTTCAGACACTCCGGCAGGGATGGCGCGGCCATGCCGCGGATAGCGCTTAGGCCGCGACCGCCTCGCGCGGCCGTCCCAGCAGCAGGGCCACGTCGGCGAATCCAGCCGTCAGCAGCCGGTCGCGCGCCGCGGCGACCGCGGGACTGTTCACGTTGGTGGCGACCAGCACGGCTCTCGGCGCAAGCCGCGCCAAGCGCTCGATCGCCATTTCCGGCAGCGCACCTGCATCCACCACGACGTGGTCATAGGCGCGCGCCAAGGCGTCGATGGTGGCGGCAAGCCGCTGCGAGGCAAGAATGGCCGGGCCGTCCGAGGCCGCCTGACCGACCGCGACCAGATGCAGGCGTGAATAACGGTCGCGGGTGATGATGTCCCCGAACGAGACCTGGCCGCGCACGAGTTCGGCAATCCCCGGCGCGTCCGGATCGTTGGAAATGATCGAGATATTGGGCGCTCCCAGCGCCAGATCGACCAGGACCGCCCGGCTTTCCTTGGCCAAGGCGCGACCCAGGGCAATGGCGGTATGCGTGGTTCCCACGTTGCGCGCCGCCCCGACGATGGTGATGCGCCGGCCGCCCTCGCCTGCTCCGCGCAGGCCGCGTGCGATGTCATCGATGGAGTTGGCCGGCACCGCCGCAACAGGATGCGGAGCCGCAACAGGATGCGCCGCCGAGCGAGCGACGATCTCCGGTTCGCCACGGCGCGTCAGGACGCGCGTCGCGCCCCACAGCGAATTCAACAGCGAGGGCCTTTGCGCCGGCGTCGCCACAAGATACGACGTGCCGCCGAGAAGCTCGCCGGTTGCCACAAAACCGGCGCATAGCACCAGCGTCGCCAGCGCCACCATGAAGATGATCGGCAGCTTCTTTGGGAACGACGGCGTGTTGGAGACGGCCGCGCGCGAGATGATGCGCGCTTCCGGCGGCGCGGCTTCCAGGCTGTCGCGCGCGGTGGCTTCGCGGTACTTGGCCAGATAGGATTCGAGCAAGTCGCGCTGCGCCTTGGCTTCGCGTTCGAGCGCGCGCAGTTCCACATCCTGGTCATTGCTGGATGCCGCTTGGCGCTTGAGTTGTTCGAGGCTGGCGGTAAGCGTATTGACGCGCGCGTCGGCAATGTGGGCGTTGCTCTCCAGCGACCGCACGATTCTCTCCGCTTCCCCTCTTATTTGTGCCTCCAATTCGTTGAGCTGCGCTCGCAGCTCCTTGATGCGCGGGTGGAATTCAAGCAACGTCGCCGATTGTTCGGCGAGCTGCGCTTGCAAGGTCACGTGCTGCTCTGCGAGCCGACGAATGAGATCGGAATTGAGCACTTCGGAAGCTTCCAGCGGTTTACCCGCCTGAAGCATGGCGCGGATCAGCCGCGCCTTGGTTTCCGTATCCGCCTTTTGTCCCCGCGCCGCTGCAATCTGCGCATTCACGTCGCCGAGCTGCTGCGTGGCCAGCGACGTGCTGTTCGGACCGGCAAAGAGACCGGTTTTGGCACGATATTCCTCGACCTTGGCTTCGGCGCCGGCGACCTTCTTGCGCATATTTTCGATTTCGCCGGCGAGCCACTGTCCGGCGCTGCGCGCCTGCTCCTGCTTGGCGGCCTGCTGCATTTCGAGATAGGTATCGGCGACCGCATTGGCGACGCGCGCGGAGAGTTCTGGATCGCTGGATTCGAAACTCACCGAGATGACGCGCGACCGATCGACCGCGGAGACATTCAGCCGCGCATAATAGACCTCCAGCACACGCTCCTCGGGGCTCATCTTCAGGGGATCCCGGGAGAGGCCCACCAGTCCCAGCAGAATGCTGGGAATGGACATGCCGCTGAGCACCGGATCGAATTCCGGCCGCTCGCCGAGCTTGATCTGGCGGATGACCTGGCGCGCGAGATCGCGCGAAAGGATGACCTGGACCTGGCTCGCCACCGCTTCCTGGTCAATGACGCCGGGATCGGAGGTCTTGTCGGCTTCCGGCCGGAGATAAATGTTGTCGCGGCCCTCGATCAGAATGCGCGCTTCCGATCGGTATTGCGGCGTGTAGGTGTTCACGACGACGAAAGTCAGCAGCGCCAACACGATGGCGGGGCCGAGGATATGCCAGCGCCGGTACCAAAGAGCGCGGCCAAGCGCCCGCAACTCCAAATCATCCGCAACGCGGCCGCCACCTAAAGACATTTGCGACTCCATACGCCCACGCCTCACGCACGATGCCGAGATTATGGTTGCCGCCGCGTTAATTTCGGCGTTCGCAGCCCCTCCGAGGCCGGCAAAAGTCAGCCTTTGTTAACCATGCAAGGCGTTAATCGGGCTTAACTCTTCGCTGGAGCCCGGATTCGCGCATGCGGGTTAGCCGCTTTCTGGTCGTGGTGCTGGCCGCGCTGGCCGTGGCCGGCTGCCTGCGGCGCGGGCCGCCGATCCAATATGCCTATGCGCCGCCGCCGGTGGCGCAGGCGCCGGGCTATCCCGCGCCAGCCTACCAACAGCCACTCTACCAGCAGCCGGCTTATCCCTCCGCCGCGCAGGCGCCGGCTTATCCAGTTGCCGGCTATCCGGCCTATGCCGCCTATCCGCCGCCGGGCGGCAGCATGCCGGGCTATGTGCTCGATGCCGGAGATCGGCTGCGCATCACCGTCTTCGGCCAGCAGGGACTGACCAATTCCTATGCGGTGGACGCGGCGGGCACCATCACCATGCCGCTGGTCGGCCCGGTGCCGGCGCGCGGGCTCACCACCGAACAGCTCGCCCAATCGATCTCCGAGCGCTTGCGCCAGGGCTATATCCGCGAGCCGCAGGTGGCGATCGAGATCGAGGCCTACCGGCCGTTCTTCATCCACGGCGAGGTCACGACCCCCGGGCAATATCCTTACATCGCCAACATGACGGCGGAGAACGCCATC
>Ga0082335_1000228_pt1 | contig 150474 bp, 141 predicted proteins | sample Subgrocontami58m_FD_72375 | JGI IMG/M metagenome (GOLD analysis project Ga0082335, IMG submission 72375) | Subsurface groundwater microbial communities from S. Glens Falls, New York, USA - GMW37 contaminated, 5.8 m (SPADES assembly) (version 2) ...
CCCCCGACCCCCCCCCCCGGCCGCCGCCCCGCCCCGCGCGCCGCCCCCGCCGCCCCCGCGCCGCCCGCCCCGCCCCCCCCCCCCCCCCCCCGGGCCCCCCCGCGGCCCGGGGGCGGGAACCCCCCCCCGCCCCGAGGGCGTGACCCGCCCCAGCCAGCCCGGCAGCGGCACCCCCCCGCCGGTCTCGATGACCATGGCGGGCGAACCGCCCCCGCCGGCGCTCACCGACAGGTGCGGCCCGTGGAGGCTGAACGCCACGCTCGACATTTGCTTGGGGAAGCCGTAGACGTCGCCCAGTTCGATAGGGAGCATCGTCGGAGCATCCACCCATAGGCGGCCGAACTGCAGTGGCAGCGGCAACCCCACCCCGGTGGCCTCGGCCCACGCCACCTCCCGGTAGCGATAGGGCCGCCCGCCGGATACCGTTACCAGCGTGCGCTGCGGCCCGGTACGGATACTGTGGTAGTCGGCTGCGAGCACGCCGCCCAGGGCACGGCCGCGCGGCGCCCTGGGCGGCGATCCGGCGGGCACGGTGACGGGACACCACAGCAGGTCGCCGGTCAGCAGGTAGGGCGGTGGGTAAGCGGCGGCGAGCAGTGCCGTCTGGGGAGCCGTGGGAGTGTCAGAGAGGAGGGTCATGGGCCGTGGGCGCCGAGTGCGCAGTATACTCCGGGTGGTGCAGCCACTATGTAATCATACGCGTTTTTCGTGAGCGAGCCGAGCGTCCGCGTCGCGGTGGCTGGCGGCGGCATGGCCGGGCTTGCGGCTGCGCTCAGCCTGGCCGAGGCAGGCCTGCGGCCGCTGCTGTTGGAGGCCGACCCCGCGCACCCGGGCGGGCGTTACGCCGGCCGGGGTGAGGTGCGCTTCACCGCCCACGGCGGCGACGGCACACCCACGGAGTGGGCCTTCCCCGTTGATCACGGCGTGCACGGCTGGTGGTCGCAGTACCACAACCTGCGCGACCTGCTGCAGCGTCATGGCCTGTTGCCGCCGCTGCTGGAGGCGGGCCGCCAGGATTGGGTCTACGCCGCGCATGGCATGGTGCGCCGGGTCGAGGTTGGGCAGCGGCTGGTCCATAGCCCGATACCGGCGCCCTTCCACTACCTGTGGCTGGTGCTGCACCCTGACTTCCTGCGCATGCTGGGGCCGCTCGACCTGCTGACCGTGCCGTGGGTGGGCTCCACACTGGTGTCGATGCTGGCCTTCGACCCCGCCCGTGACGGCGAGGCGCTGGCGGGCAAGACCGCGCTGCAGGTGCTCTGGAGCTGGCCACCACCACTGCGGGCGTTTGGGTGGGCGCTGGCCCGCAGCGGTCTGGCCGTGGGGGCCGAGGACGCGCCGCTGGCCGGGTTCGTGGCCCTGTTCCGCTTCTACTCGCTGCTGCGACGCGACGCCATCCGTTACCACTACCTGCCTGGCGACTCCGGCACGCTGGTCATCGAGCCGATGATCCGCCGTATCGCCGAGTTGGGCGGCGAGGTGCGCCGCGGCGTGGCGGTGCAGGGCCTCCGCCGCACCGCAGCCGGGTGGGAACTGGCGGTGGACGGCGGGAGCCTCACCGCCGCCCACGTGGTGCTCGCCACCGACGCGCCGGCTGCCCGCCGCCTGCTGACCGAAAGCCCCGACACAGCACTGGCGGCCGGGGCCATGCTGTGGCCGGAAGGCCAGGCCAGCGCCGTCGCCCGCCTGTGGTTCCGCAGCACCCCGGCAATCACCGCCACCGGCGGTATGTTCGGCGGCGAGTTCGTGCTGGACAACTACTTCTGGCTGCACCAGATCCAGGCGCCGTTCCGCCACTGGCACGAGGCCACCGGCGGCAGTGCGGTGGAGTGCCATATCTACGGCCCGCCGGAGCTGTTGGCCGAGAGCGCCGCGGTGGTGCTGACGCGCGCCGCCGCCGACCTGCAGCGCGCGTGGCCGGAGTTGCGCGGCCAACTGGTGCACGCGCACCTGCAGCACAACCCTCCCGTCCACACCCTCTTCGGCGTCGGCGCCACCGGCCGTCACCTGGGCGTCGAGACACCCTGGCCGGGACTGTTTGCCTGTGGCGACTGGGTGCGGCATCCGGCCCCGGCCCTGTTCCTGGAACGGGCCACGGTCACCGGGCTGGCGGCCGCCAACGCGGTGCGGCGGGCCGAGGGTTTGGCGGAACTGCCGCTGGCCGCCTACACGCCGCCGGAGCCGCTGGCCGCGGTGCTGCAGGCGGCGCTGCGGGGCGCGCGCCACGGCATGGAAGCCGTGTTCCGGATGCTGGGGCGCTGAGCCCGCGTTAGCGCGGGGTGAGGCCGGACGCAGGGGGAAGGACACCGCGGGGCGGGCGGCTCAACTGGCGCAACCGCTCGATGTCCAGAATGGTGAAGTGCGGCCAGGCGCCCTCAATGTACCCGTCGTCGCAGAGCGCGGAGAACTCGCGGTTCACCGTCTCCCGCCGGCCCGGCACCATAGTGGCCAGCTCGTACTGCCGCAGCGGCGCGTGCACCACCACCCGGCCCCCTGGCTCCTGGGCCACCGCAAACCGCTCGGCCAGTGTCAGCAGCCGCCGGGCCAAGCGCACCCGCACCGGCAGCGAGGCGGTCTCCACCAGCAGGTCATCGGCCTGGCGCAGGCGCTCGGAGAGCACCGCCATCAGCAGCAGGCGCAGGTCGGGCTGGCGGTCGATCTCGGCCAGCACCTGTTCCCGGTCCAGGTACAGCGCCCGCACCTCGGTGAGCGCCTGCACGCTGGTGGTGCGAGGGTGGCCGTCGAGCACTGCCACCTCGCCCACAATGTCGCTGGGTCCCAGCAGCGAGAGGCTGATCTCCTGCCCGCCCTCCACCTGCACGAAGACGCGTACGACGCCCGCTTGGAGCACCAGCAGGCCGTCGGGGCGGGCGCCCTGGTCCAGCAGCAGGGTGCGCGGCTGAAAGGTGCGCGGTTCCGCTCCAGAGATGCTCAGGAGGGTCTGGAACCATTGCTGATAAGAGGGGGCTAGTGGCATCCAGGATTCGCCTAGGGCGGGCTGGCAGCGGAACGGAGCCGCTCCCGATCGTACGGGCCCAGTGCGCCGGTGGGTTGTCGCGCCAATTCCGACTATAGGCGACAAATCGCCGGTTGGCTATGCGGCAGGGCACACTGCAAACGTTCGTCAGATGTGGCCAGGTGGATAGCCGGGCCATATTACGCCTCCGGTGATGCCGGTGGCTCGTGTCCCGATCGCCCGGCGACCAGCGCGGCCGTCAGCCGGTCGAGCGCTGCCAGGCGCTCGGTGGGGCCGCCCGACAGGTGCAGCCGCAGCGCCCGCCGTCCGTGCTTCTGCAACGACTGGAGGTCGCCCAGGGCCTGCGCCCGCTTCAGCACGCCGAAGCTGAACGGTTGGCCCGGCACCGGCATGTCCTCTGGGTCGTCGCAGGTGAACTGCAGGTACACGCCGGTGGCTGGCCCGCCCTTGTGGAACTGGCCGGTGGAGTGCAGGAACCGCGGCCCGAACCCCACCGTGGTCGCCACATGCATGATGGTGCGCAGCGCGGTGCGCAGCCGCAGCAGCGCGGCATTGGTGGGTGCATCGTTGGGCAGATAGGCCATCAGCGCCAGGTAGTCGCCGGGGCGCACCTGGTTCAGGAACGCCGCCATCGCGGTCAGTGGTGTCGGACCGCTCGCGTCGCCGGCCACCGCAATGCCGTCGCCGGTCACCACCGCCACAGGTTCCGGCAGGTCGCCGACGGTGGGGTTGGCCGGGAGCGCCGCGAGCACTGCGCCGGTATTGTCCTTGCTCTCCTGCACGTTCGGTTCATCGAAAGGGTTGATGCCCAACAGCACGCCCGTGATGGCGGTGGCGAACTCCCAGCGGAAGAACTCGGCCCCCAGGTCACTCACAGCGTCGAGGGTGATGAACACCACCGGGTGCCCGGCCGTGCCCAGCGCCGCAAGCCGCCCTTCGGTGGCAGCATCCCGCTCGGACGCCAGCCCCAGGCACACAAACAAGCGGTCGTTGCCATAGGCGGCGACGGGGCCCAACGGCTCGCCCTCCACCGGCAGCACGCCCTTGCCCAGCTTGCCGGTGCTCTCCGCCAGCAACTGCTCGGCCCAGTAGCCAAAGGTGGCCAGGGCGGGCGAGCATACCAGCGTCAGCTTGTCGCGGCCCTGAAGCGCCGCGGTGGCGATGATGGCGCCCAGCCAGCGGCCGGGGTTGTCGTCGCCGGCCGGTGTGCGGCGGCAGGCATCGGCCATCGCCTCGGCGGCCCCCAGGAAGCCCGGCAGGCCGGCGCCCAGCAGCGCCGCCGGCGCCATGCCAAAGTAAGACAGCGCCGAATACCGGCCGCCGATGTCGCCGGGGTTCACGAACACGTTCCGGAAGCCCTCGCTGGCGCCCAGGCGCTCCAGGGCCGTCCCGGCGTCGGTGACCGCCACGAACTGGCGGCCGGGCGCCAGGCCCAGCGCCTGCAACCGCCCCCAGAAGTAGCGCTGCTGCGACACCGTCTCCACCGTCGTGCCGCTCTTGCTCGAGACGATGAACAGGGTGTGGCGCAGGTCCAGCCGCCGCTCCACCGCCAGGATGCTGGCCGGGTCGGTGGTGTCGAGCACGTGCAGGTCCAGGTGGCCGGGAGCCACGCCCAGCGTGCGACGCAGCACCTCGGGGGCCAGGCTGCTGCCGCCCATGCCCAGCAGCACCGCATCGGTGAAGCCATCGGCGCGGGCAGCGGTGGCAAACGCCGCGAGGCCGGCCGCCTGCTGCTGCGCCCACGCCGGACTCTGCAGCCAACCCAGCCGGTTGGTGATGCTGGTGGCCGCCGCCGCGTCGCCCGGGCGCCACAGGTCCGCGTCGCCCGCCCAGATGCGGCGCACGGCGTCGCGCTGGGCCAGGTCTGCCAGCGCCGCGTCGACGGCGGGCTTCAGCGCCCCCAGGATGGCGGTGGGTGCGGCCATGTCAGCGGCCGGTTGCCGCGGGCTGCAGCTCCTGCTGTTTGGTGGCGATGCTGCGCACCATAGCGTCGTAGGCGTCGGCGAACTGCTTCACGCCGTCCACCAGCAGCTTCTCGGTGAGCGCTGCGTAATCGATGCCCAGGGTCGCCAGCGATGCGATCGTGGCTGCAGCGGCCGCCTCGTCTTCGGCCAGGCTCAGGCGGGCGAAGCCGTGGTCGATGTAGGCCTTGAGTGTCGCATCCGGCAGCGTGTTCACCGTGTCGGGGCCGATGAGTTCCTCCACGTACACCACGTCGCGGTAGGCCGGGTTCTTGGCGCTGGTGCTGGCCCACAGCAGCCGCTGCGGTTGAGCGCCCTGCGCCGCCAGCGCCTGCCAGCGGCTGTCGCCGTAAATGGCCGCCGCTCGCTGCGCCGCCACCTTCGCGTTAGCGATGGCCACTTCGCCCAGCAGGGCCTGCAATGCCGTGTGGCGAGCCGGGTCGGTTTCGTCCTGGAGGCGCACCTCGATCAGGCTATCGGCCAGGGTGTCGATACGGCTGACGAAGAAGCTGGCGACCGACGGCACGTCCAGCGGCTCGCCGGCGTGTGCCCGCCGTTCGATGGCGGCGACATAGGCGTGGGCCACCGCCTCGTAGGCGTCCACCGAGAACAGCAGCGTCACGTTCACCGGGATGCCGGCGGTGATCAGCTCGCCGAACGCTTGGGTGCCTGCCGGTGTGCCTGGGACCTTGATCATGAGGTTGGGACGGTTGACCTTGGCGTGCAGGCCGGTGGCCTTGGCATAGGAGCCGGGCGCGTCGTGCGACAGCGCTGGCGGCAGCTCCAGCGACACAAAGCCGTCGCGGCCACCAGTGAGCTGGTAGATGGGCGCAAGCTGGTCGCACGCCTCCTGGATGTCGGCCACCATCAAGGCCTCAGCTACCGCCTCGGCGTGCGCGCCCGACGCGGTGAGGCGCAACAGGTCGGCGTCGTACACGCCCCCACTGCCGATGGCCTTCTCGAAGATGCTGGGGTTGGAGGTGACACCCAGCACCCCCTGACGCACCAGCGCCCGGAACTCGCCGTTGAGCAACATGCCGCGGTGGATGTTGTCGTACCAGATGCTCTGGCCCAGGGTGTCCAGCTCGATCAGCGGGAAGCGGCCCTTTTGCTCCAGGGCGTGCACCTTGGCCAGCCGCTTCACGTGGCGCTCGTCGCCGCTGAACGGCGTGATGAGCCAGGTGTGCACCACGTCCCAGGCCAACTCCTGGCCCACCACGCGTGAGCCCATGGCCAGCACGTTGGCGTCGTTGTGCTCGCGGCTCATGCGGGCCGAGTACGTCTCGTGGCACACGGCAGCGCGGATGCCGGGGATCTTGTTGGGGGCAATGGCCTCGCCCTGGCCCGACCCGCCCAGCATGATGCCGCGCTCGGCCTTGCCCCGTAGCACCGCCACCGCCACCTTCAGCGCGAAGTCCGGGTAGTCCACGGACTGCTGGCCGTTGGCGCCGGCGTCTAGCACCTGGTGGCCGTCCTGCGTGAGGCGGTCGATGAGGAACGCCTTCAGCTCCACGCCGGCGTGGTCGGCCCCGATTGCAATGCGCATGTGCCGTCTCCTCGATCTGTCCCGAGCTTGCCAGGCCGTCCGTCTGTTCCACCCATCACTCCCCCTATCCTACCCTTGGGGGGTGCCTGCTTCAAGGCGCGGGGTGAGGAGTAAGTGCGCAGTGTTCAGGTGGCGAGTTGCCTCGCACCTTCGCAGCGGGGCTTGCAGCATGGATCCGATCACGTCGTATCCCACCCCTCAATGCTGTGCCGCCTTGGGGTCGTCAACGCTCTTCCCATGGGGCGGGTGCAAACACTAGCGGGCGGGCCACATGGCCCGCCCGCTTTCCCGGCCCTGTGAGCCAGGGTTAGGACACTTCGCCGTGGACCTGTGGCCGCGAGCACAGGTCCTTGATGCGCTCTTTCCACTCGTTCTGGTCGAACGAGCGGTAGAGGTTGACGCGGTTGCGGTTGGGGTCGCCGCCGTGCCAGTACTCGTAGATGTCCTGCCGCATGCCGAAGCTGGACATCGCCAGGTCGTGGGCCAGCCGGAACAGGCGGGCCTTGTAGGCCACGTCCACGCCCTTGCCCCGCATGTAGGTGTCCAAGTACGGCCGGATGTCCGGGTTGGCCAGGTCGTTCTCGCTGGGTTGCATCACAATGCCGCTGCCGCAGATCTGGCGCAGCAGCTCCAGCATGCGGCCGGAGGTCTGCGCGAACCAGATGTGCAGGCCGCTGCCGGGGCCCAGGCTCCACTGGCCGCTCGGGCTCGCGAACGCCAGGTGTTCCACCCCCTCCATGGCGTGCGTCCACATCTGGCAGTAGGTGGCCATCTCGCCCAGCTTCGCCTCCACCTCGCGGTACTCGTTCACGCCGATGGCCTCGGCCACCAGGCTGGCGGTGGCGGTGATGAGCCGCATGCGCGCATCGGCCCGGCAGAGGTTGGACCACCCCAAGAAGTTGAAGTTCACGCTGCCGCCGCCCGCCCCCAGCATGCGCACCATGGGCGACGGGTCGTACAGCATGAACACCCGGTCCCAGGGCACCAGCACGTTCTCAAAGAACAGCATGCAGTCCTGCTCGTCCAGCATCTGCAGCGGGTGGCCCCAACTGCCGATCCAGCGGCCCACCGGCTCGCGGCTCAGGATCTTCAGGCCCTTGGAGTTGGTGGGGATGGAGAAGGCCAGCACGCAGCGAGGGTCGTTGCGGCGGGCGAAGGTGGCCGACAGCGAGACATAGCATTCGTTGCTGTGCGTGGCCGCAGTCGAGAGCTGCTTGCCGCCGCTGACGATGATGCCCTCGTTGGTCTCTTCCACCACGTGCAGGGCGATCTCGAGGTCCTCGCCCACCTTGCGCTGTTCGTTCTGGGTCTGCTCGCTGCGGTCCACCTGCGGGTCGCCCAGCGCGTGGGTCAGGAACAGGTCGTTCTGCATACAGTACTTGTAGTAGTTCTCGACGTTCTCACCGAAATCGGCCTTGGGGTGTTTCACCGAGCTGAGGGCTTCCTTGCGGAACATCAGGCCGATGATGTAGGGGGCGAGGATGTCGGGGCTGCGGCCGAGCTGGCCCCAGGTCTCGTTGTTCCACAACTCGCTGTTGCGGCGCTTGCGCTTCAGGTCGGCGGCGGAGCTGGGCAGCAGCCACGACATGCTGGCGCGCACGCCGCTCTCCGGGTCCTGGAAGGTCATCTCATCGCGATACTTGGTGTTCTGCAGGTCGTACACCCGCGCCAGTTCGTGGATCATATCCTTGAAGGCAGGGTGGGTGGTGACATCGTGAACCCGCTGGCCGTCAATCCAGACCTCGCGGCCGTCCTGCAGGCTCTTGATGTAGCGCTCCCCGGTCATGGCGCCCAGGGGCTTGGTGGCTTCCAGTACCATGGTTCCGATCTCCTTTCGGCCTTCCCTTAGGGGAAGCGCCTGCGAACCGCGTTGCTGTAGTGTGCTGACCCAGGATTCCGGGCCAGCTTGCAAGCCGGCCTGGAATTCATGTACCTTAGACCTAAAAGGTTTAGGGCTAAATAGTACATTGCCGTAACGTTAGCAGCCCCCCGGCTCGGGTGTCAAGGGGTTGATGACCGCCGAAGACTCGGGCACGCCTAGAGGCCGCACTCATGACGCTGAACACCACGCCCCGCCAGCCCGCCGCGCCCGACGCCGCACGCGTCACCGCCGACGGCTACCGCACCGCATTCCCGGAGGCCGATGGCGAGGCCATTGAGGCCCACCTCAACATTGTGATGGCCGGCGTGCAACTGGCCCAGGCCGTGGCGCGCCACCTGGCTGCGTACGACGGCAGCTTCACCGTCGCCCGCTACTCCACACTGCGGGCCCTCTACTTCGCACCCGATGACCGGCTGCCCCACAGCGAGATCGCCCGCCGCATGGGCACCACTGCCGGCAACATCAGCCAGCTCATCGACGGCCTGGAGAAGGCCGGACTGGTAGAGCGCGTCGCCAGCCCCACCAGCCGCCGGGTGGTCTACGTGCAACTCACCGCCCAAGGGCGCGCGGTGTGCGACGAACTGGTGCCCTCGATGGTGCGGCTGATGGAAGCGACCTGCGCCATGTTCACCGCGGATGAGAAGGCCGATCTGGCCCGCCTGCTCCGCACCTTTCGCAGCCACCTGCAGACCCGCTAGCCGGGCCCGCTGCTAGCGTCGCGCCGCGCCGGTGAGGAACCCGTGAGTCTACGGCCACCCTGCCGTGAGCGTTGCGTGAGGGTCCGCGAACCGCCGACCACCGGTGCGGGCATGCCACACAATGCCCGTTCGTGGTGAGCGCCGTCGAACCACGGGCCAGACCTACCCGAGGCCTATGGTCCCGGCCCGCTAACCAGGCCAGTGTCGGCCATCTCACCACGATATGGCCTTGAGCAATCATGCCCAGGCCGATGCCCACGGTTAAGCCGCCCGCGCCTCCCGGCGGTGCAGCACCGCCGCCGCCGTCACGGCCAGCGCCACCAGCACGCCACCGCTGGCAAAGCCGATGGATCCGGCCGCGCCCAGCATGATGCCCGTGGCCACCGGCGTCACCATGGCGGTCGCCTGGTTGATGCCCTCCCGCGCGCCCATGGCCACGCCGCGCTGCTGGGGGTTGGTGTATTGGCTCAGCAGCGCCAGCAGCAGGGGCAGCGTCACGCCCTGCGACGCGCCCACTACGAGGGCTGGCAGGTAGGCCAGCGGGACGCCGGCCACCAGTGGCGAGAGCGCCACAGCCGCCGCTCCACTGCAGGCGAACAGCCCGACGATCAGGTGGCTGTGGCCGGTGCGGGAGAGGCGGCCCGCCAGCGTGGAGTTGGCCGCCGACGCGATACCCGACACCGAGATGACGGTACCGGCCAGCGCCGCCGGCGTGCCGTGCTCCACCAGGAACAGCGGGAAGAACGCGGCCCAACCCGACTGGGCGGCCAACCGCGCCACGCTCAGCAGCATAATCGACTGCACTGCCGGTATCCGCAGCATTGCCAGCGCCGGCCCATAACCCGTGGACGAGGTGGGCCGCACCGCGGGCCGCACGTGCATCTCGGTCATCAGGACGCCCACCACGGTGAACGCCAGGCAGTAGAGCGCCACGAACCAGAAACCGGCAGCGATGCCCAATGCCTGCGCCACCACGCCGATGATGGTGGGGCTGGCGACGCCCGCAATGTTGGTCGCCAGGCTGAAGCGGCCGGCGATGCCCGCCCGGCTACGCGCGTCGCCGAGGCCGGTCACGTAGGTCATTGCGCCCACCCAGCCCATCACCTGGGGGAAGCCGCGCACCAACTGCAGCACGAACAACAGCGCGACGTTGGGGGCCAGCGCGAGGCCGGCCGCCGCGATCAGGGCGGTGACCGCTCCGGCGATGAAGGTGCGCCGCGACCCGAAGCGGTCGGAGAAGGCGCCGGCGGGCACCGCGGTGAGCATGGCAGAGAACGCGCCCGCCCCCACCAGCAGGCCGATCTCCTCCACCGACGCGCCGAGTTCGTGCGCCCGCAACGGCACCAGGAAGCCGCACATGCTCATGTAGCTCAGCCCGAAGGCGCCCGACGCGTAGGCCAGCAACATGCCGGTGCGCGTGAGTTGGACGGGCGCGGGCGCGGAGGTGAGCTTGGTAGGTGTGGCGGGAGGGGAGGGGTTGGGCATGGTGGGCGCAGGGTGCTCACGCAGTATACGCGGGGACGGCGGGGCGGCGGGGGCTGTCCTCCGGCGAGGGGAGGCGGAGCGCACCATGCTAGCGACGCTACGATTGCCACGCCGTCGGACGGCTCGCAATGACGATGTCCTGAGGGCCTTCAGTCAATTCGTCGTTGCGAGGAGCCGAAGGCGACGTGGCAACCGTGGCGTATTCAGCAACCCGAGGTGACCCAACGCCAATGGGGCACAGCCTGGCAGGCCCCTGGAACGCAGGGGCCTGCCCGGGCCCCATGCGCCCGCGCCACCGATGCCCGATACTGGACGCATGCACCGCCAACCCGCGCTCGCCCTGCTGGCCGCCCACGCCGCCACGCCGCTCGGGCCCGGCGAGGCCGCGATGACCGCTGCCACCGTTGCGTTCGCGCAGGCGCACCCCGACTGCCTGCTGCGCACCTGCCTCGCCGGCCACCTGACGGGTTCGGCGTGGGTGGTGGACGCCACCCGGCAGTGGGCGCTGCTGACCCACCACCGCAAACTGGGCCGCTGGCTGCAACTGGGCGGCCACGCCGACGGCGAGCCCGACCTGCTGGCGGTGGCGCTGCGCGAGGCGCGCGAAGAGTCGGGCCTGCCCGATGTCACGCCGCTGTCGGCCGCCCTGTTCGACGTAGACCGCCACTGGATACCCGAGCGGCCGGGCGAGCCGGGGCACTGGCACCACGACCTGCGCTTCCTGCTGCTGGCCGGCCGCACCGCGCCGCTGGTGGTGAGCCGCGAGAGCAAAGACCTCGCCTGGGTCCGTTTGGCCGGCGTCGCGCAGCTAAACCCCGACATTTCGCTCGCACGAATGGTCCGGAAGACACTAGAGTCTATCAAGTTAATTTGATATACTGTCCCTCAGGACCTTTGTTTCCTAGGGGGCAGCGATGGTTGAGGCCGAACTCGCGGCGCCGATGGCCATGCCAGCGGCGTTCTTCAAAGCGCTGGCCGACGAGAGTAGACTCACCATCCTGCGGTTGTTGAGCGCGGGCGACCTGAAGGCCGGCGAGATCGTCGAGCAGTTGGGGGCCCCGCAGAACGCCGTCTCGTACCACCTGCGGCTATTGCGCACCGCCGGCCTGCTGCGCGACCGTCACAGCAGCCAGGACGGACGCGACATCTACTACACGCTGGACTTCAACCGGCTGCAGTACCTCTACGATGCGGCCGGCGAGGCGCTGCAGCCCATGCTGCAGGTGCGCGATCATGCGCCGCGGCAGGCGGGGAACCGCAACGCCCCGTGGCGGGTGCTCTTTCTCTGCACCCACAACAGCGCCCGCTCCCAACTCGCCGAGGCGCTATTGCGCCAGCACGGCGGCGCACATGTGGAGGTGCACAGCGCCGGCAGCGAACCGGGCCGGGTGCACCCGCTGACCTTCAAGCTGCTGCAGGAGTGGCGCATAGACCCCCGGCCGCACCGCTCGAAGGCGGTGGAGCCGTTCCTCGGCCAGCGCTTCGACACGGTGATCACGGTGTGCGACCGCATGCGCGAGCACTGCCCGGCGTTTCCCGGCAGCCCGATCGCCCTTCATTGGAGCCTTGCTGACCCCTTGGAGGTGCCGGAGCCCGCGGCGCAGTGGGACGCCTTCCGGCAGGTGGGCTCCGAACTCTCCACCCGCATCAACCACCTGCTGCGCCAAGCCGGCGTGGCCTAGCCCGAAGGAGCCAGTACGATGACCGTCCGTGTCCTGTTCCTGTGCACCGGCAACTCTGCCCGCAGCCAGATGGCCGAGGGCATGGCACGCGCCTGGGGCGGCCCCGGCCTAGAAGTCCACAGCGCCGGCTCGCATCCAGCCGAGCGGGTGCACCCCATGGCGGTCGCTGCCATGCGGGAGATCGACCTCGACATCACCGGCGGCGTGCCGAAGCACCTGAACCAGTTTCTGGACGAGCGTTGGGACTACGTAATCACGGTGTGCGACCGCGCCCGGGACGCTTGTCCGATCTTCCCCGGTGACGCAGAACGCATCCACTGGGGGTTCGATGACCCGGCTGCGGCCGAGGGCGCCGATGAGCACCGCATGGCGGTGTTCCGCCGGGTGCGCGACGAGATCCGCAACCGGCTGCGGCTCTGGCTGACGGTGGCGCACAGTCGCACCGGGGTCGCCTGATGGCGCGGACTGCGGACCGTGTGCAGCAGGTGCTGACCGACCACCGTCCGTTAAGGGGTGCGCTGGCCGGCGAGTGTATGGGGACCTACCTGATGGTGCTCATCGGCACCGGCGTGGTGGCCGCAGCGGTGCTGGCCAGCGCCCAGGTGGGGCTGTGGCAGGTGGCCGTGGTCTGGGGCTTCGGGGTGGCCATCGCCATCCACGCGTCGGCAGGCCTATCGGGCGCACACCTGAACCCGGCGGTGTCGCTGGCGTTCGCGCTGCTGCGGCCCGGCAGCTTCCCGGCGGGCCGGCTGCTGCCCTACTGGGCGGCGCAACTGGCCGGCGCGGTGGCAGCCGGCGTGACGGTGGCGGTGCTGTTCGGCCCCCTCCTCACCCACTTCGAGGCGGCCAAGGGCATCGTGCGGGGCGCGCCCGGCAGCGAACTCTCCGCCATGATCTTCGGCGAGTACTTTCCCAACCCCGGTATTTTCGGCCCGGCGCCCGCCTCGCAACAGATCGTGGGGCCGCTGCACGCCGTACTGGTGGAAGGTTTCGGCACCGCGGTGCTGGCGTTTGTCATCTTCGCATTCACGTCGCCGCGTAACAGCTCGGCCCCGGCCGCCATGCTCACCCCGTTTTTCATCGGCTTCACGGTAGCGGTGCTCATCAGCCTGTTTGCCCCGCTGACGCAGGCCGGCTGGAACCCGGCGCGCGACTTCGGGCCGCGGCTGGTGGCCTGGGCCCTGGGCTGGGGTCCGGTGGCCATCCCAGGCCCGGGCGGCGGGTTCTGGGTCTACATTGTGGGCCCACTGGCCGGCGCGCCGCTGGGCGGGCTGGTATGGACGTGGCTGGAGCGGTTTACCCCGGCGGCAGCATGAGGCCGCTCACGGCTATGCGGCGCGCCGCGTGCTGCTGCGGCTGGAGCGCGAGCTGCAGGCCGGCAAGGAGCCCTCCGCGGCCAGCCACGGCGAAGCCTACCGCATCCGCCCGCTGGACGCGGTGGACGACGAGGCCGACTTCGGCAGCCTGCTGCAGGAGTACCAGGACCGGGTGCGGATACCGGTGTAGTGCGGGTCAGCAAGCCTGCTAGACAGCCCGCTGCACTTCGGGTAGAATTTCGCCATCAAGCAGAAGGAGGAATTGCATGAAGGCCCAAACTGGTATACGCGCCGGGTACCCGAGCTTCCTGAACCGGTGGCAAGACCTACAACCTGACTCAGGTAACCCCTGGTTCTAGCTTACGCAGCGCCCCGAATCGTAGAGGGCGCTGTGGCGTTGCTAGGGCTACGCAGGAAGCCAGTCATGACGCGCCCGACGGGTGGTTCGTAGTACGGCATGCGCGCGGGGAGAGGTTCGGTGGGCGGGCGCCACACAACCAGAGCACGCTAGGCAGACAGCCTCGGCCTGCGTACACTGTGACCACCAACCAAACGGAGGAATCGCATGAAGGCCAAGACGGGTCTGCGGGCGGGGTTCTCGTTGTTCGGTTCCCTCGGCACCGCGGTCGACTCCGGCGTCGACGCGGTGACCGACGCGGTGAAGGGCCTGTTCTAACAGCCATTTGCACCTAGCTGGCCGGCGGTTTGAGCGCCACCAGCACAGAGGATACACCGATGAGCGTGAAGACAGGCAGGCGCGCCGGCTACTACACCTTCTCGGTGTTCTAGCCGTCCCAGACACATGCAAGGGAGGGGCAAAATCCCCTCCCTTTTGCGTGCTTGGTACCTATCTTAAAACTAAGCATAGCGGCGTTGTGGAGGTTCGGCAGGGGAGTCCAGAGGGGACGGCCGTCCCCTCTGGCAGGGGGTTTGGGGCATGGGCCAAAGCAGCACCTTGCTGTAGCCGGATGGGGCCGATGGAAGCATGCCCCTCTTGCCATGTCATTCTGAGCCTCTGAGGCGAAGAATCCCTTTCACCGCGGCGTTGGTGTTGAGCGTGGGGGTGAGGGACGGCGGTGGGAAAGGGATGCCCTTCGACCAGCTCAGGACGGCGCTTCGTCGGCGGACTCCTCCTATGAAAATAGGCCGTACGTAGGTTCCGGCCGGCACCGATGCCCCTTCGACCGTGCTCAGGACAGGCTTCGACAGGCTCAGGCAACGGTGCACTCCATGCTGGCATCGCAGTGGCTCCTACTCCTCGTTTTTCATCGGTGTTGGCGGGCGATAGCCCATAGGTGGTCTCAGCATGATATGACCGTTGGGGCATGGGTGTTCTCGCCAGGCACAGCGGCCAACCGGACCCCCGTCCGGATGGGTGCTCCAGGCCAGTAGCTTAACGCCCATGGGGGTTGGGGGTGAGCCTTACCGCTCATGCCCCTGAAGCAGCGCGCTACCAGACCGTTTCGAGATAGGTACTTAGGGGTGCAGCGCCCGCACCAGTTCCACCGCGTCCACCTGCTCGGCGTGGGCGGCCAGTTCGACGAAGCGGTCAAGGCGGGCGCCGGGAATGGGCTGGATGGCGTGCGTCGCGCAGTCGTAGAACTTAGCCAGCAGTTGGGCGTCGCTGAGCGGGTTGCCGGGGGAGCCCAGCGGCTGGCTGACCCGCCGTCCCAGCACCCGGCCGTCGGCCAGCCGCACCTGCAGCACGCCCACCCCTTTCAGCTCCGCGTCGATCTCGTAGCGCATGCGGGAACCCAGGGCGTCCACGTCCGGCTGGCCCAGGCCTTCGGGCTGGAAGTCGCGCAGCACCACCGCCCGGTTCACCAGCGCCTTGGCCGGACCGTAGAACACGTTGTCCTCCGCCTCGATGGACGTGCGCGGGTGCCGCCGCATCTCGATGGGCTCGCTGAAGGTGCGGATGTACGGCGCGCCGCGCACCACCACCTCTTCGATGTCGCCGGTCGCGAACGTCTCGGTGTTGGCTATGTCGAGCGCTGCTTCGATGTAGACGTGGGCGCGGCCGGTGGTGGGCCACGGCTTGAAGGCCACCGCCTCCATCTCGAAGCGGTCGCCCAGGTGGTCGGTGAGGCACGACGCCACGTAGCGGTTGCTGTAGGCGGTGGGGAACAGTCCCGCCTCGCCCTCCAGCACCGAGCAGGCGGCGCCAATGCCCGCCTGCGCCAGCAAGGCGCTGAACAGGCCGTGGAAGTTGGGGTAGGCGGCGTACAGCGCCTTGGCCGTGGTGCCCTGCACCACCGGCTGGCGGTTACCCGACGCCTGCATCAGCGCATGGCCCAGCGCGCTCAGGGTGGCCGTCTGGTCCAGGTGCAGCAGGCGGGCGCAGGTGGCCGCGGCGGCGAAGGCCCCCAGGAACTGGGTGGGCTGGGGCTTGGCCTCCGAAGTGCCGTCGTCGGCCCCCCGCACCGCGAGCTGCAGGCGGGCCGCCACCTCGCCGCCGGCCGCCAGCGCCGTCAGGAACTCGCGGCCGTCCACGCCGCCCAGCCGCTCGGCCAGGGCGTAGGCGGCGGGCAACGTCACCACCCCCAGGTGGCCGCCGCCGGGGAACACGTCGTCGAAGTTGAGTGCGTGGGAGATGGCGCCGTTGAGCAAGGCGGCGTGCACGGCGGGCACCTTGATGCCGTGGGCCAGCACCGTGGCCTCCGGCGCGCCGCCGAAGCCGGCTACCACCTGCACGAACTCGCGGCAACCGGCGCCCAGCGAACTGCCCGCCAGCGCGGTGCCGGTCACGTCCAGGATGATGCGCTTGATGTTGCTGATCACCGCGGCCGGCAGCCGGTCGTAGGTGAGGTTGGCGACGAACCCGGCCAGCGCGTAGGCGGGGTCGGTGGTGTAGGCGGGCTGGGTGGTCATGGTGGCTCCTTGGTTAGGACGGGGTGAGGTCGAGGCGCAGCAGCTTGGCCAGCAGCGCCACGCCAACGGTGAGCACGAGCACAATGACGCCCACCACCGCGGCGGCCTCGAACTTGCCGTTGGTCAGCAGGTCGAGCTGGTACAGCGCCAGCGGGCGGTTGGAGGCGCTGGCCAGCAGTGCGACGTGGCTGGCGGTGCGGGTGGCATTGGTGAACGCCAGGATGGCCACGACGGCCAGCATGGGGGCCACCAACGGGGCCACCACCCGGCGCAGTGTCGTCCACCAGGTGGCGCCGCACGCCCACGACGCCTCCTCCAGTTCGCTGCCAAGCTGCACCAGGCTGGCCTTGGCCATTTGCACCGAGCGGGTCATGCCGCTCATGGTCACCGCGATCACCAGTACGGCCATGCTGCCGTACAGCGGACGGAACAGCGGTGTCTCCAGGAACATCCACAGCATGCCCAGGCTCACCACGATGCCCGGCAGCAGCGACGGCACCCAGGTCAGGAAGTCGAGCAGGCCGCGGGCCTGAAAGCGGGTGCGCACCGAGACGTACGCCAGCAGCGTCAGCGCGCTCACGCTCACCAGCGCCACCGACCCGGCCAGCACCAGCGTGTTCACCAGCGCGGTGCGGAACTCCGCCGAACCGAGCACCAGCTCCCAGTTGCGGGTGGTCCACACCTGGCGCGCCTCGAACGCGCCGAACACCCGCATGAAGCTGCCCATCACCACGAACGTGGTCGGCAGCACCGTCATCACCAGCACAATGCCGAACACCAGCGCGAACAACGGCCAGCGGGCACGGCCCAGCCGGTGCAGCCCGCCGCGGAACCTGCCGGACACCGTGACGTAGCTGCGCCGGTTCACCAGCCACTGCTGCGCCAGCACCAGCGGTACCAGCGCCGCTAGGATCACGGTGCTGAGCGCGGTGGCCGAGCCGTACAGTGGCGGCTCCTGCCGCACCAGCCGGTACACCTTGGTGCTGAACACGTCGATGCCGGCCGGCGCACCCAGCACCAGCTCTACCTCGAACGACTCCAGCGAGTAGATGAGGCCCAGCAGCGTGGCCACCAGGATGGCGGGCAGCAGCAGTGGGGCCGACACCCGCAGCAGCGTGCGCCAGGTGTTCGCGCCGCAGGTATGCGAGGCTTCTTCCAGCGAGACGTCCAGCGCACGGAAGGCCGGCGTCAGAAACATGACCTTCACGCCCAGGGTGGCGCCCATCACGTGCACGAAGATGATGCCCCACGACGAGAACACGTCGACCGGCCCACGCTCCACGCCGAACACCGCCTCGATCAGCTTGTTGACCAGGCCGCGATAGCCGTCGAGCAGCAGTATCCAGCCGACCAGCACGGTGAGCGAAGGCAGGAACACCGCGATCCAGAACCCCAACTCGAGCCAGCGGCGGCCCGGCAGGTCGGTGCGGGCCAGCAGCCAGGCGATGGGCAGGCCGATGACCAACGCGAGGGCCTGGCGGGTGATCGCCAGCGTGATGGTGGTGCCCAGCGTGCCCGCCAGCGAGGGCTCGCGCAGCACCGACGTCCACTGGTCGAGGCCCCAGACGGTGTCGGCGCCCAGCGGGTTCACCTGGAAGCTGTTCACCAGCAGCAGGAACAGCGGGTACGCCACCAGGAACGCCACCACCGGCAACGCGAGCCAGCAGGCGGCCGGCCCCAATTCCAGGCGTAGCCGACGCACGGCGCTCATGGCAGCGGCCAGTACGTGAGCATAAGGTGCGAGGTGAACGCCGCTACGGGCGCAGCTCCTTGGCTAGGTCGGTAGCCTGCTTCACCACCGGCACGCCCTTCCACTCGTTCACCCGCAGGTACTTGTCCAGGTTGTTCCAGTCGGGCACGTCGAAGAAGGGCGAGTCGCCGTTATAGGGCTTCACATCGTTGCGGCGGCTGATGGTGGAGCCTTCGCGCGCCACGATGTCCTGGCCTTCCTGGGTGAGGAACCAGTTGACCAGCAGCTTGGTGGCGGCCGGGTGTGGCGCATTCTTGAACACTGCGATGCCGCCCGCCTGGCCGATCTCGCCGAACTTCATGACCTCAATGTCCTTGGCCAGGCCCTCGGCCCGCAGCTTGTCCACGGTCTCCTGCTCGGCGCCGATGCCGATGGCGTAGCGGCCGTCGACCACGAACTGCGCGAGTTGCTCCGGCGAGTCGACGAACGCCGCGTCGCTGATGATGGGCCGTACGAAGTCGAGCCCCTTCGCCTGGATGATGGAGGCCAGGGTGAGCGAGCCGTTGTTGGAGTTGCGGGGGTTGTAGGTGACCATCTTGCCCTTGAACTTCGGGTTGAGCAGGTCCTCAACCTTGTTGAAGTCGGCCACGGGGGCCAGCCGGCGGTTCACGATGATGGCGCGCGCCACGGTCATGCTGGCGACGAAGGAGTACTTCTCCTTCTCCTCGGCGAACAGCTCGAAGCCGCCGTTCCACTTGCTGGGGTCCTTCACCTCGTCGAGTTGGAAGAAGGGCCGGATGTCCTGAAACGCCCCGACCGGGCTGAGGCTGGTGACGCTGTTGGAGGTGGGGCCCACCATCACGTCGAGGGCGTACAGGCCGCTCTTCTGCTCCGACAGGATGCGCGGCGACGACTGACTGGGGCGCAGGCCCAGAAACTCCACCTTCAGGTCGGGGAACGCCTTCTGGAACACCGGCACCCAGCCCGACCACTGCGCCGACGGGTGCGCCACGATGGTGAGTGACCCGCCCTCGGCCTTGGCGGCCGCCAGCAGTTGCGCCACCTCGGCCTTCGACTTGTCGGAGAGGGCGGGTGCGGCGGGGCCGGACGGCTTGCCGGGCGCGGTGGCGGGGCTGGCGGCCGGGGTGCAGGCCGAGATGGCGAGCGCTGTGGACAGGGCGGCGGTGAGAACGGCGAAGGGTAGGCGTGGACGCATGGAAGGCACCTCGCGGGCTGGTGGTGAGTTGGGCTGCTGTGCCGGTGTGCCTGCGTACCCCGCACCGTACTCCGGGCGGTGGTGTAGGCCGGGCCTATGGCAACCCCTTACGTGCCTTATACCCCTCACGAAATGGTGGCGTCAATCGTTTGGCGAACGCGTAACCCGACTGTAACCGCCGCCGGTAGGCCGTCCGTGGCTGAATAGCGTCATTGCCTTGAAAAGCGCGTGCCGTCACCACTGGCGTTGGGCTGGCGGTAGGTAACCCCGCCGCCGTGAACGCAGCCAACGCAGATGACCGTCGGTCGTTGCCCGTTCTCGGGTAGCTGCGGCGCCACGGTTGCCATGTCGGCTGCGCCTCCTCTCGTGGAAATGCTGCTTGGTTGGATGGTTAGGGGCAGAACGGTGATGCCGCATCTCGTTGGGTCGGGGGCGTCGTTGCGTAGGGTTCAGTGTGACCGCGTTCGGTACCTGATACGGCTCCTTGATGATGCGGATGGCGGCCGGCCATGTTCATTGGTGTGGTGAGCTTCGGTCATGGTGGGTCTCGCAACGACGAGGGACGGCGGGCAATCGGGCGCCGTTCGACACCTAGAGGTTGACGCGCACGTCAGGCACAGGATAGGCTCGCGCCGCACATACTTCACTACCCGGAGGCACAACCATGCCCACTTACTACGACGAATGGCTGAGCATGTGGGACCGCTCGCGCGAGGAGTTCAGCAAGGCGCGCAAGTGGATCCACGAGGAAGAGGTCGAATATGTCGAGACGCAGCAGGACGCCAAGAGCGGGCTGCTGGTCTCGCCCGAGACGGGGTTCCGCACCTGGGGCTCCACCAGCCTGATCTCGGAGATCCCGGTCGGCGCCCACACCGGCATGCACAAGCACGGTGAGGAGGCCATCCACATCGTGCAGGGGTCTGGCTTCTCCATCGTCAACGGCGTGCGCTACGACTGGGACCAGTTCGCCACGCTGGTCATCCCGTTCGGTGCGGTACACCAGCACTGGAATACCGGCGACACACCGGCGCGCTACCTGTCGGTGATGTCGCCGCACCTGGAGTTCTGGTGCGGCATGGCCCGCTTCACCCAGTACGAGAACTGGGGCAAGAACACCAGCATGCCGAGCGTGCCGGTCTCGGCCAACGGCTACGACGACAAGGGCCGCCGCATTGTGCTGCCGTTGAAGGACGCCCCGCGCAGCGGCGGCGCCGAGGGCGGCCCCGGCCTGGCCCCGCAGGACATCCCAGAGATCGACAGCGATAGGCCGATCGTGCTGGGCACCATCGAAGGCTATGCGGCCGCGGGCATCCGGCCCGGCCTGCACAACGCCGGTGGCGTGCAGTTCATGCGGGTGGGCAAGGACAGCAACGGGTTCCACCCCTACGAGCAGGAGATCAGCAGCTACCTCATCAACATGCCCCACGACGAGGGCGGCACCCACGCCCACATGGAGGCGCACCTGTACATCATGCAGGGCGAGGGCTACAGCATCGTGGACGGCGAGAAGGTGCCCTGGAAGCCGGGCACGGCCTTCCACGTGCAGGGGCCACAGACCAAGCACCAGCACATCAACACCAGCGACGTGCAGTCGCACCAGGTGCGCATCGCCCCCGGCATCCGCTACTTCTTCGAGGCGATGGCGAAGGACGAGTTCCCCTACCTGTACTACAAGGTGCGCCCGGCGCTGCTGCGCCAGAAGCAGGAGGCTGAGCGCGAGCGGGAGCGCGAGCGCGGCTAGCCGCCACCCCTTCCAGATTCTCGTGGAGAGGCCGTCCCGATTCGGGGCGGCCTTTCGCTTGCAATCCGGGCGGCGCTTCGCGATGATCTGTACGGCTGGGCGACGTACGCGCCCATCGAGAAGCGCAAAGAAGCGCACCACCCAGGGAGGTAGGGCCCATGACGGTGACCAGAGCCGGCAAAACCGAACGCCTGGAAGCGCGGGTCCCCGCGGACGTGAAGGCGCTGCTGCAACACGCTGCCGACCTCACTGGGCGCTCCCTCAGCGACTTCGTGCTCGCAGCGGCCTACGAAGCCGCCGAAGAGACCATCCGAACCCACGAGGTGATACGACTATCGGCCGAAGACAGCCTTCAGTTTGCAGAGGCAATTCTCAACCCGCCGCCGCCCAACGACCGGTTGGTCGCTTTGTTTGACGAGTATCGTGCATTCACGAAGCCAAAGCCGTAGGAAATGGAGCCGGACTATCGGTTTGAGCCGCTCGGGTCCCACAACCGGGCAGCCTTTTCGTGTGGAGACGTTGAACTCGACCGGTACTTCCGTGAGCGTGCTGGTCAGGATCAGCGCCGCAACGTGGCGAGTTGCTTCCTTCTGCTTGACCACAGCACTGCCGCGATCCTTGGCTACTACACCTTGAGCGCAGGCGCAGTGGCGCTTTCGGTGCTACCGCAGGACCTCAGCCGGAGGTTGCCACGCTACCCTAGTGTGCCAATCATCCTGCTCGGTCGGCTTGCGGTCGCTCAACAGCACCAAGGCATGGGTTTAGGGCGGCGCCTCGTGGGAGACGCACTTGCCCGAGCCCGCATGATCACGGCCCAATTGGGGGCCGTCGCGGTGGTTGTCGACGCCAAGCATGAGACGGCGGCCCGATTTTGGGAGGGCGTGGGATTCATACGCACCACCGCTGAACCGCTCCGGCTTTATCTCCCGATCGCGTCCATCCCTATTTCCTAAAGCACCCCTGGCCTGCGGTCGCCCCGTCCAGGAAAGCCGCCGGCGGTAAGCTGGGGTGCCCAAGGGGGAGGGGATCAAACAGGCCGGTTCCCTCTCCCCACGTGGGAGAGGGCTAGGGTGAGGGGGCCGGACCGCCCGCGAAGACCACCTCGGGTCACCCTGCCCGCGCACCGGGCGCTCTCACCCCTCCACTAGGCGGCGCTGCAGGGGAACGCGTACGATGGCTGCATGCTGCACCTCACGGCCACCGAATACCTGACGCCGCTGCGCGAGGGTGGCTCGCTGCCCGCCATTGTTGAAACCGATGCCGGCGAGCCGTATGTGGTGAAATTCCGGGGCGCCGGGCAGGGGGCGAAGGCGCTGGTGGCGGAGGTGCTGGCGGCCGGGCTGGCGCAGGCCATCGGGCTGCCGGTGCCGCAACCGGCCATCGTGACGCTGGGCGAGGGGTTCGGCCTGGGCGAACCGGACCCGGAGATCCAGGACCTGCTGCGGGGCAGCGCGGGAACGAACTTCGGCCTAGCGTACCTGTCGGGAGCGCTGGGCTACGAGGACCGGGTGGACGGCAGGCGGCTGGACGCCGAGCTGGCGGCGGATGTCGTGTGGTTCGATGCGCTGATCTCCAATGTGGACCGCACGCCGCGCAACCCCAACCTGCTGGTCTGGCGCGATGCCGTGTGGCTCATCGACCATGGGGCGTCGCTGTACTTTCATCACGCCGGTGCTCCGGATGGCTGGGCAGCCCGCTCCGACACCGCGTTTCCGCAGATCAAGGACCACATTTTGCTGAAGCGGGCGGGCGACCTGGCGGCGGCCGGCGAACGGTTGCGCCCGCGCCTGACCGAGACGGTGCTGCAGGAGGTGGCTGCCTGGATACCGGACGCCTGGCTGGACGGTGAAGCCGCACTGCGCCGCAACGCGTACATGGCCTATCTGACGGCGCGGCTTGATGGGCCCCAAGCGTGGTTGCGCGAGGCTGAGCATGCCCGACAGCACGCCTAAGCCCGCCGCCGGCGACGAGCGCACTTGGTACAGCTACGCGGTGATCCGGGTGACGCCGCGGGTGGAGCGTGGCGAGTTCGTGAACGCGGGCATCATCCTGTTCGCCCGCACCCGTCGTTTTTTGCAGGGGCGGGTGGAACTCGACACCGCTCGGCTGCGGGCGCTGGCGCCCGACGCCGACGTGGCGGCCATCGCCGGGCACCTGGACCTGCTGCAGGCCGTAGCGGCCGGCACACCCGAGGGCGGCGAGATTGCGGCGCTGCCACCCTCCGAGCGCTTCCACTGGCTGACGGCGCCGCGCAGTACGGTCATCCAGACCTCGCCGGTGCACATCGGCACGTGTACCGACCCCGCAGCCGCGCTGGAGGATCTGATGGCGCGGTTGGTGCGGCCGCCGGCTGCGGCGGGGTAACCTCAACCGCCCGCTCGCCTCTGCTAACCTAAAGACAGCACACTACGAAACACCCCACCCCGGCGACACCCTGGTCGCCACGCGGAGCCCCGTGTCTGACCACACCCGCCGTTATCTCCTGTCCGCCGGCGCCGACGGCCATATCTGGCGCGGCGCCCCCACCCTTGTACTCACCACCACCGGTCGGCGCAGCGGCCTGCCCCGCACCATCGGCCTCATCTACGGCCGCGACGGCGACCAGATCGTGGTGGTCGCCTCCAAGCGGGGCGCCCGCCAGCACCCCTGGTGGTACCTCAACCTGCTCGCCAACCCCCAGGTGTCGGTGCAACTCGCCACCGACCGCTTCACCGCCACCGCCCGCCCGGCTACACCCGACGAGAAGGCCCGCCTCTGGCCGCTCATGGCCGCCATCTGGCCCTCCTACCTCGCCTACCAGAAGCGCACCAAACGCGACATCCCGGTCGTCCTGCTCACGCCCGGCGCCCCGATAACCGACCCAACTCCCGAATCCCGAGTCCCCACTTCCGCGTGACCACCTACGACGTGGTGGTCATCGGCGGGGGCGCCGCCGGCCTGTTCTGCGCCATTGAGGCGGGGCAGCGTGGCCGCACCGTGCTGGTGATCGAGCGCAGTGACCAGGTGGGCAAGAAGGTCCTCATCTCGGGTGGGGGGCGCTGCAACTTCACCAACCGCAACGCCGCCCCCGAGAACTACCTCTCGGCCAACCCCCACTTCAGCCGATCGGCGCTGGCCGGCTACACCCCGCTCGACTTCGTCGCACTGGTCGAAGCCCACGGCATTGCCTACCACGAGAAGGAGTTGGGCCAGCTCTTCTGCGACGGCTCGGCCCGCCAGATCGTCGACCTGCTGCTCGACGAGTGCCGCCAGTCGGGAGTGCACATCGAGGTGAACGCCGAGGTGACGGCGGCCGAGCGGGTGGAGGGCGGTGGCTTTGCGTTGGCCACCAGACTGGGGCCGGTGCAATGTCAGTCGCTGGTAGTGGCCAGTGGCGGGCTCTCCATCCCCAAAATGGGCGCCACCGGCTTCGGCTACGACCTGGCCCGCCGCTTCGGTCACACCATCGTGCCCACCCGGGCGGGTCTGGTGCCGCTCACCCTCGGCCAGGACGTGCTGCCCCACTACGCCGAACTCAGGGGCATTGGCGTGCCGGTGCGGGTGGAGAGCCACGGCGCGGCGTTCAGCAACGCCCTGCTGTTCACCCACCGCGGCCTCAGCGGCCCCGCCATCCTCCAAATTTCCAACTACTGGCAACCCGGCGAGCCGCTGGAGGTGGACCTGCTGCCGGATGCCGACGCCGCCGCGTGGCTGGCCGGCCAACGCCGCCTGCAACCCGCCGCCACCCTGCGCACCGTACTCGCCGAGCGCCTGCCCCGCCGCGTGGCGGCCACCCTCTGCGACCTCGCGTTCGACGCCCGCCCACTGCGCCAGTACGGCGACCCTGAGCTGCGGGCCGTTGCCGAGCGTCTGCACCACTGGACTTTCCGTCCCATCGGCACCGAGGGCTACCGCACCGCCGAAGTCACGCTGGGCGGCGTCAACACCAACGAGCTGTCGTCCAGCACCATGGCGTCGCGGTTGGCGCCCGGCCTCTACTTCATCGGCGAGGTCGTGGACGTCACCGGATGGCTCGGCGGCTACAACTTCCAGTGGGCGTGGGCATCGGGCTATGCCGCCGGCCGCGCGGTGTGACGGTCGCCGTGAGCGGCCGCTACTGCCCGCTCCAAAACACCAGGCCGACCCCACCGGTAATCACCAGCACGCCCAGCCATTGCCTGCGCGTCACGCGCTCGCCCAGCACCAGTGCCGATGCCGCCAGCACCAGGCCGTAGCTGGTGCTCAGCATCGGGTAGGCCACGCTCAACTCCATCTGGCTCACCACCGAGAGCCAGAGCACGCTGGCGCTGAACACGAGGCCGAAGCCTGCGATGACCAAAGGGCGGGCGAACACGCGTAGCAGGGCAAGCAACAGCGCCCGGTCGTGCAGCCGCAACGGGCCGTGGGTATTCATGGCGTGCTTCAGCATCAGTTCGCCGCTGACCGTCAGCACTATTGCGGCAAAGAGTGTGAGGAGTGTCATGAGGGCAGAAGTCCGGATGCACGGCCTCGGGTGGCCGTTGTTTGCCTAGTGTCGCAGAGGACACGATATCAGGTCTAGGTAGGCGCTTGCTGGGAAGCTGCTAAGGTGTCAGGGCTATCGCATTCTCGCCGAGGCCTGAGGTTCCGCTCGTGGTGAGCCCTTCGACAAAGCTCAGGACGGGCCTGTCGAACCACCCAACCTGGGTGGAGGCACGGCGCTCTCTCCTGCCGGTGGCCTCGTCCGGTCCTTCGACCAGCTCAGGATGAGCGGTTATCGATGACGGGCGAGAGAATGCGATAGCCCTGCCCTGCCCACGCCAGGGCTTTGCTTGCGAAGGGTGTGCCTGGGCAGGTATACTCACGCCTGTTGACTTCCCGGAGGTGCGCTGTTGGAGCCTGTCGTATTTCCCCGTTGCCAGAGTTGTAAGTCCGGCGACCTCGTGCCACTCTCCGATTTCGGGAGCCAGGGCGCCGCAATCCATTACAAAGCATGGGTCTGCACGAACCCTGAGTGCGGGTATAACCTGAAGATCCGCAATGGCGACATTTACATCAATGAACCCATCTCCAACGGGAACTCCCACGCAGTGCGTGTACGGTAGTTTCCCCACAGCCACCCGCTGCCGGTTGCGCCCCGCACCGGCCGGGCTAGGCTGAGCCGCGGCGCTTTCATGGCCCTTCGCAGCGGCGACCGGCCCGGCGCCCGCCCTAGCACCTCGTCGCAAGCAACCTCCCGCCGCACTTCCGAGCTGCCCGTACGCACCCATCGGGTGCTGAAGATTGCCCCTACGGCGTTTTTTGCCGATTACGGGTGCCACGTGCGCATCTATGAGGAGACCCGGGCGCTGCAGGCGCTGGACCACGCGGTCACCATTTGCACCTATCACCAGGGCCGTGACATCCCGGGCATCGACATCCGGCGGGCGTTGCGAACGCCGGGCCAGAGCCAGGTGCGGGTGGGCAGCAGCCTGCACAAGCTGTATTACGACGGCCTGCTCGCACTGAGGACCGCTCAGGTGGCGGCGAGCGTGCGGCCGACCGTGATCCACGCACATCTGCACGAGGGGGCGCTCATCGGCTTCCCCCTGGCGAAGGCGATGGGCGTGCCGTTGGTGTTCGATTTCCAGGGCAGCCTGACCAGCGAGATGCTGGACCACGGCTTCATTCGCCGCGACAGCGGCTTCTTCAACAGCTTTCGCTGGCTCGAGCAACGCATCAATGCGATGGCCGACATCATCATCACCAGCTCGCAGAATGCGGCAGACCTGCTGGTGGGCGAGTTTGGCTGCCCGCCCGCCAAAGTGCTGAACCTGCCCGATTCAGTGGACACCGACGTGTTCGTGCCGCGGGCCCAGTTGCCGGACGCCAACCTGCCCTCGCAATTGCGGCGCCGGCTCGGCATTCCGGAGGGCCGCGTGGTGGTGGTGTATCTGGGCCTGCTGGCGGGCTATCAGGGCACCGGCAAACTGCTGGAGGCGGCAGCGCAGATGGTGTCGCTGGGCCTGCCGGTGCACTTCCTCATCATGGGCTTCCCCGGCGAGGACTCGTACCGGGCCCAGGCCGCGCGGATGGGCCTGGCGGACTACACCACCTTCACGGGTGGTATCCCATACGACCTAGCGCCGGCCTATCTCAACGTGGGCGACATCGCCGTCTCGCCGAAGATGTCGGAGACGGAGGGCAACGGCAAGCTGCTAAACTACATGGCGACGGGGTTGCCCACCGTCACGTTCCATACGCCGGTGGCCACCGAAATCCTGGGCGACCTCGGCGTGTATGCCCAGCCCGAGGACTCGACAGACCTGGCGCAAGCGCTGGCCGCGCTGGTGCAGGACGCCGGCCTGCGGGCAGACCGCTCGTGGCGGCTGCGGCAGCGGGCCATCGACGAGTTCTCGTGGCGGGCCACCGGCAAGCGCCTGGTGGACGTGTACGACTCGCTCAGTCGCTGAGGCGGGCTGAGCGGTTGTTGGCGCTCTGTGGGCGCCGGCCCGATTGGTTGCGCGACGTGTCGTGCCCTCACTCCGGCCCCCTCTCCCTAGCCTTCTCCCACGAGGGGAGAGGGTATGCGTCGGATCGGCGGTGGCGCAGGATGCACTAGGGCCTTCACGACCATATGACTTCAGTATTGGAGTGCACTGATTCCTAGAACCCTCTCCGCTCTACCTGAACCGGCGCGGCGCGCCCCTACCCAATGAACCCACTGCGACGTCTGCGCGAACTGTATGCCTACCGCGACCTGGTGAAGAACCTGGTGTCGCGCGACCTGAAGCTGCGCTATCGGAACTCGGTGCTGGGGTTTGCGTGGTGCCTGCTGAACCCGCTGCTGATGATGGTGGTGTTCACCGTGGTGTTCACCGTGCTGCTCACCAACAACACCATCGAGAAGTTCCCGGTGTTCATCCTCACCGGCATCCTGGCGTGGAACCTGCACACCACGGCGCTCACCGGCGCCATCAACTCGGTGGTGGGCAACGCCAACCTGGTGCAGAAGGTGTACTTTCCCCGCGAGGTGCTGGTGATAGCGACGGTGCTCTCGAACACCGTGAACTTCCTGCTGTCGCTCATCGTGTTGTTCGCCATGGTGCTGCTGTACCAGGTGCGTCTCACCGACACGCTCATCTTCCTGCCGCTGGTCATTCTGGTGCAGGTGGTGTTCACGCTGGGGGTGGCGTTCGTGTTGTCGGCGCTCAACGTGTTCTACCGCGATGTCGCCAGCATCATGGAGACGCTGATGCTGGCGTGGTTCTTCATGACCCCCATCTTCTACCGCATTGAGGATGTGTTCCCGGTGTACAGCCGGCTGATGTACATTCTGAATCCGCCGGCATCGATCATCGCCGCCTACCGCGACATCCTGTACTACGGCTCGATCACCAACCTCGATTTCTTCACCCGTACGGCCGCCACATCAGTGCTGGTGTTCGTGGTGGGGTACGCGTTCTTCGTGCGCCTCAGCCGGTCGTTTGCGGAGCGTCTGTAGCCGTGGCCGCCATCCAGTTCGAGAACGTGTCGAAGCGCTACGTGCTGCACCACCTGCGGCCGCGATCATTGCAGGAGTTGCTGGTATCGCTGGTGGGGCGGAAACCCCTGGCGTTAGAGACGCTGGAGGACTTTTGGGCGTTGCGTGACCTGAGCTTCACCGTGGAGCCCGGCGAGACCGTGGGCATTGTTGGCCACAACGGGTCGGGCAAGAGCACCATCCTGAAGATGGTGGCGGGCATCTTTAGCCCCACCCAGGGCAAGGTGACGGTCAGTGGCAAGGTGAGCGCGTTGATCGAGCTGGGCGCCGGCTTTCACCCAGACCTGACCGGCCGCGAGAACGTCTACCTGTTCGGGTCAATCATGGGCATCAATGGCAAGGAGATGAAGCGGCGCTTCGACGGCATCGTGAGCTTCGCCGAACTGGAGCAGTTCATCGACGAGCCGGTGAAGCACTACTCCAGCGGCATGTACATGCGGTTGGGGTTCGCCACGGCCCTCAGCGTCGATGCCGACATCCTGCTGATCGATGAGGTGCTCTCAGTGGGCGACGCACACTTTCAGGAGAAGTGCCTGCAGGCCATTGAGGGGCTGCAGCAGCGGGGCATGACCATCCTGATCGTGTCGCACCAGCTCGACCTGTTGCAGCGTTTCTGCGGACGCGCGTTACTGATGGAGCACGGGCATCTGGTGGGCTACGGTCCCACCGACAGCATTTTGGAACGGTACGAGCACGCTTAGCCGCATGACGCCCTCCCGTAAACCCACCCTCCTCATCACCGGCAGCAATGGGCTGCTGGGCGACAAGCTTGTGGCGCAGGCGCTGCCGTGCTTCAACGTGGTGGGCTTCTCGGCGCGGCCCTGCACCAATGCCCACCTGGGCGACTTCGCATTCGCGCAGGTGGACGTACGGGACCGGGAGGCAGTGTTGGGCGTGATCGGTGAGGTGCGGCCGGCGTTCGTCATCCACACCGCCGCAATGACCAACGTGGACGGCTGTGAACGCGAACCGGAGTCCGCCTGGGACATCAACGCCATGGGTGCCATGCATGTGGCCGACGCCTGCGCCCAGACGGGGGCTCGCCTGGTGGCCCTGAGCACCGATTACGTGTTCGACGGCCACAACGGCCCCTACGCCGAAGACGCCCGGCCGCGCGCCATCTCGGCCTACGGCCGCAGCAAGCTGGCCGCGGAGCAGACGGTGGCGGCCACCTGCGAAGACTACGCGATTGCCCGCACCAGCGTGCTGTACGGGTACTCGCCGGTGGCGCGGCCCAACTTCGTGACCTGGCTGATCGCGGAGCTGAGCGCCGGGCACGACGTGCGGGTGGTGACCGACCAGACGAGCTGCGCCACACTGGCCGACAACCTGGCCGAGATGCTGCTGGCGCTCGCGGCAAGCAACGGGCAGGGGGTGTTCCACACCTGCGGCGCCGATTGGCTGAGCCGCTACGACCTTGCGTTGCACATCGTGCGCCAGTTCAAGCTCGACGGCGGGCTGATTCTGCCGGTGCTCACCGAGGTGCTGCAGCAGGCGGCGCCAAGGCCTAAGCACTCGGGCCTGCTCACCGGCCGCATCGTCGCCGCCACCGGTGTGCGTCCGCTCACCACCGACGAAGGCTTGGCCGCGTTTCGCCGTCAGTGGGAGGCCGCCCGCCGGTGAGCCGCATCGTGGTATGCGGCGTGCAGACGCTGTACGTGCGCGGCGGCGCCGAGTTGCTGGTGGACAGCCTGGTGGATGCGCTGCGCGAGCGGGACCACCAGGTGGATGTGGTGAACCTGCCCTACGTCGACGTGCCGCGCCACCACATCCTGTACGGCTACATGGCCTGGCGCATGCTGAACCTGCAGGCGGTGCATGGGCGCTCGATCGATATGGTGATCCCCACCAAGTTCCCCTCGTACGCGGTGAACCACCCCAACAAGGTGGTGTGGTTGGTGCACCAGCACCGCCAGGCCTACGAACTCTTCGGCACCCGCTACAGCGACATGCACCTGCGCCCCGACGGCCGCCTGTTCGCCTGGCTGGTGCGGCGCATGGACGCGTGGAGCCTCGGCGGCGCCCAACGGCTGTGCAGCATCAGCCGCACCACGGCCGAGCGGGCGCGACGCTACAACGGGCTACAGGTGCAGCCGGTGTACCCGCCGCCGCGGCTGGCCGCCCGCCTGCGCCCCGGCGAGTACGGCGACTACGTGCTGGCGCCCGGCCGCTTCGAGCCCATTAAGCGCTTCGGCCTGATTGTGCAGGCGATGGCGCAGGTGAAGGGGCCGCTGCGCCTGGTGATTGCCGGCGACGGCATGGAGCGGCCGCGGCTGGAGGCGCTGGTGGAGCAGCACGGCCTGCAGGGCCGCGTCACGTTCTTAGGCCGGGTGACCGACGACGAGTTGATCGACCTCTACGCTGGGTGCCTGGGCGTGGTGTACCCGCCCTATGAAGAGGACTACGGCTACGTGACCGTGGAGGCATTCCTGGCGCGCAAGCCGGTGGTGTCGGTGAGCGACGCCGGCGGCGTGATGGAGTTTCTGCAGGACGGCGTGAACGGGTTTGTGGCGGAGCCAACACCCACCGCGCTGGCGGCGGCGCTCGACCGGCTGTGGGACGCCCGCGGCCGCGCGTCCGAACTGGGCGCCAATGGCTACGAGACCGTCAAGGGCATCACGTGGGACGCGGTGGCCGCCGCACTCACCGGCGAAAGGTAGGCCATGACTCTCGACCCGTATACGCAACCGGTGAAACGCACGCCGGTGGTGCGCCACCCGCAGATCACCACGGCGGCCAAGCACAAGCTGGCCTGCTTCCCGGTCACCGTGCTGGCCTTCATTGTGGACACTTACGACCGCTACCTATTGCTGCGCCCGCCGGGCCAGCCGGGCTGGGAGGTGGTGAACGGCCCGTTGCAGGCGGGCGAGATGGTGACCGAGGCGTTGACCCGGGAGGTGCGGGTGCAGCTCGGCCAGCAGTTCCAGGCGGTGTACCTGGGCGTGCTCGACACCTTCACCTTTGTGTTCGACGCCAACCTGCCGGCCTCACTTCACGTCTGCTGCCTGCTGCGCTACCAGGGCGGCGACATCGCGCCCGGCCGTGCCCACCGCGATGTCGAGAACCGCTGGTGGGAACCGATCGCCGTCGACAGCATCGACCTGGCGGTGCCCCGCGCCCGCTGGGACCTGCTCAGCAAGGCGGTGGAGCAGTCGCGCTACCTGCGAGACGCCCGCCGTGACCCGGACGAACGTGAGCAAGGCCATGACCGGGACCGCGATCCCTATCGGGACCGGAACGATACTGACGACCGCTGGGACTCGGGAAACCGGTAGGCGGGGATGCGGCCTTGGGGGGCAATCGAGAGGCCGGTTGCAAGCAAGAAATGGGGGGACACCCCATAGGAGTGGGCAGGATTGGGAAACCGCTCGTGGTGAGCTTGTCGAACCACGCCTGGGTAGCGCGATGGAACCATCGCCTCCGGCAGGTTAGGACCGTCCTTCGACTGGCTCAGGACGAGCGGTTCATGATCCTCTCAGGCACAAACCGCAAAACCTGCCCACTCCTATGGGGACACCCCCCAAACCCCCTGGCAAAGCGGGCGGCTGCCCGCTCTGCACTCACCTGCCAGACGGTACCCACTGTGTGTGCGCCAATTTTAGATGCGATAGCCCTGCCCCGCTGAACGGACTACCGCGCCCGGCGCCTACTTGATGGTGATCTGCTTGCCTGCCGGCGCTTCTACCTTGGGGATGGGCATCCTGATCTCCAGGACGCCGTTGTCGAACTTGGCGTCGATGCTCTCGTGCGTGATGCCCGCCGGTACCGGGATCTGGCGGTAGATGCTGCCGCGGCGGCGCTCGGACCGCCGGACGTTCTTCTCGGTGGTCTCTTTCTCCTCTTTCATCTCGCCCTTGATGGTGAGGACCCCGCCGTCGAGTTCGATGCTGATGTCCTCCCGCTTCACGCCGGGGAGATCGGCCTTGATGACGAGGTTGCCGTCCTGCTCGTACTCGTCGATCCGGGCGCGCCAGATGGCGGGCTCGCCGGCCGCACCGGCGAACGAGAACGGGAACCGTGCAGGCCACGAGCGCTCCAAGAACTCGTCCATCTCGCGGAACGGATCGAAAACGGTGGGCTTGTTGTCAGCCATGGTGACGTCCTCCTGTGGTGTTATGGCTCCATGGTAGAGCTTGCGTGTGATGTGTATGAGATTGGAGCCAGCGCTCGTGAAACCGCCTTGAAGAATTAGGACAATGGCGCCGCGGCGACGGCCACCAGCAGGCTTTCGACCACGCTGGGGTTGGCGAACCGGCCCACGATCATGCGCGGGCTCTCGTCGTCGCCCTCCAGGGTGAGCACGGCGGACGGGAGCGTCATGACGCCATCCCGCCTGACCCGGTCTGGGCATTGACTGGCGTCGATGACTTCCACCGTGAGCTGGTCGGGGCGGGCCCGATAGAGTGCGAACGCCTGACAGATCGCCTGTTCCGACTTGGCCGCACCAGGAATTACATACAGCCGCAGCAGCATCGTCATGTCCCTCCTCGTCTCACCGACTATCGTCCAGTGCCCTCATGCTAGGCGTGGACGCATAACAAAATCGTGAACGTTTCGGGTCCAGGTGTGATAACGGCGTGTAAGTTTGGCGGGAGCCATAGGCGTCTAGGCGCGGCCGGTGCCTGCAATGGCCGTGCCGTACCGAGCACTACAGCACGCCGGTCAGCGGGCAGTGATGAGGAGGGTGGGGGCGGGCAGGCCGGGGTAGCCGGGGCCGGTGACCACCAGGCAATTCTGCATGCTGGGCACCTGGCGCTCGCCGGCGCGGCCCATCACCTGCATGGCGGCCTCGCGCACGTGGCCAAAGCCGTGCAGCCGGCCCTCGCCCAGGCTGCCGCCGAAGGTGTTGACCGGGAACTCGCCGTGCAGGGCGGTGCGGCCCTCATGCACGAACGTGTGCGCCTCGCCCTGCCCAACCAGGCCGGTCTGCTCCAGCCAGTACCACACAAAGTGCGAGTACCCGTCATAGAGCTGTGCCGCCTGCAGGTCATCACGCCCGATGCCAAGGCTCCGCAGCAGCGTACCGTCGGCCGGGTGCTTGGGTGCGACGGCGCTCACGTAGGCAGCACGGTGCGGCCGGTCGGCGGCCCGGTCGGCAGTGGTAAGCACCATGGCCCCGGCCCCGGTCACCGGCATGTCGCAGTCGAAAATGCACATCGGCTCATAGATCCAGCGGGAGTCCAGGTAGTCTTCCAACTCCAGCGGCCGGTTGCGCCAGAAGGCGTAAGGGTTGAGCGCCGCCGCGGCACGGGCGTTGGCCACCACGGTGAACAGCTCCTCGCGGGTGGCGCCGAAGTCGTGCATGTAGCGCCGCAGCCACAACGAGTGGCGGCCGCCTGCCATGCTGATGCCGTAGGGCAGCATGAACTGCTCGGGGCCGCCCACCAGCGGCCGGTCGGTGGCCTGGTAGCGCACGCCTATGGGGTTAAAGAGTGCTCGCACGAACACCACGTAACGGCAGTCGCCGGCCGCCAGTGCCCGCGCCGCCCGTTCGATGACCACCGGCGCGAAGCCGGTCAGGTCCTCGGCCCAGGCGGGCTGCAATCCCAGATCGTGCACCATCAGTCCGGCCGACACTTCATCGACGCCGTCGACATGCCGGGCCGAGGCGTGGGTGGCGGCCGGCGCGCCCACGTAGCCGTCGATGTCGGCGACGGTGAGCCCGGCGTCGGTGATGGCGGCCAGCGCCGCGCGGGCGGCCAGCGCCGCCAGGCCGTCGGGCGACTGGCGTACCAGCTCGGTGTAGCCCACGCCCACAATGGCAGAGCGCTTCGGGTTCGGCTGGGTCATACGGCGGGCCGGAACTGGGGCAGGCGGACGGTGTCGCTCACCTGCTCGAAGGTCACCGTAACGGGCATCCCGATGGTCACCCGGCGCGGCGGACAATCGACGATGTTCGCCATGAGGTACAGGCCGGGCTGCTCGGCCAGTTCGATCTGCGCCACCACGTAGGGTGGGTCGAAGCCCTTGATGAAGTTCTCGTGGACGATACCGAAGCTATAGACGATGCCCCGGCCACTGACCGGCGCCCAGGTGAACGCGGGCGAGCCGCAATCGTCGCAGGTGGGCGTGGGCGGGAAGCGCCAGCGGCCGCAGGCAGCGCAGCGGGGTAGCTCCAGCCGGCCTTCCCAAGCGGCCTGCCAGTAAGGGCGGGTCAGGTCGTCGGGGACAGGGAGCGGGCGGGAAGACGGGGCGGCCATGGCTACCAGGGTACCGCCTCCGGGCCGGGCGGGGTACCCTCCCGTCTGGTCTTCCCGCACCGCAGCACCCGTCTCAGCGGGCGGACGCCGCTCCGGTCACCACCCAGCGCCGGCCGGCGTAGCGGGCGCTCATAGCCGCCAGCCGTACCACGATCAGCGCGCTGATAGCGAGCCACACCCCCTCGATCCCGGCGCCCAGGGCGTAGGACACGCCGGTCAGTGGGATCGCGATGCACGCAGCGGCCAGGGTGGCCCACATCATGAAGCGGCTGTCGCCCGCGCCGATCAGAATGCCGTCCATGGCGAACACAGCGCCATTCAGCGGCTGCATGAGAGCAAAGATGACCCAGGCAGCTTGGATGCGTTCGAGGACCTCGGCATCGGCGGTGAACACCTGCGGCAACGGGCCTGCGAGCGCCAGCATGCCGGCCGCGAACCCGAACCCAATGAGCACGGACCACGCGATCATGCGGTTGGCTGCCGCCACGGCGCCGGGGCCGTCGTTGGCGCCCAGCGCCCGGCTCACCAACACCTGCCCCGCGATGGCGATGGAATCGAGGGCGAGCGCCAGGAACCACCAGAGCTGGAACAGCACTTGGTGTGCGCCCAGCGAGGCGGGCCCCACGTGGGCCAGCGCGGCGCTCATCACCAGGAACGAGCCGTAGAGCGCGCCGGTGCGGACGAAGATCTGCGAACTCATGCGCAGCAGCGGCCGCATCGAGGCGAGGGTCGGGAGGCCGGCGCCGCCGGTGAGGCGCACCAGCTTCACGATGAACCCTGCACCCATAACGGCCTGTGCCAGCACGGTGGCCGAGGCTGATCCGGCCAGTCCCCAACCGAAGCCATACACGAACAGCACCTCCAGCACCACGTTCAGGGCGTTCCCGCCGGCGATGAAGTAGAGCGGGGTCTTCAGGTCTTCCACCCCGCGCAGCACCCCTTGCCCAGCGAGGGCGATCAGGGCAAACGGCAGGCCGAACACGCCGATCTGCAGGTAGACGGCCGCCCTCGCCGCCACCTCGCCCTCGCCGCCGATGAACGCCAGCGCCTGCGGGCCGGCCAGCACGCCCAGTGCGATGAACACCGCGCCCAGGGTGCCCGCCAGCCACAGCGCGCCCGACGCCATATTGCGCACCGCAGCCGCGTCGCCGCCCGCCGCTGAGCGGCCGACTTGGGCAGTGGTGGCGTAGGCCAGGAAGTTGCACAGGGCCATCACGCCCGAGAGCAGCACCCCGGCCAGCGCCAGCCCCGCCAATGGCCCGGCGCCCAGGTGCCCGACAATGGCGGTGTCCGTCAGGACATATAGCGGCTCGGCCGCCAGCGAGCCCAGGGCGGGGATGGCGAGCTTGAAGATGTCGGCGTCTTGGGGCGACCAGAGGCGGGGTAAGGGCATGGGTGATGGTGTTGGCTCTCAGAGTCCGAAGAGCAACCGGAATCCAGCCTCGATGCGGGCATGGTCATCAGCCGGGAGAGACCCTCGATACTGCTCGACCTGGTCGGCATCCAAGGCACGGGTTTGGTCCAGTAGAACGACTGAGTCGACGGGGAGTCCGCCGGTGCCCGCTGTTAGCGTTGGATAGAGGTGCGGGCTCTGGATGGCCCATGCCTGTTGGTGATAGGACGTCATTGGGGCCAGAATCACCGCGGGGAAACGCGGGACGCCCGCCGCTTCCGGCAGGCCCACGATGATGGCGGGCCTGCGGCCCAATTGCTCGTGTACTGGCGGTACGTGCTCGGGGAACCGAGCCACGACCACGTCTCCGAGGGCGAGGCGCCGCCGCCCGCCGGTAGACGTCACTCGACGATGAGCCCTTCCGATGGCGCGTAGCGGACAACTCGCCCCTTCGGCTCGCCGGTGTCTCCCCAGTCGTAGGGGTCGAAAGACCCCAAACCCGAGAGGTCCGTCCCCAGCCACAGCGCGTCCTCGGCCGTCGGGCCCTGACCACTTTGCTGCGCCAGGAGCCCGGCCACAAACCGCTCCGCGAGGTCGAGGGCCGCCTCATCGTTCAGTCTGTCGACCAGAGTGTGTAGGTGTTGTCGGGTCACTGTCATGCCATCCTCCATGCCTAGCCTAACGCACTCGGCATCACCAGTCACGCACAGACCGAGTCAAGAGCCAGGGTCGGAAGGCAGCCGACGAAAGGTTGCGTCTACCCCCACAGCTTCTTGGAGGCGATGCGGGCGCCCTCGGCCATGGTCTCGAACTTGGCCCAGCAGATGCTGCCGTGGCCGACGCGGCTGCCGATGCCGCAGTCCGTGCCGGCAATCAGGTTCTCACGGCCGACCAGTCCGGCGTAGCGCACCAGGCGTTGCGCCACCAGTTCCGGGTGCTCGATGAAGTCGCAGTAGTGGCCGACGACGCCGGGTGTGAGGATTTTGCTCGCCGGCAGCTTCACCGTCTCCCACACCTGCCAGTCGTGCTCATGGCACGGGTTGGCCGCCTCAATGGAGTAGGCCTGGGCGTGAATGCTGAGGATGAGATGCACCAGGTCGCCCAGCGGCAGGTCGAACTTGTGCGGGCCGTGGTAGCTGCCCCAGCACACGTGGAAGCGGATGCGGTCCTCGGGCAGGTCGCGCAGGGCGTGGTTCAGGGCGTGCACCCGGAGCGCGGCGTAGCGCTGGTACTCCTCGTGGGTGAGGTTGGGTGCACCTGCCAGCCGTCGGCCAGGTCAGGGTCGTCGATCTGCAGGATGAAACCGGCGGCGATGATGGCCCTGTATTCCTCGCGCAGGGCGTCGGCCAGGGCGAACAGGAACTGCTCGTCGGTGGCGTAGTAGCTGTTGCGCAGCCAGTGCTCCACCGAGCCCGGTGCAATGGCAGGCAGGTACGCCTCGGAGGCACCGGCCCCGTTCAGTGCGGCCTTCAGGTTGGCGATGTCGCGCTGGATGAACGCCTGGCCGGTGTAGGTGAGCGGTCCGGTGCAGGCGTACACCACTCGCCGGACGCCGCCACGCGGCCGGCCGCCGAAGGCATCGGTGGTGTTGCCGAAGTACTCTGGAAACTCCTTCACGTCCCGGCCGGAGATGTGCGACACGTATGGCTCATCCGTGGGCCCCAGCCCGCCCAGCCGTTCGCGCACGTAGTCGTTGAACGACGTCTTGCCGATCTCGCCGTCGTTCACGACGTCGATGCCGGCCGCCACCTGCTGCCGCACGCCCGCGGCAACGTGGGTGGTGATGTGGCGCTGCAACTCCGCTTCGTCGATGGTCTCGCCCGCGGTCTTCTTGACCAGTAGGTCGCGGATCTCTGGCGGGCGCGGCAGCGTGCCCTGGTGGGTGACGAGGATGCGGTTGGTGCTGCGGTGCATCGGGTACCTCTCGGAGTGGGCGACTGGGTTCCGGCCCGGTCGGATTCGGGCATAGTATGGTCCCCGCCCTCACCATGGGCAAGCGACGGCCGCGACCGCCGTCCTCACTCGTCATTGCGAGGCCCGTCCGACGGGCCGTGCCAATCGCCGCGTCGAAGCTGCCTCGTACGTCCTGTTGCCACCAGTCCGGCCGGCCTCCGGAGCCCGCGCCACACGTACGACGCCACGATTGCCACGGCGTTGGACGCCTCTGATGAAAATGGGGTCTGGATTGGGCTAGGGACAGAACGGTGACCCCGGGTCTCGTTGGGCCGGTGGCGTCGTTGCGTAGAGGCGATTCACGAATCGCCCTTCTGCCCGTAATGGAATGGCCACAGGCGTCTCCGCCAACGCGGCCAGGCGATTCGTGAATCGCCCCTATGTGCTCAGTGTGACCGCCGTTCGGTACCTGATGCGGCTCCTTGATGACGCGGTGGCGGCCGGCCATTTTCATCGGGGTTGGTGAGCCCCGGTCAAGGGCGACTCGCAATGACGAGTGAGGCCGGGCGTGCCTGATACGGTGGCGGTTTAGGCGCGGTTCATCATGGCGATCGATGAGCTTTCGAAGTAGGCGCGCATCACACTGGCCTCAGGCTCGGGCACGCCCACCTCGTCGATGGCGTCCAGCATGTGCCGCAGCCAAGCGTCGCGCTCAGCGCGGCCAATGGCGAAGGGGAAGTGACGCATGCGCAGCCGCGGCGCACCCCGCTGCTGGTTATACGTATCGGGGCCGCCGAAGAACTGGCAGAGGAAGAGGTACTGCAGCTCGCGGGCCTCGGTCAGGTCGTCGGGGAACATGGGGCGCAACAAGGGGTCGGCGTCGACGCGGCGGTAGAAAGCGTCGGCGAGGTCGCGGAACACCTGGTCGCCCAGCGCTTCATAGACGGTGCGGGCGCGGTTCGGCACGCCGTCGTGCATTGGCAGTTCGCTCATGTTCCCAGTGTACGGCGGAGGTGCCCCTGCGGACGCGAGGGTTGCGTGAAGGCTAGTGGGGCGGTGGCCCCATGACCTCGGTCGATTGTGCGGACGCGAGCGGTCATAGGGTAATTGGATCAGATGCATTCATTGCGCTCCACGCAATCGCGCCATTCAGGATCGCACTCGAGACCGATCTCCTTTGATGCAAAGGGCGGGCCTGCCCCACCGGCCTCAGTCCCCAGACACGAATCGTCCCTTGGGAGTCTGCCCAGAGCAACTGGTGCCCTGCCTTCCAAGCAGCATTCTCCCAGGGCAGTGGGTTAATGAGGCCTTTCTCATCCTCAAATAACGCCAAGAACTCCTGCGTCTTCTCCGTCCCAGCCAACCGTACACAGAACACTCCCACAGCGACTGCCCGGGTCCAGCCCTTCCGTTTTCTCCCCCATCATTCCCCAACGGGCTCCATTGGCCTGCACGCCCGCCATGGCGCCGGAGATAGCGCGCCGGCAGGCCAAACAGGCCCCGCCCCAGCGTATACTCCTCTCATGAGCGAAGAGCAAAGCAGGTCGAGTCGCGGTATTCCAGGCGTGAGGTTGGTCGACAGCGAGGCTCGCACAGGGAGCCGCTTGCGGGCATTGCTGGACAACATCACCCATCGGGGCCCCGATGGCAAGGTGCTGCTCAACGAAGAGGCGCCCGAGATCAAAGACATCATGGAAGACGCTAATCAACTGGACGTGGACGTGGTTTTAACGCCCACCGGTACGAATACCAGCGTCGTCATGGGCGAGGGCATCGCCGATCATCGGCGCTTCATTGAGCTTGGCGTTGCAGCAGGACTGGGGGCCGTAGCGCTCCTGGGGATAGGCGGGATCATTCTGCGGCGGCGCCATTCCGCGCCGCGTAAATCCCGCTAGCCCTGGGCGGCAGCCTTCGGGGGCTAACCACGCTCGCCTAACTCACGGTCAGCACCGCCTTGCCGGGGTAGTCGCGGTCCAGCAGGCGCTGTGCCACCGCTGCCACGTCGGTCCAAGGGGCCTGGACGGAGATGCGGGGCTGGACAGCGCCTTCCGCCACCAAGCCGGCGAGGCGGCGCAGGCCCACGCTGGCGGGCTGGATGCCGAACTCGTTGAACAGGCCGAAGCCGTACAGCGTGGCGCGGCCGGTGCCGTTGAAGAACCTCCGAACGTCGATGGTGGCGGAGCCGTCGCCGGATGCGCCGAACACCACGCACCAGCCACCGAAGGCCAGTTGCTCGAGCGCGTTGGCCAGGCTCGCGCCGCCCACCGATTCCAGGATGGTGTTGTAGGGGCCGAATTCGGCGGCCGTGGCGGCCGTGGCATCGACCACCACGTGGAGTGCGCCAGCCTGCTGCACGATGGCCGCATAGCGCTGCTGGCGCACCACGGCGGTCACCTTGGCGCCGGCGTGGGCGGCCAACTCCACGGCAAACATGCCCACGCCGCCCGACGCGCCGGTGATGAGCACCTTGCGGCCCAACAGCGGCCCGCCCTTATCGAGCGCGTAGTGGGCGGTGAGGCCCGCGACGGGGAGGGTGGCCGCCTGCTCGAAGCTGACTTGGGCGGGCAGCACTGCGAGCTGAGCGGTGGGGACGGCCGCCCGTTGCGCCCATGCACCGGTGCGCAGAATGCCCACCACCCGTTCACCGGCCTTGGGGCCGCTGCCATCGGCCGCTGCCCGCTCCACCACACCGGCAAGGTCCCAGCCGGGGCGAGCGCCCGCTTGCGCGCCCATTGCGGCCCGGGTCTCACCGCGGTTGAGAGAGATGGCGGCTACCTTGACCACCGCTTCGTTACCGGCCGGGATCGGGTCGGGCGCCTCCTTAAGGGCGAGACGGCCCGTGATGGCGGGGTCGACGACGATGGCGAGCAATGAGGCCTCCTGAGCGCGCTGCGTGTGCAGGGTAGTATGCCATGGACCTTGGGCTCCGGGCGTCAGTCTGCCCAGTCGATATCGGCGGGATCGGTGAGGAGCAGGTGGCTTTCGCCCCACTGGCCGGGGGCGGCTAGGCCCCAGTCGCCGGTGCCGGTGGGTCGCAGGCGGACGCCCTCGCTGCCGCCGTACACCAGGTAGGCAAAGGCCTGGCCGGAGTCTTCCACCCGCACGCCGGTCACTGCGCACAGGGTGGTGTCGCTGTTCCAGCCGGTCGTGTCGTACCAGACGCCGGCGGGGTCGCCACGGTCGTACAGGCGCACCCGGCGCACCGTGCGGGGGGCGTCCAGCGCCGAAAACACCAGTTGCAGCGAGAGCGGGCAGTTGGGGCCCTCCTCCACTTCGAGAAACACCAGTTCTTCCACGGTCCCCCCGGTTCGCCGGCTCTATGCGTGCGGTGATGACCACGTCTGGTGGACTCGCCGCCGCTGCTCAAGGACGGCGCGCGGCGGCGGTTGTACGACTCGACGGGCTATACTAAACGAAGCTGCCCCACGCACTATGGAGTGACCCCGTATGCCCGAACGTTGTCCCTGGCCCGCCGGCGACGCGCTGATGATCGCCTACCACGATAGCGAATGGGGCGTCCCGCTGCACGACGACCGCGGGCTGTACGAGTATCTGGTGCTGGATGCGGCGCAGGCGGGCCTGAGCTGGCGCACCATTCTGCACCGGCGCGAAGGCTACCGCCAGGCGTTCCGCGACTTTGACCTGCATACCGTGGCGGGCTACGGCCAGGGCGACACCGACCGCATGCTGCACGACTCGGGCATCATCCGCAACCGGGCCAAGGTGCAGGCGGCGATAAAGGCGGCGCAACTTGCGTTGGGCTTGCAGCAGGAGTTCGGTAGCCTTGACGCCTACTTCTGGCGGTTTACCGGCGGGAAGCCGGTGGTGAACCGCTGGGAACAGCCGGAGCAGGTGCCTGCGGTATCGCCCGAATCGGAAGCGATGAGCAATGACATGAAGCGGCGGGGGTTCACGTTCTGCGGCCCCACCATCTGCTACGCGTTCATGCAGGCGGCCGGCATGGTCAACGACCACCTGACGACGTGCTTCCGCCACGGCGAGGTGGCGACGGCGCAGCGGTAGGCGTGGACGGCGCCGGGTACGAACAGAGGAGGCCGAAGAGGTCTTGGAGGACCCGGGCGAAGACCGGCAGGGGCGCGAGGGTGTTCGCGTGGCCATGGGCCAGACGCGAGCAGGGCGATACTTGCGGGTTATCTACTCGTGCTGACTGCATATGACCTGCGAGGCAAACCGCTGGCGGCATTCCGCCGGCGCCGGAGGCGATGATGACCTCTCAACCGTTTCCAAAGGGTTGGGATGAGGCACAGGTGCGATCTGTGATCGAAGCCTATGAGTCGCAGACCGAGGACCAAGCGCTGGCGGAGGACGAGGCCGCTCTAGAAGATCCCGCTCAGGCGTTCATTGCGGTGCCCGTGGAGCTTGTGCCCGCCGTGCGGAATCTCATCGCGAAGCATAAGAACTGATCTCCCTGCACACCACGCTGGCCGTTCCATGACCACCTACGACCTGTACCTGGAGTCGGGGCCGAAGCGGCGGCGGACCATGGTGCACGTGCCGGCGCTGCTGGGGTGCATCGCCATAGGCGAGACCACCGACGCGGCACTGGCCGCCACGCCGGACGCGATCCGCAGCTATCTGCGATTCCTGGCGTCGCACGGCGAGACGGTTGACCCCGATGCCCCCTTCGAGACCGTTGTGGCAGCGCATGTGACCGAGGGCCAGTGGCTCGGCAACGGCTCGCCATCGGTGACCTTTGCGCCCGACTTCGAGCCGGTGGACGAGGCCGGCATCGAGCAGTACCTGCGCTGGTTCCACTGGCTGACGGAGGCGTTGGCGACGTGGGCGGAGCGGCAGGACGCCGCGGCGCTGGCGGCGTCGCCGGCGGAGCGGGGACGGCAGAATGGGGCGGTGCTGCTGCACGTGCTCGGGCCGGTGGGCGGGTACCTGTCGGCGGCGCTGGGTGGCGCCAAGGGCTTCTCGGCGGCGGCGGGTGCGGCCGAACGGGGCGGACTGGCGCTGCCCGACGCATTGCGGCGGGTGGAGTTGCTGGCCGCCGAAGCCGTGCGCGCCACCACGCCGGAGCAGCGGGCGGCGGTGCGACAGCGGCCCAACGACCTGCGGACGCTGCGGAAAGCGCTCCGGCGGATGTTGGAGCACCACTGGGAGCACCTGCTGGAACTCTCACGGCGACCGGGCGGACCGAGCCTGTGAGCGCCGGCAGGCGCCACCACTCGCAGCCAGCCTCAACACCGTAGCACTGGCGCCTGGCGCAACCCTCGCGGGCTAGCCCTTGCCAGCACTGCCGCGTGCCCGTAGCCTGAGGAGGTTGCCCCGTATCGCCCGCGCTCACCTATGTCCCCTAACGACCTCCCCTGGCTCTGGATTCCGCTCACCATCTGGGCCGCCTTCGCGCAGACGCTGCGCAATGCGGCTCAGCGGGGTCTCGTCGCCAAGTTGGGCACGCTGGGCGCCACCATGGTGCGATTCCTGTACGGACTGCCCTTCGCCGTGGCCTGGCTGGCAATCACGCCTGCGGTCACCAACGCGCCGTTGCCGCCGGTCAATCCCACCTTCCTGGCTTGGGTCGTCTCGGGCGGGGTCGCGCAGATAGTGGCCACGGCGCTGCTGCTGCGGGTGATGGAGGAGCGCAACTTCGCCCTGGGCGTGGCCTACACCAAGACCGAACTGGTGCTGGTGGCTGTATTCGGCGCAGTGTTCCTGGGCGATGTTGTTACGCCGGTGTCGGCGCTGGCCATTGGCGTTGCTACCGCCGGCGTGCTGCTGCTGTCGCCGGTGGACCGGCAGCACGTGCTGCGTGGCTTTGTGTCGGGTTGGACCAGCCGTTCTGCGCTGCTGGGCGTTCTGTCGGGCGCGTGCTTCGCAATGGCGGCGGTGGGCTATCGCGGGGCGGCCCTCACCCTCGACGCCCCCTACCTGGTGGCGGCGGCGTTCACCCTGGTGTGGGCGCAGGCGGTGACGGTGGTGATGCTGGGCGGCTGGCTGGCGCTGCGCACGCCAGCCGTGCTGGTGGCGCTGGCCCGGGAGTGGCGGGGGTCCCTGGTGGCTGGGTTCATGGGGGCAGCGGCGTCGGCAGGGTGGTTCACCGCGTTTACGCTGGAGTCTGCGGCGCATGTGCGCACCCTGGGGTTGGTGGAGTTGCTGTTCTCGCTGGCCGTGTCGCGCCGGTTGTTCCGCGAGCGCCTGGGACGGTTCGAGGTGGCAGGCATGGTGCTGCTAACCCTGGGCCTCGTCATCATTAGCCTTGGCCACTGAGCGCAGGTTAACGACGAGGGGCGGGTCTTCCGACCCGCCCCTAGTTTGCTGCGTGAGCGCTCTGGGCGTTATGCCGCAGCACTGGTGTTAACACGCTCGACGGATTCAGCAATAGCCTTTCCGCCGCAGCGGCCGCAGCGCAGACCACTCGGGGTCTTCACGATGCTGCCGGGGACGGGCTGGCGCACCACTTTGGCGCTCCGAACCCCCCCATCCTGGTCGCCCTCCAGCTCCCCCAGATACCGGCCACAGTTGAGGCACCGGATTTCTGCTCGTACTCGCGTCATGTTTCCTCCCCTCTCTTCCGTTGAAACTGCCCCACCCGCCGTTGCCGGCGTTTGTGAGCCCCGCCATAATAGTTCAGCCGCCACAAAGTTTTCACCTGGCGACCAATATAATACCGATCAAAACCGCCAAACGTTACACTTTCCGGCCGGAAAACTCGCACATTCCCTGTGGACAACTCCACGCGCACCCATGGTAGCCGAGACCTATAGATACTGTCTAGAGCTTCTGGCCAACTTTTGGTGGCCAGAAGTCCTGATAGCGGTGGCCGTTCGGAGGGTGGGTTCACTGATAGTCCCCATAGCGCAGTGCGCCTCCGCCATTTTGCGCGCCGCGCCGGAAAGGGGGACACCTGAGCGCCATCTCAGGCGTGAGCAGCTCGATGTCTGGGCCGCACAGCGCAGGAACCAGATGTGCTCACGGGCGCTGTCGACGCTCCACGGAGAGTGCCCCAGGGCACCCGTTCCTCTGGCGAGGGCGCAGGCAAACCGGAGCCGCTGCGTGCGGAACGGTCAATAAACAGTTGCATATTCGTTAACGGCGCCTCAAATACATAGCAGTACTCTATAGGTACTGACCTGCATGACACGCCCCGCCCTACGAGACCCTCCATGACCGGAGCTCACCAACACCGATGAGCATGGGGCGCGCCCTACTACCAACTACCACGAGGGCTGGCTGGGGAACGACGCAACCACCAGTTCACGAGAGGATGTGTGGTACTGCATCTGGCCCGGGCAGCTGTGAGCTGAGGCAAGTGCCGGTGCGCAAGGGGAATCGCGTGCGCTGCCAAACAAAAACGGAGGGCCGCCCTCAAGGACGGCCCTCCGTACGGGGCTGGGGGGTAACCAGCCTACGCTTTTTCGGCCAGTTCGCGTTCCTTCTTGGCCTGTTCCACGATCTTGGTGGCGAGCTGGGCGGGCACCTCTTCGTAATGGCTGAACTCCATGGCAAAGGTGCCGCGACCCTGGGTGATGGCCCGCAGGTCGATGGCGTACTGCTGCGCCTCGGCCAGCGGTACATCGGCGTCGATGGTGGTGTGCTCGCCGTCTGGCGTCATGCCGTGCACCTTGGCGCGCTTGGTGTTCAGGTCGCTGATGGCGTCGCCGGTCATGGCCTCAGGCACCGTGACCAGCAGGTGCATCACCGGCTCCAGCAGCACCGGATTGGCCTTCACCACCCCTGCCCTGATGGCCTGTGACGCAGCAATCTGGAACGCCATATCCGAGGAGTCCACCGGGTGGTAGCTGCCGTCATACAGCAGCACCTTCAGGTCCACCAGCGGGAAGTGGGCAATCACGCCCTCATGGACAGCGGACAGCACGCCCTTTTCGACTGCAGGGAAGAAGTTGCGCGGCACCGAACCCCCCACCACCTTTTCGCCGAACGTAAAGCCGCCGCCGCGGGGTTGCGGCTGCAGTTCCAGCAACACGTGGCCATACTGCCCGTGGCCGCCGGTCTGCTTCTTGTGCTTGTACTCGGTTTTGGTGGGCATGGTAATGGTTTCCTTGTAGGAAACCCGTGGCAGTGCGGTGGTGACGTCTACGCCGAACTTGCGCCGCATCTTCTCCACCGCGATCTCCACGTGGCTCTCGCCCAGGCCCGAGAGGATGGTCTCGGCTGTGTCGGGGTCGCGGTGCACTGTCAGCGAGGGGTCCTCTTCGACGACCCGTGCCAGGCTGACGCCCAGCTTGTCGGTGTCGGCCTTGGTCCTGGGGTGCACGGCCACGGCGTACACCGCTGCCGGGAACTCGATGCCGGGCAGCGTCACCGGGTGCTCCCTCACGGTCAGCGTGTCGCCGGTGGAGCAATCGGCCATCTTGGCGACCGCGCCCAAGTCGCCCACCACCACCTCTTGGGCCGGTTCCTGGGTCTTGCCGCGCATACTCAGCAACTGACCGATGCGCTCCACCTTGTCCTTGCCCGGAAGATACACCTGGCTGTCACTCTTGAGTGAGCCGCTGTACACCCGAAAGAAGTTCAGCTTGCCCACATACGGGTCGGCCAGCGACTTGAACACGAACGCCGCCAGGTGGCCGGCCGGGTCGGGCGCAGGCTCCAGGCAGCGGTCGGCCGGCGAGGGAGCAATGGCCACCAGGGTGTCCATGAGCCGGCGCACGCCGATGTTCTGGGTGCCGGACGCACACACGATGGGGATGACACTGCCCTGCGCCACACCCTTGCGCAGTGCGCCCAGCAACTCCTCCTCGGTCAACATCTCGCCGTCGAGGTACTTGGCGACCAGGTCGTCGTCCACCTCCGCCACCGTCTCCACCAGTTGCTCGCGCAGGGTGGCAACGGCGCCGGCCAGGTCGGCGGGTATCAGGCCCTCCTTGGCCTCGGCGCCGAGGTAGGCCTTCTGGCCCAACAGGTCGACCACGCCCTGGAAACCGCCATGCTCGCCGACGGGGGCCTGCAGCGCGACCGCGCGACTCCCGAACGCGGCGCGCACCTGCTCTACACAGCGCGCGAAGTCGGCGTTCTCGCGGTCGAGGCGGTTCACCACTACCATGCGGGGCAAGTTTGCCTCGTTGGCGTAGCCCCACACCAGTTCGGTGCCCACCTCCACACCGCCAGCGCCGTCCACCAGCACCAGCGCCAGGTCGGCCACCCGTACCGCCGATTTCATCTCACCAACGAAGTCGGCGTAGCCGGGGGCGTCGAGCACGTTCAGTTTATGGCCCGCCCACTCCATTGGGAGCAGCGCGGTGCTGGTGCTGATCTTGCGCTTGTGCTCGTCGGGGTCCCAGTCGGAGGTGGTGGTACCGTCGTCCACCCTGCCGAGGCGGTTGATGGCGCCGGAATCGAACAACATTGCTTCTGACAGAGAGGTCTTACCGGCGCCACCGTGGGAAAGCAAAACGACATTCCGTATCTGCTCAGTCCTATAGCGCTGCATGGCTCCTACTCACTGCTTCTTTAGGATGCCGCGTAGTGTAGTCCGGATGCCGGCACGCTGCAAGACAAAAGCCTATAGGGGGTGCGCGGCAATGTTCCGCGGAGCGGTCAGCGTAACGGTGAGGGTGGAGGCGTGTTTGTTCCCTCAAACGCAACTGGGGGTACGCCGATGGTGAACGACGGCCTGGCAACCCGCTGGCAACCGCTGACGCATGCAGTGCTGCCGACATGCTCGCGTGCCGGCGGGCCACCCGTTTACGCGATCGTAACGCAGCCGTTATATGGCCGACACCATGCGTACGACGTCAGGCTTTAGGCTGGGCTCGATGGACAGTGAGTGGCTGACGGGCTACAAGGGCGGCGCCTTCTTCGACGAGGTGTTCACCGCCGGCGGTGACGTACGGCTGGAGTACGCCGGCGTCGTCGCGGCCATGCGGCGCCTCAAGCCGGGCGACGTGGACAGCCGGCGGGCGCTGGCCGACCTCGCCTTCCGCAACCAGGGCATCACCTTCACCGTCTATGGCGACCCCGCCGGCACGGAGCGCACCTTTCCGTTCGACGTGTTCCCACGCGTCATCCCCGCCGCCGACTGGCGCGTCATCTCTGCCGGCTTGGTGCAGCGGGTCAAGGCCCTCAACGCCTTCCTGATCGACGTCTATCACGAAGGCCAGATCCTGCACGAAGGCGTCATGCCCCGTGCGCTGGTGCTGGGCAACCCTGTCTTCCGCCGCGAGGTGCATGGGGTGGCGGTGCCGCACAATGTCTACACCCACGTGGCCGGCATCGACATCGTGCGGGGCGATGCGGGTGAGTACTTTGTGCTTGAGGACAATGTGCGGGTGCCCAGCGGGGCCTCGTACATGCTGGCCAACCGGCGGGTTATGGCCCGCCTGTTCCCCGAGATCTTTGCCGGTCGCGGCGTGGAACTGGTGGAGCACTACCCCGACCTGTTGCTGCGCACCCTCAGCAGCCTGAGCCCGCGCGACGTCGAACGGCCAACGGTGGTGGTGCTGACTCCCGGCCCCTACAACAGCGCCTACTTCGAGCATGTGTTCCTGGCGCAGCAGATGGGGGTTGAGCTGGTGGAGGGGTCGGACCTGTACGTGGACGACGGCCGCGTCTGGATGCGCACCACCCAGGGCCGCCAGCAGGTCGACGTCATCTACCGCCGGCTCGATGACGACTTCATCGACCCCGTGGCGTTCCGTCCCGACTCGCAATTGGGGGTGCCGGGCCTGGTGGAAGTGTACAGGCAGGGCCGGGTGGCGCTGGCCAACGCGCTCGGCGCCGGCGTGGCCGACGACAAGGCCATCTACAGCTATGTACCCAAGATGATCACCTACTACCTGAACGAGCAGCCGATCCTCAAGAACATCCCCACCTACCTCGGCGCTGAGCCGGAAGGACGGGAGCGCATCTTCGACAACGCCGCCGACCTGGTCATCAAGCGGGTGGACCAGTCGGGCGGCTACGGCATGCTCATTGGCCCGGCGGCCACTGCGCAGGAGCGGGCGGACTACCTGGCCCAGGTGCAGGCCGCCCCCGGCAGCTACATCGCCCAGCCGGTGCTGGGCCTGAGCACGCATCCCACCCACGCCGCCGACACCGGCCAGTATGAGCCGCGCCACATCGATCTGCGGCCGTTCGTGCTCTCGGGTGAGACGGTGACGGTGGTGCCGGGCGGGCTGACCCGGGTGGCGCTGCGGCGCGGCTCGCTGGTGGTCAACTCGTCGCAGGGTGGCGGCTCGAAGGACACCTGGGTGGTGAACAGCTAATGCTCAGCCGCATCGCCAGCAGCCTGTACTGGATGGGCCGCCACCTGGAGCGGGCCGAGAACACCGCCCGCCTGCTGCAGGTGAACAGCCTGACCATGACCGAGTCCCCCGTGAACGCCGACAGCACGCAATTGGTGGCCGGAAGCTGGGAGCAACTGCTCACCATGACCGACGACCGTGACCAGTTCGACGTGTGGTACACCAGCGCCGGCCGCGACGAGGTGGTGGAGTGGCTGACGGCGCATGCGAGCAACCCCTCCAGCGTGCGCGCCTCGTTGGCCAACGCGCGCGACAACGCCCGCACCGTCCGGTTCCACATCAACCTGGAGATGTGGGAGGCGCTGAACCGCTGCTACAACGACCTGCGCGGCCTGGAGGCAGACCTGCCCAGTTACGCCGGGCTCAACGCCTATTGCGCCGCGGTGCGCGAGACCACCAACCTGTTCTTCGGCATTGCCGAGGCCACGCTGCCGCGCGATGAGGGCTGGTATTTTCTGAGCCTGGGGCGCTACCTTGAGCGTATGGACAACGTGCTGCGACTGCTGTTCTCGGAATACGGCGAAGCCCCGCACCCGGCGTACTCCGACTCGGTGGTGCGCGACTTCCGCAGCCGCGCCTTCTTGCGCAGCGTCGGGGCTTACGAAGCCTTCCGCAAGCACGAGAACTTGACGCTGGACGCGGCGGCCATCGCCGACTTTCTGCTGCTCGATAGCACCTTCCCGCGCAGCGTGCGGTGGAGCGCCGAGCGGGCGAACGAGGCGGCGCGCGGCATCGAGGGCCTGACGGGCGGCTCGCCACAGCCTGCGCGGCTGGCGGGCTGGCTGGCGGCGCAACTTGAGTACCTGCCGGGCGTCACCCAGGTGATCCAGCAGCAGCGGCCCAGCCTGATGGAACTCATTGATGCGGTAGCCGAGATCGCCGAGAAGACCAATGACGCGTACTTCCAGGTGCAGGGGCCCGACCTGCTGCTCTCGATACCGCAGCAACAGCAACAGCAGCAATGCAGTCCACACTAGAGCGCGCCGGGATGAAGCTCTCGGTGGTGCACAGCACCGAGTACCTGTACCCCGAGGTGGCCCACAGCTCCTTCAACGAGGTGTGGATGTACCCGGTAACCGACGAACGCCAGACCCTGGTCAGCTTCAGCTTCGATGTGGTGCCCCACGTGCCCATCGAGAGCCGGCGGGACTTCTTCGGCAACCGGGTCTACTTCGTGCACGTCAAAGAGGGCCATACCGCCCTGTGGCTCATGGCCCGGTCGGTGGTGCTCACCTTGGCCATGCCGCCGCCGCGACCGGTGCTCGTGTCGGCGCTGGAGGAGTGGCGCAACGAATGGTTCGAGTTCCTGGTGAGCACCCAGCGCATCCCGCTCGACACCGACTGGGCGGCGGCGTTAGGGGTACGCCCGCCGGCGCCCACGGACGACCTACCCCTCTACGTGCTGGAGACCACGCAGCAGCTTAACCATCGCTTCACCTACACCCCTTACGCCACCGCAGTCGATACCCTCCTGGCCGACTTCGTGCAGGCCGGGTCCGGTGTGTGCCAAGACTACACCCAGGCCACGCTTGCGGTGTTCCGTTCGGTCGGCATCCCTTGCCGCTACACCAGCGGCTACATCCCCACCGGCAACGGCCCCGGCGGCAGCCATGCCTGGGTGGAGGTGTTCATCCCCGGCTCCGGCTGGGTGGGCTACGACGCCACCACCGGGCTGCTGGCGGGCGCGCAGTACGTGAAGGTGGCCCACGGTAAGGACTACGACGACTGCCCACCGCTCAAGGGCCTGCGCTGGGGCGGTGGCCACGAGACCCTGCGCGTCAGCGTTCAGGTAACCCCCACACCGTAGGCGCTCCTCCGCGTAGGGGCTCGATTCATCGAGCCCGGCCCCGCCGCCGGCGTACTGTGAAGGCCATCGCCAGGACCTTCACCCTGTCAGGCTGAGGCGCCCGCCGCCGAAGCATCTGGCGAGGTGGGCGCCACCGGTAGGTTATGCGGCCTTTGCACGACGCACATGGCCGCGTGACCCCCACCGAACGGGCGCTCGGTCTACGCAACCCCTACTGGGGTGGCCCCTCCGCCCCGCCAGATGCTTCGGGCTCCAAGCCCTCAGCAGACCGTGGCATGGGCCACTGGTCTGCATTAACGGTTCTTGGGTCACCCCGGTGACTCCTCGCCGCCGCCCACTACTCCGCGAACGCCACCCCAGCCACGTCCGACAGCGGGCGTCCGCTGCCGCCCAGGCGTACGGTGAGCAGCTCGCCCACGATGCTGACGGCGATCTCTTCGGGGGTCTCGGCGCCGATGTCGAGCCCGATGGGGGTCCGCACCCGGGCCAGCGTCTCGACGGACACGCCGGAGTCGCGGATCAGCTTCATCACCGCGCCGGCCCGGCGGCGGCTGCCGATCATGCCGATGTAGGCGGCGGGCGACGTCACCACGGTGCGGACCGCCGCCTCGTCGTGCTTGTGGCCGCGCGTCACCACCACAATGTAGGTGGTCTCGTCGATGGGGAACCGCTCCAGCGCCGGGATGAAGTCCTCGCAGATGATCTGGTCGGCGTCGGGGAAGCGCTCGGCGTTGGCGAAGTCGGGGCGATCGTCGAGCACCGCCACTTGGAAGCCGACGAACTTGGCCAGTTTGGCCACGCGGGCCCCCACGTGACCACCGCCCACAATCAGCAGCGTGGGCGGCCGTACCACCTCCACGTACACCTCGAACGCAGCCGACTCCTCGCTGCGGCGGGTGCGGGCGCGCGGCTTGGGGTACACAAACGCCTCGGACACCCCCAGCGCCAGCGACCGCTTGGCGTCGGCCACCACTTCGGCGGCGAAGGCCGACGCCAAATCGCCCAGTGTCGTGCCATTGGCGCGCAGCAGCAGCTTGGCCCCAGCGGGTGCGTAGTCCGTCGTACTGCGGACGACGGTGACCAGCGCCACCGGCTCGCTGCGGTTCACGGCCTTGGCGAAGGCCTGCATGATCTCCAGTTGGACCTTGGGGTCGGGTGCGGCCACGAGTGCGCCTCTGCGTGCGGAGTGTGGTGACGAGTGTAACAACCCGCTTCACCGCATGCACGGTGCAGGTTGCACAGGCCGAACCCCCTGCCAAAGGAACGTGCCGCCCCTCCGGACTCCCCGCACAAGACTGCCGTTACGAGTTGGCTCGGTTGTGCCCAGGCCGCCACCCAGCGGGCATGCTATGCTCGCGATTAGAGCCCCGTGTTTTCCCCGCGTTCGTTCGCATTCCCGCACCCCGGCTGGAAGTTCTGGCTGGCCGTCGCGGCGTGCCTGTGGCTGGCCGAAGCCGCCGGCGCCGCGGTGGCCGTGCAGGCCGCCGTCACCGGCGCGCAGCGCCTTACCCGCTACTACGCCGACCACACCCCTACGCAGGACGACGCACTCGACCAGGTGACGCGCGGCTTCCGCTTCAACCTCATCGGGTGGGAGGCGCGCGAGGCCGGCCGCTGGGCGCTCGACGCCCTGGCCACCCCATCCGGTGTGCCTGCAGCGGCCGACCTCGCGGCCGTCAACCGCTTCTTCGAGTTGGGCGCCGCCCTGCAGCGCGCGGAGTTCCGTCTGACCGCGGCCGACAGCGACGCTGCCCGCGCCCAGGCGACGGCGGGCATCCAGACGCTACACCGCGAGCGCGACGCCATCGAGACCACGGTGCGCCGCGCGGTCACCCGCCTGGTCACCGTGCAAATGCAGCAGAGCGGCCTAGGCTACCGGGCGCCGGGCAACACCGGTGTGCTGCCGCCGGTGGCGTTCACCGTTGTGCGCCCGCCCAGCGTGCTGGTCATCGCACCGCGCGACCAGATCACGCTGGCGCGCACCACCATCCTGCAACCGGGCCTGGACGATGCCGCCGCCCAACGCATGGAGGCGGACGCCGAGGCGCTGGGGTGGTCCGCCATTGTGGAGCCGACCGGCGGGTTCTCCACCTACCCCACCATCATCTCGGACAGCGCCCCGCTGGACTACACGCTGCAGACGGTGGGCCACGAGTGGACGCATACCTACCTGTTCTTTCACCCGCTGGGGTTCAACTATTTCACCAGCAGCGAGATGCGCACCGTCAACGAGACGGTGGCCAACCTGGTGGGTCGCGAGGTGGCCCGTGGCATCCGCAGCAGCACGCTGCCGCCGCCAGCCCCATCCACCCCCCCACCCGCCGTCACTCCGCCCACCGCCGAGCCCGCCGAGGCGCCCTTCGACTTCAACCGCGAGATGCGCACCACCCGGCTGGAGGCGGAGCGGCTGCTGCAAGAGGGCAGGGTGGCGGATGCCGAAAGCTATATGGAAGACCGCCGGAAGGTGTTCGTGGCCCGTGGCTACACCATCCGCAAGCTCAACCAGGCCTACTTCGCCTTCCACGGCCTCTACGCCGATACGCCCGGTTCGGTGAGCCCCATCGGGCCCGCGCTGGAGCAACTGCTGCAAAAGACTGGGTCGGTGCAGGCCTTTGTGCAGTCGCTACAGGACGTGGCGAGCTACGCCGGCTACCAGCAGGTGCTGGCCCGCTATGGCATTGCCGAAACGCCACCGCGCGAGCCCTGACGGCGCATTCACGCCATCATCACAGCTTTGCACCGCCGCTCATGTCCTTCTCACGAGGCGCCCGTTAGCCTTTAGAAGTACAGTACCGATAGACGCACACTTGGAGCGGACCGATGTCATCGACGAAACAACGCACCTTCTTCGCGGACCCGCCGCTGGCGCAACTGCTGTTTGCCGACCCGCGCTTGGGCTGGCTGTGGTTGCCACTGCGCCTCTGGCTGGGCTGGCAGTGGTGGGAAGCCGGCAGCCACAAAATTCAGACGCCGGAATGGTTCGAGACCGGCACTGCGCTGCAGGCATTCTGGCAAAAGGCCGTGGCGATTCCCGCGACGGGGAAACCACCGATCGCCTATGACTGGTATCGCGATTTTCTGGAGTTGCTGCTCAATAGTGGCAGCCACGTGTGGTTCGCCAAGCTGGTGTCGGTGGGCGAAGCCGCCATCGGCATCGCGCTGATACTGGGCGCATTCACCGGCATCGCCGCCTTCTTTGGCCTGTTCATGAACTGGCACTTTGTGATGGCGGGCGCCGCCAGTACCAACGCCATGCTGATGGTGACCGCCATGATGCTGGTGATGGCCTGGAAGACCGCCGGCTGGATCGGCCTTGACCGCTGGCTGCTGCCGATGGTGGGCACCCCCTGGCAGCCCGGCTCGCTGCTGCCCCGCCGGCACAGCGGCCAGCCATCGGGGCCACCCACCCAGCAACCGTAAACAACCTAGCACTTCGGCAACAGCCGGTTCTGAACCGCCTCGGCGCCTCCGGCGGCGGTTCTTTGTGTTCGGCCAGGACATGTGGGGGATGCTAACAACCGGGTTCCGCGTTACGCTGTAAGGGATGTTGCTGTACTGGTTTATTCGAGCCGCTGCATGGTTGGTGCAGCGGCTCCCGCTTTCTGTGGCCTACACGTTGGCCACGTGGTCGGCCGATGTGACCTTCGCGGTGTGGCGCCGCGGCCGCCGCAACATGCTGGGCAACATGCGCCATGTGCTTGGCCCCTTCGCGTCCGCTGCGCAGGTGCGGCACACGGCGCGAGCGGCGCTGCGCCACTACCTGCTGTACCTGGTGGACTTTCTGCGCAGCCCCTGCCTCACCCGCGAAGCCGCGGTCGCCAGGGTCACGTTCGACGAATGGCACGCCCTTGAGGAGGCGCGGGCGGTTGGCAAGGGCACCATCTACGTGGGCCTGCATATGGGCAACTGGGACCTGGGCGGCGCCCTGATGGTGCACGCGGGGTATCCGGTCAACGCGATTATGGAGACCTTCGCCAACACCCGCCTCACCGAATGGATCTACGCGACACGGCGCAACCTGGGCGTCGAGGTGATCCCGGTGGCGGAGGCGGCCCGGAGCGCGCTGCGAGCGCTGCGCCGCAACGAGGGGGTCGCCATTCTGATGGACCGGCCGTTGCAGCCCGGTGAAGGCGGTGTGGAGATCACCTTTTTCGAGGCGCGCACCGCCATTCCTGCAGGGGCCGCCACGCTGTCGCTGCGCACCGGCGCTCCCATCGTGTCGTGCGCCATGATCCGCCAGGCCGACGATACCTTCCGCGGCATGGTGCAGGGCCCGTATGTGCCCGCCCCCACCGGCGACCTTCAGGCCGATGTCCGCGCACTCACCCAGCAGGTGATGGACGGCTTCGCCCGCTGGGTGGAGCAGAGCCCCGAGCAGTGGTACATGTTCCGCCGCATGTGGCCGGAGGGATCGGAGCGATGACCGTCGTCGAAGTGCGGTGGTGGGCCATGACACCCCCATCGGTATGTCATGCTGGAGAGTCCGGCGACGAAGCATCCCTTTCCGGCCGGGAGGGGCTGGGGCGCGCTGCCATCCTGCACCGCCGTGATCTGCGCCTGCTGGCGACGATCGGCTGGCCCAACGAGGGCGCAGGATGGATCCCATCGCGTCGTAGCCCACCCGCCCAGCCTCGATCTGTCCTTTTGGGGGGACACCCCCTTCGACAAGCTCAGGCCGGCGCCCCAAGCCCCCTGGCAAAGAGGGTTGCACCCGCTCTGCACTCACTGCAGGAAAGGGTCGCCCTCCGAACGTCCACATTGCGCCCTTGGTGGGGCTGGGCCGGAGGAGCCACCCCCACCTTCGCCACTCATAGGCCTTCAGCGGCGAAAGGGTACTCCAAACCGTCCAGCATCACGATCCTTTCGCGACCTTCTCCCTTCAAGGCCAGCCTCCGCCGATGCTGACCTACCGGCTGTTCCGGGCCGCCGCATGGTTGGTGCAGCGCCTGCCGCGCTCGGTCAGCTACGCGCTGGCGTGGGCGGGCGGCTGGCTTGCGTTCCACCTGGCGGCGCGGGCGCGCGTGGCCCTGCGGCAGAACTTACGGCACGTGATGGGGCCGGATGCTCCGGCCGGCGCCGTGGATCGGGCGGTGCTGGGCGCGTTCCGCACCTCGGCGTACAACTACGTGGACATGTTCCGGATACCCGCGGTGAGCCCGCAGGCGTTGCTGGCGCGCACCACGGTGCACCACGGCGAGCGTATGCTCGACTCTTGGGCGGCCGGCAAGGGCGTCATTGTGGTCACGGCGCACTTCGGCAACTTCGACCTGCTGGTGCAGGCGTCGCAAGCGTACAATATCCCTGTGGTCGCGCTGGCCGAGAAGCTGGATCCCCCGGAACTCTACGACTTCATCGTTGGGCTGCGCGTCAGCCACGGCCTGCGCATTGTGCCGGTGGATAAGAGCGCATTGCGCGAGATAGTGCGCACGTTGAAGACCGGCGGTGTGCTGGCGATGGCTGGCGATCGTGACCTGCAGCGGCGCGGTGTGCCCACGCCGTTCTTCGACGCCGAGGCGCCGTTGCCCGCGGGTCCGGTGGATCTGGCGGTGGATACCGGCGCAGTGCTGCTGCCCACCTTCGGGCTGCGGCGGCCGGGCGGGCGCTACGAGATCTTTTTCGAGGAGCCGCTGCCCTTACAGCGGGAACGCACCCCAGAGGCGAGCGCCCACAACCGGCGGCTGCTGGCCGCGGTCATGGAGCGCTTCATTGGGGCACAGCCCGACCAATGGATCGTGTTCGAGCCGATCTGGAAAGCGCCGCCCGAACCGGTGGAAAAGGCACAGGCACGCTGACAATGGGCCTCGCCGACCTGCACACACACACCAGCCTGACCGACGGCATGATGGACGTCCGGCAGTTGCTGGACTACGCCCAGGAGCACACCGAACTGGACGTGCTGGCGGTGACCGACCACGACGACGTGACGGCCGGCCTGCTGGCGCGTGAGTTGACCGCCCGCCACGACTACCGCTTCGAGGTCATCGTGGGGACGGAGGTCACGACGCTGCAGGGCCACGTGCTGGCGCTGTTTGTGGAAGAGCCCATCGCCCGGTTGCAGTCCATCGAGCGCACCATCGACGCCATCCACAAGCAGGGGGGCATCGCCATTGCACCCCACCCGCTGAGCTGGCTCACCTTCAGCGTGGGCGAATCGACGTTACGCCGCATCGCCGGGTCGCCGCGCACCGGCGTGTACTTCGATGGCATCGAGACCGGGAACCCCACGCTGGCCGCCAAGGTGCGCCACGCGCGGGTGGTGGAGTTGAACAACAGTCTGCTGCACCTGGCTGAGATCGGGGCCAGCGACGCGCACTTTCTGCCGGCGGTGGCGTCCGGCGTCACCCAGTTCGAGGGCGCCACGGCGGCTGATCTGCGCCAAGCACTGTTCGCCCGCACCACCGAAGCGTTCATCCACGAGGTGAAGCTGCGCGACATCGGGTACGGCCAACTGGTGAAACAGCAGGTGCAGAGCTTGGTGGTGTTCCCCACCCGCACCATGGGACGCAAGGTGAAGCGGGCGCTGGACCGCGCGTTTGCAGGGGCGGGCGGTGGATAAAATGCCGGCCGTGATGCTCGGCGTACACCGCGATGCGGGCGTGCCTGCCGTGGCGGAACAGCCCGTGCCGCCGGGGCATAGACACATGAAGATTGCGCTGGTGTCGCCGTACGACTTCTCGTACCCCGGCGGGGTCACCAACCACATCACGCACCTGTACCAGAACTTTCGGGAGCTGGGCCACGAGGTGCGCATCATCGCACCGTCGTCCGACCCCGCCATCAACGCAGCCAATCCGGACATCATCGTCTGCGGGCGGCCGGTCTCGATACCGGCGAATGGGTCCATCGCCCGTATAGCGCTGTCGCTGCGGCTGTCGAAGCAGGTGAAGGAGGTGCTGGAGCGCGAGCACTTCGATGTGGTGCACCTGCACGAGCCGCTGGTGCCGACGCTGCCGATCACCGTGCTGCGGTTCTCAACGGCGGCCAACGTGGCCACCTTCCACACCGCCCACGACCGCAGTCTGCCCTACCTGTACGCCCGCCGCATCCTGAAGCGCTGGCACCGCGTGCTGGACGGGAAGATCGCGGTGTCGGTGGCGGCCGAGGCGTTCATCAGCCAGTATTTCCCCGGGTACTACAACATCATTCCCAACGGCATTGACCTGGAACGGTTCAGCCCCGAGGTGGCGCCGCTGCCGGAGTACGCCGACGGCAAGCTCAACATCCTGTTCGTGGGCCGGTTCGAGAAGCGTAAGGGCCTGCGCTTCCTGGTACGGGCGTTCGCGCGCATCAAGGCCGAGATGCCGAACACCCGGCTCATCATCGTGGGGCCCGATGGCGGGGCGCGCGAAGGGTACGAGCGCTCCATCCGCAAGGCCGGACTGCAGGACGTGGTGTTCACCGGCTATGTGGCGTCGGACGTGCTGCCGCGCTACTACCGCAGCGCCCACGTGTTCTGCGCACCCAACACCGGGCAGGAGAGTCAGGGCATCATCCTGCTGGAGGCGCTCGCCTGTGGCACGCCGGTGGTGGCCAGCAACATCGACGGGTTCGCCACCGTGATCACCCACGGCGAGGAGGGTCTGCTGGTGCCGCCGCAGGACGACCAGAAGCTGGCGATGGCGCTGGTGCACGTGCTGGCCGACGCGGGCCTGCGCACCCATCTGGGGACGCAGGGCCTGCTGACCGCCCAGACCTATAGCTGGAAGCGCATCGCCCAGCGCCTGCTCAGCTACTACGAACGGATTCTCGACGCAAAGGCCGCATCGCCGGCGCCCAAGCCGCGTGAAGGCACGCTGCGGTGGTTGCTGCGCGCCGCGGGACGGTAAGAGCCATGCATCCAGCGTTCCGCCGGGCGTTCCCCCGTCAGCGTTTCGACTTCGTGGTGCACCTGCTGGCCCGCGCCGGCGTCACCCCCAACCAGATCTCGTGGGCCGGGTTTGCGCTGGCCGTGGGGTCGGGTGTGCTGGCGGGCACGGGGCTGCTGCAATGGGCCGGGCTGGTGAGCCTGCTGGGCGGTGTGCTCGACATGTTTGACGGGGCGCTGGCGCGTGCCACCGGTACGTCCTCCAAGTTCGGGGCGCTGCTCGACAGTACCCTTGACCGCTACAACGAGGCGGTGCTGCTGGGCGGCGTGCTGGTGTGGGCCTCCAGCGGTGGCGACACCCTGCTGGTGGTGCTCTGCACGCTGGCGCTGTTCGGCTCCATCATGGTGAGCTATGTGAAGGCCCGCGCCGAAGGACTCGACCTAGAGTGCGACGTCGGCATGTTCGCCCGCCCGGAACGAGTGGTGGTGATGGGCGTGGGGCTGATGATTGGCCTGCATGTCTGGGCCGTGGCGCTTATCGCCGTCTTCGCCAACCTCACCGCTCTGCAGCGACTGCTGCACGTCTACCGCATCAGTGGCGAGGACCGGAAGGCCTAGCGAGCGGCCATCCCCGCCTCCTTGAGCGGGCGGGCGGCGCAGCGGGTCCGCAACGCGCGGCGCTCCACCCGTAGCGGAGCGCTGCGCCGGGTTAGAATGGGGCCATGCTTGCCGAGCCCGCCGAGTCGCTAGAGGAAGCCTACGAGCCGTTCGACGACGTCCCGCCCGCGCCACCGGCGGGAACGGCCGGCGCCGGCGCACGTGTGGCCGAGGACCTGCGCGCGCTGGCCCAGGGCCTGCAACGCCTCGACGCGGCCTACCACAAGCTGAGTCCGGCGCTACGCGACCCGGAGAAGCTGACGTTGCGTTACTGGCGGGTGCAGCAGCGCATGCAGTGGGTGGCCGCCAACTACGCCCGCCTGCTGCCCGAAGAGCTGCGACTCCGGCTCTACGCCCGGGCCGGTCGCGCCTACCTCACCGGCCCCTTCGACGAGCGGGTGCCGGGCCGGCGGGCGGTGGTGAACCTGCGGGCCCTGGTGCGCGACGTACTGGCGGCGGCGCGGGCCAGCATGGCTGGGGCTGCAGCGGGCGGAGACCAATGGTAAGCTTGCGCTTACCCTGAGCACCGGAGGCCCTGCATGGCGATTCGGGAAGGTACCGTCCAGACCGCAGCATCACCCCAGAAAGCGTTCGACGTACTCAGCGACATCACCCGCCACGGCGAATGGGCGGCACACAAGCTCACCGTCACCCACAATACCGGACCCGAGCGCGGCCCCGGCGCCACCTACACCTGCCACACCGACGTGCTGGGCGGCATTGCCGGCGCGGTGCAGGTGATTGCGGAGGACCCGCCCGGCAGCTTCGTGTACGAGGCACAGGACGCGTCGGGCCACTTCCGCTGGAGCTTCACCATCGTGCCCGATGGGTCCGGCTCGCGCATCACCTATCGCATGGAGCCGCTGAAGACGCCGCCGCTGATCGGGCTGCTGGTGTCAGTGGTTCTCTGGCCGCTGGCCGGCAAGCAGGCTTTTGCGCAAACGCTGCAGAACATCAAGCGCAGTGTCGAAGCAGCCTAGCTGACGCTGGCTAGCGTGGCGCGGCGGGTGTCGGTGTGTTGGCCGGTGGTGGCGTGGTGGTTGGGGGCGTCACGGTGGGCGGCGCCGGCGTTGGCGATGGCGGCACGGTGGTTGTGGGCACCAGCGTCACGCTCACCGGGGGCGTGGCCGAGCCGGCCGCCGCCGTGGGGCTGGCGCTGGTGCTGCCGGTGGGCGAGACGGTCGCGCTGCCGGTGGCCCTGGGCGAGGCTGTTGGGCTGGGGCTCGGCGACGTGCCGGGCGAGGCCGGGGCTGGAGTTGGTAACGCGCCTACCGGGCCGCCCAGGTTCAGGAATGCGTCACGGGCTTCATCGGTAAGGTTGCCAACGCGCTGCCGCAGCATCACCACCACATTGTCATTCCACCACACCGCGGCATAATCGCCGGCGGTCTTGCCGGTTTTGGGGCTGGCTGCTGCACCCAGATTCCAGTCCTGCTCGGCGGCGGCCATGCTGGGGTAGACGAACACCACCACATCGATGGTAACGCCGCCCTTGGTGAGCCGCGCTCCCGATGGCGGGGCGGCGAACCCGCTGATGCCGGGCGTTTCGGCGCTGGCGCTGGTGATGCCATGCGCCGCCCACGACTGCGCCAAATCGTTGGCGGTGATGGCGCGACCCGCCGTGTTGGGCGTGGCTGCCGGGGCGCCGCTGCCCGCAGTCGGCGAGGTGGCGGGCCGCGCCGGTGTGGCTGCCTGGATCTGCGTGGCCTGGGGCGCCACCGGGCTGAGAGCGGGGCTGGCGCCCGGCGCTCCCGCGGGCCGGGTGGGGCCGGGAGTCTGCGGTGCGGGCGGCGTCGGCGTTACCTGGCTATCACCACACGCGGTGGTGGCTAGGGCGACGGCGAGCCATGCTGCGACAACGGGGCGTATCACGCCGCCATGGTACCACGGAGTGCGCGCGTTGTCGCGTGGTGGTTCGTTTTTCGGTAAGGCCCGCAGAAGATCGTCATTGTCTGGAAAAAGGGAGCGTTCCCCAGAGGCGCTGGCAATAGGCGGTAGGTAGGAGGATCGCCTCACCCGCGGCTGTGGCCGCGGATCCACTGCTCTAAGGCGTCGGCGGGGACAGGCTCCACCAGGTAGAAGCCCTGGGCGGCGTCGCATCCTAGCTCGCGCAGCAGGTGATGGGTCTCTGCGTCCTCCACGCCTTCAGCCACCACGGTGGCGTTCATCTGGTGGCCCAACTCGATGGTCATCTTCACGATGGAGGCGTCGAGGCCGCCCGCCCGCAGGTCATGCACGAACGACTTATCGATCTTCAACTCATCCACCGGCAGGCGCTTCAGGTGCGTGAGCGACGCGTAGCCCATGCCGAAGTCATCGAGCACGATGCGGACTCCGCGCTTGCGGAGCTGGTTCAGCGCCCGCACCACCTGATCCGGGTCCTCGATAAGGCTGCTCTCGGTGATCTCCACCTTGAAGCGGTTGGCGGGCACCCGGAACTGGCGCAGGCAGTCGATGACATAGTCGGGCAGGCCCGGCCGTTGCAGGTCGCGTGCCGAGAAGTTCACCGCGATGCCGACGTTTAGTCCCCGGCGCCGCCATGACGCCGACTGCCGTACTACCCGCCGCACAACCCAGCGCGTCAGTTCAAAAATCAGGCCGGTCTGCTCTGCGAGCGGCACGAACTCATCCGGCGGCACCAGGCCGTAGCCTTCGCGGGGCCACCGCACCAGCGCCTCCACCCAGTCCACCTCGCCGGTCTTCAGGTCCACCTGTGGGTGGTACACCATCGCCAGGCGGTCGTGCTCAATGGCCTGGCGCAGGTCGGCCAGCAGTTGCAGGCGGTGCGGCTCGTTGCGGTCGGCGTCCGGACTGTACGCCGCATAGCCGGAACTCGCGCGCTTGGCATAGTACATGGCCACGTCAGCGCGGCGCAGCAGCGTCTGCACATCGCGCCCGTGCTGCGGGTACATGGCGATGCCGATGCTGGCCTGCACCGCGAAGTTCAGCCCGTCGAGCACGAAGGGAGGGCGCAGGGCCGCGATCATGGCGGTTGCGGCCTGTTCCGCCGCACCTGCTGGGGCGTCTGCCGGCACCAGCACGGCAAACTCGTCGCCGCCCAGCCTGCCCACAATGTGGGTGTCCGGCACGGCCCGGCGCACGCGGTCGGCCACCAAGCCCAGCAGCACATCGCCCAGCGCGTGGCCGAAGGTGTCGTTGACTTCTCGGAAGCGGTCGATGTCCATGACCAACAGCGCCGGACCGGCGTCGCTGGAGCCCGCCTCAGTGAGCAGGTGCTGCAGGCGGTTGAACAGCAGCAGGCGGTTCGGCAGGCCGGTGAGCGGGTCGTACAGCGCCTGGTGGGCCAGCGCCTCTTCGGCGCGTTTGCGGTCGCTGATGTTCTCGTGCGCCACAATCGCCGAGCGGCCGTCCTCGCGCTCCAGGGGCGTCACCCGCACCACAAACCACGCCGCGGTGTTGGGGTTTCCCGTTTCCGCCTCGCTCCGGTACTCCAGGGTGAACTGCTCCGCCTGGCGAGCCAGCACGCTGCGGACACCTTCGGCAACCCGCAGTGCGTCGGCCCCGATGGCGCCGGCGACCTGGGCACACAGCTCCAGGTAGTTGGCGCCGATCTCGATGTTGGGCGTGAGGGTGGCCTGCGGCAGCAGCGGCCGGTGCTCGCGCCAGGCGCGGTTTACGGCCACCACCCGGCCGCGGCCGTCCAGAATAGCGATGAGGGCCGAGAGGGCGTCGAGGGTGGCCGGGGCCACGCGTTCGATGGCGCGTACCGCCTCCTCCGCCCGCCGTTGCTCGGTGACATCGCGGCCGGACCCGAGAATGTGCATGACGCGCCGCTCGGCCTCGCTCCACACGGGGCGGGCGCGGTCCTCGATAATGCGGGTCTCGCCCCTGCGGGTGATGATGCGGTACTCGTTGATCGAGATGTGCCCCGCCCGCAACCGCTCGTTGCGCAGGATGAACGCCGGCATGTCGTCGGGATGGATGATACTGCGCCAGCCGCCGCGTGCCTCCAGGCTCACCGCGTCCCAGCCCGACAGTAACTCCAGCGCGTCGCTGGTCCACTCCACGCGCACCTGACCATCCGGTGGCACCAACAGGCTGTAGGTCAGGTCCGACGAGCTTGCGGAGATCACCTCCAGGCGTTCCTGGGCGGCCCGTCGGTCCTCCAACGCGGTGGCGCGGCCCACGGCGGCGGCGGCATAGGTGGCCACGGCCTGGGTCAGCGCCACCACAGGGTCGTCGACGGTGATCGGCCGCTGGAAGCTCACCGTCAGCGCTCCCAGCGGTTCGGCGCCGGTGCTGATGGGCGCCACAATCATGGCCTGCAGCCCGGCGTCGCGCACCATCGCCGAGAGCTGCGGGTTCAGCCGCTCGATGCCCGCCCTGTCCAGCACGATGGGACAGCCGCCCCGCAACACCTGGCCCGCGGGCGAGGTATCCGCCCGTAGCCAGAATTGGGTATCGTCCAGACCATCTTCGAGACCGCCGGCGATGGCCCGTGCGCCCAGGTACAGTCCGTCGGCGGACGCATCGTACAGCCACACCGTAGCGCGGACCGCGTCGATGGTCTGCAGCGCGACCTCGGCCACCTGCTGCAGAATGGCCACCGGTGTAGGGCCCGCTGCTGCGGCATTGATCCGCTCGATGGCGGTGCGCTCCCGGGCGTGGCGTTCCGCCTGCTCCCGCAGTCCGGCGTTCGCCACCGCACTGCCGATCTGGGGCGCGGCGCTCTCCAAGATGGCGCCAATGGTCCCAGCGAAGTCGGGCGCCGTCCGATAGCCGACGATGATCACGCCCAGGTGCTCTTCGCCACTGTACATGGGCGCAATCCAAATGCGCTCCAGGCCGGCGTGGCGAATGCGTTCTTGCAATGCGGGCGAGAACACCCGTGTCTCATCCCGCGGGTCCAGTTCGATCACCTGGTAGCCGCGCAGGGCGGTGGAGTCTTGCTGCCCCAGGTCCGCCATCATGAGCACGGGAGGGGGCGCATTGCCCATGATGTCCTGCAGCGTCTGGTTGCGTGCCATAGCAACGGGCCGCAGGGGACCACCCTTATCCGCGAACACCCACAAGCCCAGCATGTCGGCCTCGAGATGGGCACGGGCCGTCTCCGCAACATGGTGCAGCAGGTCGTGGGGCTGCTGTCCGCCACCAATCACGCGGGTGACGTCGCTCAGGATTGCCAGCTCCCGAGCGCGCTGCTGGATGCGCTGGTTCACCTCGGCCACAAAGAGCGCGGTGGCGGCCTGGTTTGCGATGGTCTCACCCAGGCTTTGCACCGCCGGTAGTGACCGCGGCGCCGCGCTGAACGATCCGCAGATAACGCCAAGCGGTTCATTCTCGTGTATCACCGGCCACACGATCATGATGGAAAGATGCAGTGCGTCGAACAGCGCCGCCGCTTCCGGCGTACCGTTGAATTCCGGGTGCCGGCGCACGATCTTCGTCTCCCGGTCGGCGAGCGCTTCGGCGGCCACGGTACCGCGTGCCTCCTGGCGCTGGGGCACGGGCAACCCTTCCGGCGCAGCACCGGCCTCGGCCCCCAGCACGAAGCAGTCTTCGCCGGGGCGGAAGCGCCAGATGCTGATCCGGTCCGCCGCTACCGCATCCAACGCCGCCCGCGCCACGATATTCAGCGTGTCGGGCACGGTGCGGCCCGCTGCGAATGCTGAGCTAATGCGGTGGAGCGCCTCCTGTTCCCGCGCCTGCCGCTCCACCAGCTCGCGTGTTTGGGCGGTGCTCATGGCGCTGGCAGCGTAGTTCGCCAGTGTTTCGGCCGTCTCCAGTTCCGCCTGGTCCAGTTGTTTGGCGTGCCGGAACGCAATGGCCAGCAGTCCGATGGGGCGGTGGTCGTGCAGCACCGGCAGCAGCACGCTGGCCTCGATGCCAAGCCGCAGCAGTGGCCGCGCCATCGCGTCGGCATTGATCGCGGCGCGGTTCAACACGACCGGCCGCTGGTTCACCAGCGCCGTACGCCCACCCACGCCGGGGTCGGCGCCCAGACGGAAGTTGCCCAGCAGCGAAGCGTCGTCCAGCCCCGCCACCGCACCGAAGACGATGGTCCCGGACGCCTCGTCGTACGTCCATAGGGCAACGCGGTCGGCGTGCACCACGTCGAGCAGCGCGTCCACCACCGCCTGCATCACGGCGCCCAACGGCCGGCCCGAGACGATGAGGCCGCTGAGCTGTCGCAGCGCCTGTTGCCCGGCGCTGTGCTGGCCGGTCTGGGTGGTCTGGGCGGCCACCAGCAGCGGGGCCAGGTACCCTGCGATGCGTTCGGTAAGCGCAATGGCCGACACCGACGCGAAGGTGGTGTGTGGCAGGTGGCAATACAGCACGCCGGCCGGCCGGCCTTCGTGCAGCACCGGAGCCATCAGTAGCCCGCCCGAGCGGAGGGACAGCGCGATATTGCGCCCGGCCGACGTCGCCGCCATGCGCACCTCGTCGATGTCCATGACACGCGCGTGACCGCCGGCCAGCACGCCCCCCGAAGAGGTGCCGTCGAGGGGGACGGTGAACGACTCCTCTGCGCCTGGCAGCCGCTGTCCGGCCTGTGCCAACGGGTGCAGCAGGCGGTCGTCAGGGGAGTAGATCATCAACGACACCCGCAGCGCCTCCAGCGCCTCCCGCGTGACGCGCACCGCTTCGGCCAGGCCGTCGGCGGTGGAGCGCGCCGTGAGCGCGCCCTGGGCGATGCGAACCAGCGTTTCCTGCTGCTGGGTGGCGCGGGTTTCCGCGCTATCGAGCCCCACCGTATGCAGGAACTCGGCCACCACCGTTGCCGCTGCGCCCAACAGCCGGGCATCTTCCACAGCGACTGCGCTGCGGTTGTCGCGGGAAAGCAGGCTGAGCAGGCCAATGAGGGCGCCCTCGTGCAGCAGGGGCACGGTGACCAACGTGTTGATGCCCGCAGCCCTCAGGTCCGCCGCGCCGCGTTTCCAAATGCGGAACTCGCTCGACGGGTTCGGGATAGGCGACTGGCATACGCCGCTGGCGTATTCCTGGGCCGTGCCCTGGGCCTCGATGAGCCGCGGGTGGTTCTCGAACTCCGGCGTGGGAATACCGGCCTTAGCCACCAGCTCAAAAGCGTCGTGCTGGGGATGGTACGCCCACACCGAGGCACGGTCTACCTGCAGCGCTTCCATCAAGCCATCGGCCATGGCGTGCAGGGTGGCGATGGGCCCGTTGCCGGCGCCCGCCTCGTGGTTCAGACGGTCCAACAGTGCGACCTCGCGGGCCAGCCCGGCGGCGGCCGGCGCAAAGCCCGCCTGGCCCAGCGCTGCGCCGGCGCGGTTCGCCTGCGACTGAATGCTGCGCAGTTCTGCCGCGGTGAACTGCCGGTCGTCCTGGAACGATGCGACGGCAACGCCCACTGCCCGGTCGCCGCTGAACAGCGGCGCGGCCAGACTCTGTACTAAGCCCAACTGCAACCAGGCGCCCGTCAGTGGGGAGTCGGGGAAGCGCCGCAACTGCGCCATGCCCAGCACCACCGGCTGATGAGACGACAGTGCCGCTTGGAACTGGATGACGGAGGGCCGTGACGGGATGTTGGGCGGGCTGGGCGCTCCCGGCTGGATTCCGCTGCCGGCGCCCAGTGCCAAGGCGTGCGACTGAGGGTCGTACACCCACAGCGTCAACCGCTTGCCGTTCCACGCCGCGCACAGCGCATCCGCCACGATGCCGAGCGCCGCTCGCAGGTCATGGGCGCCGGTGAGCATGTCGCTGGTGACCACGCCCGCCGCTTCATTCTGCTGGGGGGAACCGGATCCCTCGGGCTGTCGAGATATCGACACGGCCACTCTCCCGCTCCAACTCTGGGGAAATTGTACCCTACTCCAGCCATCCTGCGCGGCTACTACGCTCGGCCCTTTGGCGTTCGCGCACACGGCCAAGCGGCGCAGCTTGGTCCTGGCCATGGCGCCAACGGTGGTCGTCATGGGGCGGGCGGTGTCTCGGCCGGCGGCGGGCTGCTGAGGCGCGCATGCCCCCACGAACGTGGCATAGTGGTGCGCGTCCTTCACACGCGCACCACCTGCCATGACCACCCGCCCCGCCCCGCCCACCACCCATATCCTCAGCAGCTTCCGCCTGCGCGACTTCCGCTTCCTCTGGCTGGCGAGCCTCGGCTTCTCTGGCGGCATGTGGGTGCAACAGGTGGCTGTCGGCTGGCTGGTGCTGCAGATGACCGATTCCCCGGTGGCGCTGGGGGCCACCCAGGCCGCCCGCATGCTGCCGTCGCTGCTGTTCGGCCTCACCTCGGGCGTGGTGGCCGACCGCTTCGAACGCCGGTCGCTGCTGGCGTACGTGGGGGCACTCTCCGCGGTGAGTTCGGCGGGACTGGCGCTGCTCGCGAGCGCCGGGCGGCTGGAGCTGTGGCACGTGCTGCTGCTCACCTTCGTGTTCGGCAGTTGCCGCGCCTTCGAGTGGCCCGCTGCTCAAGCCTTGATCTACGACCTTGTGGGGCCGGAAGAGGCGCTGAAGGGCGTGTCGCTCAACGCCACCGCATCCCGCCTCATGGGCGTTGTGTCCGGGTTCGCCGGCGGCGCGCTGATCCCAGCATTCGGTCCGCAGGGCGCGCTGCTGATGATGGCGGCGGGGTACGGCATTGGGACAGTTCTGGTGCTGTGCATGCGGCCCCGTCCCGCCACCGCCCGCCAGGTCGCCGCCCGTCCCCCCTTCTGGCAGACGCTGCGCGGCACCTACCAGTTGGCCCGCAGCAACCCGCGGGTGCTGGGCGTGTTTCTGCTCACCTGCTGCGGCGAGGTCTTCGCGTTCTCGCACCAGACGGTGGTGCCGCTCTTTGCCCGCGATGTGCTGCGGGTGGGGCCGGAGGGCCTGGGCGCGCTCACCTCCGCCCGGGCGTTGGGGTCGGTCGTGTCGTCGCTGGTGCTGGCGCGTCTCGCTTACGTCCCCGACAAGATGCGCCTGCTGCTGGCCCACTACGCGCTGTACGGTCTGGGCCTGGCCGCCTTCGCCGCCTCGTCCAGCTTCGCCCTCTCGCTGGTGCTGATGACGGCCATCGGCATCGCCGCCTCGTCGCTCGATATCCTGCAGCAGACCCTGCTGCAACTCAGCGTGGGCGACACCGAGCGCGGTCGCGCTGTGGGCTTCTGGGTGGTGGCGCTGGGCTTCGGCCCCCTGGGCCACATGGAGATCGGCGCGCTCGGCGCGCTGGCGGGGCCCGCGGTGGCGCTGGCCGCCAATGCCACCGTACTGCTGGGTGTGTTCGTGGTCGCCGGCCTCATTGCCCGCCATCACGGCGCCGTGGACTGGATGACCCGCGCGCCGGCGCGGCCTGAAGGGTAGCGGGAAGCGTGCAGGGCGCCAGCCCTCCTTGCCTATGGGGCTGTCGGGTGGGCCCGACGTAGGCGCGGCGATTTTAGCCGATCATGTCCAGCGCAAGAGCGGCGGCGCCGAGGGCGCCCATGTTCTCGCCAAGGGCCGCATAGCCGAAGCGCAGGCCGCGGGCGTGCAGCGGGAACACCAGTGTCCTCGCCAGTTCACAGGCGGGGTCCACGTAGAGGTCGCGCAGCGCGGTGAGGCCGCCGCCGATCAGCACCAGTTCAGGGTTGAAGAGGTGCACCAGCGTCACCAGGCCCGCCGCCAGGTGGGTGGTGGCCTCATCGAATACCTGGAGCGCCAGCGGGTCGCCGGCGCGCGCCGCCAGCCCGAGGATGCGGGTGGTTGGGCCGCCCGCGGCCACCGACTGCCGCCCCAGCTCGGACGAGGGGCCGCGGGGGTCGGAAGCCAGCAGCGCGGCCGCCGACCGCTCCAGGCCGTGGCCACCGGCGTAGGCCTCCAGGCAGCCGCGCCGCCCGCACCCACATGGCCGGCCGCCCACCTGTACCACCACGTGGCCGATCTCGCCGGCTGCGCCCAGCGTGCCCTCCAGCATGCGGCCGTCCACCACCACGCCGCCGCCCACGCCGGTGCCCAGGGTGACCATGGCCATGTGCTTCACACCCCGGCCTGCACCGAAGCGGTGCTCGCCCAACGCCGCCACGTTGGCGTCGTTGCCCAGCGCCACCGGGCACGCGAGCGCTGCGCTCAGGCGCTCCCGTAGCGGGTAGTCCTCCCACCCCGGCAGGTTGGGCAGGGTGGAGGTGACGCCGGTGCGGATGTTGAGCGGGCCGGGGGCGCCGGCGCCCGCCGCCTTCAGGTCCTCGGCCACGATGCCGGCCCGCTGGCGCATATCGCGCACCCCCGCCGCCATCTGGGCCACCACCGCGTCTGGCCCGCCGTGGGTGTCGGTGGGCCAGGTGCCGGCGGCGGCGATGCGGCCGCGCGGGGTAACCAGGGCGATGCGCAGCTTGGTGCCGCCGAGGTCGATGCCGGCGACGCAGGTGGTGCTGGCCATTGCTATGCCTTGCCGGCGAGGGTCTGGGCGTACATGGACTGGTACTGCAACGCCGAGGCCGTCCATGAGAAGTCGCGCCGCATCACCCGCTCGCGCAGCGCCTTCCACGGCGTCACCTGATGATACGTCTGTACGGCCCGGGTGAGCGCCTCCAGGAAGGCGGCCGAGTCGTACGGCCCGAATACGAACCCCGACCCGTTGCCCGGGTCCCAGCTAAAATCGGTGACGGTGTCGGCCAGGCCGCCGGTGCGCCGCACCACCGGTACCGTGCCGTAGCGCATGGCGATGAGCTGTCCCAGGCCGCACGGCTCGAACCGGGACGGCATGACGAACAGGTCGGCGCCGCCGTAGATGAGCTGCCCCAGCGCCGCGTCGTAGTGCGGGATCAGCCGTACCGCCTGTGGGAAGCGAGCTGCCGCTTCCTCCAACTGGCGCTGCAGGCCGGGGTCGCCCGACCCCAGCAGCGCGAACTGCAGGCCGAGCTGGGTCACCGCCGGCTCCAGCGTCTCGGCCACCAGGTCGATGCCCTTCTGGTAGTCGAGCCGCGACACCATGCCCGCCAGCGGCCGCTGCGGGTCCACCGGCAGGCCCAGGCGCTCCTGCAGCGCCTGCTTGTTCTCGGCTTTGCCCTCGGGGGCGGCGGCCGAGAAGGGTTTGGCCAGCGCGGTGTCGGTGGCCGGGTCGTACACCGCTAGGTCCAGGCCATTGACGATGCCATACACGCGCTCGCCGCGCAGTTGCAGCAGGCGTTCCAGGCCGTGGCCCTGCTCCGGCGTCATGATCTCGCGGGCGTAGGTGGGGCTGACGGTGCTGACGGCATCGGCGTAGTAGATACCCTGCGCCAGCACATCACTCAGGTCGTCGGGGCCGCGATAGGCCAGGTTGTGGATGGTGAGCACCGAGGCGGTGTGGCGGTAGCGGGCGTCGCGCCAGGCCAGATTGCGCAGGCCGAAGGGCAGCAGCGCGGTGTGCCAGTCGTTGCAATGCAGGATGTCGGGCACCCAGGCCACCGCATCGGCCAGGTGCGCCACCACCAGGTTGAAAAAGTGGTAGCGGTAGAGGTCGTTGGGCTCGCCGTAGACGCTTGTACCGCCGAAGAAGCGCTCGCTGGCCACGAAGTAGATGGGGACGCCGGTGTTGCGGCGCACCAGGCGCACCGTCTCGGCCTGGCCAAAGGCGTCGACGGTGAACGTGCGGCGTTCGCCACCGCGCAGGCGCCACTGGGCCAGCCCGTGGTCGGGCGTGACGACCCGCACGTCGTGACCCAAGTCAGCCAGGGCCCTGGGCAGCGAGGCCGCCACGTCGGCCAGCCCGCCCACCTTGGCATAGGGCGCAACCTCGGCAGCAACGAAGAGGATGCGCATGGGCGCTAAAAGGGTGGACGCTGCGAGCGGCGCTGCATCTCCACGGTGGCGCCGCTGGGCACGAACATATCGGCGAAATCGCTGGGCAGCACGTTGGGGCCGATCTTGCAGTTGCGGCCGATGCGTATCCCAGCCGGCAGGTGGGCCCGCTTGCCCGCCAGCGTCAGGCCGCTGTCCAGAATGCCGGGGTCGAGGTGGTTGGGGGTCATGTCGTCGCCCCAGCCCACCTGCGAGCCGGGCCCCACCACCACCTCTTTGTCCAGGATGCTGCGCTCCACCATGGCGCCCCGCTCGATGCGGGTGTTGTCGAAGATGATGGAGTCCTTCACCACGGCGCCCTCTGCCACGTACACGCCGGGCGAGAGCACCGAGTGCTCCACATAGCCGGCCACCACACAGCCGTTGGAGATGAGGCTGCGACTGACGTGGGCGCGCGGGCCGATCTTGGCGGGCGGGTAGTTGTAGGGCCGGGTCAGCAGCGGATAGTCGATGTTGTAGAGGTCGATGGCCGGCGGCTCGCCCATCACGTCCATGTTGGCCTGCCAGTAGGCCTCCAACGTGCCAACGTCACGCCAGTAGCCGTCGAAGCGGTAGCCGAACACCCGGTCGCGCTGCACCATGGCCGGAATGATGTCGCGCCCAAAGTCGTGCGTGCTCCTGGAGTCGTAGGCATCTTCCGCCAGGCGCTCTTCGAGTGCGGCCCGGTTGAACACGTAGATGCCCATGCTGGCGAGGTTGCTGCGCGGGCTGGCCACCTTCTCCTCGAAGTCCACCAGCCGGCCGCCGTCGTCGGTCATCACTGTGCCGAAGCGTGAAGCATCCTCCCACGGCACCTGCACCACGCCCACGGTCACGTCGGCGTTCGCCTGCTTGTGGAACTCCAGCATGCGGTCGTAGTGCATCTGATAGATGTGGTCGCCGGCCAGCACGAACACGTACTCGGCGCGAGTCTCTTCCAGATACGCCAGGTTCTGATACACCGCGTCGGCAGTGCCACGGTACCAGTCGGCCTCGCCGCGGCCGGTGTAGGGCTGCAGCAGGGTGACGCCGCCGCCGCTGGACCGGTCGAGGTCCCAGGGGCGGCCGATGCCGATGTGCTCGTTGAGGGAGCGGGGGCGGTATTGCGTCAGCACGCCGACGGTGTAGATGCCGGAGTGCACGCAGTTGGAGAGGGTGAAATCGATGATGCGGTAGCGGCCCGCGAACATCACGGCGGGCTTGGCACGCTCGTGGGAAAGGATGCTGAGGCGTTCACCCTGGCCACCCGCCAGGATCATTGCGACCACCTTGTCCACGGGACCGCCCTCCTGGGGTTACCGAGCTTGTGCCTCGGCTGCTGCCTGTCCACAGCCTAGCGTGTGAACCCACTTACGTAAACCCCGCACAGCCCAGGAAGTTTCGCAGGTGGGGTCTTCCCAGGGGTGAGTCCAGAGAAGGCGATGCGAGGCGGGCCACTGCGCCACCCCACCTGCCTACCGGAGCGCTGCGCGCTTGAACCCGCCGCCCGATTCAGACCACAATGGAGTGGTGACCACGCTCCCCCCGCCCGCTCTTCCGCCCGCCAACGGCCGCCGCGCGCTCACGTTGCTGCACACGGCCGACGTGCATCTCGGCCTCGACCTGGACCCTGCCCGCGCTGCGCACGGTTTCCGCGGCGCCATCGACCTCGCCATCGCGCACGCCGCTGACGCCGTCATCATCGCCGGAGACCTGTTCGACCACAGCCGGGTGACCGCCGCCGACGTCGAGTTCGCCGCCGCCCAGATCAACCGGTTGGCCGTGCCGTGCGTGCTGCTGCCCGGCAACCACGACCAGTTCGACGAGCGGTCGGTGTACCGGCGGTTCGACCTGGGCGACCTGTGTCCGGGCCTGCGCCTGCTGCTGGAGCCAGAGGGCGAGCAGTTCACCCTCGACGCGCTCGACCTCACGCTGTGGGGGCGCGCCATGGTCGACCATCACCCCGGCTTTCACCCGCTGGACGGCGCGCCGAACCGCGGCGACCGCGGCTGGCACGTGGCGCTGGCCCACGGCTTCCACATCCCCGAGGGTTATGAGAGCGACCGCTCCTCGCCCTTCCGGGCCGAGGAGATTGCCGAGTTGGGGTGGGATTACCTGGCGGCCGGTCATGTGCACCGCTTCCGCGACCTGTCGGCCGGCGCCACCATGGCCTGCTATCCCGGCGCGCCCTTCAGCTACGAGGCGGGGGCGGCCGGCGAGGCGGTGCTGGTGCATCTGCACCCCCAGGACGGCGTGAGCATCGAGCAACTGGCGGTTCCCGGCCGCATGGCGGTCCCCGCCATCTAGGCGGCACGCTACCGCACGTCTCCTCACCCCACCCTCATGGGCACTCCTGCATCCCTCATAGCATCTGCACGGCCGGCGCGCTAAGCTCTCGGCATGGTCCCCACTGCTGGTCTCCCGCCGGATCCGCCCGGCCGCAGCGTCGCGTCGTTCGTCGCCGGCCTGGGGCCGCGCGACTTCACCCTGCTGGTCATCGGCGGCATCATCGGCGATGGGGTGTACGTGGTGGCAGCGATGGGCGCCACCTTCCTGGGGCCGGCGCAGTTGGTGGCGTGGCTGCTGGCCGGTGCGCTGGCGGCGGTCATCGCACTGGCGTTCGTGCAGTGCTCCACCATTCACCCCGAGGTGGGCGGCTCGTACGCCTACACCAAGCGGGCGTTCGGCCCCACCGTCGGGTTCGTGGCCGGCTGGGCGCTCTACGCCGGCGAGTGGGTGGCGCTGCCGGTGTTCCCGCTGGCTTTCATCAACTACCTCACGCTGCTGGCGCCCGCGCTGGCCGCCCCGGTGCCGTCCACGCTGGCGAAGCTGGCGCTGATCGCGGTGGCCACCGCCATCAACATCCGCGGGGTGCGCGCCACCGGCCTTGTCAACGACGTGATGACCGTGGCCAAACTGGTGCCGCTGGGGTGCTTCATGCTGCTGGGGCTGGTGTACGCGGCTGCGCTGCCCACCGTGGCCGCCGAGCACCTGACGCCGTTCGCTCCGCTGGGCCTGGGTGGGATCGGATCGGCGGTGCTGCTCATCTTCTGGGCCTACGCGGGGTTCGAACTCTCGGTGCTGCCCGCCGCCGAGGTGCGGGAGCCGCGCCGCACCATGCCGCGCGGCATCGTGCTTGGCGTGGCCGTCACCACTGCGGTGTACCTGCTCTGCGCCTTTGCGGTGGTGGTGGCGGTGCCGTGGGCGGAGGTGGCGACCTCCCACCATCCGGTGGCCGATGCTGCGGCGGCGATGTTCGGCGCGCTGGGGTGGCCGCCCAGCCTGGCGGTCACCATCGCCGCGGCCGGGGCCGTCATTTCCATCGCCGGCGTGTACCAGGTGTTCATGCTGGCGGTCGCCCGGCTCAGCTATGCGCTGGCGGGTGAAGGCCTGTTCCCGCACGCGTTCGGCCTGCTGCACGCGCGCTTCCGTACGCCCTACGTGGGGCTGCTGTTCCAGGCCGCGGCCACTTTCGTGGGCGCCGTGCTGTTCGACCTGACAGGGCTCATCGGCAGCGCGGTCTTCTTTCTTGGCCTGTGCTATATCCTCACCTCACTCTCGGCCTTGCGACTGGTGAGCGTCAACCCCGATCAGGCGTTGCACCTGCCTGCACTGCGCCCGCTGCTGGCGCTGGGCGCGCTGAGCGGCGGGTACCTCAGCCTGCAGGCGCCGCCCGAGGTGTTGCTGGGCGGAACGGCCACCATCGCCGCCGGCCTGCTGCTGTTCCTGCTGCGGGGCCGGCACTGGGGCGGCCGGGCACCCGCCGCGCCCGAGCACTTCGAGCGCCACGCCGACCTGCACCACCGCTGGCTGTGGCATGCCGTACGCCGCGTGCCGCCCAACCACCCGCACCCGGAGTAACCAGCCGGCTCCGCTACCCAGCGGCGGTAGTCCCTGCAACCCTCCGCAGCGGGTACACTGGCGTCCACAGCACGTGGGGGTGACATCAGTGATGTTTGGGGTGAAGGCGCGACCGGACGGGGCCGCGGCCGCATGAGGTTCCGGCTGAGCGACACGGCAAAGCTGCTGCTGAGCCTGTACGTACCGTCGATGATCATGAGCTTTGGCCAGGGTATGGTGGTGCCCACCATCCCGGTGCTGGCGCGCACCTTCGACGTGTCGGTGGGCCTGGCGGCGCAGGCGGTGACCGCCCAGTTGCTGGGCCGGACGCTGGCGCTGCTGCCGGTGGGCCTGTGCATCGACCGGTTGGGCCGCCGCCCGGTGTTGCTGGCCGGTCCGGCGCTCATGGCCGCCGCCTCAGCACTCACCGCCATCGCCCCGGCCTTCTGGATGCTGCTGGCGGCGCAGTTCCTAACCGGCGTTGGCAGCAGCATGTGGAGCACCGCCCGCGAGATCGCCGCCGTGGACGTGGTGCGGGCCGACCAGCGCGGCCGGATGATGAGCGGCTTCATGGGCATGAGTTCGGTGGGCGTGGCCTTTGGCCCGGTGCTGGGCGGCGTGGTGAGCACCCTGCTGGGGTTCCGGGCGGTGTTCTGGGTGTACGCCGTCATGGGGCTCATCACGCTGGCGGTGTCAGTCCGCATCCGCGAGACGTCCCGCCGGCAACCGGCCGCCCACGGCCGCCTGCTCAACCTGGGCAGCGTGCGCGAGGTGGAGCCCGAATTTCGCCCCACGTTCGTGGTGCTCATCATCAACACCTTCGTGGCCATGATGCGGGGGGCGCTCATCAACAGCATCCTGCCGCTGTACATCGGGGTGCAGCTCGGCTACTCGTCGGTGGAGGTGGGCGCCGTGTTCGGCCTGTACGGCCTGGTGAACGTGCTGATGATCGGCCCCACCGGGTTCCTGTCGGACAGCGTGGGCCGGAAGTGGGTGGTGGCGCCCAGCACCTACCTGGCCACCGCCGCCTTCCTGCTGTTCCCGCTATCGCAGCAGATGTGGCAGCTCTCGGCGTTGGGCGGGGTGCTGGGCGTGGCCACCGGCCTGGCGCTGGGCACCATGGCCACCTACAGCTACGACATCATCCCCGAGCAGGCACGCGGCCGGCTGCAGGCGCTGCGGCGGCTCATTGGCGAGTCGGGAGGCATCGTGGGGCCGCTGGTGGCCGGCGTCATCGCCGATGCGGCGGGTCCGGCCACGGTGTTCTGGTGCTTCGTGCCGCTGCAACTCGTGTCGGGCCTGCTCATCACCTTCGTCGCCCGCGAGTCGCTGCCCCGCCTGCGGGCGCCGCGGGCTGACGTTCCCGGCGCACCCTCGTGAGGCTTGGGCTGCAGGAGTGCTGAGAGGGGGTGGCTGCACCCTCACCCTAGCCCTCTCCCAGGGGGAGAGGGAACCGGCGGGGCGCGAGTACCGTCGGTTGGGAAGCGCGCTTAGACGGTGATGGGGATGAGGAGGTCCGGCCGGCTTGGGGGTGGGGGGAGGCATCGGCTCGCCGTGGTCCGGCGTGTCCTTTGATGGCGGAGCGAACCGCGTCTTTGATGTGGGCGACCGCCTCGTGGGGGTGCTGCCCCGCGTGTCGCAAGCATCGAGGGCGACGCGTGGAGGATGTAGGCGGTCAGGGGTGCGGGGGCTGGCACGCTACGCCGACCGCTGCTGGTTCAGGCGGGCGCAGGCGAGTTCGTAGGAGGACTGCAGGTTCATCCAGAACTGGGCCTCCACCCCCAGCGCTCGCTCCAGGCCTAGCGCGGTCTCGGCGGTGATGGCCTTCTTCCCGGTCACGATCTCGCTGATGGTCTTGGCCGGGCGGTGCATTTGGAGGGCGAGGTCGCGCTGGGTCATGCCTCGAGCCTCCAGTTCTTCCGATAGGATCGCACCGGGGTGGACCGGGGTCTTCTGCACGAATCGTACTGCTTGGTTAGTCGTCATAGTGGTTCGACACCTCTTCCACAGTAATCGTGTTGCCGGCTCGGGTGATGATCAGCCGCCAGCGGCCGGAGAGCGTGATGGCGTACTCGCTGCGCCGGCCACCGGTCAGCGGATGCAGGCGCAGGCTGTGCAGGTCGAACAACCCCTCGAACGTGGCCATATCGAGGAGGGTACGGACGCGGTGGTAGTAGCGGGTGCCGACGACAACGCCCCATTCGCGCATTGCCACGGTCTGGTCTTCGGCGCAGTCGCGCAGCCGGTTGGAGCGAAAGACGACATCCACTACGCGGGAGTGTAGGAGCTATGGGTGGTGGTGTAAAGCGCCCCTGCCCAACGCTGCAGGCTGCGTGCCGTAGACCGGGACGCGATGAGCACGCTGGCCGTTGGGGGGGCGCGGTGGGCTCGCAGTCGTCCACGTCCTCGATGCAGTAGCGGGTCGCTCCTTTGATGTTCGCGGCCGCCTCTCTCGGAGTGCAGCCTGTCGGGTTGCAAGCGCTGGGGGGACGGCGACGCTCCAACGCCAGTCGGGGTCCTGTTGGAGTTCGATTTGGAGGAGGTAGGTGGTCGTCGCCTAACCTTTATTGTGCAGCGCCACCCCATCGCAGTGACTGGAGCGTCCGTGGACTAGGGAAGACTTGTAGGTCGAAGAGTTTGTTCAACAGCAGGTAGCGGGCAACCTCCTGGACAAGGCATACAAGGTTCATAAGTGCGACTCGGTCGTTACCCCATTGAGTAACGGTTCTTTCGGTGTCATAGACCTCCAATCCCAACCCATGATTAGGCCAAGTCGCCGTGGGGCTGAGTGGACCGTGAGCGCCGATGTTTCGCACTTCATTAACTGCCGTCTCTATCACTGACAGATAATGCTCAGCAACTTCCCGTGGACATCCAATACCTTCGAGGTATTGCCGCCACCAATCCTTGCGAATGTGATAACGGTGTGAGTAGTTCACTCGTTTACCGCAAACACTACAGGTTATGCTCACCCTTACCCCTTCGTAGGTGGGCCCATACTGAGTGAGATATTCAATCAGAGAGATATGCCGAAGAATGCTTGAGCACGCTCGATGCATGTCAAATAGATCGTTATCGTGACTAGTAACTCTTGGGAGCTGTGAGTCAAGCAAAGAATTGGTGATCAGAGATCGATCCGAAATGGAGAGCTTGAGATAGGTGTCGAATAGTTTCGCATAAGATAATCTGGGAGTATCGCCTTCATGAAGCCAATAGATATAGTTAGAGGCGTTATCGTAGTCAACTTCAAAGTTAGCAAAATCAAGACTCCGCACATCAGGAACATCTTGGAGACGTGTTGCAGTACCGAAGGAGTCAAGCCGGCCTGCCTCAAATAACGCGCATAGATGACCATCACCGAGGACGAACGAGTGGAACTCTATCCATTGCCGGAGAAGTCTCAAGTGTCCTTGTGCGTCAGTGTCGTCCGTAATGAATAACAGGCACGGCGTATTGAAAGTCATCGATCCATTTGCAGCATTGAACGTGAGTGCCATAAATGTCGTGGGTTTCAGATAAATATTCTCAGATACCTGGTACAGCTCGTTCGGCACGAAATTTGTTGGTACCCAAGTAAAGCGATACAAAGCTTGTAGACCTTCCTCATCATATTGTCTCGGCAACATTCACGTTCCGCCGCCGCACGGCCACCTGCAACTCAAACCCCTCGCCCAGCGCCAGGACCTAGCGGCGGAGGATGGTGAGGGTGTAGGCGTCGTAGCCCTTCTTCTCGATGCGGGCGACCTGGGCTTGGGAGACGCCGAGGCGTTTGGCCATCTGCTCCTGGGTTAGGCCGGCGGCGAGGCGGGCGTCCACCAGTTGGAGCCACAGGTCTCTTTTGTTGGCCTCTTCACGATAGACCGGCTCGTACGGAGGGTCGCGCGCAGTTCCGCTTTCCACTCCTCATAGCCTGCGATGCCATCGGCGATGGGGTTGCGTTGTTCCATGTCTTCATTCTAGTCCGAGATCCCAGGGCTTACTTGGTGGTGGGTAGTGCTGCCCACGCAACTCACCACCCGTCACCTCCACCCCACTCCCCCACCCAACCCTGGCGCGGGTACACTAGACACCACTACCCCCGAAGGGACCGCCTGCCATGCCCGATGACGTCCGCCTTGCCAGAACTGTGCGCCCCGTCCGCTACGACCTGTCGCTGACTCCCGACCTCGAGGCGTTCAGCTTCGACGGTACGGTGGACATTGCGGTGGAGCTGGCGGAGGCCATCGACCGCATCACGTTGCATGCCCTGGAGTTGACCATCCACGAGGCGTCGGTGACGCAGAGCGACGGTGTGGTGCTGCCGGCCACCTGCAGCTTCGACGAGACGGCCGAGACGGTGACGCTGGCGCTGCCCAAGGTGGCGTTTGCGGGCGACGCCACGCTGCACTTCCGGTTCACCGGCACGCTGAACGACCAGTTGCGGGGCTTCTACCGCAGCACGGGCACCGGGGCCGACGGCTCGCCGCAGGTGATTGCCACCACCCAGTTCGAGGCCACCGACGCCCGACGCTGCTTCCCGTGCTGGGACGAGCCGGCGGTGAAGGCCACCTTTGTGGTGACGCTGGTGGCGCCCGAGGGGCTGGCATGCATCGGCAACATGCCCATCGAGAGCGAGCGCAGCCTGGGCAACGGCAAGAAGGAGGTGCGCTTCGCCGAGACGCCGAAGATGAGCACCTACCTGCTGGCGTTCATTGTGGGCGACATGGGGTGCGTGGAGGCGAAGGCGGCCAGTGGCACTATGGTGCAGGTGTGGACCACCGCCGGCAAGGAGGCGCAGGGCCAGTTCGCGCTGGACAACGCCGTCAAGATCATCGACTACATGAACGGGTACTTCGGCATCCCCTACCCGCTGCCCAAGGTGGCGCACGTGGCCATCCCCGACTTTGCGGCGGGGGCCATGGAGAACTGGGGCTGCATCACCTACCGCGAAACGGCGCTGCTGTTCGACCCGGCCAACTCGGCGGCGGGCACCCGCCAGCGCATTCTGGCGGTGGTGGCGCACGAGATGGCGCACATGTGGTTCGGCGACCTGGTGACCATGGACTGGTGGGACGACCTGTGGCTGAACGAGAGCTTCGCCACCTGGATGGGCGACAAGACGGTCGACAACATCTACCCCGACTGGAACATGTGGACGCAGTTCGTGAGCCACGGCACCAACACCGGGCTGGGGCTCGACGGCCTGCGCAACAGCCACCCCATCGAGATGCCGGTGCACAATCCGGCGCAGATCCGCGAGCTGTTCGACGCCATCAGCTACCAGAAGGGCGGTGCGGTGCTGCGCATGCTGGAGGGCTGGCTGGGGGCCGAGACGTTCCGCCGCGGCCTGCAGGACTATCTGCGGGGCCACAGCTACGCCAATGCCCGCGGGGCGGACCTGTGGTCGGCGCTGGGTAAGGCGGCCAGCCTGCCGGTGCCGGCCGTGATGAGCACCTGGGTGCAGCAGACGGGGTATCCGGTGCTGCACGCCGAGGTGAGCGGCGACGCGCTGCGGCTGCGACAGGAGCGCTTCCTGTACGACCACGTGAGTAACCCGGCCAACGAGACGGCGCTGTGGAAGGTGCCGGTGCGGGCGGCCCGCCAGAGCGGCGGCACGGCCGACACCCTGATGGAGGTGCGCGAGCTGGCCCTGCAGGCGCCCGGCAGCGGCTGGGCCAAGGTGAACGCCGGGCAAACCGGCTTCTACCGCGTCAACTACACCGCCGACGAATGGGCCCGCCTGACCGAGGCGGTGCGGCGGCGGGAGTTGCCCGCGGTCGACCGGCTGGGCTTGCAGGCTGACGCTTGGGCGCTGGTGCGGGCCGGCTACCTGCCCGCCACCCAGTTCCTGAGTCTGGTCGAGGCGTACCGCGACGAGACGGACGCAACGGTGTGGGGCGACCTGAGTGGCTGCCTCTACGGCCTGGAGAACCTGATGCTGGAGCTGCCGGTGCTGCCGAAGCTCGACGCGTTCGGGCAACACCTGTTCAGCGACATCTACGCCAAGGTGGGCTGGGACCCGAAGCCCGGCGAGGGCCACCTGGACAGCCTGCTGCGCAGCACCGTGCTGGCCGCCACCACCGGCTACGGCGACCCGGCGGCGGTGGCCGAGGCGCGCGCCCGGTTCGACCGCTACGTGCAGGACCCCGCCAGCCTGATCCCCGACCTGCGGGGGGTGGTCATCGGCACCGTGGGACAGGAGGGCGACGCCGCCACCTACGACATGCTGTGGCAGCACTACCTGAGGGCCGACCTGCAGGAGGAGAAGCTGCGGTTCCTGCGGGCGCTCACCCGCTTCAAGCAGCCGGAACTGCTGCGCGAGACGCTGAACCGCACCCTCGGCCCCGACGTGCGTATTCAGGACTCCGTCACCATCATCGGTGGGGTGGCGGCCAACCGCATCGGCCGGCCCATCGCCTGGGAGTTCGTGAAGGCGAAGTGGGACGAGATCGACCGGCGCTACGGCAGCGGCGGGTTCGGCATCATGTCGCTGGTGGGGCTCACCGGCGGGTTCACCAGCCTGGCCCGCGCCGCCGACGTGGAGGCCTTCTTCGCCGAGCACCCGGCGCCCTCGGCCGCCCGCACCATCCAGCAGAGTCTGGAGCGCATCCGCCTGAACGCCGCCTGGATCGACCGCAACCGGGCGCCGTTGGAGGCGTGGTTCGCCGGACGGTAGAGGGTCTAAGGAAGCCAGTCGTCCCAAACCTGCTCCTATGGGACTGGAATTGGAGTGACTCGCGGGACTCAAGCGCACAGTACCAGGAGGGCGGCGTGATATTGCAGCGACTCCTAAGGTTCTGCGGACTGCTCGCCATGATTGGCGGGCTCGCTCTCGTGCCTGGGGTTCGAATGGCCGCAGCGGACGACGGACAACAACTCTATGGAGTCACGGAGCAACCAATCAGCGCTGACGGATGCGTTGGTGGTCTGTGCAACAACTTCCCCGTAGTCGAAGGCGACTGGCTAGTGTGGCTGAAGAGTTGTCGCGATATCCGTGCGAGAAACCTTCAGCAAGATGGGGAGGTGTTGTTGGGGACCGCCAACTGTGCTTTCTCGCCGGAGCCACGGGTGCGAGATGGGGTAGTCACCTGGGCGGAGCGTAAAACCATCGTAGCGTTCGACCTCTCTAGCGGGCGTCGGACTGAACTCCACCAGGCGGGCCGAGAGGTAAGAGCGGCCCGGCTCTCCGGGGAGCTACTGATGTGGCTCGAGGGCGGCTCGCTGAAGGCCCGGGATCTACGGGGACCCGATGAAACTGTCCTCGCAGTGCGGGGCGTTACCGCCTTCGACATCGTTGGACAGAGCGCGGCCTGGGTGCTCAATGATCCCCCATCTGCGCAAGGACACAGCTCGGTCGTGCTGCGCGATTTGGCCTCTGCCACACAAGTGGTACTCGACAGCGGCGTCTATAGCAGGGGGGTTGCTATGACGGAGCGCTGGGTAGCCTGGTCGCTGGATCGCGCGGGCCGCAAACAGGACCTCAAGGTGATGGACCGCCGTGATGGCAGCGTACGAGAGATCGCCAACGGGGGGAACGGCGATATCGAAAGTCTTGCGGTGAGTGGCGATCTCATGGTCTGGAGCCAGAGGGTAGCAAGCCCGGATCACCAGGGTTCATACGATCTGTTCGGGTATGACCTCGCCGCGCGCCAGGCCTTCATCGTCAACCGCTCAATCGGCAGCCAGCTCCGGGTTCAGCTCTCCGGCCGGCGGGTGGTCTGGGAGGACACCCGGCATTCCGGCAACGGTAAGTACGAGTTTTCGACCAGTATTTACACGGGTCTTATCCTTGATGGGCCGGCCGCGCCACCCGTCGCTCATGGGAGCCCTGATGCGGTGGACGCTCGCATTGAGATAGTGACAGGGTTCGGGGATCCCGCCACCGGTCAAGCTGCCACTAGCGTCCGTTTGGGTGCTCGGTTGTTCAAGCCCGGTTCCGTTACGCAGATGCCGGCGTGCACCTGGCGTGCAATGGCGGGGCTTTGGGTCGCAGTGAATGGCGAGTCCGCCCGCTCGCTTGGCACCCTCAGTCAGGATGACCAATGGGATCGCGGGGCGCTGTGGCTTGCGGAGACTGATGCGACCCCGGCACAAGACCCCAACAACCGTATGTACTTCTTTGTACGGGTGCCGGGCGTCCCGACGCAGTCGAATGTCTGGTCGCATGGCCAGTCCCCCACCACCGTTTACCCGGCTAGCGACGTGCCAACCGGCGTTGGCCTGCTCGCGGGATCAGTGGACGCGAAAATCGAACAGGTCTGGCCCCACGACGACGCGCCGGTCGCCGAGGCCGGGTTGGTGAACATCACCGCGATGCTGTTCGTCCCAGACACGCGGGTCTCGGCCCCGCCGGACGCCGAGCTAGAGGTGAACCTCCTGGCTGCGGTTAATCAAGACGTGCTGAAACCCATCGCCAAGGGTGTGAAACGCCTGGTGGCGGGAGATGGCTACGACTACTCGGTGTGGGACTTCAACGATGTGGACGTCAGCGCCGTACCCCGCGATCCCGACAACAACAAGTACTTCTTCATGCTGGATGTTGCGGGACTGCAGACTCAGCCCAACGTGTGGGTGCATGGCGTCAACGGCCTCACGATTTTTCCGCTACAGGACAAACCAGTGGCTTGTGACAGGCTCCTTCCGGCCACAGCACCCTGATATGGCGTGCTGCACAGTCATAAGGCGGACAAGTTCCCCGTCGGCTGTTGGAGGCGTGGTTCACAGGGACGGTAGGGGTTGGGCGGTCATGGGCGGGGCCCGATCGAAAGGTTCCCGCTCACATGCCTATCCGGTTGACTCCCGTGGTGGGGTCATTACTATAGCTCATTGAGGATCGCCATGCAGTTGCTCACGAGCGGGAACCTGGGATACAAGACGCTCGTTAGTCATGAGTAGTCTCAGTCTTTATTCGCTGCATCGTGCGTGAACGCTTCCAAAAAGCGAAGGTGCCAACTGCAATGAATAGTAATGTCAATCCGATACTTAGCCCCAGGATTATCTTGACGAAATCGGCACCCTCCTTCGTAGTGGGTGGTTGGATAGCGATGTTTACGAAGATTCCTAACGCAAACATCGCAAACCCGGTTGCCAATGAAAAACACGCTGTCGTCAGTGTATTCGTGAAAGAGATTAGGTCGATATCACTATCCATCATCATGTACATGATAGGCTCTCTGACGCCATGTACAGGACGAACCTGAGAACTGCGGCGTTGTTTAGTAGAGCCGCTACCAGTACCAACGCGCACAGGTTCTTCAGGCATCGGTAATCCTCAGCGACTCCCACTCCTCGTCTCGAAATCCTAGGAGTTTTAGGTTGAGGAATAGGGTGTTGCCGCAGTTGGAGCAAATGAGCGCTACCATTGGCAATGCTTGGCCGCCAAATCCTAATGCCCCCGGCATTGGTTGAGTCGGCACATTCGCAAATGTTGGCTCTAATTGCCAGTTTGTTTGTCCGCAGAGACTGCAAACAACAACACGCCCAGCGAGTTTCTGCTGAACTCGATCTAGAATCCGCTGGAAAACTTCCTCTTTGGTCGCCATGCTGGCGACTATACGGTGGGTTACGAACTTGCGTCAAGTGCATAATCCCCTAGGCATCTCCCTTTATAGACTGTAGACATAGCTTAGCGGTCAACGGGAGTCAACCGGGGAGGCATTCCCGCTCAAACCCTTTGCTGCTGGCCAGCCTTTGAAAGAAACCTTTCAAACGAACTCACCTAGCTAAAGGTTTTGGCTGAAACCTTTCAACTGGTCGTGGTGCTTGAAAGGTTTCTTTCATTGCAGTGCCTCCAGCACGGCCTGGGCGACGAAGAGGCGGCCCCGCCCCTGGCCACGGCTTTCGGCCAGCACACCGATGCCGGCCAGGCGTTGCAGCGCCGCCATGGCCGAGGGCGGCGAAACCGCGAAGCGCTCGGTCACCAGCCGGGCGGTGAGCAGCGGCTCGCTGAACGAGAGGTCGACCACCTGCTCGAGGAGGGTTGACCGGCCGGAGGTACGGGCGAGTTGCACCCACTGCTCCCGCAGGTCCTCCAGCGCCTTGGCCTTCGTCACGGCGTCGCGCGCGGCGTCGGTGAGGGCCTGCAGGAAGAACAGGAGCCAGGCCTGCCAGTCGCCGGTGGTGCTCACCCGCAACAGCCGGTCGTAGTACTCGGAGCGCCGGCGTTCCAGGTACACGCTGGGATAGACCAGCGGCGCGGGCAGCAGGTCCCACGCCACCAGCAGCAGCGCCACCAGCAGCCGCCCGATGCGTCCATTGCCGTCCAGGAATGGATGGATCGCCTCGAACTGGTAGTGGATGCAGGCGATGCGGACCAGCGGCGGTGTCGGGTCGTCGCTGTGCACGTACTGCTCTAGGGCGGTGAGGGCGTCGGCCATCTCGGGGACCGGCGGCGGCACGTACGTCGCATCGTTGAGCATGGCGCCGGGCGAGCCGATCCAGTTCTGTGAGGTGCGGACGGCTCCTGGGGTGGCATGGCCGCCGCGCACGCCGGTCATCAGGCGTTCGTGCAGTTCCCGCATAAAGCGCAGGCTTACGGGCAGCGTTGCCAGGCGCTTGACCCCGTACTCCAGCGCGGTCACGTAGTTCACCACCTCCCGCACGTCGCCCTCCGGTGGGCGGACGCCGCCGGGGAACCCCGGTTGGCCTGCCTCGTACGCGTACACATCGGCCACGGTGGCCACGGTGCCCTCGATGCGCGACGACAGCACGGCCTCACGCCGGAGGAAGGGGGCCTGCAGCAGGCGCACGCTGGGGTTGTTGCGCGCCAATCCCGCCAACTCACCCATGGCGCGATCGGCGGTGGACAGGCCAGCCACCAACTCCCGGTCGAACACCAGGTCGGGCGGCAGGGGGTTGGGGAGGAAGGCCCAGTAAGCGGCCTGGCCGGCGCCGACGCGCTGCACGCGGCCGGAGGTGGTGGTGCGGAACTGCTCGGGGTTCATGGCGGGTTTAGTGAAAGGTTTCTTTCATTGATAGGCCAACAATGAAAGGTTACGGCAGTTTTCTTTCATTGACTAGTGGTTGGGTTGCCGGTGATGGCGCCCCTCGTGTGCCAGCCGTTGCCAGAGCCTATCGAAGGCGTGGGTGGGTGGGCGTTGGCCGTGCGGGTGGCGGGAACCATGGACTGAGGGCCTTGCGAGCCGATGCCGGTGCGAGGTGTTGGCTGGCCTTGGGCGGTCACGTGGGACCGCCCCTACGAGAGGGGCCTTGGCGGGTTGGGGCTGGCGGGGCGGGAGGGGCCTGGTATCATCGCTGGGTGATTTCTTTGTTCCGGGGCCGGTTCTACGGCTGGTGGGTGCTGGGCGCGTGCTGTGTGATCAGCGGGCTGATCAGCGCCACGCAGTCGTACGGGTTCTCGCTGTTCTTCGTGCCACTGTCCACGGAGTTCGGGTGGAGCCGGGCCGCGCTGTCGGGCGTGATGAGCCTGGCGCGGCTGGAGGGCGGCCTGTTCGGGCCCATCGAGGGGCTGCTGGTGGACCGGTTCGGCCCGCGCCGCATGATGCTGATCGGCCTGCCGCTGATTGCCGTGGGGTTCTGGCTCATGGCCCAGATCACCGCATTGGTCGACTTCAGCCATCTGGACCCGCTGCTGCTGTTCTACCTGATCTGGGTGCCGTTCATTGCCGGCGGCAGTGCGCTGGGCACCACCACGCCCGCCACCACCGCGGTGGCCAACTGGTTCGTGCGACGGCGGGGGTTTGCGCTGGGCATCTACTCGGCCAGTCTAGGGGTGGGCGGGGCGTCGCTGGTGCCGCTGCTGGCCCACATCATCGACCAGGACGGCTGGCGGGCCGGCGCGATGGCGGGGGGACTGTCGGTGGTGGTGCTGGGGCTGCCCGCCGCGCTGTTGGTGCGCCACCGGCCCGAGCAATACGGCCTGTTGCCCGATGGCGACCCGCCCGGCGAGGCAGCCGAGGCAGCGCGCCCAAAGGCAGCGCGGCCGGCGCCGCTGGAGCAGGAGTTTACGACGCGCCAGGCGCTGCGCACGCCCGCCTTCTGGGTGTTGGCCTTCGCCTTCGCCGCCCGGCAGATGGTCACCAGCGCCGTCACCATTCACCTGCCGCCGCTGGTGCAGGACCTGGGCGAGAGCGCGGTGGTGGCCGCGGGCGCCATCAGCGTGAGTGCTGCGCTGAGCATCGCCGGACGCCTGGGGCTGGGCTGGATGGGCGACCATTTCGACAAGCGTGCGGTGTACTTGGGTGGGCTGGCGGCAATGGTGGCTGGGCTGGTGGTCTTGGCGTTCGCCACCGAGCTGTGGCACGTGGGCGTGGCGCTGGTGGCGTACAGTCCGGCGTACGGTGGGCTGGCCTCGCTGCAACTGGCGCTGCGGGGCGACTACTTCGGCCGGCGGTCGTTCGCCACCATAGCCGGGGCCATGGGGCCCATCACCACCCTGGGCACCATCACCGGCCCGCTGTTCGCGGGTATTGTGTTCGATGTGTTCGGCAGCTACCAGATCGCGATGCTGAGCTTCGCTGGGGCCACGGTGTTGAACATCGCGCTGGTGATGGCGCTTAGGCGGCCACGGCTGCCGGCCGGAGCGGGGGCCTGAGGCGAGAGGACACGGGCTACTGATACCCTCTTAGAGGTCGCGCCCCGCAGTGGAACGATCGCGGCCCGTGGGCGTTTGGCCAGGGCGATTCGTGAATCGCCCCTACGCATGGAGCCGGCGGCCAGCGACGGGGCCAGCAGCCCGCGAAGGCGAAGGAGGAGCGCACGAAGGGCGGTGACCGAGGCGGGGCGGGCGCGACGGCGGCCACGGCTTTGCCGCGCCTGCTACCATGGACATGGGTTCCAGGCGTGACGCCGGACACCGGGTTGGGGGTTTGCGATGCCTGATCTATTGCAACTGCTGGGTTTGGGCGCTCTGCCCACCGAGATACCGCCGGTCAACCAGTTCTGGCTGCCGGCGTTCCACGTGGAGTTGGATGCGCTGGCGCTGGTGCTGGTGCTGCTGGGGATGTACTTCACCACGGCGAGCCAGCTCCGCCAGACCGGTCGCGCCTACCCGCTGCCCGCCCGCCAGGTGTGGTGCTGGGTGGCCGGGTGCGCCACCATTCTGGTGGGCAGCAGTTGGCCCATCCATGACCTGAGCGAGCGCTACCTGTTTGCGGTGCACATGGTACAGCACATGCTGTATGTCTTTGTGGCCGCGCCGCTGCTGTTGATGGGGCTGCCCGACTGGCTGGCCGATGCGCTGATTGGACACGGGCGGTGGCGCAAGGTGGTGGCCTTCCTCACCCGGCCGTTGGTGGCGTTCCTGGTGTTCAACGTGGGGCAGGCTATCACCCACGTGCCCGAGGTTACCCAGGTCATCATCACCAACCACCCGCTGCACTTCCTGGTGCACCTCTACATTGTGGCCAGCGCCCTGCTGCTGTGGTGGCCGGTGCTGAGCCCGCTGCCCGACTTGCCGCGGCTGTCCTATCCATTGCAGATGTTGTTCCTGATGCTGCAGTCGGTGATCCCCACCGTGATCTACGCGCCGCTGACCTACGCCGAGGATGTGGTGTACCCGTTCTACGGGCAGGTGCCGCACATCTGGGGGCTGAACGCGGTGATGGACCAGCAAATGGCCGGCCTGCTGATGAAGATTGGCGGCGGGTTCATTGTGTGGGGGTGGATAGGCGTGGTGTTCATGCGGTGGGTGGCGCGGGCCGAGACGGCCACCACCAACGACGAGTTCTCGCCTATCAGCGACTTGACGCCGGCGTCGGCGGTGCGGGCCGCGGAGGACGTGGTGCGGGAGGGGCGGCAGCAGGGGTAGGGGGCGCAGCAAGGCGGGCAGGCCACCATGTGCCAAATGGGGTAGTATGTCGCCGTCGGGCGAGCCCAAGGCCCCGCACCCGGCCGTTCGCCCTATTTCGCCACCCATATGGAGTACCAATGATCACCGACGTCCACGCGCACTATCACCCCAAGCGGTTCTCCGAGGCCCTGCAGAAGATCGGGTCGGGCCGCGGCGCCGCCAACTTCTCGCGGCATCCCGACGGCAACGACACCGGCCATGTGGATGCCCGCCTGGAGATGATGGCGAAGGCGGGCGTGGGCATGCAGGTGCTGTCGCCGGCGGCCGGCATGGCCCCCTACGGCCGCACCGAGGCTGAGGCCTTGGACACGGCGAAGCTGGGCAACGACCTGTACGCCGACCTGGTGGCCGCGCACCCCGACAAGTTCAAGGCCTTTGTCTCGCTGCCGCTGCCGCACGTCGACGCCTCGCTGAAGGAGCTGGAGCGGGGCATGGACCAGTTGGGCATGATCGGTGTGAACCTGCACATCTCGGTGTTCGACCGCAGCGTGGCCGAGGACGAGTTCCTGCCCATCTACGACGAGGTGAACCGGCGGCACGGGGTCATCTTCTACCACCCTGCCGGCAACAGCATCTGCTCGCCGATGATCGCGGACTACGGGTTTGGCGGAGCGGTGGGCACCAGCATGGAGGACACCGTGATCGCGCTGCACCTGATCGCCAAGCGCATCCCGAAGCAGTTCCCCAACATCACTTACATCATTCCGCACCTGGGCGGGCTCATCCCGATGCTGCTGCAGCGGCTGGACAACCAGTTCAGCATGAAGCCGAAGGACCTGCCCGAGCACCCCAGCGAGACCGCCCGCCGCTTCTACTACGATACCGTGGGCCACGGCTCGGCGGCGGCGCTCACCTGCGCCTGGAAGGCGTTCGGCGCCGACCACATTCTGCCGGGCAGCGACTACCCGGTGCTGCTGTCGTTCGAGACCTACACCGACACCTTCTCGTGGATTCGCGAGGCGGGACTGCCAGCGGCGGACGTGGAGCAGATCCTGGAGAAGACGGCCCCCTCCATCCTCAAGCTGAGCTAGCGGCGTAGCCGGTGGCGTATTCGCGGGAGTATTTCACCGCACGGGAGGGCTGGCGCGACTGGCGTATCGAGGCCGAAGCGCTGGTGGCGCTGGCCCGCGTGGGCCCCGGCATGCGCGTGCTGGACATTGGGTGCGGGGGCGGTGGGCTGCTGCGGTTCATCCGCGAGCGGGGCGGGCGGCCGGTGGGCGCCGATGTGCTGACGGTGGGGCTGGAGCTGGCGCGCGAGCGGGTGGGCGCAGTGGACGTGGTGCGGGTGGGTGAGGGCGCCGGCCTGCCATTCCGCACCGGCTCGCTGGACGCCGTCGTGGGGCAGCACGCCGTGGAGCACTTTCCGGACCCTGATGCGGCGCTGCGCGAATGGTACCGGGTGCTGAAGCCCGGCGGGCGGCTGGCGCTGGCCACCCCGAACGCCTGGTACCCCGACCCCGCCCACTTTGCCGACGCTGACCACGAACACGTCTACACCCCGCCGGAGCTGCGGGCCGCCGCCGAGGCGGCGGGGTTCACGGTCGAGACCTGCGCGACGGTGTTTCCGTACCTGTCGCGGGTGCGGGTGCTGCGCGCGCTGGGCGTGGCAGGCTACGCGCTGTTCCGGGTGCTGCCGTACTTCAGCACCCACGGGCGCACCATCCTGCTGGGGGCCGTGAAGCCGTAGGTGGGGGGCTGACAGGCCTAACGGTTCAGCCTGGCAGGGTGCGCTGCGACGGGTGAGTGCAGAGAGGGCGGTAGCCCTCTTTGCCAGGGAGCCGAGGGATGTGCCCTCGGCTTCTCCGAAAGGAGTCCTTGAGGGGCGGGCGGGTGGGATACGACGTGAACGGATCCATCCTGAACCGCCACCGCCGGGACCGTATCCCTAACCTCAGCGAGCAAGCGGTCATAGGGAAGCCTCCGTTTGACGCGGGCCGGCTGCGGGCCTACCATCGCCACGCATTCCGACATCCGCCAAGGAGCCGCCGTATGAACGCCACCGCTGGGGCCACCCGTGCCGTCGCCGAATTCGTGGCCGGCACGTCGCTGGCGGACGTGCCGGCGGCTGCGGTGGCCGGGGCCAAGCTGTGCCTGCTGGACACCCTTGGTGTGGCGCTGGCTGCGTTGCAGGCGCCGCAGGGGCAGACGCTGGTGGACTACGTGCGCGGTCAGGGCGGGACGGCGGTAGCGTCGGTGATTGGCGGCGGGTTCAAGACCTCGGCGCCGCAGGCTGCGCTGGCCAACGGCTGCCTGGCCAACCTGCTGGACTTCGACGGGTTCTGGCACGTGCCCACCTGCTCGGCGCCCGCGGCGCTGGCCGTGGCGGAGGCGCGGGGCGCGAGCGGCGGCGCGGCACTGGAGGCGCTGATCATCGGCACCGAGGTTGGGGCCGCGTTCCGCCACATCTTCGAGGGCAAGCGAGGTGAGCAGGCAGGCCCGACCTATCAGGGCTGGTACCACCTGAGCTTCCACGGCCCGCTGGCCGCTGCGGCTGCGGCGAGCCGGCTGCTGGGGCTGAGCGTGGCGCAGACTGAGGCGGCGCTCAGCATCACCATGACCGGGGCGGGCGGCGTGCGCAACCACCTGCACACTGCGGCCAAGTCGCTGCTGTCGGGGAACGCTGCCGCCAACGGGGTGCAGGCCGCGCTGCTGGCCGCGGCGGGCGTTACCGCCACCGATACCCTGGAGGGGTTTGGCGGTCTGTTCCACGCCATCGGCCTGCCCGACCCGGCCGATTGGGCGCCGGTGACGCAGGACCTCGGTCATCGCTATAGCCTGGCGGGCTTCAACGCCTCGAAGGGGTTTCCGGCGCACGGCGGGGTGCAGGCGGCGCTCGGCACGTTGCGCGCGCTGCTGGCCGAGCACGGGTTGTCCAGAGACGCCGTCCGCCAACTCGACGCTGAGGTGTCGACCTTCGCCGCGTCGGCCGAGTTGCCGGCCACGGCGTTCACCGGCGGGTTTAGCTGGCCCTACCTGCTGGGCGTCTGCCTGGCCGCGGGTAGCTTCGACGCCGCCCACCTGACGCAGGCCGCTATGGACGACCCGGCGCTGCGGGCGGGCATCGCCAAGGTGCACATCCTGCCCATCGCCGAGGGCGCCCAGCCGGAACGCCTCACCCTGCATCTGCACGACGGCCGCACCGTCAGCGCGGAGGTGCGCCGCGACGCCGGCCGCGCCACCGGCCCCGACGGCCTGCTGGCCAAGTACCGCGCCACCGCTGCCACCGCCCTCCCGCTTGCCAGTGTCGAGGCTCTGCATGACCTGGTGATGGGGCTGGAGGACGTGGAGGGGATTGGCGCGGTGACGGACGTGCTGCGGGATGCTGAGGTGAGGTAGGGGGCAGAGCTTCTTAGGCGCCGAGCCACCTCACCACCTTGACGCTCGCGTCAAAACGGCTTACCGTCCAGCGTGAACCGGCTGGGTGACTGGCCCAGGCACTACGAAGCAATGGAGGACGGTAGCATGGCCGACGACATCAAGATTTTTTCAGCCGACTCGCACATGAGCGAGCCGGGCGACCTGTGGGTGCAGCGACTGGACAAGGAGTTCCGCTGGCGGGCCCCCCGCATCGAGAGCCGTGAGCGCAACGGCAAGATGGAGGACCTCTGGATTTACGAGGGGTTCGCGCCGCATCCGGTGGGCGTGGGCCTGGGCGCCGCGGCGCTGAAGGGCGAGAACTTTCGCGAAGAGGGCAAGGGCTACGACGACGCCCGATCGGGCGGCTGGGACCCGGCGGCGCGCATCAAGGACCAGGACATCGACGGTGTGGACGGCGAGGTGCTGCATACCACCCTCTGCTTCCGCCTGTTCTGGTTGTCGGACCCCAAGCTGCAGCGGGCGTGCTTCCGGGTGTACAACGACTGGCTGGCCGAGTTCTGCGCCTACGACCGCAAGCGCTATGTGGGCGTGCCGCTCATCTCGCTCTACGACGTGGCCGAGGGCGTGGCCGAACTGCAACGGTGCGCAAAACTGGGCCTGAAGGGGTGCATGATCTGGCTGTCGCCGCCGTTGCCGTGCCCGCCCTACACCTCCAAGCTGTACGACCCGTTCTGGGCCGCGGCGCAGGAGTTGGACATGCCGGTCGTGCTGCACGTCATCACCGGCGGGGCGGAGAGCCGGTTGTCGCCGTCATCGTACTGGGACGAGAACTCGGTGCTGGGCGAGATTCTGCAGCCGCACGAGGCCCAGCGGACCATGGCGCAGCTCATCTTTAGCGGCGTGCTCGAGCGGTTCCCCGGCCTCAAAGTCATCACCGCCGAGAACGGCACCGACTGGATCCCGTGGTGGCTGGGGCGGCTGAAGCGGGCGGAGCGCCGTAAGAACGGCTTCCCCACCAAGCTCAGCCTGACGCCCATCGAGTACTACCGGCGGCAGATGTACGTGTCGTACATCGATGAGCCGGAGGCCGTGGCCGCCATGGACGAGATCGGCGTCGATCAGCTCATGTTCGCCACCGATTACCCGCACACCGCCTCCCGCTGGCCGCACAGCATGAAAGTGGTGGAGCGCGACACCGCCGGCCTCGACCTCAGTATCAAGCGCAAGCTCATTCGGGAGAACGCGATGAAGCTGTTCGGCGTTTCTGCGCCGGTGCCGGTGTAGGGCAGACGGAACAGCAGAAGGCAGCAACCGGTAGAGACGGCAGAATGGGGCGTCGACCTTGGTCGACGCCCCATTAGCGTGCATTGGCGGCTCAGTGCGGTCGTCCGCAGGTAGCCGGTTAGGCTGCTTGGGCTGCCACCACTGCGGCCAGTAGATGGCGTACGTCGTACGGTTTGGGCAGGAACGCCTGGACACCGTTGCGGCGCAGTTCCGAGCGGGTGACGAAGCCGGCCGTTACGGCAATGACGGGCACGGTGGGCGGCAGCGTGGCCCGGCGCAGCTCGCGCAGCAACGCCAGTCCGTCGCCGTCGGGGAGCTTGAGGTCGAGTATGACGAGGTCCGGCGTACGCTGTGCCAGGGCCGCGCGCGCTTCACTGCAACTCCGCGCAAGGGTCACTGCCATGCCCGCCCGTTCCAGGGCCCGGCCGACCACCTCCGCCAGCACCGGTTCGTCTTCCACCACCAGCACATACGCCATCTCGTACCTCCACCATGAGCATACGGAGCACTGCGTGGTGGGGACGTGAGGAACCGGCAGCGGCCCATGAGGAGAGGGTGAGGTAGGACGAGCTAGGCTGGATGACCAGCGGGCCAGCACGTTGGGTAGGCCTCTACCCAGGGCCAGAGCATGAGTCCACTGTGCATCGCGCGGCTTAGCCAGGGGGAGAAACGGCTCGGACCACTAGCGAGCGGCCTTGACGTTCACAATGTGGGTCCAGGAGCCGGTGATGTCGCCGGGGAAGGCCCAGCCGCCCACGATCTTGGGGTCGACCACCGCTTCGGCGGGCAGGTAGAACAGGTGCACGCTGAGCATGTCGGCGAAGGCGAGATCGCCCACCTTGCGCCAGAGCGCCTCGCGGGCAGTGTCAGCCATGGTCACTGGGATCTGCGACAGGACCCGGTCTACCTCGATGTCCTCGAAGCCGTTGCCGCGGTTGCCGGTGGAGCTGTTCCACACGATGAACCCGCTCCACAGGTTGTTGCCGCTGGCCCGCAGCGACAGGCGGTCGGTGTAGGTGTAGGCGCGCGACAGCCGCGTCTCCTCCGCCGCGTCGGGGGTCACCAGCGCCACGTCGATGCCGACGGCCTTCCAGTAGCCGGCGACCGCCTCGGTCAGGTCTTGCCCGCCCGAGACGCCGGGGAGCGCCAGCACCGACATGGTGGCCTTCCAGTTGGCCTGGCCGGCCTCGGCCAGCAGGCGCTTGGCTGCGGCGGGGTCGTAACCGTACTGGTCCTGGAACTTCCTCTCCCACTCGGGATTCCAGCCGGCGCGGCTGGGGTGGAAGTGGTTGAGGATCATCGTCTCGGCCTTGCCGCCGAAGAACGCCTTGTTCATTTCGTCGCGGTTGATGGCCTTGTTGAGCGCCTGCCGCACCCGCCGGTCCACCAGCGGACTGTCGGGGTACAGGTAGCCCTTCGAGAGGTCCTTGATGTCCTTGACGTAGCCGCCCTGGAACGCGCCCCACAGCCGGGTGCCGGGGAACGTGCCGCGGATGGTCTGCATGCCGCGGCCGGTGGCGGTGGCCACCAGGTCCTGGGGCAGGTCGGCCATGTGGGCCTCGCCGGTGAGCAGGCTGGCCAGCCGGGTGGACGCCTCCTTGGCCATGCGGAACTCGAACTCCGGGAAGTCGGGCACGCCCTTGTAGTGGCCGGCGGGGTTGCGCTCGTAACGGATGTACTGGCCCTCGGCGCCCGCCTTGAACTGGTAAGGGCCGCTGCCCGCCAGGGGGCCGGTCTTCCAGGTGGGTGCGCCGGTGGCGTCGTAGTTGGCCTTGCTGCGCACCTCCAGCCCGCCCTGCTGCTCGGAGATGGCGGTTACAAACTGGCTGTCGGGGGCGGTGAGATGAAAGATGATCTCCCGGTCGTTCACAATCTCGAAGCTCTTCATGAGTTGCTTCCAGTAGGTCTGCTGGCCGTGCACCGAGTCGGGCAGCACGAGTTGCTCCCAGCCGAACTTGATGTCCTCGGCGCGCACCGGGCCCCACGTGCCATGGAAGGGGATGTCGCGCAGCTTCAGCCGGAACGACTGGCCGTTGGGCTCCAGGTTCCAGGCCGCCACCAGGCCGGGCAGGATCTTGTCGGTCTTGGGGTCGATGTCGAGCAGGAAGTCGTACATGGGGCGCACGTACCACACGCTGGGCGGGGCCAGGAACCGCAGGTCGGCATCGGTGCGGGCGGGCGGGTTCACCGACATCACCAGGCGGCTGACCTTGGGCGTGGCCGGCCCGGCGGCGGCGTTGTCGGGTGCGGCAGGCGCGGAGGGCGTCGTGGCATTGCCACTGCAGGCCAAGCACAGGGGGAGAGCGGCGGCAAGCACCAGGGTGGCGAGGCGGTGGGCGCGGACGGGGGGGTGGGTCATGGAGGTCCTCTGTGCTGGGAGTGCGGCGCCGTGCGGCCCGAGATTGCTGGGATAGTACCGCAATCGGGGGGATAGTGCGTGCCCGCGCTCACGAAGCAATGCTCGGCGTGGGGGCACCGTTGCCTGAGCACGGTCGAAGGCACCGGTGGGGTGGCGCCGGAGCTATGCCGAAAAGGGGCATAGACCAGTGTGGTTCGACGGGCTCACCACGAGCGGATTTAAGGGGGCAGGCTCCTTTGCGGGCTACACGCCCCAGGCCATGGCGGGCGCCAGCACCGCGCGCGCCAGCAGCGCCATCTGCTCGCCGGCCTCGCGCTCGGGACACAGGAAGCGCAGCACAAACTTGCTGGCCCCGGTGGCGAGATAGGCCTGGATGACACCCAGCACGGTGTCGGCATCGCCGAGGGCGGTGTAGGCATCGAGGGGGGCGTCGGGACGCTGGCGGAAACCGGGCAGGAGGGCGCGCTCGCGGGCGGCCTCGGACGTGGCGGCCAGGTAGACGCCCAGCATCACGCCGTAGTGGTCGTCCTCGATCACGCGGCCGTACTTGACCATGGCGGCGCGAATGCCCGTGATGCCCGCCGCCACGTCGCCGGGGGTGGCCTGGCTCACCAGCCAGCCGTCGCCGACACGGGCCACCCGGTCCCACGCCGCAGGGGTGCGGCCGCCGATCCACAGCGGCGGGTGGGGCGAGAAGACGGGCTTAGGGGTCACCGTGACGTCGGTGAGGTGGAAGTACTTGCCGTGGTGGGTGACATGGTCTTCAGTCCAGAGGCGGCGCAGCAGGCCGATGGCCTCATCGGTGCGGCCGGCCCGCTCGACTTTGCGGGTGCCGGTGGCCTCGTACTCGCGCTCGTCATCGCCGCCCAGTCCCACCGCCGGCAGCAGGCGTCCGCCGGACAGGTAATCGACGGTCGCCAGTTCCTTGGCCAGCACGGCGGGGTTGCGGAGCGGCAGCGCAAGCACACTGGTGCCGAACTTGAGCACGGTGGTGCGGGCGGCCACGGCGGCCAGCGCGGTCACCGGCTCCAGGCTCAGGCGGTCGCCCACCAGGCGATCACTCAGCCATAGCGAGTCCCAGCCCTGGGCCTCGCAGGCGTCGACGAACCCGAAGAAGCCGGCGGCCCCGCCCGTCCATTGCCAGTTGCCCGGCGTCACGCCGATGCGAAGTCCCATGGTGCGTACCCTTCTCTCGATGTCCCGCTGCGTGGTATGCCTGCGGGTAGGTTGTTGCTGTGGTGGCCTGATAACCTTGCACTCAGCTAAGCCTGCAGTACAGGGCTATCGCATGTTATTTGCCAGTGTTTTGCACCCTAAAAGCAGGTGTTGCCCGCCGGTTTCACCCCCAAACCCCCTCTAGGGGGGGTCAAGGTACTCCTTCGGAGTGAGTGAAAAATGGGGGGACACCCCCCAAACCCCCTGGCAAAGAGGGTTGCACCCTCTCTGCACTCACCCGCCCGCGCGCTCCGGCATCCTTTCACCACATTTTAGTTGCGATAGCCATGGCCTACAGTACGCCAGGAATGCCCGCTGTGTGTACGTACGGGGTACCCATGTGCATAAGAGCACCTGCTTGTGGAACAATCACCCCACGCGACTTGGCGACCGCCAACCCCGTTCCCAACTCCCCGAAAGGCCCTCAGCAATGAAAATCGGATTCATCGGCCTTGGCGCCATGGGTAAGCCCATCGCCGCCAACCTCGTGAAGGGCGGCCTCGACGTCACCGTTCACAACCGCAGCCAGGGCAAGGTGCAGGACCTGGTGGCCCTGGGCGCCACCGCCGGCACGTCGCCCGCCAATGTCACCCAGGGCGCCGACGTGGTGATGACCTGCCTGCAGGGCGCCGAGACCGTGCGCGAGGTGGTGTGCGGCCCCAACGGCGTGCTCAGCGCCGCGCGCCCCGGCCTCATCGTGGTCGATCACTCCACCATCGGCCCCGAGCCCGCCAGGGCCATCGCCGCCGAGTGCGCCGCCAAAGGCGTCATCTACCTCGATGCTCCCGTCTCGGGCGCCGGCCCCGTGGCCTGGAGCGGCAACCTCACCATTATGGTGGGTGGCGATGCCGCGGCCTACCAGACCGTGCTGCCCGCCCTGCAGAAGGCCGGCAAGCACATCTTCCACACGGGGGGCGTCGGCTCCGGCAACATCACCAAACTCATCAACAACCTCATGCTCAACACCAACCTCGCCGCCACCATGGAGGCCCTGGTGCTGGGCGCCAAGCTCGGCGTCGACCTCGACGCGCTGTGGGGCGCCGTCCGTACCGCCAGCGGCGCCAGCACCCAGTGGGAGAAGGTGACCCCCAACCTGCTGGCCCGCCGCTTCACCCCGCCCACCGGCGCCATCGCCAACTTCACCCATGGCGAGGCCAACATCAAGGCCCTCGCCATCGCCGCCGGCAGCCCCACACCCATGTTCGACGCGGCGTGCACCCTGTGGCAGGCGGCGCTCGCCATGGGCCTCGGCCCCGAAGACCCCACCGCCGCCATCAAGGTGCTCGAAGCCCAGGCCGGCGTCCAAGTCCGCGGCAAGGATGCTCCGGCGTAGGGGGATGTGCGGCCCCCTCCCCTCCCTGCCTAGGGAGGGGCTAGGGGAGGGTAAGCCTTCCATTGAACGCCGACAGACCGCCGAACGCGAGGTCATCGCGGCTCACCCAGGGCACCGCGGACCTCGCGTTTCCAGGCCTGCAGACAAGCAGACAAACTGAAACCCCTGCCGGTATGTCGGCAGGGGCTCAGCTATTCAGTTGCTCAGTCAATTCTCGCCACCACTTCAGTTCGATTCGATTGCCGCTTCCCGGCTATCACTGCCGGATGGTCCCGGTCGCCGGCTGGTGTTGCCCGGTCAACTCATGGGGCGATTGGTAGGTCGCGACGCTCGAACCCTTCTGTCGCCGTAGCGACTGCGTTCCAAGCGCTCACTGGTTACTCTCGCACCTCTTCTTTCCCTTCTCCTAGAGGCGATCCCTGGGGCTCTTCCCCGAACCCGACCTCCATATTTACTATACCACACTATATGGGATAGTCAAGTGTTCTTTATACCTGAACATGGTAGTACAACACTACATATAGTGGTCCCTGGGCAATGCCTTCGCGGTGGCAGCCCTGGGCCGGGTGGGACTAAGCTGGAGTGCAGGCGGGGTGTGCTCGCCGTAGCCGCGGTGAAGCTCACTTAACCAGTAACCAGAACCGGGTCTCCGGTGAGGCGGCGTTGTCTCCTAAGCGTGCCGGTGTAGTGCTTCTGGCGGCCGCGGCGCTGCTGCTGGCCGGCCTGGCGTGGCGGGCCAGCAACGGGTCGAGCCCGTTCGCCATGCCGGCCTCGCTGGCGGAGGACGCCGGGACCGTGCCGGCTCCGGCGCCGGGCCCACCCGCCGCCGCCGCCGAGGACACTGCCGCGCTGCTGCGCAATGCGCTGGCCGCCGCGGCGATCGGCGACTACCTCCAGGCCGCCGATCTGTTCGGCGCGCTGGACACCTGGTACGCCGCCACGCCCGAGGGCGCCGCCGCTGCGTACCAGCTTGGCGTGCTGGCGTACCGGCGTGACGAGTACGCCGCCGCCACGAAGCGGTTTGCGGACTTCCGCACCCGCTACCCCGGCCACGCCGAGGCGGACGTCGCGCAGTTCTGGCTGGCCCAGAGCCAGCGCTCCAGTGGCCAGACGGCGGCGGCGCTTGCCACGTTGGACGACTTCGCCCGCTCCCACCCCCTGGTGGAGGACTACGTGCGGCAGCAGCGGGTGCAGCTCTTCTCGTCTGCCAAGGACGAAGCGGCGGTGCTGAAGGAACTGGCGGTCATCGACGTGCTGCCGTCGTCGCCGCAGGTGAAGCAGAGCACCGGACGGCTGTATGCCGACGCACTTTTGGCGGCCGGCGACTACGCGCGGGCGGCCGGCCTGTACACCGACCTGCTGGCCACGGCTGGAGCAGGCACTCATTTGGGGCTGCTGGGCAAGCAGGCCGAGGCGCTGCGGCTGGCGGGGCGTACGCCGGAAGCCCAGCGGGCGCTGGCCGAGATCGCGCGGGTGTACCCGTCGTCGGCCGCGGCAACCTTCGCGCTGACCGCGCTGGGAGGGCAGGCATCGCAGGTGCTGACGCCGTACCAAATTGGCCGGGTGTACTACTTCCATGCGCAGAATGAGCCGGCGCTGGCCGAGTTCCAGCGGCAGGTGGCCCAACTGCCCGATGGGGCAGAGACGCCGTGGGCGCGCTACCGCACCGCGCTGGTGTACGAGCGCTACAACCGTAACGATGCCGCGCTGCAGGAATTGGCGGCGGTGGTGGCAGCCTATCCGGCCCACGAGGCCGCCCAGGACGCGCTGTGGGAGCGTGCGGGGCTGCTCTCGGCGCTCAACCGGTTCGAGGAAGCTAAGACGGCGTACAGGGAGTTCCAAGCCCGTTTCCCGGCCACGCAACGGGCGCAGGACGCGGTGTTCCGCGAGGCGCTCACGCTGTACCAGGCACGTGACTACGCCGGCGCCGCCCGGTCGCTGGGCGCTGCGCCCACCGCTGCCGCTCCGGCCGCCGCCGCCGGCCGCAACCAACTCTGGCGGGGCAAGGCGCTGGAGGCGGCGGGCGATGGCAACGGGGCGCGCGACGCCTACACGCAGGCCGCCACGCAGGCGCCGGGGGCCTACTACGGCTTTCGGGCGGCGGAACTGGCCCGGCGCAGCGGTGCGCCGGCCACGGCCACGCCGGCCCCGCTGCGCGACACCGCCATCAGCGCGGCCGACGAGGCGGAGGCGCTGGCGTGGCTGGGCAGGACGGTGGCCGGCCCCGTGGCTGCGCTGGCCGATGCCCAGGCGCGCATGGCGGCCGGCCGCTACGTGCAGCGGGGCACATTGCTGGCGGCCATGGGGCTGCGCGATGCCGCCACCGACGAGTACCGCAACGCGGTGCGGAGCTACAAGGCCGATGGTCCGGCGCTGTTCGTGCTGGCGCGCCTGCTGCACGACCGTGGCGAGCACGCGCCCGCGATGCTGGCGGTGGCCTATCTGCAGGACGTGACGGCCACACCGGTGGTGCAGAACCTGCCGCGGCTGCTGCTGAAGGTGCTGTACCCGGCGCCGTTCCAGCGGCAGGTGGAGGAGGCCGCGGCGCGGCACGCGGTGGACCCCGTGTTGGTGTACGCGCTCATGAAGCAGGAGAGTCTGTTCAACCCATCGGCGGCTTCGGGGGCGCAGGCCATGGGCCTGACCCAGGTGATGCCCGCCACCGGCGCCGAGATCGCCACTGCGCTGGGGGTGCCGGACTTCACGGCGGCCGACCTGCTGCGGCCGGTCATCAGCATCGACTTCGGGTGCTATTACCTGGCCAAGCAACTGGCGTATCTGGGCAGGAACCCGGTGTTCGCGCTGGCGGCCTACAACGGCGGCGCGGGCAGCGCGCTGCGGTGGATGGGCAACAACCGCCAGATCGACCCGGACCTGTTCGTGGAGGCCATCGACTACGACGAGACCCGGGCCTACGTCGAGCTGGTGATGGAGAACTTGGCCTACTACACGCTGTTGTACCGGGGGTAGCTCACTCGCGTGGGAGAGCGGGCGGCGCGCTGGGTAAACAAAACCGCCCTCCGGTATCGGCGGGCGGTGGTGGTGCGAGATGGTGGAGCTAAGGGGACTCGAACCCCTGACCTCAGCGTTGCGAACGCTGCGCTCTACCAGTTGAGCTATAGCCCCGTTACCTACCCAAGTCTAGGCGCTGGTTCTTCAGGGCGTCAAGGCGAAGGGTGTCGCGGTCGGGGCAATCGCATCTAAATGTGGTGAAAGGGCATCGGAGCGCTCTGGCGGGTAAGTGCAGAGAGGGTGCAACCCTCTTTGCCAGGGGTTTGGGGGGTGTCCCCCCATTTTTCACTCACTCCGAAGGAGTACCTTGAACCCCCTTGAGGGGGTTTGGGGGTGAAACCGCCGGCACGGTCTGGCCTTCAGGGTGCAACACACTGGCAAATAAGATGCGCTAGCCTTGTTGTCGCGGTAACAGTTCGGTCTTCGGGGGGCAGCTACTGTCCAGAGCACAGGGGACACCCAGGAAGGCCGTCAGCCGATGGCGGCAAGGCCCTTCACGATGGCGGCGCAGGCATCGGCCAGCTCGCGGCCCTTGGTCACCATGTGCTCCGTGAAGAAGGCGGCGTGCACCGCGTGCTCGTGGAACTGGTGGGGCGTGAGCACCGCCGACAGCACCGGCACCTCGGTCTCCAGCGAGACCTGCATGATGCCGTGCAGCACCGCCTGGGCCACGAACTCGTGGCGGTAGATGCCGCCGTCCACCACCAGGCCGCTGCAGCACACCGCGGCGTAGCGGCCGGTCTTGGCCAGCTTCTTGGCCAGCAGCGGGATCTCCAGGCTGCCCGGCGCGGTGAAGTACTCCACGTCGCCGGCCGCCCCACCGAGTTGCTGGATGCGCTCCGCGAACGCCGCCTTGCAGGGATCCGTGATGTCGGTGTGCCATTGGGCCTGGATGTATGCGACTTTCATGTGCGGTGTGCCTCGTTGCGGTTCATGCCTGCCGGTGTGCCAAATGGTACCAGCCGCGAGCGTCAGGAAGCTAGCGCTCGATCGCTGACGTAAGAATTCAGTCTTCAGGCGGCGCCAACGCTCGCGTTACCATTAGGTGACAGGGGGGCAACAGCAGCGTTCGCACCGCATTTTGCTATGGCTTAGGCCGGGGAAACTTAACCTTTACGTAAACAGCTCTACCGGATTAAGGTCTGTAAAGTGGTTATACTATTGGCGTTCAACACTACTGGAGGTGGATGCATGCGCAGGTCCCCCGACAGGCAAGGACAGGGGCTGGTGGAGTACGGTCTGATCATTTTTCTGGTCGCGATCGTCATCATCGCCATCCTGGTGCTTCTGGGCCCGCAGATCGGGTCGATTTTTAGTGAGGTAACCGGCTCCATCTAACACTGGGAGACGTTCGCCCATGGTAAAGGGGAGGCTCTCCAGCCTCCCCTTTCTGCTGCCCGCTTGGGCCCGGCAAACCATGGATTTTACGCTATGCTATTGGCATTAGTTTGGTGATATGCCGCATAGGAGGCTTCGGCCACCATCGGCTAACGTGGTGGTACGGCGTTACTCGCCGGGAAAAGCTAACCGATGGCGGTGGAGGCGGAGGCTATGGGACACATGACGCGAAACCCTGGGCAGGGGTTGGTGGAGTACGGTCTGATCATTTTTCTGGTGGCGATTGTTATCATCGCCATTCTGGTGGTCTTGGGCCCGCAGATTGGGTCTATCTTCAGCGAGGTGACAGGGTCCATCTGAGCGGTCTTGTTGCTCGCCGCTTCACGGCTAGGCGCAGTTGGGCTCACCCCCCAAACCCCTGCCAGAGGGGACGGCCGTCCCCTCTGGGCTCCCCTGCCGAACCTCCACAACCTCGCGATGCCTAGTCGTGAGGTACGTTCCTTAGTCCTCTTCGGCCAGGTCGCGGCCCAGCGAGGCGATGGTGGCGGGGGACAGTTCCACCTGGTGGCGGTAGTGCGGGTGCTCCACGGCCAGCACCACCGGGCCGCGGCCGAACTGCAGCACCTGGTTGGGGGTGAGCTGGGCTTTGACGTAGTGGACGGCGGCGGTTACGGTTTCGCGGGTGAGCTGGGCGTCGTGGGCCGCGTCGGGGCCGAACACCACCGCCTCGGCGGCGCCGTTTTCGCCGAGGTGCAGGCGCACGCTGCGCTCGATGCCCACCAGCTTGGGCAGCCACTCGCGCATCTCGTCCTCGGCGGTCAGCTCCAGGAACAGTGTGGCGGAGAGTTGCCCGGCCGCGGGGATCAGCGGGTTGTAGGTGTCGAGTTCGAGCTGCACCTGGTCGTCACGCAGCAGCTTCTCCACCCGCGCCATCTCCTGAATCTGGTACCAGACGGTGTCGCGGTTCTCGAACACCAAGGTCACGAAGGGACCCACGGTGACGCGCCGCGGCCGCTTCAGCTCCATGATGCGGGTGCGGGTGGCAATGCGGTCGCGCTCGTAGGCACGCAGGTCGAGGATGTCGGTGAGGGTTAGTTTCTTAGTCATTGGTGGGTCTCCTGTAAGTGCCTGTTCACGCTTGGGGGGCTGCAAGATGGATCCCAGGACGCCGTATCCCACCCGCCCGCCCTCCAAAACTCCTTACCGAGGGGACATCCTTCGACAAGCTCAGGACGGCGCCCTCGGACTCCCTGGCGGCGCGCAGGGCGTGCCCCCGCCCGCGGGGACGGGGCCTCTCGTGCTACTCGCCGGCTTCGGGGAGGCCGTAGGCGCGGGCGAGCACCTGGATGGGGTGGAGCGGCTTGCGGCCGGTCTCCTCGGTGATGACGCCGTTGGCCAGGGCACAGTCGCCGGCGATGCAGGCGTGCTGGTCCTTCTGCACGGCGTTGACCAGGGGGAGCGCCACCTTGCGGGCCAGGTCATAGTTCTTGGTCCGCATGCCCCAGCCGCCGTCGATGCCGGCGCACTTGTCGACCACGGTCACTTGGGCCCCTGTCAGGCGCATGAGGTCACGGCTCTTGAAGCCGATGTTCTGCGCCCGCAGGTGGCAGGGCACGTGCCACACGATCTGCTCGTGGGTCTCGCCACTGAAGCTGGTGTCGAGGCCCTTGCCCTCGGCGCGGTGCACCGCCATCAGGTATTCGGCGGCGTCGTAGGTGTGTTCGGCCACCAGCTTGGCGTCGGCGGTCTTCAGATAGTCGGGGTACTCACGCTTCAGCACGTAGGCACAGGTGGGCTGCAGCACGATAACGTCTTTGCCCTGGCGCACCAGCGGCGCCAGCGCCTGCACGTTCTGGGTGGCCTGCGCCCGGAAGGCGTCGAGGTTGCCGATATCGAGATGGGGCATGCCGCAGCAGACGGCGCCCTCCGGCACGGTGCACCCGATCTTGTTGCGCTCCAGCACCTGCACCGTATCGCGGCCGATGCCGGGGTGCTGATACTCCACCACGCAGGTCTGGAACAGCGCGACGTCGCCGTTCTGGGTGTTGGCCTTGCGGCCGGCCAAGTGGCGGCGCGCCCAGGCGCTGAACCGCTGGGTGGCGTACTTGGGCAGCTCGCGGGCCGCAGCCACGCCCACCACGGCCTGCATCAGCTTGCGGGGCAGGCTGTTGCGGCTGCCCATCATCAGGTTCGCCAGCGGCGCAAACGCCGTGCCCAGCCGTCCGAACAGGTCGGTGCGGGTGAGCACCAGGTCGGCCAGCCCGCCGCCGCCGCCCTTGCGGAAGCCGATGGCCGCGCCGCGCATCATGAGCCGCGGGAAGTCGAGGTCCCACTCGTGCGGCGGGATGTACGGGCACTTTACGTAGCAGATCTTGCACTGGTAGCACTCGTCGACGATGCGGTCCTGCTCCGGCGGCGTCAGCTCGGCCGATCCGTCGTGCTGGGTGTCGATGATGTCGAACAGCGAGCCGAACGACGGGCAGAGGTTCCAGCACAGCCGGCAGCCCTGGCAGGCGTCGAACACCCGCGTCAACTCGTTGCGGTAGTCGGGCTCGTCGAAGTAGGCCGGATGAGTTGGGTCGTAGGTGATCATCATCGCAGGTCCTCGATGTTGAGCTGCCGCCGTGAACGGCGGGCGGGGCCAAGGCGCAAACGCCCTATCCGGAGCGCGCCCGCGCCCGTAGGGGAAGGCTTCTTGAAGGTGAGATCGGGTGGGAGCGGGCCCACCTGGCCCGCTCCCACCCGATGAAGCGGTGGTTAGCTGACGGCCTCGAGGCCCTTGGCGAAGCGGCCGGCGTGGCTGCGCTCGGCACGGGCCAGAATCTCGAACCACTCGGCAATCTCGCCGAAGCCTTCGTCGCGCGCGGTCTTGGCGAAGCCGGGGTACATCTGGCTGTACTCGTAGGTCTCGCCCTCAATGGCGCTCTTCAGGTTGTCGGTGGTGGCGCCCACGGGCACGCCGGTGGCGGGGTCGCCAATCTCGGCCATGTGGTCGAAGTGGCCGAAAGCGTGGCCGGTCTCGCCCTCTGCTACCGAGCGGAACAGGGCGGCCACATCGGGGTAGCCCTCCACGTCGGCCTTCTGCGCGAAGTAGAGATAGCGGCGGTTCGCCTGGCTCTCGCCGGCGAAGGCGTCCTTCAAGTTGTCGTGGGTCTTGCTGCCTTTTAGGGTTGCCATGGTGTGTGCTCCTGAGTGTTGTCTTGCAATAGGGCGGTCGTTGTATCTGCGGCGGTGATGCTGGTGGGTGAGCTGTGGGTGATTTGCCTCCTGAAGTGTGCGGGGTATTCCCATGTGTAGGGCGGCGTGGTGAGGGCTATTCGGGTTCGATGTGTTCCGGTCGAGCGGCCGATACTTCCGGCGTGGCGCAGGATGGATCCGGCCGTATCGCATCCCACCCGCCCACCCCTCACCTACTGCCGGCGCCCTGCGTGACACGGATGTGGTGAAGGCCATCCCATAAGGCCGGTGGTTCGGGACCCCGTCAGCGGCCTTGGTGCACGCAGTCGGGGCAGTAACCGTAGAACTCGGTGTGGTGGCCGGTAATACGGAAGCCGCTTTGCGCGGCGGCCGCCACGACCTGAGCCTCGGTGGTGCGGCTCTCCACGTCGGTAAGGCGGCCGCAGCCGAGGCACACGGCGTGGTCGTGGCGGTCGTTGCGGCCGTCGTAGCGGCTCGCGGCGTCACCAAAGCTAAGCTCCAGCACCTCGCCGTGCTCGGCTAGAGCCGCCAGCGCGTTGTAGACGGTGCCGTAGGACAGCCGCGGCATCTGCTGCTTCACGCGCTGCAGGATCTCGCTGGCGGTGGGGTGATCGTGCGACTGGCGCACCACCTCCAGTACGGCCTGGCGCTGCGGGGTCATGCGCAGCGGTTCATGGTGTTGCGACGGGGTTGTGGGCTCGGGCATAGGGCTTTCTTTTGTTACGGTGTTACGGCGGTGCGACATGCGTGTAACGGGGCGGGGCGAGGGACGCTTTTTAGAATTAATCCAAGAGACTGTTTAGGCGCGGCCTGCGGGGCTAGGAATACCGCATGCCACCGACACGCTGTGGTTCGGGCTGCACCCACCGGAAATGGGCGCCGCCGGTGGTGCGAATGGGGATTCGAGGTAGCCGAAGCGCAAACCAGCTACGGCAACCCGCGCTACGCGCAGGGCGCCGTAGCGCATACCACCCACCGAGGAGGGGTCTCAGCTATCGGACTTGGGCTTGCGGCTGAGCGTAGGAGACGGTCATAAAGTCCTCTGTTATCCTAGAGTTAGAGTAATTCTAATTCCTGTGTAGGGACCCGTCAAGCGTGCTGCAGGTACGTGGGCGTGAGGGCTACGTGAGGATTGCAGGACGCCCGGCCGGAAAACCCCGTATGCGAGGGCGTAGGAAGGACGGGGTAGACACGGCCCGCCGTGGGGCGGCAGGCCGGTTGCTGCCCACGCAACGTGCGGTATCATGGGCCTCGTATGACTCACTACTGACACCTTAAGGACCGTCTATGACCACCACCCACCTCGTACCGGACGCCACGGCGGCCGGTACGCCGCTGCTGTTCCAGTCCTACACCGTGCGCGGTGTCACCCTGCGTAACCGGCTGGTGGTGTCGCCCATGTGCCAGTACGCGTGCGAAGCGCGCGACGGCTTGGCCACGCCCTGGCATCTGGTGCATCTGGGCGCCCGCGCCTCCGGTGGCGCCGGCCTGGTGCTGGCCGAGGCCACGGCGGTGACGGCGGACGGCCGTATTTCTCCCGAGGACCTGGGCCTGTGGTCGGACGCGCATGCCGAGGCGCTGGCGCCGGTGGTGGCCTTCGTGAAGTCGCAGGGCGCCGCCATGGGCGTGCAACTGGCGCACGCCGGGCGCAAGGCCAGCACCCGGCGTCCGTGGGAGGGCCGGGGCGCCGCCGATGATGCCCGCGGCGGCTGGACCCCCATAGCCCCCAGCCCGCTGGCCTTCCCCACCTATCGCCCGCCGCTGGCCATGGACGAGGCGAACATCCGCCGGGTGGTCGACGCGTTCGGCGCCGCCGCGGCGCGCGCCCACCGCATCGGGATCGATGTGATCGAACTCCATGGCGCGCACGGTTACCTGGTGCACCAGTTTCTGTCGCCAATCTCTAACGAGCGCACCGACCAGTACGGCGGCAGCTTCGAGCACCGCGCCCGCTTCGCGTTAGAGGTGGTGGACAGCGTGCGCGCCAACTGGCCGGCGGACAAACCGCTGTTCGTGCGGGTTTCCACCACCGACTGGGTGCCGGGCGGCTGGGACGTGGAGGACACGGTGCGGCTGGCCCGCCTCTATAAGGAGCATGGCGTCGACTTGGTCGACTGTTCGGGCGGCGGCAGTTCGCCGGACCAGCAGGTACCGCTGGGCCCTGGCTACATGGTGCCCTTCGCCGAACGGGTGCGGCGGGAGGCGGCCGTGCCCACCGCCGCGGTCGGCCTGATCACCACCGCGCAGCAGGCCGAGGCCGTGTTGCAGGCTGGGCAAGCCGATCTGGTGTTTATGGGCCGCGAGCTGCTGCGCAACCCCTACTTCCCCCTGCAGGCTGCTAAGGCCCTCGGCGCGCCCGATGCCATCGCCTGGCCCGACCAGTACCTGCGGGCCAAGTAACATGCCTTCCGCGAACCCTTCGCCTGTGGCCGCGCCGGCCACCCAGGGCGGTCGCATCTTAAGTTCCCTGAGGGGTCAGGCAGCACGAAGGGCCCTTTGAGGGGGTATGGGGGTGAGCCCGGCTGCGTTGACGCCCGCGCCGCAGCATGCCTAGCATACGGAAACGTTTCGAGGAGGGCACAGCACATATGGCACCGAGCATCCAGGTTGTGCTGCAGGGGTTTGGCCTCGCCACCAACCAGGGCAGCATGGGGTTCTGCGGCATCACCCTGGTGAAGGGCGCCAAGACCACGCTGGTGGACGTGGGCCACGTGGGCCGGCGGCCGCTGCTGCTGCAGAAGCTGGCAGCGCTGGGCCTTACCCCCAACGACATCGACCAGGTGTTCCTGACGCACGCTCACTGGGACCACAGCCTGAACCTGGACGTGTTCCCCAATGCGCAGGTGCTGATACACACCAACGAGCGCAACTACGTGCGCAACGCCCCCGATAGCGACTGGGCCACCCCCAAGTACGTGGAGCACATGCTGCAGAGCAGCAAACTGCGCGAGGTGCACGAGGGCGAGGAGATCGACGACGGCATGCGGGTGCTCTCCACCCCCGGCCACTCCAAGGGCAGCATGGCGCTACTGGTGGAGGGCGACGGCGGCACGGTGGCGATGTGCGGCGATGCGCTGCCCAACGCGCTCTCGGTGTCCAGTGGTCTGCCACGCGTGGTGTTTGGCGATCTGGATGACGCCAAGCAGAGCATCAAGACCCTGCTGGAGAAGGCCACACGCTTCTACCCCGGCCACGACCGCCCTTTCGCGGTGGACGGCAGCCGTATCCATTACCTGGAGAAGACGGAGATACGGGTGTTCGGCTGGCCGGCGGCCGGCGACGAGGAGGGCGCGTCGGGCATCAGCTACACGCTGGACGGCCCGTTCCAGACGCCGGTGGTCCGCTGATGGAACGCACCTGGATCACGGCGGGCGCGGCGCTGGCGTTCCTGGCGGTGGCGGCAGGGGCCTTCGGGGCCCACGCCCTGAAGGCCCAACTGTCGGACGAGGCGCTGGGCTGGTTCGAGACCGCCGCCCGCTACCAGATGTACCACGCGTTGGGCCTGCTGGCGCTGGCTGCGCTAGCCGCCCGGCTGCAGGGCGGCATGGCGGTCACCTGGACCGGCTGGCTGTTCGTGGTGGGCACGGTGCTGTTCTCGGGCAGCCTGTACCTGCTGGCGCTCACCGGCGTGCGGTGGCTGGGCGCCATCACCCCGCTGGGCGGCGTCTGTTTCCTGGCGGGCTGGGCGCTGCTGGTGGTCGACGCGCTCCGTTCCTGACGTGGCGCAACATCTGCCGGGCCGGGCCACGCAGTCTCGGGCGGCCACCGGCCCGGCTCCCCTGCCAACCCAAAGCTGGTATCCCGCCGGCTTGGCGCTGGTACTGCTGCTGGCCTGGTTCCTCCGCATCTACAAGCTGAGCCGCCAAAGCCTGAGCGCCGACGAGATCGCTACGCTGGTGGCCTCGCAAGCAACCACGCTCGGTCAGTTCCTGCAGTCGCAGGCCGGGCTCGACCACCCGCCGCTGTACTTCCTGCTCCTCAAGCTGTGGGCGCCGCTGGCGGGCACGTCGGAGTTCGCGCTGCGGGTGCCCTCGGCGCTGGCGGCCGTGGTGATGGTGGGCCTGCTGGTGCACGCCGGCCAGCGCATGGGCGGGGCGCAGCTCGGCCTGCTGGCTGGGCTGCTGGCGGCGGTTTCCCCCTTCGAAGTGTTCTTCGGCCAGGAGGCGCGGGGCTACAGCGTGATGCTGGCGCTGGTGGCCGGGGCTTTCGTAGTGGTGCTGCGACTCGAGCGGGCGCCGGCATCGCGCCGCCTGTGGCTGCTGTGGGGCGGGCTGGCGGCCGCGGCCTTCTTCACGGAGTACGTGTCGGCCCCGGCGCTGGTGCTGCAATCACTGTTCCTGCTCTGGGTGGCATGGCAGGCCCGACAGGCGCCGTTGTGGCTGCTGGCGCACCTGCCGGGCACAGTGGCGCTGGCCGCATGGGTGGCCGTCGCCGACCCGCTGCGCTCCGTCTACGACACCGTGAGTGACCTGACGCCCAAGGACGGCGTGCTGGACATTGTGCAGCGGACACTGGGCGCGTTGACTGCCGGCCAGTACCCGGGAGCCATCTGGCCATTGGCGGCGGCGGTCACGGTGGTGGCAACCGCGGGCGGTCTGACCTTGGGGCGGCTGCCGTTGCGGTACCGGCTGTGGCTGGCGGGATGCCTGCTGGGCCCGGCGGTGGCGGTGCTGGCAGTGGCGGCGGCCGGGCGCCTGGGGTTCAACCCGCGCTACCTGCTGCCGTCCAGCCTGGCGTTTCTGCTGCTGGCGGGCGCAACCCTGGCGGCGGCGTGGCAGTGGCGGCGGCCGGCCGGCCTGGCCGCGCTGGCGGTGGCGGCGCTGCCGATGGTGGTGGCGCTACAGGCGTATTACGTGGAGCCCTTCTCGGGCCGTCCGGACTTCCGGGGCGCCGCCGAGTTCCTGCGCGACCGCTATCGCACCGGCGACGTGGTGGTGTTCGACGCTCCGTGGGCCAAGGATCCCGTGGAGTGGTACAGCGGCGGCTCCTATGCGTCGGTGGGGCAGCCCAGCACGCTGCCGCTGGACCCGGCGCGCATGGAGGCCGACCTGCGGGGCCTGACCGGCGCGTACCGGCGGGTCTGGCTGGTGCGCTGGCAGGACTGGTTCACCGACTCGCAGCAGCAGGTGCGGCAGTGGCTGGACCGCAACACCGCCAAGGTGGAGGAGCGGGGCTTCGCCTACGTCACCGTCGAAGGCTACCTGAGCGCCGACCCGGTGCAGCACAGCGCGCCCAGCGTGGCCCGGCCGCTCGATGTGCCGCTGGGCGGGCAGGTGAGCCTGGCCGGGTTCGACGTGGCCGAGGTGGCGGGGCTGGACGGCGGTCACCTGCGGGTGACGCTGACCTGGCGCAGTCACGGCCCCACGCCCGTCAGCTTCAAGGGGTTCGTGCACTTGGTGGACGGCCAGGGCCGGTTGGTGGACCAGGACGACCACCGCCCCGTCAATGACCGCATCCCGACCGACCGCTGGGAGCGGGGGTGGTGGGTGCGCGACGAGTATGAGGTGGACCTGCCCCCCGCGGGCCAAGCCGGCAGCTATCGCCTGTACGCCGGCATGTACGATGAGGCAGGTACCCGCCTCACTATCAATGGCGCCGACCACGTGGACTTGGGGCCGGTGCAGTTGGGCGGGTGACGGGTTCGCGCTCTTCCCCTGCAGAGAGACCACCCAAGGGCTATGGCCCGCCAACACCGATGAAAGGGGCGACAGCCGCCAACGGCTGGTTACGCGGAGCGCACCGTTGCCTGAGCCTGTCGAAGCCTGTCCTGAGCACGGTCGAAGGGGCATCGGTGCTGGACCGAACCTGCCGATGGCCTATCTTCACAGCAGGCTAGCCACGGAGCACCTCCAATGCGACCGTGGGGTCGTGGAACGGCAGACGCTTGCCGTTGAGCGGGATGTACGTCTCGTGGCCGCGGCCCGCGAGGAGCACGGCGTCGCCGGGCTTGGCCAGCGCGAAGGCCGCCGCAAAGGCGTCGCGGCGGTCGATGATGCAACGGAAGTCGCGGAATTCGGTGAGGCCTATGGCCATGGCCGCCCGCCGCATCTGCGACAGAATGGCGGCGGGGTCCTCGTCGTAGGGGTCGTCCATGGTGAAGATCATGCTGTCGCAGCGGCCCTTCGCCGCCGCCACCAGATCGTGCCGGTGGGTGGGATCGCGCCGGCCGGCGTGGCCGAACACCGCGATCACCCGGCCGGTGGTGATGCTGCGCAGCGTCTCCAACGCCGCCGCCAGACCGTGGGGCGTGTGGGCAAAGTCCACAAACACCTCGAAGGGGGCGTCGGCGGGCAAGCGCTCCATGCGGCCGGGCGGGGCCGCGGTGGTGGCAGCGGCGTCCACCACCAGCCGGGGGCTGCCGCCCGCGGCCAGCGCAGCCGCGGCGGCGGCCATCCAGTTCTCCACGTTGAACCGGCCCAGCAGGCGGGTGGCCACCGTGATCTCGGTGGTGGGTAGGTGCAGGAAGAAGTTGGTGCCCTTGGCGGTGTAGCGCACCTGCTCGGCGCGCACCTGCGCCTCGGGACTGAACCCGAACGTGAGCGCCAGCGGCGACAGCGCCAGGAAGTGTGCCGCCGCCGGGTCGTCGAGGTTCACCACGCCGGTGGGCACGCCGCCCTTGGTGCGCGGTCCGGAGAGCATGCGAAACAGCTTCTCCTTCTCGGCGCGGTAGTCCTCCATGGTGCGGTGATAGTCCAGGTGCTCGGGGGCCAGGTTGGTGAACACGGCCACGTCGAACTCGCAGCCGGCCACCCGTCCGGTCGCCAGCGCGTGGCTACTCACCTCGAGCACCGCGTACACGCAGCGCTGGGCCACGGCCTGCGCCAAGAAGGCCTGGATGTCCATGGCCTGCGGCGTCGTGAAACCGGCCTCGTTGGGGCGTGTCGTCAGGCCGTCACAGGCCTCCACCGTGGTCAGGTGGGCGGTGCGGGCGCCGGCCCGCCGCAGGGTGGCGGCGGTCAGCGTGGTGGTGGTGGTCTTACCGTCGGTGCCGGTGACGCCGATAAGCTTGAGCCGGCGCGAAGGGTGGCCATGGAAGGCGCTCGCCAGGTGGCCCAGCGCCTCGTGGGCGTTGCCGGTCACCACCACCGGCACGGCCACCGGCGGGTTGGGCGCTGCCTCGCACACGATGGCCGCGGCACCCTGCTGCACGGCGGCAGGTATGAACGCATGGCCGTCGAACTGCTGACCGCGCAGCGCCACGAACAGGTGGCCGGGCCGCACCGCGCGGCTGTCGGACGTGATGCCCGTGACGTCGACACCGGTGTCGCCGGTGGAACGGGCGGTGGGGAGGTCGGCTATGAGCTGGCTGAGGCGCATGACCTCAGTATACGGCGGGGGTGGTGGCGTCCAAGCACCGGAGTGTACTGTGCGGGTGTGCGCCTCAGCAGCTATCGGCCGTCCACGCACACGTCTGCGTTCATTTGTTGAGCATTCGTTAAGCGTTCGCTGCGGTACCCGCGCCTACGATAAGATCAGTGGGGTGCTGTGGCAATGCCGGACGGGGGTGATGTTGGTATGACGTTGCAGGAAAGTGCTCGTCCGGATGGGCAGCCGGCGCCCGCGGTCAACAGCCAGTCCAACCTGGAATGGCGCGAGACCATTCAGGGGCGCAAGCCGGGCGACCAGGTGGTGCGCATTGCCACCCACCGGGGATTCCAGCGGGTGCGCCCTGGGTACTTTGTGCCGCGGCCCAGCTCCGAGGAGCCGCGGGGCTTGGGAGGCGTGTTCACCAGGCTGGCGCGCCTGGTGTTTGGCAGCCCCATCCCCACCGAGCGCGAGAGCCAGGAGCGGCTGACCAAGGTGAAGGCCCTGGCGGTATTCTCGTCCGACGCCCTCTCGTCTGTGGCCTACGCCACCGAAGAGATCATGAAGGTGCTGGTGCTGGGTGGTGCGGGTCTGCTAGCGCTAACGTTGCCCATATCCTTCGGCATCGTGCTGCTGCTCGCCATCGTGGTGCTGTCGTACCGGCAGACTATCCGGGCCTACCCCTCCGGCGGCGGCAGCTACATCGTGGCGAGCGCGAACCTGGGCGTGCTGCCCGGCCTGACCGCGGCGGCGGCCCTGCTCATCGACTACGTGCTCACCGTGTCGGTGTCGGTGGCGGCGGGGGTGGCGGCCATTACGTCGATGGCGCCGGACCTGCTGGACTCCACACTGCTGCTGTCTATCGGGTCGGTGGTGTTCATTGTGATCGCGAACCTGCGCGGCATTCGGGAGTCGGGCAGCATCTTTGCGATCCCGACGTATGCGTTTGTGGTGTTGATGTACGGGCTGATCGGGTGGGGCATATTCCAACTCTTCACCGGCGGGCTCAGCTACGTGCCCCCGGAGTCGGTGATGGCGCCGGGTGACCAGACGCTGGGCCTGTTCCTGCTCATGTCGGCCTTCGCCCAAGGGTGCACCGCCATGACCGGTACGGAGGCCATCTCCAACGGCGTGCCCGCGTTCAAGGCGCCTGAGTCGTACAACGCTCGGGCGACGCTGGTGGCCATGGGTGTGATTCTGGGCAGCATGTTCCTGGGGCTGTCGTTCTTGGCCAGCAGCATGGGGGTGCTGCCCGCCGAGCAGGAGACAGTGCTCTCGCAGATCGGCCGCAGCGTGTTCGGGCCGGGCCCGCTGTGGATAGCGCTGCAGGTTGCTACGGCGCTCATCCTGGTGCTGGCGGCCAACACGTCGTTTGCGGACTTTCCCCGGCTGTCGTCGATCTTGGCGCGTGACCGATTCCTGCCGCGAGTGTTCGAGTTTCGTGGCGACCGGCTGGCGTTCAACAGCGGCATCCTGGTGCTGGCGGCGCTCTCCATTGCGCTGCTGGGGGTGTTCAACGGCAGCCTCGACTCGCTGATCCCGCTGTACGCCGTGGGGGTGTTCACCAGCTTCACGCTGAGTCAGGCAGGGATGGTGGTGCACTGGCGTCAGGAGCGCGGGTCCGGCTGGCGGCGGTCGATGGTCGTCAACGGCGTGGGGGCCGTCGCCACGGGTATCGTGACGCTGGTGATCGCCGTCACAAAGTTTGTGCACGGCGCGTGGCTGGTGGTGCTGCTGATCCCGCTGCTCATCGTGCTGCTGCTCCTCATCAACAAGCACTACCGCAAGCTGGAGGCCGGCGGCGGCGCCGAAACCCCACTGGACTGGCGCGAGGTGAGCGTGCACGCCGTGGTGCCGGTGGCCAAGCTCGACGTCATCGCCCAGCAGGCGCTGGCGTTCGCCCGTGCCATCTCCAAGGACCAGAACCGGGTGACGGCAGTGCACGTGGCGGAGAGCATGGCCGAAGCCGATGTGTTCCAGGCACGCTGGCGCGAGTGGTCGCCGGATATCGAGCTGGTGATTGTGGAGTCGCCGTACCGGTCGTTGATGGGGCCGCTACTCTCCTATGTGGACGCACTGAAGAGCACCCACCCGCACGACACTGTGACCGTGGTGCTGCCGGAGTTCGTCGTATCGCACTGGTGGGAGCACTTCCTGCACAATCAGACGGCGCTGCGGCTCAAGGCCTCGCTGCTGTTTCACCCGGGGATTGTGGTGACGAGCGTGCCGTACCATGTGGCATAGGCGTCAGCGGGCATTCCGTCCTCGCGCTCGCCATAGCTGCAGGTAGCTGCAGCTATGGCTCCCATCTACCAATTGCTCCTTGAGAGGCTGTCCCAAGCGCCTAAGTCCGGATATGCTGGGCAATTCTAAGGCCAAGTATCACCGTAGTTCATGACCGGCCGCTCCGGCAGACCTGCAAAGCGTGCATCCAACCTTGCCTAACCTCCCACCCCACTTCACCACCTTCCGCACCTGCTACCGCCACCCGGCCGGCACGATGGGTGTCGCGCTCACCCGCTGGCTGGCGGCGAGGGGCTGGCTGGCGCCGCTGCCGCCGCCGGAGGGGACGCCGCCGGGACGCGGCAACGCGCCGGTGCTGGGCACCTACCGGCTGACGGATGCGGGCGCGGCCGGTCTGGCGCGGCTGGGCGTGCCTGCTTCGGGTGTTGCGGCCGGCAGGCAGTACAAGGCCTGTGCCGACTACACCACCCGTCTGCCGAACGGGCAGCGGGGCGTGCCGCACGTGGGCGGGGCGCTGGGCGCCGCACTAGCGGACTGGCTGCTGGCGTCCGGCTACGCGCTGCGGATGGACGGTGCGGCGTCGGTGTACGACCGCCGCACGCTGCTGCTGACGGCGCGTGGACGCCTGCGGTTGGGGGAATTGGGCGTATTGGACGCGGCGGGAGCAACGGTAGCGGTATAGGGCCGGCGCACAAAGAAGAGCCGCCCACAGGCCGCTCTGTCCGGGGTAAGGGGTCTCCCCTTACCCCGGTCCTCTCCCGTGGGGAGCGGGAGTTGGCTAGAGTTGGACGCCTGCCAGCATAATCACGGCGCCCGAGGCGAGCCCTGCCGCCACCTGCGACGGCGAGTGCTGGCCCAGCCGCACCCGCGACCACGCCACCAACAGCACCATGATGCCCAGCGCCGGCACGTATGCCGAGAGGCCGAGGGCAATGGCGGTGGCGAACACCGTGGCCGCAAAGGCCGCATGGTAGCTGATCTTCCACCGCAGTGTGACCACGGTGAGTACGACGAACTGCACGGCCACCGCCAGCGCCAGGTTGGCTACCACCTGGCCCACTCCCGCCCGCGCCAGCAACAGCCAGGCCGTGAACGCCGACGCCGACGCGAACAGCGACGGCGCCAGCCGCTCCGACCGCGCCCGCAGGTCCAACGTGGACACCAAGCCGCTGCGCCGCAACGACAGCACGAACAGGCACGAAAGCGCTATCAGGGCGGCCAGGAACGGCACGATCAGCGGGTGACCATCGGTGACCGGATCGGCCGGTACCACCAGCAATAACTCGCCCATAATCAAGCACGGCGGGCCAAACGCCACGGACACTGCCCGCGCTAGGATGTTGCGCCGCGCCGGCGCCGCTATCTCATCGGTGCTCCCGAGGAGCGACTGGTCGTCCGTTGGGACGCCCAGCGTGCCCTGCAACTCCATGGAACCTCCTCAACCACGCTACCCATCTATCATGACATGTTTCGCGCCGGCGCGGCACGGCCTATTGGTGCGCCAACCGCAGACCTTCGGCCACCATCCCGATGATGACGGCGTAGCGCACGCCCTTGCCCGCCGCCACCCACAGCGTGAAGCGGCCCAGGCCCACATGCGCCACCCCTGCGATGACGGTCAGCGCGTCGCCCACCACGGGCAGCCATGCCAGGCAGAGCGCGGGCACGCCCCAACGGTCGAATAGCCGCTGTGCCCGCGCCAGCTTGGCCGGGTCCACTGCACTGGCGCGGCGCTGCACCCAGGGTGACGCCCAGCGGCCCACCGCATAGTTGCCCACCGACCCCAGCGTGCTGCCGGCCGTCGCCACCAGCAAGAGCGCCCACCACGAGTACCCCAGCACCTGCAGCGCCACCAGCACCGGCTCTGACGCCAGCGGCAGCAGCGTGGCCGAGGCGAAACTCACGGCGAACAGGCCCGCATACCCAAATTGCAGGGACAGATGGTCAAAAGGCATCAGGAGCGAGGCCGTCCCGAGGGGGAACTTTGGCGCACCGGGCTGCGCTACCCGGCCGCCGCCGCCAAGAACCGCAGGCACTCCTGATTGTACCGCTCCGCCATCTCGATCTGGGGCCAGTGGCCGCACCCCGCCAGCACCAGGGCATCGCAGCGCGGGATGAGCCGTACCACCGCCAGTGCGGCCTCCAGCAGCGGCCCCTCGTCCTCGGCAGCGTAGAAGCCCGGTTCGTCGCGGCCGTGCAGCAGCAGCGTGGGCGCCTGGATACGGCGGAACACGGCATCGCTGGTCGTCGCGCGCCCGCCCTCGATCTGTGCGAAGGCCGCCTTGCGGTCCCGCTCTTGCGCACCCGGCAACCGGATGGTGTCGAGCCGCAGTCGAGCGACCGTGTCCACCTCGGGGTGCGCCGGGTTGCAGAAGAACGCGGTGCTGGTCACCCGCATGTCCTCCAGCGTCACCTCCGGCTTCGAGAGCACCGTCCGCACCAGGTCCATGCGGGCGGTGCGGCCCAGCCGCGGGGTAATAGCCGCCGCCGCTGGGGTCGCCACCCGCGGCTCGCCGCCGCTCAGCACCAGGCTGCGCACCCGCTCCGGGTGCTCCGACGCCAGGGTGACCAGCGCCATGCCACCGCCGGAGTTGCCCAGCAGGTGCGCCCGGCCCACGCCCATGGCGTCCAGGAACGCCAGCAGGAACGCCGGGCCCGTCACCGGCCCGCCGTCCACCACCACCGTCTGCCCGAAGCTCACGTTGTCGGGCGCCAGCACGCGGTAGCCCGCCGCCGCGAACGCCGCCAGCGTGGGGTACCAGCACATCCACGCCGAGACGGCAGCGCCGCCGGTGTGTGCGAACAGCACCGGCGCGCCGTCGGCCGGCCCCAGATCGTGATAGTGCGCCCGCACCTGCGACGTGCCGACCTGCAACGTGAGGTCTCTGCCCTGCGCTGGCTCCATTAGACATCTCCCTTGGTAACTATCTCAAAACGGTCGGGTAGCTCACGTCTTCAGGGGCATGAGCGATAAGGCTCTTCCCCAAACCCCCTCAAGGGGGTTCAAGGTACCCCTTCGGGGTGAGTGAAAATGGGGGGACACCCCCCAAACCCCCTGCCAGGAGGGGACGGCCGTCCCCTCTGGACTCCCCTGCCGAACCTCCACAACACCGCTCTGCTCGTGAGCCCGAGAGTGGATGGTGCCTGAGCGCAGCGGCCGCCCCAAGGTCCGCTGCGGTGCCCGCCGCGAAACGCAATGTCCACATCCCGCCAACAAAAGAGGCCCCGCTCCGCAGCGGGGCCTCTTCGTAACTCGCTCAGGTTCCCTCTCCCCCTGGGAGAGGGCTAGGGTGAGGGTGCAGCTACAGCTTGCCGAGGGTCCGCATGATGCGCTCGGCCGTGACCGGGATGGTGTCCACCCGGGCGCCAATGGCGTTGAACACGGCGTTAGCCAGGGCGGCCGCTCCTGGGGCGATGGGCGGCTCGCCCATGCCCTTGGCGCCGAACGGGCCGGCGCCCTCCACCGGCACTTCCACTATCTTCACTTCGATGTTCGGCATGTCGAGCGCGGTCGGCAGGCGGTAGTCGAGCAGGCTGGGGTTGCGCAGCACACCCTTCTCGTCCCACACGATCTCCTCGGAGTAGCCCAGCGCCAGGCTCTGCACCATGCCGCCCTGGATCTGGCTCTCCACCGCCAGCGGGTTCACCGCAAAGCCCACGTCCTGCACGCAACAGGCGTCCAAAATGTCCACCAGGCCGGTGTCGGGGTCCACCGCCACCTTGACGGCCTGCAAAGCGAAGCCGGGGGCCATGGCCGGGCTGCCCGAGGTGCCCGCGCCATAAATGACGGGCGTGGGCGAGCCGTAGCCGGTGGACATGGCGCCCAGGGTGGCAAAGGTGACCGACTTGTCGGGTGAACCCTTCACCCGTACCGTGCCATCCATGCACTCCAGGTCCTCGGGGCTGCACTCCAGCCGCTGCGCCACCAGCTTGAACATCTGGTCGCGCACGCTCTCTGCGGCCTTCTGCACCGAGAGGCCCACCGTGCGCAGCGTCTTGCTGCCGGCCGACATGCCGGCGTAGGGAGCGCTGGCGGTATTGCCCTGCTGCAGCGAAATCCTGTCCATTGGGGTGTTCAGCGTCTCGGCCACAATCATGGCAAAGGACGTGAGCGTACCGGAGATGTCGTTGGAACCGATGTCGACGTTGATTGAGCCGTCGCCGTTCAGGAAGACCGCAGCGCTGGTGGGGGCGCCGCCGCCCAGCCAGCCGCCGATGGCCCAACCCACGCCGATCTTCTTGTTCGCGTCGACCGCCGGCTTCACGTCCTTGTTCTTCCAGAAGGTGGTGTCCTTGAAGGCGGTGAGCACCTGCTTGAGGCCGATCACCCCAAAGTTGCGGCCGTTGGCCATGGGGTCGCCGGCCTCTACGCCATTCTTCATGCGGAAGGCCCACGGGTCGAACCCCGCTTCGTGGCACAGGATGTCCACGGCGCTCTCGATGGCGAAGGTGGCCTGCGGCGTGCCCGGCGCCCGCAGCGCGCCCTGGTTCACCCGGTTGGTGATGACCTCGACGCCTTCGATCTCCTGATTGGGCGTTTTGTAGTAGCTGCCCAACAGGTTGCCGCCGGCCATCAGCGGGCTGCCGGGGAAGGCGCCCGAGTCGTACACGGCCTTTGCCTTGAGGGCGGTGATGGTCATGTCCTTCTTGGCGGCCAGCTTGATCTCGAAGTAGCCCTGAGGGGCGGGGTTACCAGCCCGGATGTCTTGGCTGCGGCTGAACTGCAGCCGGACCGGCCGGTGCAGGATGCGGGCCGCAACTGCGGCATAGGTGGCAGCGTACGGCTGGATCTTGCCGCCGAAGCCGCCGCCCATCTCCAGGAACTCGATGACGATCTTGCCCTCGGGCACGCCCAGCAGCTTGGCCAAGCCGTCGCGGCTGGAGAAGCTGCCCTGGGTGCTGATCCACACGTGGTAGTTGTTATCCAGGTCGCAATCCACCGTGGCGGTCATCGTCTCGATGTAGCCCTGGTGCACCCAGGAGGCGTGGAACTTCTTTTCCACGATGTAGTCGGCCTCGGCAAAGCCCTTCTCCACGTCGCCGCGCGCCCATACCAGGCGGTGCGTCACGTTGGGGGGAGTCTTGTCCTCTTTGGGGCCCTCGTCCTCGGTCACCACGCTGTGGGCCGCCAACTCCGAGTTATCGGCGCCACCCATGCCAGAACGCACCGGCGGGGCGTCCATCTTCAGCGCATCCAGAATGTCCATCACCGCCGGCAGCGGCTCGTACTCCACCTCAATCAGGTCCAGCGCCTCTTCGGCGATCGAGGGGTCTTCGGCCACCACACCGGCCACCGGCTGGCCGAAGAACACCACCTCGCGGTGGGCGAACGGCGTCATCACCCGGGCGGCGGCATCGCGCTGCACGTGGGCCGGCATGTCGTCGGCCGTGAACACGCCGGCCACGCCGGGATACGCGGCGGCCTTGCTGGTGTCCAGCTTCTTGATGATCGCGTGGGCGTGGGGCGCCAGCAGCAGCTTCATGTGCGCCAGCCGCGGCAGCTTCACGTCGGCCGTGAAGGTGGTGCGGCCGGTCACCTTTGCAACGCCCTCCAGGCGGGGCTGCTTCTTGTTGACGAACCGGTAGTTGGGACGAGCGGTGGTGGTCATGGCGCCTCCTATGCTTGTGCGACCGACTTGATAGCGTCAACGATTTTGGTGTACCCGGTGCACCGGCACAGATTGCCGGCGATGCCGTGCCGGATCTCGTCCTCGTTCGCCGTGGGGTTGTCGCGCAGCAACGCCGCCGCCGACATCAGCATGCCAGGGATGCAGTACCCGCACTGCATGCCGTGGTGCTCCACAAACGCCTGCTGCAGCGGGTGCAGCACACCGTCCGTCGCCAGCCCCTCGATGGTGGTGATCTGGGCGCCCTCCGCCTCGCCCACCAGCACCAGGCAACTGGTCACGGGAGCGCCGTCCAGCCAGATGGTGCAGGCGCCGCAGTCGCCGGTACCACAGCCCTCTTTGGTGCCGGTGAAGCCGATGTCGTCGCGGATGGCGTCGTGCAGGCACTTGTTCGGCTCGGCAAACACCTGGTACGTGCCGCCATTCACCTGGAGCGTAAAGCTTTGTTTGGCCATGTGGTCTGTGTCCTTCTCGTGGTGTTAGCGGCCGGCGCGAATGGCGTCGACGGACGCGGTGAGCATACGAGCGGTGAGCGTGTGCACCAGCAGGCGGCGGAAGTCGGCGCTGCCGCGCTGGTCCGAGATGGGGCGGGCATCAGCGGCGGCCGCCTGAGCGGCCTTCTCGATGGTCTCGGCCGTAGCCGGCTGGCCCACCAGCGCCGCCTCGGCCCCGGTGGCCCGCAGCGGTACCGGCGCCACGGCGCACAGGCAGATGCGGGCATGCGTGAACCGCTGCAGCGCTTCGTCCAACTGCACGTGCACCCCAACGCCGGCGATGGCGATATCGAGTTCCTTGCGGGGCACGTGGCGCACGTAGTTCGCCGCGCTGCGGGGCAACGGGGCAGCCACCTGCACCTCGGTCAGGATCTCATCGGCCGCCAGCGAGGTCTGGCCCGGGCCGGTGATGATCTGGCTGAGGGGCACGGTGCGCGAGCCGCTGGGGCCGTGCACGGTTCCGGTGGCATCCAGCGCGATGAGGGCGGGCACCGCGTCGGCCGAGGGCGCCGCATTGCAGATATTGCCGCCGATGGTGGCCAAGTTCTGGGTCTGCAGGCTGCCGATGAGCTTGGCGCCCTGCACGATCACCGGGTAGTGCCGCATCACGTTCGGGTCCCGCTGCAGCGCCGACATCTTGGTGCCGGCCTTCACCTTTAGGCCCGATTGCGGGTCGAAGCTGATACCCCGCAACTCGGTGATGTTCTTGAGACTGACAATGTACTTCGGGTGCCTGCCGCGCTCTTTCATAGCAGGCATCAGGTCGGTGCCGCCTGCGAGGATCTTGCCACCCGCGCCCTTGCTGCGCAGCAAGTCCACAGCTTCGGCGACCGTCGCCGGCGTGTAGTAATCGAAACGATGCACGAAAACGCCTCCCGCGTAGGACTACAACCCATCCCCCAAGAACAAGCGAACACGCCTGCTCCAACGGGCACCATTCTACCTATTCGCGAACAATCGCTGCAACCTGAGGCATGCTTGCCACTAGGACCGCAGTGTTGGTAGGACCACCCCAGCGCACACTATCTGCCCCAACGGCGGCGCCGTTAGTCCAGAGGGGGGAGGAGGGCGAAGCTGGAGGCGGGGGCCTGAAGCGGGGGCCTGAAGCGGGGGCCTGAAGCGGGGTTTCTGTCGCCGGTCATTGCAAGAAACCTCGTAGTGCGCCATTAATGATTGGGTAGAGGCGCTTGAGTTTGCTGCGGGCAGCGGCGGTGGTGAGGCGCCCAACAGTCTGGATGGTCCCCCTGGAGAGAACGCGCGTCACCCCGGCGCAGAGCACCCATAGCCCCGTGGCGGACTGCTAGCCATGCAACGCACGCCGGGACAGTCGCTGGCGCAGGTGAAGCAGTACCGCACCGTCTGCGCGGTGTGCGGCGGCGGCAGCCTGCAGCAGGTCATCGACCTGCCGGGCCTGCCCCACACCGGCTACTTCGTGCACGAGGGCGAGATCGGGGCGGGGTTCCCCAGCGTCGACCAAGCGCTGCTGTGGTGTCCGGGATGCGGGCATGCACAACTGGGCAGCATCATCGCCCCGGAGTTCCTGTACGACCAGTCGTATGAGCACCGCACGTCGGCCAGTCCAATGGCGATGTCCGGCAACGACTTCCTGGCCCGGTTCGTGGAGGAGTTGGCCCCCGGCGTTACCTTTGACACTGCGCTGGAGGTGGGCTGCAACGACCTGTACCTGCTGCGCCAGTTGAGCACGCGGGCGCGGCAACTGGTGGGTATCGACCCGTTGTGGCTGACGGCTGCTGCCCCGCCGGCGCCCGCCAACGTGAGCGTGGTAGGGGCATTTGTGGGCGACGGGACGCTGCGTGCCGCGGTGACGGGCTCGCCCGGCCTGGTGGTGTCGGCGCACACCTTCGAACACCTGGAGCACCCGGCGGCGGCGCTGGCGGAGTTGATGGACCTGGCGGCGGCCGGCGCGCTGTTCGTCATCGAGGTGCCGTGCTTCGACACGCTGCTGACGAACATCCGGTTCGACCAGGTGTTCCACCAGCACCTGCACTACTACAGCGTGGCCTCGCTGCACCGGCTGGTGGCCGCGGCGGGTGGCGACTATGTGCGCCACGTGTTCAACTACGACTACTGGGGCGGCACGCTGCTGTATGCGTTCCGGAAGCCCCTTGCTGGTGCGGCCTCCCTAGCCGGGCCGGCATGCACCGTGCCCACGGCCGGCGACATTACCCGGCGCTACGGCCTCTTCCGGGGCCAGATGCGGTCGCTGATGGACCTGGTGACGGCCCTGGTGGATGAGCCGATCTACGGCTATGGCGCCGCCCAGATGATCCCGGTGCTGGCCTATCACCTGCAGAGCGACCTGGGGTTTTTGCAGTGCATTCTGGACGATAACCCCGATAAGGACGGCCTGGGCTATCCGGACCTGCCGGTGCGCATACGGTACCGGCCGCCCGGCATGTCGTTGCGAAACGCCGCAGTGCTGATCACCGCGCTGGACAGTTTTCGGCCTATGCTGGAACGGCTGCTGCCGGCGCGCCCGCGGCACCTGTTTGCGCCGCTGCAGATGGTATGGCTGTGACGGCGATGGTTGGCGGCGTGCGAGCGACACCCGAGACAGGAGTAGCGCGATGGACCTAGGCATTCAGGGGAAGCGGGCGCTGGTGACCGGAGCCGGCCGGGGGCTTGGCCGGGCGATCGCCCTTTCGCTGGCGCGTGAAGGGGTGAAGGTGGCCGCATGCTCGCGCACCCAGGCCGACCTCGACACGCTGCTGGCCGAGATGGGCGGCGCCGCCGCCGGCCACGCCACCCACGCCATCGACCTCGAAGCGGAGGGCGCGCCTGAGGCCCTGATGCAGGCGCTAACGCCCGCCTTCGGTCCGGTCGACATCGCCGTCCACAACCTGGGGGGCACGCTCGATATCCGCGACCCGTTCTGTTCGGTGGCCGACTGGCGCAAGGTGTGGCGCTGCAACGTGGAGGTGGCCATCGAACTGAACCTGCTGCTGCTGCCGCATATGCGGGCGCAACAGTGGGGGAGAGTGGTGCACATTTCATCAATTGCAGCGGCCGAGAACCAGGGGCCCATCACCTATTGCGCGGCGAAGGCCGCGCTGTCGGCGTACACCCGCAGCTTCGGCCGGGTGCTGGCGCCGGAGGGCGTGGTGCTCACGTCGGTGCTGCCGGGCGCCGTGTTCACCGAGGGCGGGTATTGGGACTGGGCGTCGCACGAGCAGCCGGAGCACGTGGCGAAGTACCTGGCCGAGCGCATGGCCATCCGGCGCTTCGGGCGGCCGGAGGAGATCAGCGAGTTGGTCACCTTCCTCTGTTCCGAGCACGCATCGTTCTGCATCGGTTCCGCCGTACCGGTCGATGGCGGTCAAGGGCGCACCTTCTTCGGTTAGCCCCGCCCGGCCGGCTCAGCACAGAAAGACGAGCACATGAACCATGACCTCCGGCGGAGCATCGCCCAGATGGTGCACGACAGCAACGACGGGCACATCCCCAGCGCCTACTCCATCGTGGACATCCTTGAGGTGTTGTATCGCGCCGTGCTCAAGTTCGACGCCCGCAACCCGGAGTGGCCGGAACGCGACTACTTCATCCTGAGCAAGGGGCACGGTTGCGTGGCGCTGTACACAGTGCTGCACCGCCACGGGTTCCTGACCGACGAGGACATCAAGCTGTTCTGCCGGTCGGGCGGCATTCTGGGCGAGCACCCTGACCGCACCAAGGTGCCGGGGGCCGAGGCGTCCACCGGGTCGCTGGGCCACGGATTCCCGTTCTCGGTGGGCATTGCGCTGGGGCACCGGCTGCGCGGCATGCACAACCGCGTGTTCGTACTGGTGGGCGACGGCGAGTGCCACGAGGGGACCATCTGGGAGGCCGCGAACGTTGCGAACAACCTGCAGTTGGGCAACCTGTGCGTGGTGGTGGACTGGAACGGGTCGGCGGCGCAGTTGATGCCGCGCGACGACCTGCCGGCCAAGTGGCGGGCGTTTGGGTGGAACGTGACGGAGATCGACGGCCACTCGACCCCGGCCATCGAGGCGGCGTTCCGCGGGCTGCAGATGCAGCCGGAGGGGCAGCCGAACGTCATCATTGCGCACACGCTGAAGGGCAAGGGCGTGCCGATGCTGGAGGGCCATGGCCCCTGGCACCACCGCACCCCCACCGATGAGGAGATGCAGGTCATCATGGAGGCCCTCCGATGAGCCCGAAGTCCATCCGGCAACAGTTCGCCGATACGCTGCTGGCGGTGGGCCAGGAAGACCCGAACCTGGTGGTGCTGGTGGGTGACATCAGCCACTTTTTGCTGCAGCCGTACGCCAAGGCGTGCCCGGGCCGCTACTACAACGTGGGTATCTGCGAGCCGACCATCGTGAGTATGGCGGCGGGGCTGGCGCGCACGGGGTTCCACCCGGTGGTGCATACCATTGCGCCCTTCATCGTGGACCGCTCGTTCGAGCAGATAAAGCTGGACTTCTGCTACCAGCAACTGGCGGGCAACCTCATCACGGTGGGCAGCGCGTTCGACTACTCGAACCTCGGCATCACGCACCATTGCTACGACGATTTCGCGTTGATCAAGGCGCTGCCGGGCACCGAGATCGTGTACCCGTCCACCGCACTGGAGTTCGACGCCCTGTTCCGGCAGACCTACAACGACCGCGCGCTGACGCTGCACCGTGTGCCCGGAACGTCGCACGAGGTGGAGTTCGCAGGCGGCGACATCCAGGTGGGGCGCGGCATCAGGGTGGCCGAGGGGCGCAACCTCACCATCGTGGCGACCGGGCCGCAGTTGCGCAGCGCACTGGACGCCCGGCCCGGCCTGCTGGCGGCCGGCTGGGACGCCGAGGTGCTGTACATTCACACCATCCGGCCGCTCGACACCGCGCTGATCCGGGCCAGCGTGGAGAAGACCCGCAACGTGCTGGTGGTGGAGGAGCATATGACCAGCGGCGGCCTGGGCGACGATGTGCTGCGCACGGTGACCGGCATTCCCGGCCTACAGTACGCCTCGCTCTCCATCCCCGACCGGTTTGTGACCGAATACGGCACCTACGAGGAGCAGTGCGAGCGCCTGGGCCTGACCAGCGGCGGGATCGAGCGCAAGGTGCGCGAGCACTTCGGCGCGCGCCCGCCGGTGAAGACCGCCTAGCGATGCCGCGACCATGACCACCGGGACCGATCGGGCGCACGACCTCACGGTCATGGTGCCGGCCCTCAACGAGCAGGCGAACCTCGAAGCGACCGTGGACAACGTGCTGCGCGCCGGGCGCGCCGCGGGCCTGCGCCTGGACGTGGTGATCGTGAACGACGGCAGCACCGACCGCACGCCCGAGATGGCCGACCGGCTGGCGGCGGAGTTTGAGCCGGTGCGGGTGCTGCACCACCGGGTGAACCTGGGGCTTGGGGTGTCGGTGCGCGAGCTGCTGCCGCTGGCGTGGGGCGAGAAGTTCATGATCGTGCCCGGCGACAACGATATGTCCTATGAGCTGGTGCTGGCCATGTTCGAGAACTGCCACACCGCCGACCTGGTGCTGTGCTTTTACCTGAACCGCGAGATGCGGGGCCGGGTGCGCAACGCCCTGTCGGCAGCCTTCGGGGTTGTCTACATGACCATGTTCGACCTGTTCGTGCAGTACATCAACGCGCCGTGCGTCTATCCGACCCGCGTGCTGCAGGGCCTGCACCTCATCTCGACGCGCTTCACGATCCCGCCCGAAATGACCATCAAGACGCTGAAGCAGGGCGTGACGTTCTTCGAGGTGCCGGGCTACATGCAGACCGGGGCGCGCAACAGCAGCTCGCTCAACTTCCGCAGCCTGCGGGAGGTGATGGGCACTTTCGTCCGCTTGGTGTGGGAGATCAACTGGAGCCGCCGCTCGGCGTACGCGCGGCGGCCGGTGCGGCAGCTCATACCGTTGCAGACCCGTCAGGCCGCCCCGGCGGCGTGCGAGTGCTGACCGGGGTGGCCGCGGCAGGGGTGGCGGCGGGCGGACGCCGGCTGCGGCGCGTTGGGGTGCTGGGCGTGAGCGGGCTGGTGAGCGGGGTGTGCCTGTACCTGGCCACCCGCAACGTGCTGCTGGAGGAGTTCTGGAAGGCGTTCGCCTCGGCCTCGTTGGGCTGGCTGCTGTTTGCGTGGCTTATGCAGATTGGTACCCTGGTGCTGCGGGCGGTGCGGTGGCAGCGTATTTTCGTGGAACCGGTGGGGTTTGGCCCGCTGTTCTGGAGCCAGAACGTGGGGTATCTGCTGAACAACGTGCTGCCGCTGCGGGTGGGCGATGTGGCGCGGGTGTTCGCCGCGCAGTACCTCACCAAGCTCGGGCTGTTCCGGATTGGGTTCACGCTGGTGGTGGAGCGGCTGGCGGACGTGGGCGGGTTGCTGGCGGCGTTCTTTGTGGCCGCGCTGTTCGCCCCCATGCCGCCGGCCGCCCGCGATGCCGCAGCGTTGCTGACGGGAGCGTTTGCCCTGGCGGTGGCCGCCGCCGCCGCCGGCTACGTGGCGGCGCGGGTGGTGCTGCACCGCGCGACGTTCCCCCTGGTGCAGCACTTCCTGGCCGAGTTCATCCGCACCGTCGAGGAGCTGTCGGTGGGGCGGCTGGTGTGGCTGGTGGTCTGGACGGCGCTGGGCATGGCGGCCGCCATCGCGATGACATGGGCGGTGATGGCGGCGTTCGGCGTGCGCGCCGGGTGGCTGACCGCGCTGCTCATCAGCGTCACCGTGTCGTTCATCATGGCGGTGCCGTCGGTGCCGGGGTACTTCGGCGTGTTCCACCTGGGCGCACAGGTGGCGCTCGCGCTGTCGCTCGGGGCCGCGTACGACGCTACCCTGGGGCTGGCGGTGGCGGTGACGCTGCACGGCATCTCGTACGTGGGGCAGACGTTCTTTGGACTGATCGGCATCTGGTTCCTGCGCCGGTCGAGCCGCGTGCCCGTGGTATCCACCCTGTTTGCGAGGGTGGGCGCCCAACTGCGGGGCGAGGAGCCGCCGGTGGCCGGCGCTGCCTGAGCGTCGAGCGTTTCCTACCACAAGCTCTGAGTATGATCCAAGGAGGACAGCCGTCCATGGCTGAAGTGAACCTGCTCGACCTGTACCCGAAGTCGGCGCGGCCCATTGAGCAGCGCGGCAACACCGTGACCGCCGCGCACCGCGACATCGCCAAGCAGTTTGGCAAGGAGTACTTCGACGGCGACCGCCTGACCGGCTACGGGGGCTATGGCTACCACCCCCGGTTTTGGCAGGCCACGGTCAAGCGGTTCCGCGACTATTACCACCTGGCCCCGGACGCCAAAGTGCTCGACGTGGGGTGCGCCAAGGGGTTCATGCTCCACGACTTCAAAGAGCTGATGCCCGAGATGACGGTGGCCGGCATCGACATCTCGCAGTACGGCATCGACCACGCCATCGAGGACATGAAGCCCTACCTGCAGGTGGGCAACGCGAAGGCGCTGCCGTTCGGCGATGCCGCCTTCGATCTCGTCATTTGCATCAACACCGTGCACAACCTGCCGCTGGACGAGTGCAAGCAGGCGCTGGGCGAGCTGCAGCGGGTGGCGCGCCACGGCTTTCTGACGGTGGATGCCTGGCGCAATGAGGACGAGCGCCGCCGCATGGAGCAGTGGAACCTGACGGCCCTGACGTACATGCACGTGGACGGCTGGAAGCGCACCTTTGCCGAGGCCGGCTACACCGGTGACTACTACTGGTTCATCGCCGAATGACCCAGCAGCCGCCCGCGCCCGCCGGCCCGCAGCCGGTCAACCATCGGCCTGCTGTCCTATCGACTTTCCGGAGGTACCCAGGGCAATGAGTCCTACTCGTTCAACCGAAGCCGCTGTGCTGTTCTCCACCACCGAGCCGTTGCGGCTGATCACGCTGGAGTTGCCGCCGCTCGCGCCCGGCCAGGTTTTGGTGGATGTGGCGTACTCCGGGGTGTGCCACACTCAGCTTGGCGAGGCGCGCGGCCGGCGGGGTCCCGACCGCTTCCTGCCCCACGCAATGGGGCATGAGGCGGCGGGCGCCGTGGCCGAGGTGGGCGCAGGCGTCACCAAGGTGCAGCCGGGCGACCCGGTGGTCGTCTCCTGGATCCGGGGTAGCGGCGCTTACGTACCCTCCACGGTGTATCCCAGCAGCGACGGCCCCATCAACTCCGGGGCGGTGACCACCTTCATGCGCCGCACCATCACCTGCGAAAGCCAGGTCACCCGCATCGACGCCGCGATGCCGCTGCGGGCAGCGGCGCTGCTGGGATGTGCCGTGCCCACCGGCGCCGGCGCCGTCCTCAACAACGCCGGCGCCAAACCCGGCGACAGCGTGGCGGTCATCGGCGTGGGCGGAGTGGGTCTGTGCGCCGTGCTGGGGGCGCGGCTGGTGCATGCCAACCCGATCATCGCGGTGGACATTGTGGAATTGAAGCTGAACCAGGCGCGGGCGGCCGGCGCCACCCACGTCATCAACGCCCGCGAGCAGGACCCGCTGCAGGCCATCCGCGATATCACCGGTGGCCGCGGCGTGGACTACGCGATCGAGGCCTCGGGGCGGGTGGAGGCGATGGAGATGGCGCTGGCGGCGGTGCGCAACGGCGGCGGGCTGTGCGTGCTGGCGGGCAACCCGCCCTTCGGCCAAAAGATGAGCGTTGACCCCTTCGACCTGATCCGCGGCAAGCGCATCATCGGGAGCTGGGGCGGCGGCGCCCAGCCCGACCGTGACATCCCGATGTACGCGCAGTTGCACCTGACGGGCGAGCTGCACCTGGAGGCGTTGGACACCCAGGAGTTCGCGCTGGGCGGCGTGAACGACGCGCTGGAAGCCCTGGAGCAGGGGCGGCTGGGCCGCGCACTGCTCAACATGGGCGCCTGATGGCCCGGCCACCGCGTTTGGCGGCGTAAAACATGCCCAGGTACGAGAGCAGCACGTTCGTCCCGGCCCCAGCGGCGTTCTTGCGACTGTTGGGGCGGCCGGCCGTGTTCCTCGACCGGGACGGCACGCTGAACGAGGAGGTGGGGCATGTGCTGCACACCGGTGCGGTACGGCTGCTGCCGGACGCCGTGACCGGACTGCGGTTGCTGAACCAGGCAGGGCTCACCACGGTGGTCATCACCAACCAGTCGGGAGTGGGGCGAGGGCTGTTCACCGAGGCGACGCTCGCCAGCGTCGTGGAGACACTCCTCAAGCTGCTGGGGGCCGGCGGGGCGCACCTGAACGCCCTGTACTACTGTCCGCACCACCCGGACGATGGGTGTGCCTGCCGTAAGCCCCTGCCGGGCATGCTGTACGACGCAGCGGCAGACCTGGCGCTCGCGCTGCCGCACTCGTATGTCATCGGCGACACCCTGCGGGACCTCGAGAGCGGCTGGGCGGCGGGCTGCCATACCGTGCTGGTGCGCACGGGCAACGGCCCGGAGACGCTTCGAAACCTGACCGGGTCGGCCCAACAGCCGGATGCGGTGTGCGCCACGCTGGCAGAGGCGGCCGAGTGGGTGCTCGCGCACCGGAGCGTTCACGGCCCGGTGGCGGGAGCCGGCGCAGGCTAGCGGGGAGCCCCCTGCCCGGCACGGTGCAACGCGACGATGGCCGGAAGGTGCGCCGCCAACGCGTGAAACCGAAAGCCGGTGGCGGCCGTCAGCCGGTCAGTCCGCAGGCTGTTATCGAGCGGCCGTGGCTCGGCGAAGGTGAAGTCGCGGATGGAGCAGCGCTCGACCAGGCCGGGCCGGCCCACGGCCGCGGCGACCGCGACGCCCAGCGAGAGGCGGGTGAAGCGTTCGGGCGCGGCCACGTGATAGGTCCCGGTGGCGCCGGCCTGCAGCAGCGCGTGCACCGCGCGGGGCACGTCCTCCACCCACGTCGGGCACACCACCTGGTCGTAGGCGCAACGGATGCTGTTACCCGCCAGCAGCGCCCGCACCATCTGCGCGATGGGTGAGGTGTCGTCGAGGCCGGTGCTGTACAGCTTGCTCATGCGCAGGATGAGCGACGGCGCTGCCTGCCCGAGCAGGAAGTCCTCCACCACCTTCTTCTGGCGTCCGTATTCGGTGGCGGGCTCCCGCGGGTCGTCCTCGGCGTAGTTACCGCGGTCGCCCAGGAACACCAGGTCGCTGGAGCAGTAGACCGGCTGGACGCCGCGGTCGAGCAGCCGGCGCAGCAGCGCGATGGTGTTGTCGACGTTGAAGCGGCCGGTCTCGACCGGGCGCCGGAAGCACTCATCGATGTTGGTGATGCTGCTGCAGACCAGGGCGTGTGTGACGGCGGTGGGAATGCGCAGCGCCGCCACCGAAGCTGCATCGGCGAGGTCGATGTGGAGGCCGCCGCCTGGGTGGTGGGACGCGGTGGCGACCTCGCCTCCTACCCCCCTGAAATAGGCTACCGCTGCCCGGCCGACCAGCCCGCCGGCCCCGGCCACCAACAGCATGCTACTCGTGCTTCTGGGGGATCAGCGGTTCGAGTTCGCGGAACAGGCCGGGCTGTGCGTACAGGTCGAGAAACGACTTTGGACCGTCGTAATCGGGGAAGAAGCGGTAGAAGGTCTTCTTCGAGTACTCCCGCACGATGTCCAACTCTTCGGCGCTGAGGCCCACCATCGTGGCGTACTTGTCCCGGCGCTCCTGAGTGGCGAAGTTCACGTTGTCCCAGTCGAAGGCGCGGATGATGCCCATCTCGTAGGCGTGGAATGCGTCGGTCTCGTACAGGGCCACGGTGCGCTTGATGACGCGGTTGATCTTGTCCTGGTCGTCCAGCCGGCCCTGTTCCGTCACCTGCTTCATCAGGCGGGTGCCGATCATGGGCGTGGCAATGGAGAACACGCTGTAGTCGACCTGCGGGTGGGCGTAGGCGAACGTGACGGTGTCGAGGATCTCCGGCCGGGTCTCGCCGGGCAGGCCCACCACGTACATGCCGATGATCTCCAGGCCCAGGTCGTGCGCCCAGGTGATGACGTTGTGGTGGTGCTCGACGGTGGAGAAGCCCTTGCCGATGACGGACTTGAGCACCCGGTTGCTTCCCGACTCCAGCGGGCAGATGAGCCGGTACATGCCGGTGGCCTGCATGGCGGCCAACGCGTCCTTGGTGAGCGGCCACATGGGCATGCCCTGGCCCACGAACCAGTGGAACCGCAGGTTGCGCCGGGTCAGCTCGTTGGTGAAGGTGAGGATCTGCTCCTCGCTCTGGGCGAACAGGTCGTCGAAGAAATGGATCTCTTCGATGCCGTCGGCCAGCGCGTCCTCAATCTCGTTGATGACGAGGCCGAGCGGCTTGCGGCGGTAGCGCTGAGTCTCGCCGCGCAGGTGGGCCACGCTGCAAAAGCTGCAGCGCAGGATGCAGCTACGGCTGGTCATGATGTCGCGGTAGTGCGGGCTCTTGGCCGGATAGCGGATCTTGGCGCGCTCCAGAATGGTGGAGTAGCGGTCCTTCTGCGCGGGGTCCAGCAGGTGGTAGGCGGGGCGCGGCAGCTTCGCCACGTCCACTGCGGGGTACACCTCGGAAACGCTGACGTTGCCACCCTTCGTGCGGTAGGACAGTCCTACATGGCCTGACAGGTCGCCGTCGCTGTTCACCGCGTCCAGCAGATCACCCACCGCGAAGTCCACCTCGCCGCGGATCGAGTAGTCGGCGATGCCCGCCTGAACCGCCTCGCCGGGGTAGTTGGTGGCGTGGCCGCCGGTCAGCACCGTCACCACACCGGGGCGCACGGTGCGGGCGATATCGAACACACGCTTGCCGTCCCAGTCCTGGGCGGTGGCGAAGGTCATGATGGACTGCACGATGACCACGGCGTCGGGCGGACGGGCGGCCACCCGCTCCTCCAGCGCCTCGAACCGGCCCTCGGTGTAGGTGCCGAGGTCGATGACGCCGGCGTCGAAGCCGCGCCGTTCGAGGTCAGCGGCCACCGAGGTGGGCTCGATGGGCGAGACAAGGCGATACGCCTCGAAGTCGGGGCGGCTGGGGTCGAGGTCCTCCTCGCCACTGTTGACGAGGGGTGGGACGACGATGAGGACGTTCCTGATCACGGCGTTCTCCTGAGGTGTCCCCGGCGGGGCGGGGCCTTCCTAGCCCGCTGCAAGGCCAATGTGTAGTCGTATGGTAGGGTATCGCCCAGCCCAGAGTAAATGCGGTGGCGTACACCGGGTGTACCAAAGGTGTACGGGTGGGCATCGGCGCTGGTCGCTGAGCCTGTCGAAGGCTCCCCTGAGCTGGACGAAGGGAGACCAACGCCGATGGAGAGTTCTGTTGCGGTCTGTGTGCGGAGGAGCAGCGGAGCGTGAAGGCGGGCAGCAGAACGCCCCAGCAACGATAACCGTTGCTGGGGCGTTGCGGTTCGGCGGGTGACGCCGGCCGGGCTACCGCTAGGCGGCCGTTGGTACAGGGGCCGGAGACTCGCCAAGGGCCATTCTGTCCAGCCAGTTCCCGCGATGCGCCAGCGCTGCGATGCCTTCGTGGTGCTCGGGTATCTCCGCCGGAAGCGCGGCGCGTAGCCAGGACTCGTACACCTGGTGCGGGTAGGGCAGATCGGGGAAGAGTACGACGTAGACGGAACCCTCACCAATGGGATCGCCTTGCAGGCCAAAGGCCAACGACCCGGGGCCGCGCCGCCGGATCTCGAGGGCAACCCCGCGCACGATGCCGGCCAGCCCGCGCACCTGTTCGGGGACGTTAGGGGTGTTGAGGGCAACCACCCAAGTGTGGTCGGTGAAGTTCATGGCACTGCCTCTCCGTCTGGAGACCGGCTGTACTTAGCCCGTCCGCATAAGGCAGTGGGGTCGCCCAGGCACATTTCATCGTACCATAAGGAGTAAGAAACTTTTTACGAAGAAGTAATGCTTAACTACTCCGGCAGTTGATCGTCGCCGGGGCGGTTGGCCTCTATCTCGAAGCCCTCGGCCACCACGCCGAGCATGAGGTAGCAGCCAGTTAGGCCGGTCAACTCCACGATCCAGGGGATGCCGTAGCGGTCCTTCAGGCGGTCGAACAGTGACGGGTTGGTGCGGCTCATCCGGCAGAGCTGTTGCACGTACAGGAACACGTCGGATTCGTCGGGGGTGAGGCCCACCGGCGCGGCGCGGTTGCGCACCGCCTGCACGAACTCGTCGCGTACGCCGGCCTTCTGGGCGGGCACAATGTGGTCGGCCCACACGAAGCGGGCGGTGCGCTCACGCGCTACGGTCAAAATGACCCACTCCACCTGCTCGGGGGTGAGCTGGCCGTGGAACCGCAGATAGGCGCTCACCTCAAAGATGCGATCGCACAGGGCCGGACTGTGCATGAGGATGCTGGAGGGGCCGCGCACGTGGCCGTAGGCGCTGCCAACCTTCTCGAACACCGCCAGTGCGGCCGGGTCGGACACGTCCTCTTTGGTGACGAACTGCTTGACGCGTGGCATGGCTTCCCTCCGTGGTCTGTTTGTGCTGTGGCCGGCGGCGCGGCTGACGCTGGTGGCTAGGTCTGGGCCGCCAGCACCACGCGAAACGGTGAGCGGTCCTCTTCCTGGCCGTTGATGCGGGCCACCAGGGCGTAGCCGCCCGCCTCGGTGATGTTCAGGTCGAGGTTGGCGGCGAACTGTATGCGCTGGTCCTGGCCGGGCATGGCGTCGGGCGGCTGGGCCACCTGGATCTCGCCGTTGAGGGTGGCCAGCACGGCGCCGTCGTCGTGCACCACCTGAAGCTCCATGGTGTGCTTGCGGTTGGTCTCGTGCCACCCCACGCGAATCGCCACGGCGATCGCGGCCCGGTGCACCACCGGCGGCGGCCCCTGCAACGTGATGACATCCCACCCGCCGCCGAGCAGAAACAGCTTGTTGCCTATCACCTGGGCGGCGTCGGCCAAAATCAGCCAGTCGATGCGCATGCTTACTCCCGAAACCGATTGAGTTGACGTTCGAGCGCGGCCAGCCGGTCGCGCTCCGGGGGCGCCGCTCCGCCCGTCAGCGTCCAGGCGCTGCCCCAGTAGTCGGCCGCCCGCAGCAGGGCCGCCGGTTCGCCCACCGCGTCCACCTGCTGCAGCAGGTACTGGAACACCGGCGCCGGCACCTCGGGCGGCGGCACGCTACGCGCCCTGGAAGTGGTCGCGCAACACGCCGGCAACCACCTCCGGCCTGTGGAGCTGGATGTCGTGGACGCTCTCCGGCACCCAGTGTACCCGCGCTTGGCGCAGCAGTGCGGCAGTATCGGCCACCGCGGCCTGGCGGGCAGCGCGGCGTTCCGGGGCTTGGGTCGGGTTGTCGGCGGGCAGCAGCAGCGTGGGACAGGCGACGCGGGCATACACCGGCAGCGGGTCGTGGCCCCAGCCGGCGCTCAGAATGAGCTTCTGGTGCTCGCGGGCCAGCCGCTCGCGCACGCTGCCGTCCCCGTTGTGCTCGATGGCCGCGAGGGCGATGGCCTCGATCTCGGGAGACCAGTGGCCGTTGAGGGTGCGGCGGAACTCGGCAAAGTAGGTGTGCACCGTCTGGTAGATCTCGGTCGGGGCCAGCATCGCCTCCAGCCGTTCGGGACTGGGTTCGCCGGTGCGGCGGTTCAGAAAGCCGCCGTCGGCCAGCACCAGCCGCCGCACCCGCTGCGGGTGATCGGCCGCCAGCCGCAGCGCCACGCCGCCGCCCCACGAGTGCCCCACCACGCACGCCGCCGTCACGCCCAGCGCCTCCAGCGCGCCCGCCACGTCAGCAGCCACCGTCGCCTGGTCATAACCGTGGTCCGGCTTGCCGGTCTCGCCGTGGCCCCGCAGGTCCAGCGCGTACACCGGCCGGCCGGCGGCCAGGCGCGGCGCCACCAGGCTCCACGTCTCGGCGCAACTGGTGAGGCCGTGCAGCAGCACCGCCGGCGCCGCCCCGGCCGGCCCCGGCCAGTGCAGCGCCTTCATGCGCAACCCGTTGGCGGTGACGAAGTGTTTGGTGGGGGTCATTGGTCCTAGATTACGACGCGTTCTGAGGCCGCGATTACCCGTCTATACACGAAATCGGGGGTGTTGGGCGGAATGGTAACGAGACGAGACTCATACGTCCACCCCATCTGAGACTCGTACTGTGCCCTTACTTCATAGTCTTTTTGCGAGAAGGGGTTGCCACCATCCTTCAGGTCAACGAAAGTTGCCTCGCCCTTCCCGAGCACCGACTTCGTATACGCGCAGTTGTTGTTTCGCCAGTAATAGTTGCCCCAAGGGTCATGAACCCAGATCCTGACGTTGATGGCTGCTCCGAGGCCGAGGTTAGTCACACGGACGTTGAGTATCTGGTTTGAGTTCCCGGAGAAACCGGTGTCCGTGAGCCTCAGAAGTGGGGCGACTACGTTGTATTGTTGTTCGGCTAGCAGATCACGAGTTTTCGCTGTCTCGTCCGCGTAGAAGGCAGTAACCGCGACAAGGATTAGTGTCACCCCAAGCATTATCCATTCGGTTGCCTTAGCCGGTTCAGTGGCACCCCGAACGACTAAGAGTGCACAACACACTACAAGCGCCGCCCAAAGAGGGCGAAGCCAAGCATCCCTCATTTATTTCCCCTACAGCGCCAGCGCCCGCCCGCGGCTGGCGTGCTCCATCACGGTGGTGTCGGTGCGCCACAGCTCGGGCTGCACGTCCACGAACACCTCCAGGCGGTTGCCGTCGGGGTCGCGGAAGTAGGCGCTGTGCGTCAGGCCGCCGTGGTCCACCACGCTGTCCACCGCCACGCCGTGCGCCTGCAGGTCGGCGATGGCGGCCTTTAGTTCGCCGTCGCTGGCGCCGACCTGCCAGGCGATGTGATTGAGGCCGATGCGGGACGGCGTGGCGTCATCGCCCTGCTTGGCGGGGATGAGCAGCAACTCGTGATGGGTGCGGTTGTCGGCGCCGCCGAACATGTAGCCCACGTTCTCCAGCGTGACCTGCTTCAGCCCCAGCACCTCGCGGTAGAAGCGGGCCGAGGCCTCGATATCTCGGACGTTCAGCACAACGTGGCCCAACTGGCCGATGCGCATTTGTGTCTCCTTGTGAACAGGGCAGGCATTCGCCGACCTTCCTCCAGTCGGGCAAAGGTCGAGGGTACGCCGGATCGCCCCTAGAGCGTGAGTGGCTTGGCGCCCTTGCCGGGGCCCTTGGTGGCGTCGGTGCGCCAGTATTCGGGCTGCACGTCAATATACAGCTCCACCGAGTTTCCGTCGGGGTCGCGCAGGTACGCGCTGTGGGTCACATTGCCGTGGTCCACCAGGCGCTCCACCCGCACCTCCTTCTGGGCCAACTCGTCCAGCACCAGCTTCAACTCCTCATCGGTGGTGCCCACCTTGAGGGCGAAGTGGTTGAGGCCGATGACCCCGCGCTTGGCGTCGGGATCGCTGGTCTGCTGGATCAGCAACTCGTGGTGGGTGCGGCCGCCCTCGCCCACGAAAAAGCGCGACGTGCCGCCCATCTCGGCGATCTGGCGCAGGCCCAGCAACTCGCCGTAAAAGGCGGTCGACGCCTCCAGGTCCTTGACGGTCAGCACGATGTGGCCCAGTTCTCGAATATGCATGGCGAACTCCTTCTCTGCGCTCTGCGATCGATGGCCCGGCGGCGCGCCCGATCACATCATTGCGTACCCGGCCCTTATTCCGGTGTGCACGTGCATGGCTTCTCCTCCCCCGTTAGCGCTGTTTATGGGACGGCGCGGCTACGCCTGAGCCGTGGCCGGCAGGGTGAGCGGCCGGGTGCTCGTTCCCATGACGCCGGCAACCCCCGGGGTGTCGCGCCATAGCTCCGGCTGCACGTCGATGTACAGCTCCACCGCGTTCCCATCAGGGTCGCGCAGGTAGATGCTGTGGGTGATGTCGCCGTGGTTGGTGACGTGGTCGATGGGCGCCTGCGCCTGCTCCAACTCGTGCAGGGCGGCCTGCAACTCCTCGTCGGTGGTGCCCACCTTCCAGGCGGTGTGGCGCAGGCCGAGCTGGCCGAACGTGGCGGCATCGGGCGCGGTGGCGGCATCCGCGCTCACCTGCACCAGCAGCAGTTCGTGGTGGCTGCGGCCCTGCCCGCCGATGAACATGAGGCCGGTCTCGCGGATGCGGGCGACATTGCGCAGCCCCAGCACTTGGCCGTAGAAGCGGGCCGACCGCTCCAGATCGCGCACGCCGATAACGATGTGCCCAAGCTCCCGTATCTGCATCGCTGCCTCCTGATTGGTGTCGCTGACCACGCTGGTAGGGGCATTCTACCGCCGTGCGGCGCGCGATGCGAGTCGGTGTATACTCCGCGCTGCAATCACCCCGAACCCTAGGAGAACACCATGGCAGCCCGCATCCCTGTGCCCCGCAAAGAGGACGTGCCGGCCGAGTACCACGCGCTGTATGAGGAGATGCGCAACGCCGCCACCGGCGTGGTGGGCGGCCCCTACCGGGTGCTGATGCACACGCCGGAGGTGGCGCTGCCCTGGCGCCGTTGGATTGAGGACACGCTCCGTGGCGGCCTCAAGATGCCATTGAGCCTCATGGAGCTGGCGATTCTGGTGACGGCCCGCGAGGAGCGCTGCGAGTACGTATGGGGCGCGCACCAGCGGGCGGCCGAGCGGGCCGGCAGCCGCAAGGAAGCCGTGGCGGTGGTGCGCCGCGAGGCCCCGGCCGGCGACCTGACCCCTGACGAAGCGATCGTGGTGACCTACGCCGAACAGGTGAATGCCAAGCAGGTGACCGATGCGGCGTTCGATGCCCTGAAGGCCCGTTGGGGCGAGAGCGACGTGATCCGGCTGACGGCGATCATCGGGTGTTACCGGCTGATCGCGACGCTGCTGGCGGGGTTCGCCATCACGCCGGAGACCGAGGGGCAGGTGAACACCTTCCCGAAGTAGCGGTGCAGCGCGGTGGCACTCGATGTTGCGGGGGTTGTGACCGCCGCCGTGAACGGCGGGCCACCGTTGGGTGCCGAGGCGGCGGCCGGCCCCCACCCACTGGGTGGTCGTGGCTCGCGCGGTCGCGTCGCCGCGTGGAGCCGTGAGCGCCCTCGCAACGATGCGGGGCTGCTTCATGCGGCCCCCCGCGCCGCCGATCGACGCCACGATTGCCACGCCGCCTCAGAGGCGGCTCGCAATGACGCGGGGTTAGGTGCGCGCCGTGACGATCGGCTGAATGTTGTGCCGGGCAACCAAAGAGGGGCGGCCATTCGGCCGCCCCTCTCGCGTGGGCGCAGACTGGGTGGTTAGACCCGGGCGGCGGCGAGGTCGCCGTGCTTCTCGTAGAGCTTCACGAAGTCGCCCTCGTCGGACACGATGTCGATGGGGCGGACGTGGAACGCCTGGTGGTTGTGGGGGGCCATGGGCTCTTTGCCCTCCTGCAGTTCGCGGGCGAGGCGCAGCAGGATCTTGCGGGCGGTGATGATGGCGATGTCGGTGGTGCCCAGGTGTTCACGCCACCGCTCGGGGATGGCCCCCATGCCGTCGGTCATCGCCATGTCCTGCTCGCGGCCGCTGGCGATGCCGGTGTAGTTGATGGTGCGCTGCATGTCGCGGTCGATGAGGTAGTCGTTGCCCTTCTGGCGGCGCGGGCGCCAGGTGTCGATGATCGTGCTGTCCTTCAACTCGAAGGTGGTGCGGTAGAGGGCCTCGGGGCTCGACTTGGCGCGCAGTACCTGCTCCTCGGTGAGGGCGGCTTCGGGGTTGCAGGTGTACTGGAACACCATGTTGTGCTCGTCGTCCACGGGCACCCAGCAGCGGCCGCCGCGCGGGTAGATGGGGCCTGGGATCAGGCTGAAGAACGGCAACAGGAACTGGGTGACCCGCCAGTAGAACTGGCCGTCCTCAAGCTCGCGGCGAGAGCCGTATACGAAGCCGTACTCGGTCTCCTTGACGGTGAGGCGGGGCGCGCCGTCGACCGCGGTGGCCACCCGGCCGGTGGCGCTGAAGCGGTTGAGCTGGCCACGGTTCTGGGGTTGAGCGTCCACCTTGAACCAGCGGTGGTTGTAGCTGACGTGGGCGGAATCGATCTCGCCCTCGGTGGCCTGCAGGTAGTTGCTGTCCTGCAGCCAACTGCTGACCACGCGCTGGTTGGCCGGCACACGCGCCCACTCGAAGTGGGGTAGCTCGGGCTGCTGCTCGGCCGGGCCCATGTACACCCAGATGACGTCGCCGTACTCGGCGGTGGGGTAGCTGGTCATGCGCACCTTGTGCTTGTAGCTGCTCTCGGCCGTCTCGGTCGGCATCTCCATGCAACTGCCGCTCACGTCGAACTTCCAGCCGTGGTAGGCGCAGGCCAGGCCGCCGTTCTCGTTGCGGCCGAACCACATGTCGGCCAGGCGGTGCGGGCACTGGCGCTCCAGCACACCCACCTTGCCGTTGCTATCGCGGAAGGCCACCAGGTTCTCGCCCAAGACCTTGAGGCGGACCGGTTCGCAATCGGGCTCGGGCAGGTCTTTCTGGAGCAGCGCCGGCATCCAGAAGCGGCGGAACAGGTTGCCCATGGGGGTGCCGGGGCCGGTACGACAGATCAGTTCGTTCTCTGCACTCGAAAGCATAGGAGCCTCCTCGGTGTGGTGGTGGTGATGGCGGTTGGCGCGGTGGTTTCTTGCCGCGCGTTGGATGGTGGCGAGCCTAACGCTTAAGGGTGCGAATGTCAAAAAGAGCGCCTTGCTTAAGGGATGCAAGGAAGGCTACCTTTCGTAGAGGTAGCGCCGGGTGAGGATGCCCGTCGGGTGGCCGGCCAGTTGGGTGGATGGTCTGGGGGTCTCAACGTGGCGCCCGGAGTAGCCTGATCCTGTCGGGTGTACGCTGGTGGGTAAAGAGGTGCGATGGTTCTTGCGTATCGCAACCATGCTCTGCGGCGGATGCGGCGGCGGAAGTTCACTTCAGATGATGTGGCCTTCTGTCTGGCGAACGCTGAGCGAGACACGGTGGATATGAAGGGGAACCATCGCTTCGATGCGATGTTGCTCGACGGCCGGCGGATTCGGGTGGTGCTGGATATGCGGACTGCCCCGGCGGAAGTTATCACCGTGATACAACGAGGAGGGCAACGATGAAACGGCGGCTCAAGCTCGAGCACGATACCGAAGCCGATGCGCTCGTGATCATCGTGCAAACCGGCGAGTTCAGCTATACCAAGGAATTGGACGCCACCCGCCTACTGGACTACGACAGCGCAGGTACCCTGTTAGAGATCGAAGTCCTCTATCCCTCCCTTGGCGTGAACATGGAGGGGATGCCGCTCGCTGCCGAGGTTGCCGAACTGTTGTCCCGTCACGGCATCAAGGTCTTGACCGTTACCACACCCTGACACGGGGAGCGCAGACGAACGAGCCCCGCTCATGCGAGCGGGGCTCTGGACGTGCGGCCTGGCGGAGCTAGCGGGCGGTCTTGATGGAGTCGACGTGGGTCCAGGCGCCGGAGATGGAGCCGGGGAACACGTAATCGCTGACGAATTGCGGATTGACCACCGCCTCGGTGGTGGTCCAGAACAGCGGGATGTTCACGTGCTGGGTGAAGAAGATCTCGCCCATCTGCCGGTAGATCTCCGCCGCTTTGGCCTCGTCGAGGGTGCCCCGGAGCTGGCCGAACAGCGTGTCGAGTTCGGGCACATAGGGCTGTTGCTGGGTGAGGCTGCCGCCGTACTTGTAGGTGTGGAACACCCAGATCGCGAGGTATTGGCTGGAGCTGCTGCCGCGGATACGGACGTGGTTCACCGACGAGCGGGAGCGTGTGAGGGCGGTGAGGGCGGCGTTGTCGCTCTGGTCGAGCACGAGGTTAATGCCGATGTTGCGCCAGTACCCGGCGATGGCCTCCATCATGTCGGTCTCGCTGCCCTGCAGGCTGCCGGTGGCGTTCAGGTCGACCTTGAGGTCCACGGTCTTGCTGCCGCCGGGGCCGTAGCCCGCGTCGGCCAGGATCTTCTTGGCGGCGGCAGGATCGAAGCCGAACTCGTCGTTGTAGCGCTTCTCCCAACCGGTGTCCCAGCCGGGGAGCGAGGGCTCGTAGTGCACGGGAGCGTAGACCTTGCCCTTGCCGCCCAGGAAGGCCTTGTTGAGCGCCTCGCGGTCGATGGCCTTGTCCATGGCTTTTCGCACGCGGGCGTCGCCCAGCGCCGAGCTGTCCATGCCTTTGGCAGGGTCGTTGAGGTCGATGAACGAACCGCCATAGAGGTGAATGAAGGTGCGGGTGCCGGGCAACTGGCTCTTGATGATCTTCATGCCCTTGCCCGTGGCCTCCTTCATGAGGTCCTCGGACAGGCCGGTGATGTGAATCTCACCGGTGACCAGGGCCGCCAGCCGGGTGGAGGTCTCCTTCATCCAGCGGTACTCGAACTCAGGGAAATCGGGTGTGTTGCGCCAGTGTTTGTAGGACGTGCGCTCGTACACGATGTTGCTGCCCTGCTGGCGAGACTTGAACTGGTAGGGGCCGGTGCCGGCCAACGGGCGCGTCTGGAAGCTGGGGACGCCGATCTTCTCGAAGTCCTTCTTACTGCGAAGCTCGAAGCCGCCCTCGTTTTCCGAGTGGGCGCGGATGAAGTTGCCGTCGGGGCGGGTGAGATGGAAGACCACCTCGTTCGCACTGACCACCTCGATGTTCTTGGTGACCTCGGCATAGTAGCCCTTCTGGCCGTGCTGCGACTCGGGCAGGATGAGCTGGTCGCGCGAGAACACCACGTCGTCGCCGGTCAGCGGGCCAGCGTCGCTGTGGAACTTTACGTCGGTGCGCAGTTTGAAGCGGACGGCGGGCTCCGCCTGGTCGAACTTCCACTCGGTGGCAAGCTGGGGGCCGAGTTTACCAGTCTTGGGATCGACGCCGATGAGGTATTCATACATCGGCCGCAGTTCCCACACGTCGGGCATGCCGTGGATCTTCAGGTCGTTGGTTTCCAGCGGGGCCACCTGCCCCATCACCAGACGGTTCACCTTGGGGGTCACCGGCCCGCTGTCGGCCGCGGGGGCTCCCCCTGCCGGCGCCGCGGGACCGGCGGCCTGCGGTGCGGCACATGCGGTGAGCAGTAGCGCCACGGCCCCCACAGCGGTTGCCAGCGAACGAAACGCTCGTTGGACACAGAGCATGAAACCCTCCTTCTCAACGTCGACGATCTCAAGGCGAGATTAGGGTGTTATAGCAAGCCTTGTGGTGAGAGTCAAACAGAGGAGTGCGCCATCCGCTGGGCTACCCCGCACCACAATGCAGGGTAGCCCAGCTGGGGGCGCTTAGACGGCGGCCTCGCCCCGCTCCCCAGTGCGCACGCGCATCACCTCATCGACGGGCAACACAAACACCTTGCCGTCGCCGATCTCGCCAGTGGTGGCAGCTTCCTTGACGGCGGTCAGCACACCCTCAAGGAGGGATCGAACCGGGCACGGGCATAGCCCCGCCGCGTCGTGCGGTGGGCGGATTCCGGTACACTCATGGGAACGCCGATGGTCGAAGCAAGCCTCACCGAACAGACCTCGCACCTCGTCATCCAGTTGGTGGCCATTCTGGTGGCCGCCAAGCTGGGGGCGGAGCTTGCGGTGCGCTGGGCCAAGCAGCCGGCCGTCATCGGCGAGCTGGTGGCGGGCATGCTGGTGGGGCCGTTCGCGCTGGGCGGGCTGACCGTTCCGTTCTACGGGCAACCGCTGTTCCCGATGCCCGTGGGCGAGGCCGGCGGCTTCCCGGTGTCGGCGTCGCTGTTCGGCTTCACCCAGGTGGGCGCGGCGGTGCTGCTGTTTGTGGCGGGCCTGGAGACGGACCTGCACCAGTTCGCCCGCTACGGCGCCCAGGCGGCGCTGGTGGCCGCGGGCGGGGTGCTGGTGCCGTTCGTGCTGGTGGCGGGGGCTATGGTGCTGCTGGGCATGGCGCCCACACTGATGAGCCCGGCCGCCCTGTTCATGGGCGCCGTCGTCACCGCCACCTCGGTGGGCATCACCGCCCGAGTGCTCACCGACCTGGGGGCCGTCCGCAGCCCGGAGGGTACCGTCATTCTTGGAGCCGCCGTGGTGGATGACGTGCTGGGCATCCTGGTGCTGGCCATCGTCATCAGCATCGCGGGCAGCGGGTCGGTGGCGCTGTTGGATGTGAGCTTCGCGGCGGTGAAGGCGCTGGGGTTCTGGGTGGCGATGGTGGTGGTATCGGCGGTGCTGGGCGAATGGCTGAGTCACAAACTGCTGTGGTTCCAGTCGGACGGCGCGACGGTTGGCCTGGGCCTGGCGCTGGCGCTGTTCGCCGGGTTCGTGGCCGAACAGGCCGGGCTGGCGTTCATCATCGGCGCCTACTCGGTGGGGCTCGGCCTGTCGCGCACCGACGCCGCGAAGCACTTGAAGCACTCGCTGGAGCCGGTGGCGCACGTGATGGTGCCGCCGTTCTTCGTGGTGATGGGCATGCTGGTGGACTTCCATGCCGTGGCCGGCGTGCTGGGGGCTGGGTTGCTGTTCGCCGCGCTGGCCGCCATCGGCAAAATTGTGGGGTGCGGGCTGCCGGCGCTGGCCACCGGGTTCGGACGGCGCGGCGCCACCCGCATCGGGTTCGGCATGCTGCCCCGCGGTGAGGTGGCGCTGATTGTGGCGGGCACCGGCCTCACCAGTGGGCTGATCGACAGCCAGTTGTTTGGTGTGGCGGTGCTGGTGACCGTGCTCACCACGTTGCCGGCCCCCATGTTGCTGATGCGGCTGTTCGCCGATGATGCGCCACCCGCTGCGCCGTTGCCCGATCCCGCTCCGGCCGGCTAGCCCGCGGTTACCGCCGCGAGCGCGGCGGCGTCCGCCGTGTCGGCATCCAGAGCCTCCTTTGCCCGCAGCGCGGCGTCGTGACGCGAGTCGTGCGACCACAGTTCGGGCAGCTTGAGGCCCAGGACTGTGATGCCGGCGAGGCAGCCGATGCTGCCGTAGACCAGCGCAAAAGTGGCGCTGGTGAGCTGGGCCACCGTCCCCACGTGCAGCGCACCCAACTGGTTGGCGGCGCCGATGAACACGAAGTTGACGGCGTTGACCCGGCCGCGCAGGGCGTCGGGAGTGCCCATCTGAATGATGATGTTGCGCATCACCACGCTGATCTGGTCGAACGCGCCGGTCATGGCGTAGGCCAGCAGCGACAGGTAGAAGTTGCGCGAGACGGCGAACACCAGCGTGGCCAGGCCGAACATGGCGACGGTGAGCACCATGGCCCGCCCCACCCGCCGGATGGGCGGCAGGAACAGCAGCAGCACCGACATGCCGAGTGCACCGATGCCCTGCGATGAGCTGAGCATGCCGTAGCCCTCGGACCCCACCTGCAGCACGTCGCGGGCATAGATGGGCAGCAGTGCCTGCGCGCCGGCGAACATCACCGCCACCGTGTCGAGCCCCATGGCGCCGATGACCGGCTGGTGCTTCCACACGTAGTGCAGGCCTTCTTTGATGAGACCGAGGCTGAGCTTGGCGCCGCGGAATGTCATGGGATAGAGCGGCTTGATGGGCAGCATGAGTGCGGCCGAGAGCGATGTGAGCAGCACGGCTATGCCGTAGCCGCCCTGCACGCCTGCGGCAGTGATGGCGAGCCCAGCCGTCATGGGGCCGAGCGCGAACGCGAGCTGACCAATGGTGGAGCTGGTGGTGACCGCCGCCTGAAAGGTATCGCGCCGCACGAGCTGGGGCAGCAGGGCCTGGCGCGCCGGGTTCTCGAAGGAGTTGGCGACGCCGAGCAACGCCACCAGCAGGTAGATGACCGGCATGGTGGCCAGGTGGGCCACGGTGAGGCCAATGAGCAGCAGCGTGGCGAAGATGGGCACCAGTTGCGCCACCATCACCGTCTTACCGCGGTCCGACGTGTCGGCGACCGCGCCACCGATCATGCCGCCGGCGAACCCGGCCACGAACCGTACACCGCCCACCGTGGCCAGCGCGAACGCCGAGCCGGTGAGTTCGTAGACCTGCCAGGCGAGGGTGGCCTGGTGCATGGTCTGCGCGATGCCTGAGGCGAGCCGGCTACCAGAGAAGAACAGGAAGGGCGCCTGGGTGAGGACTGAGGCCGGACCGTGGCGCCCGGAGGTTGGGCCTGGCTCTGAGGGTTCTGACAAGGGATTCCTGAAAGGCTTGGAGACCTGCTAAGGGAATGAATGTGAGTATAGCACGGGCGTGCGTACTGGACAGGCTGGTTGGGCCTTGGCGCGGCCGGCCGTAGCAGCGATGCGGGCTGGCGCGCGTTGCTATACTGAGCCCAGGAGGCCCGCCATGAATGACCGCATACAGCGTAGCGATACCGACAAGCTGATTGCCGGCGTGTGTGGCGGGCTGGCCGCCTATTTCGGCATCGACCCCGTGCTGGTACGGCTGGCGTTCGTGGTCGTGTCGGCCGTGTGGGGCTCGGGCCTGCTGGTGTATGTGGTGCTGGCGGTCATCATGCCCCGGCCGGGCAGCACCGGCTCCACCGCCGAGACGGTGCGCCGCAACATCGACGAGCTGTCGGACCAGGCGCACGAACGGGCCGACGCCCTGCGCCAGACCTGGCGTACTGCTGACCGCCGGCGCCGGCGTACTATCTTCGCCCTCGCCCTCATAGCGGTGGGCCTGCTGATGCTGGGCGGGCAGTTCGGCGTGTTCATGCTGCTGACCTGGGCGGTGGTGGCGCCGGTCCTTATGGTGCTGCTGGGCATCGCCATCCTGCTCGGCGTGTTCGGGCGTCCGGACGCCTAGCCCGGTGGAACGTCCGAAGCAGACGCTGTTCGACCACGCCTTCGAGGAGCGCGCCCAGCAATCGGCGCCGCTGGCTGCCCGCATGCGCCCCCGCACCCTGGCCGAGGTGGAGGGTCAGGAGCACGTGGTGGGGCCGGGCACGGTGCTGCGCCGCGCCATCGACGCCGACCGTCTGCCCTCCATGATCCTATGGGGGCCGCCGGGCTGCGGCAAGACGACGCTGGCCCAGATCATCGCCGGCGCGACCCGCTGCGCCTTCGAGCCGATGAGTGCGGTGACGGCCGGCGTGGCCGACCTGCGCCGGGTGGTGGCCGAGGCCCGCGACCGGCTGCGCCAGACCAGCCAGCGCACCATCCTGTTCATCGACGAGATCCACCGCTTCAACAAGAGCCAGCAGGATGCCGTGTTGCCGCACGTGGAGAACGGCACGGTCATCCTCATCGGCGCCACCACCGAGAACCCGTCGTTCGAGGTGATCGGCCCGCTGCTGTCGCGGGCGCGGGTGTACGCGCTGCAACCGCTCACGCCCGAGCAGATGACGCTGATTGTGCAGCGGGCGCTGGCCGACACCGAACGCGGCCTGGGCGAGCTGCACGTGTCGGTAGACGACGATGCGTTGGCCGAGCTGGTGCAGCTCTCCAACGGCGACGCACGGTCCACGCTCAACACGCTGGAGCTGGCGGTGGCGGGTACCGCCCCGGACGCCGACGGCAACCGCCGGGTGACGCTGGCGCTGCTGCAGGACGCGGCCCAACAACGGGCCTATCAGTACGACCGCGCCGGCGAGAACCACTACGACGTCATCTCGGCCTTCATCAAGAGCCTGCGTGGGTCCGACCCGGATGCCGCCCTCTACTGGCTGGCCCGCATGATCGAGTCGGGCGAAGACGCGCTGTTCATCGTGCGGCGCATGGTGATCCTGGCGGCGGAGGATGTGGGCCTGGCCGATCCGCAGGCGCTAGTGGTGGCCATCGCGTGCCAGCAGGCGGTGCACTTCATCGGTATGCCCGAGGGTTTCCTGCCCATGGCCGAATGCGCGGTGTACCTGGCGACGGCTCCCAAGAGCAACTCGGCCTACGCCGCCTACCAGAAGGCGCTGGACGACGTGCGCAAGCGCGGCTCGCTGCCCGTGCCGCTGCACCTACGCAACGCCCCCACCGGACTGATGAAGAGCCTGGGCTACGGCAAGGACTACAAGTACGCCCACAGCTACGCCGGCCACTACGTGGAGCAGCAGTTCCGCCCGCCCGAACTGGAGGGCCACACCTACTTCGAGCCGGGCAGCCTTGGCCATGAGGCGACGGTGAAGGCATGGATGGATCGGCTACGCGCCGGCAAGGCAGAATAAGCCTCCACCGGTCCTCTTACACACGGCGTATGCTATTCCGGCCCCGTACCCTCCCCCAGGTTGCCGCGCCACGCCAGTTCGATGCGCGCCAGGTCCTCGGCCGACAGCGGGGTGGCCGACAGCGCCCCCACCATCTCGTCCACGTGCTCCACGGCGGTGAATCCGCCCAGCACGGTGGTGACGGCCGGGTGGCGCAGGATGAACTGGACGGCCGCCTGCGCCAGCGTCCGCCCATCGCGCGCCAGGAATGCCAGCGAGCGGGCACGCGCCAGCCGCCGCTCGTAGCCGGCGGGGTTGCGCATGACGGCTTTGCCCGCCAGCGGGTGGCGCGCCCCGCCGCCCACCGCGTGGTCGGTCAGCACGCCCGATGCCAGTGGGTTGATGATGGCGCACCCGGCCCCCTGCTCCGCGGCGTAGACCATGAGCTGCTCCAGGTCTGCGTCCACTTCCAGGCCTTTGGGCTTCGGCATGCCGGCGGTGGGGTTCAGCAGGTTGTAGTGCACGTTCTGCAGCGTCACGTCGCCGGCCGCGTAGATGGCCTTGGGGAGCGGGCTGGGCCCGGTGCCGGCGTACCCGGTGAAGCGGGCCTTGCCGCTCTCGCGCAGCCGGCGCAGGCCCTCGGTGGCGCCGTTGGGTCCCAGGTACTCTTCGACGGTCATCGGCATCCAGGGGCCGGTGGGGCCGCCGGTCCAGCCGTCGGGACGCCGGTAGGCCGGGCTGTTGTGGATCTGCACGATGTCCAGGTAGTCCACGCCCAGCCGGCGCAGGCTCGCCTCCACCGAGGCCACCACCGCGCCCGCCACGTCAGCCGTCTGGGCCACCACCACCTCCACCTTGCTGGTGAGGATGGGGCGCGCGCGCAGTTGCCGCAGCACCTGCCCCAGGTTGGTCTCCGACACCGAGTCGCCGTAGCCGGCCGCGGTGTCCACGTAGTTCACGCCCAACTCCAGCGCCCGCCCCAAAATGCGGCACTGCTCGTCCACCGTCCCCGAGATGAACAGCCCAGCGTTGTCGCCGGTGCCGAACCCGATCTCCGAGAGCTGCAACCCGGTTGTGCCCAATGGTCGATAGTTCATAACATGTCTCCTCAGCCGGCGGTTCGGGTCTCCGCCCGCCTCGTATTAGTCGTCATTGCGAGGCCCGTCCGACGGGCCGTGGCAATCGCCGCGTCGAAGTTGCCCCATGCGGTCCAACGCACCGCTGCCGATCTGACGCCGCGCCACGCTGCCCCGCCACGGTTGCCACGTCGCCTCCGGCTTCTCGCAACGACAGTTGGCCGGCGGCTGGGCCGGTCCAACCTTAGCGCCACAGGCGTTCCGACGCCAGTTTAGCGCCTGCCACCAGCGCTTGGAACTTGGCCCACATCACGGTGGGATGCTGCCGCTCGTACAGCGCGCCCTGGGCGAAGCCGCAGTCGGCGCCCGCCATCACCCGCTCACGGCCGACCACGCTGGCGAACTGCATCAGGCGTTCGGCGATGGTCTCGGGGTGCTCCACCACCGCGGTGGTGTGGGCGATGACGCCGGGTATCAGCACCTTGCCGTCGGGCAGCTTCACGTCCTGCCACACCCGCCACTCCCACGAGTGCCGGGGCGTGGCGGCCTCAACCGAGTAGGCCTGGGCGTTCACCGACAGCACTAGGTCGATGATGTCGCGCAGCGCCAGGTCGCCCACGTGCGGCCCCTGCCAACTGCCCCAGCACAGGTGGTAGCGCACCCGGTCCTCGGGAATGCCCGCCAGCGCGTGGTTCAGCGCCTCCAGGTTGGTGGCCTGGGTGCGGCGGTACTCCTCGACGGTGGGGGCCGGGATGGTCATGTCCCACGTCTCGCCCAGGCCGGGGTCGTCGATCTGCAGGATGAACCCGGCATCGACAATGGCTCGGTACTCGGTGCGCATGGCCTCGGCGATGGCGAACACATAGTCGGTCTCGCTGGCGTAATGGCGGTTCTGCCCGCGCCCCACCATGGCGGGAGGGAGGGCCGGCACGAAAGCCTCCGCCACGTTCCCCCACTGCCGGCGCCCCCTCCGACCCTCCCCGCCCCGGTCGCGCCGCCCCCGCGCCC